>ERZ773068.468-NODE-468-length-21462-cov-4.234129_pt1 | contig 21462 bp, 16 predicted proteins | sample MGYA00580620_ERZ773068 | MGnify/ENA primary metagenome ERZ773068 (study PRJEB29015, sample SAMEA2737983) | human oral metagenome | biome: human oral; feature: human-associated habitat; material: dental | place: China | collected 2101 ... | reverse complement strand
CTGAACACTTATCATCAATCATGGGAACTATATCAGATAATAACTGCCTTTTTCCACCAACCCATTTCAGCATTGGACTTAACAATAAATTCCCAGCCATATCTTCACTCCCATCATACAAATTACTATTTAGCATTGTATCAAAAATCTTCTTTTATGTAAACGAAAAATCCGAATATAATATCATTATTTCCCAAACAACGAAGTGCAAAGTTTATTTTCACTGTACAGGGGTAAAGTAGATTTTAGTATTACACCTATTTCAACTTCATAAATATTACGTTAGTATTACAATTTACTTTTTACACTTTAAAAAACAAAATTAAATTCCGCTTGATTGTCATGCAAAAAACATTGGAGAATTATACAATTAATCATTATTCATCATCCAATGTACTAAATTTTCAATCTGCCGCCCCAATTTTAGTATGGAAAGTTTGAGGAATTAACAAATAACCCCAAAGCTCCACACTAAAAATGCGGCAAAAGCCGCATTTTTAGTCTATTAATTATTTTTCGCCCTATAAATATATACGGTCTTTTCCGATTTATTGCCGGCAAGGTCTACAGCACTTATTTTTATACTGTTTTGCCCCTCGTTTAACGGAACTTCTATTTGTGTAACTATCTGTGTAGTAGTACCGTCTTTGCTTGCAATATAAGAACTTGAGGACTTATCATCCGTTCCTATAAGTGAATCGCCGTTATAAAGGCTTAACTTAAATGAATTGTCAAGGGAGCGGATTTTTATGTTTACCGTATCAGCATCAAGCCCCCTTTCATATACCTGATAATCTATTAAAGGATTTATCTTATCATAGAATAGTCTTCTTACTATACTTGCTGTTTTTTGATTTTTAGTGCTTACCTCCACTTTTATATTGACATTAAATTCTTGAAGTTTTATTTTACTTTCAAAAGAATACGCCTCGCCCTTATATATCATCTTGCCGCCTTTTTTATAGACGACTTTGTTTTTTACAAGCTCATCTTTAGCTATGGTTATAGGACTTGAAAGCTCATTACCGTCATTGTCTACAAGCTTTATCTGCACGCTTTCAACACTGTCATCTTCATCCACATATCCTACAAAACCGGATATATCTATCTCCCCCTCTTTGTTGCTTTTATTTCCAAGTACATCAAAGAACTCAGGTGTTTTAAGGAATACTACCGGATAAGACTTCTTTTCAGCATTGGACGGACTGGCAGCATTATCGGTAATTTCTGCAATACTTTCTTCTTCAAGGCTCTCACCAAGATTTTGCATAGGCTTACCTTCTCTAAATACCGTTGTTACATCAAAGCTTGTATCAATAGGATTTATCGTAAGCTCATAACAAAGCTTGTCTTCATCGTATTTGAAGTTATATTTTTTAGCCGTTTCGGAGTTTACTCTATCCTCAAGAATTATATTTTCCTCGATATTATCATGTTTTAGAGTAAGTTTATGCAAATGAGAACCCTCGTCTGCAAGCTGTATCTTAAGCACCGCTTCTTTTTCTATCAGACTGTAAGTCATATCATCAAGTTTTATATCATTTACATAGACACTTGCATTGTTATTGCTTATATAGTCATAAAAATTAAGGAAATTAAGCTGATTATAATTCCTTTCTCTGACAGCTCCGAGAGTGGTTCTGCTTTTATTATCCATATAGTCAACCGCATCTATGATCAGATCTGAAGTGTCTGCAAAGTAGGGACAGTGCACTTCTATATCCGAGTTTCTGTAACCGTTGGTATACACATACACTTCTCCCCTTGAAGTAGGGTTATTGGGTACGGCTTCTAAAGGTATATTAACTTTTCCATCTTCAACCTTTATAAGCTCCTTACCCTCCCTGATAGCTTCATCTTGAAATCTTATAACAAAGGATTTTCCGTATCTTATACTTGTATCCGCCTTATCAGTCTGTGCGTATCTTATTGACTGCAAATATACATTCTCTATACCTATGCCCTTATCATGAACATTAAACACTATCTCCTTCATATTGCCGTCAATATCATTTACCTGAACTTCATTTACAGTACTGAGCTTAGGAGCCAAGCTGTCAACTCTCACAGGGAATTTGTAGACCTGCTCTTTGCTATCTCCCACATTATTATTATTAAGCTTTGCCTTAATACAGTATATGTACTCAGCACCGTCTTCTACAACCTGTCCTCCAAGTTTCCCGTCCCATACAGAATCCGGCATAAACTTAAAGCTTTTATTGACTGAAAGTCTGCTAAGCTTCCTTACCTGCTTTGAAACACCTAAAACTCTTAAAGTTTCCTCCGTCTTAGCATCAAGTATAGAATACTCTATCTGCTCCATATTTCTAAGCGGTGCTATTCTTGCCGCCACATCAGGATAGTACTTGCTGCTTGGTGAAAAATATATCGCATTATCATACAGCGGAAGCTTAAGCATCATGCTTGTTCCAAGCATTGAAGAACTAACTCCGGCATTTTTATTTACAAAAAATTGCACATTTCTTTTTTCACTTCCTATCTCAGGGAGCTGGAAGGCATCTATAGCTCTTTGTCTGCCCCAATCTCCGTAAAATCCGAGGAAGGGTATACTCAGGTCGGATACCCCATCTTTATCCTTAAGACTTATAAAACCTTCTATAAAATTATCCTCTTCTAAGTTTAGAGCGTCCGAATAATCCATAGTAAAGTCTATACTTGCGGATGAATGTGCCTCTACACTTATCTCTCTGCTTATATTAGACTCATTGGAATGTAGTATTTCCGATCTTTGCAATCTGTAAGTACCGTCTGTAGGCTCATAAAGTGCAACTGAATTTATATTATAGCTTTTTGCACTGTCACCAAAGTTTTCAAGTCTAAGTCTTACCTCAAACCTTTTCTCTTTAAGTTCCCTAAGCTCAAGTTTACCGTCAGCTATATTATCATTAGTTCCTTGTGCCCTTACTACTACGGTGGTTTTTAATGCATTCTCAATATTTAGAGCGCCGCTTCCTTGCTGTCTTACAAAGTAGGGTATATCTTCAAATATTCCCTCATCCTTTAGAGGAGTTGCGGTATTCATAAGTAAAAGTTTTATAAATTCCGAACTGTTATCTGTTTGTATATTCTTTGCTTTTATATATTGTTTAAGTATGGCTGTGGCTCCCGTTACCTGAGGAGCAGCCATGGAAGTACCCGACATATCCTTATACTTATTATCTTCAACACTTGAGTATATATGTCCTCCCGGAGCGGTGATCTCCGGCTTTATTCTAAGGTCGGGAGTAGGACCCCATGAAGAAAACTTTGAAACACTTCCTGCTGCTATATTATCAACATCCGTCATTTCCGTAAATATCTCCGGTCTTAGAGCATTATTATAAGCGTATTCTTCCATTAACTTATCATAGGTACTTCTTTTTATACGGATACAGGTAAGCTTTCCTGCATTACCCGGAACTTCAAGATTGCCGCCTATTTGCTCAGCCATGCTCCTGTTGTTGTAAAAAATAATGGTAGCAGGTTTTAATGCAGCTATTGCCTCAAGTTTATCCGCAAAGCCAAAGGCATCTCTTGCTGTAGGGATTTCAAAAAGTACCAGCTTATCTTCTATATTTTCTTTTTTAATAAGCTCTTGTTTTCCGTTTTTTATATCTGATACAGCTGCACTTATAATCTTTTTCGGATTTTCTCCCTTATGCAGATCCATTTCCTCATTTACATAGGCACCCCAGCTATCCTTCCACCTTATGGCATACATATGCCTTTTAGTATTTTCCATGGATGCGACTGCTATAGTTCCTTCATTTACTGCCGGGTTGGCTATTAATGCAGTATCGTAATTTTCTTTTAAAGGCTCTACGTTATTTATATTTCCAGCGGTAATACTTCCATCATTACCCGCAGCAACCGAAACCACTATTCCGGCTTTTCTTGCCTTTTCTATAACCTCATTTTCCGGATAAGCCCTGTTCTCCATTGAAAATCCGGCTGCCGTTCCAAGGCTTAAGTTTATTACATCCGCCTTCAATGTTATAGCATCATCCAAGGCTTTTAGCCAAATATCGGTAAATGTTGTAGGATACTCAAGGTCATCTGAAAACACCTTAAGTGCAAGTATTTGTGCATTAGGTGCCACACCGAAGGTCTTACTGTCAATATCATTGGCAGCAGCTATTCCCGATACATGCATACCATGCATTACACCGAAACTGTTAAGCAGATTTCTATTAAAATCATAATAATTGTAACCGTAGGGTACTTTATTAGAATAATAAGAGCCTTTTAATCCCTTTTCGGCTATTATCTTTTCTATATCTTCCTTACTATACATAGGCTGTACCGCTTCATCAAGTCTAAGTGCCTTATGTCTGTAATCTATACCTGAGTCTATTACTGCAATCACGCTGCCCTCGCCCTTATATCCAAATGTATTCCAGGCATATCCCGAACCTATTATACTGTTGGAAGACTTAAGATAAGGTCTTTGAAACTCCTGTGATACATACACGCTTTTTACTCCGGGGAGTGCTTCTATTTTTCCTATCTCAGTCTCATCGGCACTTAATGCCACTCCGTTGAATATAGTATCATAATGCCTTACCTCTTCAACATCCGCCTTTATAGCCTCATTTTTTATCTCTGTTAAAAGCTTATCCTGATCTTCTTTTAATTCCTGCTTTTTCTCATCTATAAAGACTTCATCCAATTTATCGTAGTCTATATCTTTATTTATAGCCTCTTCTACTAAGGAGTCCTTATCAAGTTCTATTATCAGCCTCAGCTCCTTAGGCTTATTTTCATCTTTTTCATCAGCCTTAGCCGAATTCAGTTTTTTATCAGCATCTTTTGTATATTCGGACTTAGCTGCATTTAACTTCTCATCCGCATCTTTTGCATATTCGGACTTAGCTTCATTTAGTTTCTCATCCGCATCTTTTGTATATTCGGACTTAGCTTCATTTAATTTCTCGTCTGCATCTTTTACATATTCAGTAACTCTACCCCCGTTATTTTGTGCCGCAAAGCTCGGCTTAGCTGTAAAAACTAAAGGATATATAAGAAGTACGGCACAAAACAAGGCAAGTTTTTTACTTATTTTATACATAATTCACCTATTCTATAATTATTTTTACTATAAATTTTACCTTGCCATAGTTCTTATCGTTGATTACAAGATCTTGTAAGCTGCTTACAGCAAGCTGATATTCGCCTTTTTGGGCACTTTTTACCTGTTCGAGACTTTTGCCTTCCCACTTTACATTAAGCCTTACTCCATTATTTTCTCCGCTTAACTTAAGTCCTATGAGGGCATTTTCTTCAAGGTTTACTCCCTCCAATGCCTTATACTTTAATGTTTTATCCGCATACAAGTGTTCATTCAGTATTATAAAGTCTTCGCTCGCATTTTCTAAAGCCTTATCTTCACTACTTTTATCGGGAACACCTTCATTTTCTTTAGGTAAGGTTTCTTTTTTATTATCTTTTGGCTTGTTACCTTGATTTTCCGTATTACCTTCTTGGGGAGTTTTTTTATTACCGGAGCCGCTTCCTTCTTGAGGCTTTACCTTAGTATCGTTATCTTGAGTTCTTCCCTTTTCTTCAGCTTCTTTATCGCTTTGAGCTTTACTTTCTTTTTGATTATTGCTGCCTGATGAACCACCCGATGATGTATGACTTTTGCTGCTTTTTATTACCTTTGTAACTATCTTTCTCTCACCGGGTTTATACTCTTCGGGATTTGGCAAAGGACTTACCTTACCGTCTGAACCTACAGAAGTATAGGAGATATTTTTGCCAAGGCTTTTTGCCGATTGCAACTTGGAGTTTGAAAGTTGTACCTCAAAATTTTGGCTTCCCTGAGCAATATAGATCTTACTTATGTCGGAATTTATGATCCTTAACCTTCCGTTACTTGCTTTTGGGTTTATAAGTATGGGAGTTTGTGCCTTAATATTTTCTATAAGGGCATCATTGGCATTGACAACTATAAAAGCCTTTGAATTATTATTATCATCTGCCTTAAAGCTTTGAGAGGTATTGATAACTGCAAGGAAAGTCTCTTTATTGACATTCCTTAATTCACCTCTGTTTAATACCTTATCAGGCTCAAAACTCTTATCTTTTCCTTCAATAACACCAAGGTTCTCAAGCTCTTTTATATATCCTCTTGACCATGATTGTAATTTTTCATCATCATTAAAAGAAGTTTTTCCCTCAGCCGCTTCAACGCCTATATACTTTGCAAGTATGTAGTAAATCTCTTCCTTTTTGGGGCTTTCAGAAAGATTGTCAAATGATACATGTTCGTCTATTATATTCAGCCCTTTTAATCTCTCTACCGAATTTTTGATATATTCTTCGTCCGCCTTTGCATAATCCCCTATGTCCGCTATGTCGGATTCCAGGTTGCCTGAGAGCTTTTCAAGTAATATAATCAAGTCTTTTTTGCTAATATTTACTTCGTTATCGGTATATGTCTTTTGCTCCGCTTTTACACTTAAAGCAGTTAAAAATAATTGAATGCATATAGTAATGCTTAACAACAAAGTAAATTTTATTGCTGTTTTTATCCGCATTTTATTTCTCCTGTTTTTTTTATAGGCTGTTATTATCTTCTAAATTTGTCCGGACAGGAAGATACACAGCTTTAATTTTTGCTTAGCCGCTAAGATTTTTTCAAAATTTTGCCCAATTTACAAAGGTTTAGGAACTCATTTTTACACTACACTTATCAGCTTAACAATATCTGTATATACACAATGTAGCACATTATAGCAGAAATGAACTAAAATGTAAATGATTTGCATTTTTAATTTTGTAAATATTTGATACTTCCTTCATCTATAAATATTCAAGCTCAAACTCTCTGTATTATATGACTTTCTTTGATTTTAGTTTATTAATAAATATGAATTACCTACCCGAACTTTAACAATAATATAACTATTTGTATATTGACTATCTATAAGATTATATATTATTTTATTAGCATAGTTAGTATTAAGCTATATAAGTTTCTGTAGCTTTCAGTACTATAAAAACAAGGTCTAAGATACTTGTAAACTGGTCAATTTTATTGATTTCAACCCGGATTTGGAGGTACTTTGATGAAAAAGATAAAAGTCGAAACAGTTTGTATGTTAGGTGTGCTTATCTCAATAATAATATTTATTGTAACCTGTCATTTTCAGATCAAAGACGGCTATGCCCGTGATGCAGGCATATATGTTCCCAATATTATAGCTAACTCTTTGTGGGGACTTCTTTTGCTCTGCCTTATCTTTAGCGTTCTCTTTTTTAATTTGCCGAGATTTTCAAAAAGTAATATTGCTAAAATTCTGGCTATAGTATCACTTGTACTTATAATTACGGCAAGCTTAGCAGTTTATATAAGTTGGCAGTTTTCCTTTGAGCAATTAAAAAGCTGTAGCGGATTTTATCCGCTACAGCTTTTTTATATCTATTATTCTTATAGCTATTCTTCTTTATCTTCCTTATCTTCTTCTATTTTCTCTATATGTACGGTGTCTATCATTCTGTTTTCAACCTTATCACATTTAAATAAATGTCCATGGGTTCGCAGTTCTATTTTCTCACCGTCATTAGGTATTCTGTCAAGCTTGGAAACTATAAAACCGTTGAGCGTCTCAAAGTTATCAAGCTCTTCTTCCGTAAAATCTATATTTATAATCTTTGCTACATCCTCAAGCTCCGCCATTCCTCTCACAGTGTAGGTTCCGTCTTTGTTATCTATGATAAGCTCCTCATATACATCATACTCGTCCAGGATATTACCGACTATTTCTTCAAGTATATCTTCCATCGTAACAAGCCCTGAGGTCTGTCCGTATTCGTCCACTACTATAGCCATGTGTATCTTGTTGGACTGCATATGCTTAAAAAGTTTATCCAAGGACATAGTTTCAGGTATAAAGTACGGTTTTCTTAAAAGCCCTTTTATGTTTCTGACTTTCTTATCAAGAAACATTCCCTTATTAGCCAATATAAGAGCATCCTTTAAGTTAAGTATTCCTATGATGTCATCTATATCCTCTCCATACACCGGATATCTGGAATTACTACCCTCACTTAACATAAAATCAACTACAGTCTTAAGAGTATCATCACCGTCTACATACACTATACCTTTTCTGTGCATCATAACATCAGATGAACTCTTATCATTAAGCTCAAAAATATTAGTAATCATTTTAGCTTTACTTGACTCAAGTATACCTTGCTCATGTCCTTCATTGACCATGCTCATAATATCTTCTTCCGTAACATTCTCAGAGCTTACATCCATGTCTATAGAAAAAAGCTTAAGTATCATTTTTGCTATCAGATTAATTACGAAGGTGAGCGGGAATATGCAAATCATAAAAAGTCCGACTATATTTACCAAACTGTCTGCGTATTTTGCAGCATCTCTTACTGCAAGACGCTTCGGTACAATAATTCCTATACTTACTATTAATATTAAACAAAGCACATAATACAGTACATATATTATTCTGATCCAAACAAAACCCTCCGTACTAAATGCAGTTATAGTGAATTTTGCAAATTTTCCCACTACTAAAGAGCCTGTCATAAATCCCAGCAAAGTAGACATTATTTGTATAGCATTTACGAAGTTGGTAGGTCTATTATATATTTTTAATACCTTGGCAGCCTTTTTATCTCCGGCTTCCATGCGGCTTTCCGTTTGAGTTGCATTAAGATTTTGTATAGCTGCTCCGAATGCAAAAAATACAAAATCAATCCCTATAAAAACTAAAAATATTACAATATAAAACCACGAATGAGCATCGTCCATTTAAATCTCCTTTGATACGCTACACTGTTAAGAAAGCATATATTCTTTCATAGCTTCAGGTATAAAATCCACTATATCCCTAGCTAATACTCCATGCTCTCCTTTTATCTTTGAAGCCAAAGTTCCCGATAAACCGTGTATAAGACAAGCATACCTTGCCGCTTTTATGATATCAAAACCTAAGGCTATAAATCCTGCTATTATACCTGTAAGTACATCTCCGCTTCCTCCCTTTGCCATAGCCGCAGAGCCGGAGTCGGAAACATACACACTTTCATCAACACCTGCTATTATACTTTTATAAGACTTTAATATAATATTGGTATTATTTTTTTGGCTATAATCCTTGGCTACCTTTTCCATGTGTTCGTTTATGTAAGTTGTATCCTTGTCTATAAGCCTTGACATCTCAATCATGTGCGGTGTAAGCAACATATTTGAAGAAAGAAAAGCACTTAAATCTTTTTTCATCGCTAATACATATAAGGCATCCGCATCTATTACCATAGGCTTTTTATAATCTTTTATAACTTCAGCTACAAGTTCAAATGCATATTCATCTCTTCCAAGCCCCGGTCCTATAACCAAATGATCGGACCAATTAAGCTCTTTATTAACCAGACTTACATCAAATTTTTCATTAGAATAACATGATATGAGAGCTTCCGGCAAAAGGGTTTGAATTATTTGTCTGTTCTCCTCTACAGTAAGTATCTTAACTAATCCCGCACCTGTTTTATATGCCGCATGAGCCGCAAAATAAGCAGCTCCTGCCATACCCTTTGCTCCGGCTATAATGAGTACCTTTTTATAAGTAAACTTGTCAGCATTTTTAATTCTTCGAGGTATAAAAGCCTCTTTAGATATCACTTTCATCTTCCTTAGCACTTTTCACCTTGTATGAAAGCCTCATAAGAGACTCTGACAGGTGAACATTTTCCACTACAACTCCGGCGGTTACGGCAAGATCTGTATGAGCAAAGTTCCATATAGCTTTAATCCCTGCATCTGTAAGCCTTCTTGATATAGCTCTCGCCTCGTCTTTAGGTACTGTAAGAGCCGCTATATCTATCTCCTCTTCTTTAAGATAGGCTTCAAGATCATCCAAATTATATATTTTAGCACCTCTTATAGTCTTACCGAAGAGCTCCGGCTTTACATCAAAAAGAGCCGATATTATAAATCCGCTTCTTTCAAAATTAGCGTAATTTGCTATAGCATTGCCAAGATGACCCGCACCTATTATTATAAGCTTATGCGGTCTGTCTATACCAAGTATCTTAGCAATTTCTCCATGCAGATACATCACATTATACCCATAACCTTGCTGGCCGAAACCACCAAAGTTATTAAGGTCTTGTCTTATTTGAGATGCGGTTACCTTCATCTTGATACTAAGATCACTTGAGGATATTCTTTCTACACCATCCTCCAGTAATTCTCCCAAGTACCTGTAATATCTTGGCAATCTCGATATAACTGCTTTAGAAATTCTCTTTTCTTCCATAGTTCTACCTCATCCTTAATAAAGTTTTTAATACCAGCAAAATACTCGTATACTGCTAGTATAGTGTTAAGTATTTATCTTGTCAATAAAACTAAATTTAATCAGGAATATTTTCAAATTTTGCTTCACTATCCTCAGACATTTTATTTGCCAAGTTTTCGACTTCATCTGATATTTTATCCTTAGCTGCAAATTTATTGATCAACTCAGGTATCATATCTATAATTTTAGCCAATATATCCTGGTTTTTTACATTAACAAGTTTAGTTATACCGTTCTGTACTATAAGTATGGCTACGGGACTCATTTTTGCACTCATGCCACCGGCTTCCTTGCTGCTATTGGCAAATGCACCTGCTCCCATACCGCAGCTTACATCTACAAGCGGAATTATTATAGCTCCTCCCGCCTCTATAGGATCTCCGACAACCGTCTTTGTACTTATAAAGCTATCCATACCTTTAAATAGAGTCTCAACCGTATCCAATAATTTATTTTCTGCCATTTATAACTCCTTTATAAAATTTTATTTCTATTTTTGTAAAGTTTATATACCTTCTTAAAATCTTTATCAAACCACAATTTTGTTGCGATAATAACTACTGGCATAAGTCTGACTCCACCTTTTGCCCTTATGTCTATATCTATAATTGCCTTATCAAATACCGGTATAAGCTCTATCTTATCTTTATATAGGCAGTAAAAAAGTGCGGCATACGATAAGACCTGACCGGTTGTGTAGGGATCTTCAAAGCCTAAAATAAGCCTTCCCGACAACTTCCTTGCTCTAAATAACTTTAATATCTTTACAAGTGCCTGCCAAATTTTTTTAATACCCCTTCTAAGACTTTCATTATTAAACAACTTTACAATTCTGTCTTTTTTTTCCAATAATGTCTTTACTTCCGTCTTGATTTTTTCATATTTATTTTTTATAAAGCTTGAAAAACTCTGTTTTTTCTTTTTTCTTTTTTTCTTGGTAAAAGCCCTTGCATCTTCAATATTTTCTACAATGCTTTTTTCCTCTATGCCCTCATCGGGTTCTTGACTGTTTTCTTCACCACTAAAAGTTTCTTTATCAGACTCTTCATAGTCTTTTTTATCTTCTGTTTCAAACTGTCCTTCATCAAAGTTGTCTTCATCCGAAAAAGATTCTTCATAAAAATCTTCTTTATCAAGATCCTTTGCCTTATTAGAGAAATCCATACCGAAAATCTTAAGCTTGGTACTCAGCTCCTTATCGTAGTTTACTTCAAACTTAACTATCTTTAACAGCCACGATACGCTTAAGCTGCACCAAAAACTTTCCCTGTACTTTAATTTCAAATCATACCTTATAGGTACTAAAAGTACTGTCAGCAGTATAAGTATAATTAGAGCAAGCAGAAAAAGCAAAGTGAAGGCTATTATATTTAACAGCGTAAGTAATATACTCAAAGCTTTTCCTCCTACTCAAATTTCTTATAAAGTTCTCTATCAAAAATATCTTTCTTATGCACATATATATCGCTTACAATGTCTTTCATAAGTTCTATTGCAGCAGACTTTGACTCTGCAATTCCAAGTACTTTTGTATCACAATCATATTGGCGAATGTAAAATATATTATGTACTATCTCTATTTTACCGTTTTGTGGGCAAACTATAAGATATATTGATTTTCTGCTTATATTTTTGGAAATCCATTTCAAGTTTCTTCTATAAGAGAATTTCAGCTTTTTGCTTATATATATTTTTTTATATATGTACATTAAGCCTCCTACAAAACCTTTACTAAATATGTTTTTTATACCTTGTCAGATATTAATAAATCGGTCTTATCCGAATATATGTTACAGTTAAAGTAATCATTCATCTATTTATGAATCAGACGAAGATGAATGTCAGTAGTATTCTTACAGGTATACATGTGTAATATAACAAATGAAAGCTTTCTTTGAGGTTTATGTTACACATATATGCCTAAATCACCTTAGCTGTAACGGATATACTAAAGACCAAACTGTAACTTTACTACCTTGAAGACATAATACATTTTTTAGCAAGTTTGAGCGCTTCTTCTACAGTCTTTTCTCTTATTTGCTGTCTGTCTCCGCTAAAATGATACTCTTCTACAGTTACTCGACCCTCTAAAAATACCCCTATATATACCAGTCCTACCGGTTTTTCCTCTGTTCCTCCGTCAGGACCTGCTATACCTGTTACGGAGATTGCAACATCCGTATCCGCTGCCAAAGCTGTACCTGCTGCCATTTCCTTTGCTGTTTGCTTACTTACCGCACCGTACTTTTTTAATGTTGATTTACCTACATCAAGTCTTTTTCTTTTTGACTTATTGGTATAGGTTACAAAGCCCTCTTTGTATACTTCGGATACTCCGGCTACATTGATTATCCTTCCGGCAAGTAAGCCTCCTGTGCATGACTCGGAAGTAGATATACTTAAATCATACTTTTCCAAAAGTTTTACCACCGACTTTTCTAAAGTTTCAACTTCCTTTGCAGCTGCCAGCTTATCCTTAAATCTTTCTTTTAATTCTTTTACTATAGGCTTTATAAGAGACTTTGCCTCTTCCTCGGTATCTCCTGTAGCACTTAAGTGTATGATTACTTCGCCTGTGTCCGGAAGAACTATTTTTACTTCAATATGGTCCAATTTCATAACATCGGATATTTTTTCCAATACTTCTTCTTTACTTATGTTGATAAGTCTTATATTTCTGTTTCTTTTAACTAATGAAGTACCTGTTCCCATATTACATACCTCCTAAACTAAGCACTTTTTTATTCTTTATTATATAATCAAGCAATGAAACTACACTTAAAATGCACATAAGCCATACACTTATATCAGTAATAAAGCTGATAGCCTCAATTGACAAAAGCATAAGTATTACAGAAAGCATTTGAGATACCGTCTTTAACTTTCCTAAAGGACTTGCCGCTATAATTATATTTTTTTCCGTAGCAATCAGCCTTATTCCGCTTATTATAAACTCTCTTGCTATAACTATACTTACTACCCATGAGCTTATATTTCCAAGCTCTATAAGTATTATCAGTGCTGAAGATACAAGTATTTTATCTGCCAAAGGATCCATAAGTTTACCGAAGTCGGTTATCATATTGTACTTTCTTGCCACATAACCGTCTAATGCATCAGTAACTGAAGCTATAATAAAAATCCCCAGTGCTATATATCTGTATACAATATCCCTGTCCTTACTGTATACCAATACTGCAATAAATACCGGTATCATAAGTATTCTTAACATTGTAAGCTTATTAGCTAAATTCATAATCCTCTCCCCTAAAGCTTATAATATAAAAATAGACTATTGCACTAAAGATAAAGGGTATTTTATCCCAATTGATTAATACAACAGCCCATAATCCAAGGAAGCGCTGACTAAGATGCCCTTATTCAGCTTTCTCCTCCGGCAGTATTTTAATTTTCTCTTTATAAAGTTCATCTATGGCTATAGATAAATATTTTCTGTTTGCAGTAGTATTTTCGCTGTTTTCACCATCTTGGGATATAAGCTGCCTTGCTCTTTTTGCAGTAGCTATAACTATAGAATACCTGCTTTGCACTACAGGCGGTTCTCCCTGCTCTACATCTTTATTTACCGCATTTATCAATTCATTATAAGACGGATGTAACATTTTTCTCTCCTTTTAAGACCTGTTTTTTAGTGAATTCTTTATAAACTCTATTAATTCCTTGTTTCTAAAGGTTTTTTTATGTTCGCTTTCTATTATACTGTTAAAGTCTTTTGTAACCTCTTCTATACTTTCATTAATGAGTATATAATCATATTGCTTTATAAATTCCGCCTCTTTAGCGGCACGCAAAAGCCTGTCCTCAATTTGTTCTGCTTTTTCGGTATTTCTTGACTTCAACCTGTCTTCAAGTATCTTAGCATCTTTGGTACTTACAAATATCAAAACCGCCTCCGGGAACTTTTCCTTTATTTTAACGGCTCCCTGTACCTCTATTTCAAGTATTACATCTATTCCTTTTTGTAACTTTTCTTCTACATACGCTCTGGGCGTACCATAGTAGTTATCCACATATTTGGCATGTTCTATAAGTTCGTCATTCTCTATCATGGCAAGAAACTCCTCGGTACTTACAAAAAAATACTCTCTTGCATGTACCTCACCCTCTCTTGGCTTTCTCGTAGTAGCTGATATTGAAAGTGCATACTTATCATATTGCTTCAGTAGTTTATTGATTATAGTTCCCTTACCGGCTCCTGAAAATCCGGAAAGTACTATAAGAAGTCCCTGTTCCATCCGACCTTCCTTATGTCTATTCTATATTTTGTATTTGTTCTCTTATTTTTTCTATACAAGTCTTTAGTTCTATAGCCCTGTTTGATATATCTATATCATCAGACTTGGACAGTATAGTATTAGCCTCTCTGTTGAGTTCTTGTGAGATAAAATCCACTTTTCTTCCGATATTTTCTCCTGCTTCAAGTTCTCTTTCAACAGCTTTTATATGGCTTTTTAACCTGACAAGCTCCTCATCTATACTTATCTTATCAGCATAAATGGCAACTTCGGTAATAATTCTGCTCTCATCTATATTGCTTTCTTCAAGCAAAGTACTTATCTTTTCCTTTAATTTATTATGGTATCTTTCCATAAGTAAAGGTACTCTTTCTTCTATTGCTTGTGTATTTTTAAGTAAAATCTCAAGTTTGTCTCTTAGATCCTTATGCAGGTGATCCCCTTCCAGACTTCTTGCCGCAACAAATTCTTCCATTGCCTTTACTATACAATCTCTTACTTGTAGCCATATATGCTCTGCAGTTTCCTCAGAGTTTGATACTGTTATGATTTCCGGAAACCTGAGCAAACTGCTCATATGCATTTCGTTCTTTATACCGTACTTTTCTTCTATATGTTTTGCATGTGCAACATATTGATCAAGTATATCTTCATTCAGTATAAGCTTGCTGTATGTATCGGCATAGGTCTCATGTACTATACAAAGATCTATCTTGCCTCTTTGCACATATTCTTTAACAAGCTTCCTTATATCAGCTTCAAATTTTGAAAATCTTTTCGGCATCTTAACACTAAGATCAAAGTATCTATGGTTTACAGACCTTATTTCTACAGCAATCTTATATTCATGGGTAAGTTCTTCCGCCTTACCGAAACCTGTCATACTTTTAATCACTGCACCAAACCTCATTTCCGTACAAAATATTATACCGTTGTACCAACATATTATATTACTATCAAAAAGTAAAGTCAAATAAACACTTTATCTGTGCCAAAGTTTATCACAACTATAAATAAGTGCTATTTTTTCTCTTTGGTCTTGTATATACTTTTCAGTGTAAAAACTACAGCTCCTATAGTAAAGAAACTAAGCAGTCCTATAACCAGATATTCCATTCTCTGTGTTAAAATCTTTCCGAAGTACGAATATATAAATATTGCAGGAATCTGCCCTATTCCTGTAGCAAGTGCGAATTCCAAATACTTCATAGGAGTCAATCCTGCCGCATAGCTTACATAATCAAAAGAAATTATCGGAAAAAGTCTGCATATCAGTACCGCATTTTTCCCATACTTGGCAAAGAATTTATCAACCTGTTCAAGACCCCCCTTGCTTACAAGCCTCTGTGCCACATCTCTTCCGAGTATTCTCGCTATATAAAAGCAGGTGCTTGCTCCGGCAAGGGAGCTTAGCCATGACAGCAAAGCTCCCTGCCACCAGCCGAAAAGCCCCGCATTGGCAAGTGTAATTACAAAAGCCGGCAGTGGAGCTACTATGCACTGCATTATCATAAGAGCAAATGATACAAGCATAGCATAGGCTCCGTAGGAGTTTACAAAAGTTTTTATACTTTCAAAGTCTCCTTTTACAAGCATGGCAAATACTTTGTTTACATTAACTTTGACATTTGGAACAAAATAATAGATAAGTACTAAGCTTATAAGGAAAAGTATCAAAATAAGCTTGTCAAAATGCTCTTTCAATATCTTCTTCATTCAATTCTACCTGTTTTGCTTTAGCTGATTTTTCATTTTACTTATTTGAGGTCTAGAGCCCTTTGGTATACAACCCGATTAATTAATACTTACATTTCCCACAACCTTAAGATGTTATAAAGATTAATGATTAAATCTCTAACCTGTTTTATGTGTGTAAAATTTAAGCTCATACTATATGTATTTTATATAATTTATGATCCTGAGCATTAAGTCTATACGTGTAAACGGTGTAATCAGGTAGTAGCCGTCTACATATTCGGACATACGCTTTGCTATATCTACAGATATATCATAAGCCAACTTTTCAGCCTCATCCCTGCTCTTACCCTCATAAAGCCTTATCATATCTTCAGGTACATTAATTCCGTTTACTTCGTTTTGTATAAACAGTGCATTTTTATCGCTGATTATAGGAAGTATTCCTCCCAAAATCTTTGCATCAAGCTTTTCTCTTGCTGTCTTAAGATTTTGAAGAGCCTCATCTGTAAGCACAGGCTGGGTTAAAAAGCCTACTACACCCGAAGAAATCTTAGTCATTGCCCTCTTTAACTCCGAGTCGAACTTCCTTGCATTGACATTAAGTGCCGCATACACCTTTATGGAATTATTAAGAACCTCTTTGTTAAGAGAGTCTATATAGGCGGCAAGTTTCCTTGAATTAAGCTGATATACCGCTGCAACCTCACTTCTTTCAGCATTAGGTATGGGATCTCCCGTAACAGTAAGCACATTGGAGATATTTTCCGCACGAACTCCAAGTAAAAGAGCTTTTGTAGCATTGATATTCCTATCTCTGCAGGTCATATGAGGCATTGCTTCTATAGAATGTTCTCTCTTAAGCTTAGCAGCAAGCATACAACTGTCAAGCCTCGGTCTTGCTATAGGACAGTCGGCTATAGTTATAATATCGGCTCCGGCTTTTTTAAGCCTTATACTTGACTTTACAAAGTCTTCAGTATTAAAGTCTTTCGGAGAATCAAGCTCTACCGCAATAACTTTCTTTCCGCTGTTTACCTTGTCCCAAAATACATTTTTAAGTTCTGAAAAATCTTTTTTATGAGTGTATACTATCTTTTTCTTTACAGGCTGTCCTATAGTATCTACTATACCCTTGATTATTTTTATATATTCAGGATTACTTCCGCAGCAGGCACCTACTATCCTGACCCCTATCTCAAGTATTTGCTTCATCTGCTCGGCAAAATACTCTTTACTTCCGCCATAATAAGTCCTGTTTCCTCTGACTATCGGATAACCTATGTTAGGCATGGCTGCAAGCGGTATATTTTCTATATTGATTTCTCTTAAGAGTTTATACATATGGCTTGCACTGCATATACAGTTTAAGCCGGTTGCATCTATTACATCGGAATTGGCAACCTTTTCCAAAAGACTCTTATAGGAGTAACCTTCTCTGGTGTATCCGTCTGCATGACAGGCATAATCTACCATTACAAAGGCTTCTTTACACTCCTTTTTTATATACCTTGCCACTTCCACCATTGCTATATCCGAGCTGTGTGTTTCAAAGATGAAGTTATTTGCACCCAGTTCTAAAAAAGTTGATACTATGTTAATGTATTCTTCAACCTTTTCATTGTGTTCACCTGCCATAATAGGTCCTATATCCGCAAATACAAAGGCTTTGTCTTCGGCAGCCTTAATAGCGATTTCATAACCGGCTTTGATAAGTTCTTTCTGCCTTTTTCTGTCTCCGCCCAAGTTAGTAATATCAAGTCCGAAAGTATTGGTTCTTATAGCCCTTGCACCTGCTTCAATATATTCTTTATGTATATCAAGTATAAGTTTCGGATTATCTATGTTGGCAGCTTCACAATTGGAACTCATATCATTCATAAGAGCTGCATAATAAGTACCCATAGCACCGTCAAATATTAATATATTATTCTGTAAATATTCTTTAACTTTCATCATTATCTCCAAATGCCTTTTTTGCTATATCTACACTTGCTCTTGCATCCTTCGCATAATAGTCCGCTCCTATTTCATAGGCATAGTCCTCTGTAAGTACCGCTCCTCCTACCCATACCTTGGTATTCGGAGAAGCTTCTTTGACCTTTTCTATAGTTTCTTTCATAGAAGGAAGTGTAGTTGTCATAAGAGCAGAAAGCCCTACAAGCCCTACTTCATCTTCTATAACCGCCTTTACGACCTTTTCTATAGACACATCCCTTCCAAGATCTATGATTTTATATCCGTAGTTTTCCAAAATAACTTTAACTATATTTTTTCCGATATCGTGTATATCGCCTTTTACCGTAGCAAGTGCTATCTTGCCCCTGCTTTTGGTCTCCTTGCCTTGCTTTGCTATTCTAAGCTTTACAAGCTCAAAGGCTTCACAGGCGGCATTAGCCGAATTGATCAACTGAGGTAAAAATATTTCCTGCTTCTCATACTTTTCCCCGACTATATCAAGTGCAGGTATCAGCTTTTGATTTATAAGTTCCACCTCCGACATGGTCTCGAGTAAGCTTTCCGCAAGCTCCTTGGTCTCAGCCTTAAGTCCTTTCAGTATTGCACTTTCTATGCTTTCATCATGACTAAGTACTTTTTTAGGCTTGGCTTCTTCCTCACTTTTAACATTGGCAAATCTTTCTATATATTTATTACAGTTTTCATCTTCGCCTGAAAGCACCCTAAAGGATACTACCGCATCCATGTGCGAACTTATATTCGGATTTATGATAGGCAGATTGAGCCCTGCATACATTGCCTGTATAAGGAAGCTCTCCGTAATATTTTTTCTTTCCGGCAGTCCGAAAGAAATATTGCTGACTCCGAGCGTGGTATTAAGTCCCATCTTTTTGCTTACTATTTCAACTGCCCTTAAAGTATTGACAGCCTGCTCTTGCTGAGCCGATACGGTAAGTGTAAGACAGTCTATGATAATATCTTCTTTTTTAAGCCCGTACTCCAAGGCTTTTTTAAGTATATACTCGGCATGCTCAACTCTTTTTTCTACCGTGTCAGGTATGCCTTCTTCATTTAATGCCAAGGCTATAACCGCCGCACCGTATTTTTTAGCTATAGGCAGTATCTTATCAAGCTTTTCATCATCCGCATTAACTGAATTGATAATTGATTTTCCGTTATACACTCTAAGTCCGGCTTCTATAGCCTCAGGGTTTGATGAGTCTATTTGTAAAGGTACCGATACTATTCCCTGTAAAGCCTTTACAACATCTATCATAAGTAAGACTTCATCCGCTCCGGGAACTCCTACATTGACATCTAAAATTTCAGCACCGCACTCTTCTTCTTCCAAAGCAATCTTACTTATGTAATTCATATCTCTTTCCAAAAGTGCCTGTGCAAATCTTTTCTTACCGGTAGGATTAAGTCTTTCTCCTATGACTCTTACTCCCTTAAACTCAGTTGTATGTGTAGCTGAACATACACCATGCCTTTGCTTTGGTCTTTCTGTATTGCCTACTTTTTTATTTTCCTTAAGTGCTTCTTTAAGTAAGTTGATATACTCAGGATCTGTTCCACAGCAACCTCCCATTACGCTTACATCAAATTCACTTAAGCCTGCCATATGCTTGGCAAAATCATCTCCCGATAAGTCATAAGCTCCGCTTATGGGATCCGGCAGTCCGGCATTGGGCTTTAGTATTATGGGAAGTTTTGTCCACTGCCTAAGTTCTTCTATAAAACCTCTCATTTGCAAAGGTCCCAGTGAACAGTTAAATCCCATAGCATCAACTCCGAGTCCTTCAAGCGTAAGTGCCATAGAGGGGATTATAGTTCCGGTAAATGTTCTTCCACTCTCTTCATAGCTCATTGTAACCCAGATAGGAAGTTTGGTATTTTCCTTAGCGGCAAGTACCGCTGCTTTTACATCATAAAGATCCGTAAATGTTTCACATACTATAAGGTCGACACCGTATTTTTCTCCGGCAATCATAAGTTCCTTATATACTTCATAAGCCTCTTCAAAAGCCAAAGTACCTAAAGGCTCTAAAAGCTCCCCTATAGGCCCTACATCAAGTGCTACTCTTACACCGCTTTCTTTTGCAGCCTCCTTGGCACAATGTACGGCGGACTTTACCGCCTCATCTACACTTAAGTCGCAGCCGGAGAGCTTATGTGAGTTTGCACCGAAAGTATTGGTATAAACTATATCGCTTCCTGCCTCAATGTACTTTTTATGAATGTCTATCACTATATTAGGATTATTATATCCGAACACCTCCGGATGCTCTCCCGGCTTTAATCCGGCTTTTTGAAGCATCGTTCCCATAGCTCCGTCAAGTATCGTTATTTTAGATTCCACAAGTCGTCCCTCTTCTTAAAAATCTGCAAGCCTCTCTTATATTACAAGTCCCACAATTTCTTTTAAGCCCTGAATTTTTTTCTTTTGTTATTGCTATTATTGCCGTTACCGACTTTCTCGGTATCATAATTCCGCTTTCACTCACATTAAGGCCTATCCTGCGTACGGTATCCATATATACCGTAAATTCTCTTTGCACGCTTATAGGCATATCTCCATACCCCGGTGAGTATCTTGTGCTTAAGTATAAACCTTCTTTTTCGTATTCGGTTCTAAACTCGGCTTCTATACTGTCGCAAAGCACTTCTACCAAAGTACTTGCACATGAGTCCATAATAAGTGCATCCGATACATCCCTGATCTGTGCCTTTCTTATGGCAAATTCCACCTCCGGTCCAAGAGTTGCAGCCATAAGTATCATTTTTTTCGCACCGCCAAGATGCTTTAATATATCAAAACCTTTAATAAAAGTACAGTCCTTAGGTATACCGTTACTTATGTCAACTACCTTGCTGATGTACTTAGGTCTTGCCGCCTTATTAATAAGATCCATACATCTGTCAAGCTGCCTGTCAAGGTTTTCATCTATATCATGCTTTCGATATTCCAAATATCTAAGGATTTCAGGTTTGTCTTCCTTAGAAAGTGCTATTTCCATTTAAAACTCCTTAAAAACTTTTTTGATTAACCTTTTTATTGTACTAATCAAAGGCAAAATTTACAATAGTAATTGTTACAAATTTGCTATCCACATATTAATTTACTGGGGAGTTTGCAACATAAACAATACTCAGAAACTATTGTACGGCAACAATTAAACAGAAACACTCCCTATTTCAATCATACTCGCAGTACTGTT
>ERZ773068.467-NODE-467-length-21534-cov-12.547698_pt1 | contig 21534 bp, 17 predicted proteins | sample MGYA00580620_ERZ773068 | MGnify/ENA primary metagenome ERZ773068 (study PRJEB29015, sample SAMEA2737983) | human oral metagenome | biome: human oral; feature: human-associated habitat; material: dental | place: China | collected 2101 ... | reverse complement strand
ACCAGAGCTGCGTGGATACGTCGACACACCTGTAGGTTTGCTCAGACTCGTGGAAGAAATGCGTAATCAAAATAGTGAGTTCTTCCCGGCGTTTCTGCGTCTCGGATAAACCCTGATTCCGCCACCTTGTGGTAGCCGGAACGAGATACTCTGGCCCAGCGGCACATCAGATACACAGGATAGCTGCCTTCCTCGCGGTGAATATAAACATATTTCGCTGCTACCGGGATTCCTGCGCGAAGAAGGCCGCCGCTTTATCTCTGAACTCGAACCCTCCGTCTTCGCTTCACCCAGCCTCGGCCTGCAAGCGCTTGATGTTCCGCCACCTGATCCGACGAGGCTTCTACCATACCTGAATCGGGATGCTGCTTCCGCCATATCCTCACCCAGTTACCCACAGTTCGCCGGCTCCAGATTGTAGGACTTCGCCACTTCCGCTATCGGCCGAGACCCCTCAAGAACCTCCGCAACGATGTGTTCTTTAAACTCTTTACTGAATTTCGAAGCCGGCATGATACAGATTTTACCTCACATGTTCGAATAGACTCAGGTTTTTCGCCACTGTCCACGAAACGCCGGGCACTCCACTGGACGGAGCTGCACAGCCCGTCATCGATGCCGGAGACCGCCGAGCGTGTGGCCTACTCGCTCGCCACCGCGATGGGAGGATGGACGATTCCATTCTCAGGAGGACAGGAATGATGAAGGACGTCAGCGCGGACATCCTCACCGAGAAGACCCATCTGCTCATCCAGCCCCGCACCACCGTGGGACTCTCCCAGTGGCTGCTGTGCAACTACGCGCAGGCCTACCGTTCCGGCCGGGTCTTCGCCGTCGTGACCCGGGCCAACTCCGTACTCACCCTCGCCGCCGCGCGATTCATCACCAGCACCGGGTCATGCTGGATAGTCGACCATCCCGACGGCGCCTTTGACGGCTTCAGTGGGCTGCGGGCCAGCTGGGATGGCGTGTCATTCAAGCTTGGCGGAGGCATCCACCCCGCCTATTTTGAGGTCGCCGTAGGCGACGAACGGGCCCTCAGCATCAACGCCGAGATCCTCCACGGCTACCACGACAACCCGCAGCTCGGCCCTTTCTCACTGCAGATCCTGGCGGCAGCCGGATGCGCGCCACCGGTTCGCTTCGGAGCCATCGAGCCCCTCTACGAGGTTTTCTCCCCCACGATCGTCACCGAGCACGCACGCAGCTTCTCTCCCGAGGAGGCGATCGCCATCGTCTCCGGGGGTGACGGCGACGGTTTGATCATCTCCATCCCCGAGGCGATCGGCGTGACCGAACGGCTTGAGTTCTCAGGCCCATGCCCCCGGGACCTCACCCAGGCGTCCATCGACCACTTCCTGTATCACGCGCTCAGCGCCGGTGCCACCTATGCCCTGCTCGGCTACCGCCAGGGCCCCCAGGGCCGCATGGTCACGCCCCGCTATCGGCACGAGGTCATGCCACTGGCGCTGGCCGTCCCAGAGACCGCGATGCTCCACACCACCCTGGAGAACATCTTGTCGGAGGTGAGGCGACTCGGCGCAGATGAGGCGAGCATCATCGACTCCAGGCCGCGGGGCATAGGGATACGCTTCTTCCACGAGAATACGACGATCTCCGACCTGACCAGCCGGTATCACTCGGTGTTGCGGGCCATCCTGCCGCCGAAGGAGATCCAGGACATCAAACCCTGGTATCAGCGCGACGACGACTGAGTGGTTAGCGGTAGCCGTCGATGATGGCGGCGGCGACCTCAGCCCAGGCCTCCCGGGTGCGCTGATGGACCCGCTCCAAATCGATGCGGTCGCCGTCGGCGACGGTCGGGTCATTCGGCACCACGAACACCTGGCGGCTGTGACTCGCCAAATGCGTACGAACCATGTCCTTCTGCACCCGCGACGACACGTCGTCCTTGTCGGTGAGCACGACGATCGCCTCCTGCGCCAGCCTCTCATAGCCGTGCTGCGCCAGCCAGTCGAGGGTGCTGACAGCCCGCTTGGCCCCAGAGACCGCATAACCCGCCGAGATGACCACGCTATCGGCCCTTGAGAGAATCCCCCTCATAGCCTTCTGGGTGACGCCGGTGCCGCAGTCGGTGAGGATCACGGAGAAGAAGTGCCGCACCAGCTCGTGCGCTCGCGTATACCCCTCGGCGGTCAGGCTGTCCGACACCTTCGGGTCCTGCTCACCAGCCACAACATGCAGCCGGTCGACCTGCGTTATGTAGCCGGTGAGGTCGGTCCAGGTCCGCACCTTCGAGATGTCCCGCGCCAGATCCGTCAGGCAGCGCGGCCTGGCGCGCATCAGCTCGTCCTCGCCGAGCAGCCGCTCCGCCAGGTCGCCTGCGTCCGGGTCTGCGTCGATCGCGATGGGCGGGGCGCCGCGCAGCTGCGCGAGGATCAGCCCCACCCCCACCGTGGTTGAGGTCTTGCCGATCCCGCCCTTGAAGGACAGGAACACGGTGCTGTAGGGGCGCTCCAGCGGACGGGCGATCCGCGCGCCGCGCTCAGCGAGACGCACCTGCGTCTGGCTGGGCCCAAGATTCACCCGGCCCGCCGTCAACCGGTACATCGCCCCACGAACCCCGCCCTGGGGCACCGCCTTCGGCGGCCGCACGAACAGCGACGACGGTGGCGGTGGCTCCAGCTGGGCCGGCGGCGATGCCGCTGGAACGTTCACGTTCATCGAGATCGACCGCAAGGGCACGTCCGGCGGCACCGGCCGCGAGGGCGCCTTGTGCGTCGCTGCCCGCGGCGGCGGAGCCGACGGGACCGACGTCGGAGGCGCGTCCGGCGGCACCGGGGAGGTGGTGGCCTCCTGGGGTTCGGAGGCCCGCGCCCGCGCCGGGGACACCTGCTGGCGAGGTTCGGAGGCCTGTGGCTCTGGTTTCATGAGGGCCCGGGCGGGAGGTGGTTCGATGGCCTCGCGCTCAGGTTCCTCGACCATCGGCTGCGCGGGCGCGCGGCGCGGCCTCGGCGGGGTCCCGTTGGGTGGCGGGGGCTGGCTGTTGGACGGGGTCACGGATGCGGGCGATGCGGCGAGGGCCTGCCCGTTGGCGTCCACGGTGAACCAGGCCACCCGGCCGCCCTTGGTCTCGTCCACGCCGCGGGCCAGCACCGGACGCCCCGCTTGGCGCGCCACGGCCGCCAGGTGTTGGAACACTGACGAGTAGACGTTGGTCGGCACCACCATCTCGACTGGCACCCCGTTGACAGTCGCATCACTACTGCCCGCAATGGTGACGTTCCAGTAGGGTGACTTCACAGGTCTCCTTCCCGTCGAGAAAATTCCACCGAGCCTAAAATTGCCCGAACGTAACTAGGCTAACGCTTGCGAGAGTGCAGGCCAATCTGCTAGAGACAGCCTCCCGGAGCCCGCAAGCTGAGAAACCCTAAGGTACAACGACCCATACCGCCCAGCCCGGAGGCAGCCATCCCGGCCGTGCCGTGTCGGCCAGCCACCGGCGCTCAGCCGGGTCAGATCGCGTCGGCAATGTTGGCAGGACCTGACGGTGTCGCGTGCCGGAAGTTCATCATTCAGAAGTTCATTGAAGGAGGCGACCCTAGGGCGGATGCCACGCAAAGCAGTCAGGCAAAACGCCCAAGTCCTACCGTGCACCAGCGGACGACGCCAGGCACCGCCCCTGGGAGCGGGAAACACCCAGCGATATGACGACTAGGCTGGCGTGGTGACAAATCTGGGTGATGTCGGAGGCTGGTTCCGCACTGCGACCGGCGTCGCCACACCCGCCTGGGGCCCCGGGGAGGGCGGTTTCGGACGCGTCTCCCCTGACGCCGACCTGGCCGCCGCGCTCCACCTGTTCCGGGACCGCCCCACCGTCGTGCTCACCGGCGCCGGCATGTCCACCGGGTCCGGGCTGCCCGACTATCGCGGCCGCGACGCCGTGCCGCGCTCCCCCATGACCTTCCAGGAGTTCACCCGCAGCGACTTCAGCCGTCGCCGCTACTGGGCCCGGTCGACGGTGGGATGGAGCTGGTTCACCGCCGCCCGTCCTGGCATCGCTCACCTGGCGCTCGCCGAGCTCGGGCGTCTCACTCCGCTGACCGGCGTCATCACGCAGAACGTCGACGGCCTGCACCAGGCGGCCGGATCCGCCCCGGTCGTCGACCTGCACGGCAGCCTGGCCCGCGTCGTCTGCCTCGGATGCGGCGTCCTCTCCAGCCGCGCCGGCCTCCAGGATGAGCTCTTGGCGCTCAATCCCGGCATCACCGCCCGTCTCGGTGAGCTGTCCGAGCAGGCCCGCACCGCCCCCGACGGTGACGCCGAAGTCGAGATGGCCGACTTCACCTACCCCGCCTGCCCCCGGTGCGGCGGCATGCTCAAACCGGATGTCGTCTACTTCGGCGAGAGCGTGCGCCGTGACGTGCTGGACAGCGCCGTCGCCCTGTCCGAGGCCGCGGAGGTCCTCCTGGTGCTGGGATCGAGCCTGACGGTGATGAGCGGACTCAGGTTCGTCCGTCAGGCCGTGCGGCAGGGCAAGGATGTGATCATCGCGGGCGACGGCGTCACGCGCGGCGACGACCTCGCGACCCTGCGCATCCACGGACGGCTGGAGCAGGTCCTGCCCCGCTGGGTGGCCGCGCTGGCGTAGGTCAGCGCTGCGAGTCGTCGTCAGCGGTCAGATCGGCGACCGTGGCGTTAAGGGCTGCGATCATGTCGTCGGCCAGCAGATTCACCCCGACGCCGTGCGCGCCACCGCCCATGGAGATGCGCCTTCCGGCGATCGAAGCGTCGGCCAGCACCGGCCACGGACGGATCGCTCCGAAGGGAGTGATGGTGCCGCGTTCATACCCGGTGACCGCCTTGGCGATCTCGGCGTCGGGCATCGAGAGCCGGGAGGTGCGAAGAAGGGCCCGCAGCTTCGGCCAGGAGAACTCGCGGTCCCCGGGCACCAGGACGAACACGTAGTCGTCGCTGGCCCGGCGCACGACGATGGTCTTCACCAGGTCCCGCACCTCGATGCCGCGCACCGCCGCTGCCTCCACGACCGAGCTGACGGGCCCGTGCCTCACCACAGTGTGCGCGACGCCCAGTGCCCGGAGCTGGCGGAGCGCGGGAGTGTCATCCATGATCCCGAGTCTATGGCGGGCGGCGGCGTATGGCAGGAGACGCGAAGCGGCCCCGACTCTCAGGTATCGGGGCCGCTTCCCGGGTCTGGCTCAGCCGGTCAGGAACCGGTCCTGGGCAGACCCGGCTTCACCGGTGTGGGTGTAACCGGAGTCTGGGTGCCCGGGGTCGGGGCGACGGGGCCCAACGACCTCGGAGCCGGCGTGGAAGCCGGGACGTTCGCAGACGGCGCAACCGTGGGCGACGTGGTCGCCGACGGAGTCGGGCTGGGAGTGGGTTATGGGCAAATCGGCTGGTCTTTGGTGGCGGTGAAGGTCGCGGTCCTGCCGTCCAGCCGCTTCCAGCCTTCAGGGACGGGGCCGCCCAGCTGATACCCGTCCTCGACCGTCGCGGACATGGTCACCGTGACTTTCCCGTTCACGATCTCAACCTGCGGCTGGCTGTAGGTGAGCCCCGCGGTCTCAGCCGGCTTGACGACGGGGTCCGATGGCTGGGCCGCGCCCGGGGCGCACGTTCCGAGCTCGATGCCCGGCGAGACCGGCACCGCGCACTTGGTGCGGGGGACAGTCCTGACATAGGACACCGTCCCCTCAAGGGCCAGCCAGCCATCTGGCAGGTTCCCCTCGTCGATGTGGTACCCCGGCTTTGCCGTGGCGGTGACCACCACCGTCACCTCATCGCCGTTCACGGTGATGACGGGCTCGCTGTAGTCGATCTCGGCGGTGTCTTCCACGCCGGTGACGGTCGGCTGGCTGGGCGTGGTCGAGTCGGCGGGGCAGATCCCCGGGTTCACCACCGGGATCGCGAGGACGGCAGTCCTCTGGCACACCGGCTGCGTGATGGTGGTGGTGAAGGTGAAGGAGCCATCCCCGTTCGATACCCAGCCCTGCGGGAGGTTCTGGTCGTCGATCTGTTTGCCAGCGACCGGGGTGGCCTTGACCTTGATCGTCACCTGGCTCCCTGACGTGGTGATCTCCGGTTCGGTGTAGGTGATCCCGTCGGTCGGCCCGACCTCCACGGCGGGCTCCAGTGGCTCGGCGGCCCCAGGGGCGCAGACGCCGGGGGTCACCTGGACGGAAGCCAGCTTCGGGTTTACCGGGTTCACCTGATTGGTCAGGGTCACCTCCCTGGTCTTCAGGCCCTCGACGGCGACCTGGGCGCTGGTGGCGTTCGGGACGCCGTCGGTCACGCCATCGCCGGAGAAGGCGGGATCCCCGAAATCGACCCCGGTCACGGACGGCACGTTCTCGGTGAGAGTCACGACGGTGCCGTTGGGAATGTTGCTGAGGGTCTCCAGGGTCCCGTCACCCTTGACCGACAGCTCACCCTGGTGGGTGGTCCCGTTGTAGTCGTAGGACCAGGCCACCGGGTAGACGGTGTCGGAGGCGACGTCGCCGCCCGTGACGACTTTCTTCACCCCGATGTGGCCGACGGTGTCACCGGACCCGGTGCCGCCGCCCGAGGTCTCCTTCACAGCGGTGGCGGAGCGCACCTCGTTGTCCACAGTGGCTTGGTTGGTGTACCGGGAGCCCGCGAAGATCTTGCTGTCGCTGTCCACCAGCAGGTCGACGATGTAGATCCGGTCGGCCTCGAAGTTCTGACCCTTGTTGTCGATGACGACTTTGACCGTGTCGCCGTCGTTGTCGACGGTGACCTCAGACGACGGCGTGCTCGATGTGGTCAGGGCGTTGTAGCAGTCGGCGCTGCTGATTTCATTCCAGCATTTCGGGGTGCTGGGAACCCAGAAGACACTCGGGCTGTCCGCGGCCACGGTCAGGTCCACACCTGCCATCGCGAAATTGTCGGTGATGGTCATACTGGAGCGATCGGACACCTTCGACCCGGGGACCACGATGCGCCATTGAATTTTCTGATCGGCACCGGGAAACCAGCCGGACTTGTCGATTTCGGTGGGCACATAAGGCTTGTAGCCAATGCCGCTCTGCCCGTCAGGGAGGGGAACATCCACAGTCACGCCGTTGCGCAGGCCAAAGGTGAGTTTGTCGGCCTCGGTCAGTGCCCCCACCTGCGTCTTGACCCACAGCGAGCCGCCGACGTCGTTCTTGTTCTCGACGTTCTCATTCAAGGTGCAGACCACCTCGGACTTCGTCACCTGGCAGGTGCCGTAGGCGAGCGGGTCGCCCTCCTTCCCCTTCAGGTCGAAGCTGCCCTCAGAGCCTATGAGCTCCTTGGGCAAAGTAAGCATGAAGGTGTCTCCGGCTCTCCCGGTGCCGTTCGGGACGCGCCACGTGGCGTTGACCCGGACCGCGCTCCACATGTAGATGGCAGCCTCGTTCGCATCCATTTTCTCAAGATGGATACTGGACGACTGAATGCCGTTCACCTCGGTCGCCTTTGCCACAGAGGCGCCGGATACGAAACTAGTCAAAACAATCAACAATGCGACGAGGAGCGCCACCGGCCCACGCCCCCCAGAAAGCCTGATCATTTTCAACACTTCCCCTCCTTCGTCACGGCATTGTATGTCGCGATCTACTTTCCCGACGACTCGCGTTTCTGAAATTGTCGAAGGTCAGTATGATGCGATAAAAGAAATCACCTATCGGCCAATTGAGCACACAGAATCGGCATCTTTCGGCAAGACGGAAACCGATGGCCCTTCACCCGGGAACGCCCGCCCCTTCTGGAGAAGGCATCCGTGCAGCCAGGCGGTCGCAGCTGCCACAACACCTGCGAAAGAAAAGTGATCTCTGGAGTGATCGCCGCCAGGGTCTCGGGCAGCTCTCGTCTTTTAAGACGCAACTCGTAGCTCACCTGGAAGTTCATCCAAAACTCCCGGAAGTACCGCAGTAGCGCGCCACACGCGTCACGGTGCATGCGGCGGGGCAGCCTACGAGGCCCTAAACAGCAGTGCCAACCGGGAAGTATACTCTTGGGTATGACTGATATGGCAACTATCAAGGTGCCCCGAGCCTTGCGAGACCGGGTTCGTGACGCAGCTCGCGATGCAGACCTCACGCAGGGGCAGTTGATTGAGCAGATGCTTGTCCAGCGTGAGAAGGCCCTATTCTGGGAGAGGCTAGAGCAAGAAGCCCCAGACCAGGAGTATCTCGACGCGCTCGAAGAGACAGACACCGCTTTCACCTCGGATTCGGAAGAAGCGATTCAACGCTTCGAGGCAGACGAGTGAACCGCTTGCCGGAGCGCGGCGACGTCATTTGGGCGAGCATGGACCCTACGGTGGGTCGCGAACAGGCAAAACATCGGCCTTGGCTCGTGCTTTCGGAACGCGCGCTCCACAGAGCGCGCGGCCTTGTCATCGCCGTTCCACTCACGCATGCAGACAAAGGGTGGGTGACCCACGTGAACCTCGCACCGCTCAGCGATGAACCCACAATTGCCATGTGCGAGCAAGTAAAGTCGATGTCAACCTCCCGGATTACGCGTATTGACCCCACCCCTTATCCCAGGCACCTCGTGAACCAGGTTCACTCCGTTCTGACACTGCTAACCGAAGGTCGCTAGTGTCGCGTTTCAGGTGTGTCAGAGAAATGGTGTAAGTGACTACATCGCCCATAAAGGCAGGAGAAATCACGATGACCAAGATCACCACGAGAATCTAGCCGTGCGTGCTCTTCGCCCCGAGCGCCCTGGGGGACCCCCGTGACTTCCTCGCCACTGTGAGGTGAACCGCTGCCGCGCATTCAGCTGGGAAGTCATCTCGCTGGCGCAGCGTCAGGGCCACGCGATTCTGCGGGCCAGCCACAATATCTCAGAAATCGGTAAAGGACTCACGGGACAACGTGAAACCATGGCCTGTGGTGGCGTGCCAGCAGGTCATCCCGGTACTTTCAGAGGTACAGGCAAAAGCACCGGAAGCAGTCGATTGGCCATATTCCAACGTCATCAGATTATTTCCCATTCTGACGGCACTCCTGGGCCGCACTTGCCTACGACGCCGTCGAGCCCCACATACATATCGAAGCGCGGCCACCCACAGTCCTGATAGGAGAACTTCTGAATACCGCAGGAGACATATTCGCCCTGCAGATGACACATGATGTTCCCCGAGGGGCTAGCCACCATGTCATAGGAGAAGGCTCCCTGCGGCGCAGGCCGAGCTGGCGTGGCCATGACCTTGTGCAGCGTCGTATTTACTGCAGCGGTGGCCCCCAACCGCTCGGCCATCGTGGCGACCTGCATCACGTAGTTCCTACCGCAGGCCTGTTGCAAACGAACGATCTGCCGTTCCAGCTGGCCCTCCGCGTGAGCCGTGCCCCAGCCGCTACCATTGGAGTACTCCGATCCGTAAGCCACCAGCAGGCCGGCATCTTCCGCTGCGGCCGCACAGCCGCTGGCACCCAACGCGTCCAGGGTGACCGGTGGCGTTGTTCTCTGCGACGGGGCGGTGGGCTCAGTCGCCTGAGTTTGGGCCACCGTAGCCTCGGATTGCCCCGGCTGGACGGACGCATCCTGCATCGCAGCCCCCTGCCCAGCCCCCGGAGCGGTGGATTCTGCCCGCGGGGACTGCCCACCGTACAGGACAACGACCGTCACAGCCAGGAGCAGCACCAGCGTCACGGCCAGCGTGAGCACCACCAGCATGGGAAACCTCTTGCGCCGGCCCCGAGCCCCCTCATCCCCGGAGGAGGCCACCCCCCAAGTCGTCGGCGGGGAACCCACAGCCACGCTGGACCGCGCCTGCGTTCTTTCCAACAAATTCGCACGTAGTTCCTCGGGAGCCGCCGGATTCATCGCGATCACCGGACGGAGGTCCGGGCGGTCCAAGGCGAGACGCCACAGTTCTTTCTGGGAGGTCGCCGGATCGGCGGCGGCCCGCTTGTCATCGGGGGCGCAAGAATACACGGCGAGATAATACAGCATCCCCTGCCGCATGTTAACTCAACCTTAAAAACTACCATCGCATAACAAAAGATGATTATCGTATTTGAGAGTGTGATCTGAGTTTGAATGATCCAGCTTCAAGGAGGGAATGGGCGATGTAGTTGTAGCTCGCATTTAACAAAATCTAAATGTTTCCCTGATTTTCAGGCCCATGCAGCAGGGGTTTGGTGCACCCAAGACGGCAGGTTTTGTTTTAAGAGGGCTATATCACCACAAGGCCAGGGCGAGACCCTGGCCACCCAGGCTGCGGCACGAAGGTCTCCCCCTCATCTGCTTCTTGCCCCAGACTTCCGCCTGCGCCATGGAGACGGGGACTGTCCCTGCACGTTGGTAGCCTACGAAGAACACGTTGCAGATCTTGGAACCGCCCCCGTCGGGCAGGTAGCTCACTGGCCCTACCATGTCCGAGAGGAGCCGATAATGAACAATTACCCTTCGCCCAACATGAACCAGCCACGCGGCCAGTCGCCACGTAAAGGAAGGGTGATCTCATGAGCGCACGGATGGCGATCCTCCTTCGCGGCCTGCCGGGAAGTGGGAAGACGACGACAGCGGCACTGTTGCGAGACGCTCTCTCCCCGTCGGTGCGCGTGTCCGACGATTCAGTCAGGTATATGGCCCATCCGCGTGACTTCACCGCCCTCACCCTAGAGGCATCCGAACGCGCATGCATAAAGTTAGTGTCGCGTGCCGGACATTCATTGAGTGTTTTTCGGTCCCGGATACGGCGCCTCGCTTCGTTCACCTCGCTCACGGTACGGCCCGGTAGCGTTTCACTCGGCTGCCTCGCGATGCATCCGCCCCGGAACCGCCTCCCACTGATGAATCTCCGACACACGACACTGGCGCTGTCGTACTGCGACAGCGGATTCCTTCCCATCATCGACGGCGTATTCATGGATGCTGGATTTCTCATCCACCAAGTCCTCCGGTTCAGGCGATACGGCTATCAGCTCATCGTGATCTCGCTCGTCGCTGACATATTGGACCTTATAAACCGCAATCTAAGCCGCGACCCATTTGCACAAATGGACGAGAAGCGGATCCGTGAGTTGCACTCCACTTTCTCACCTGTAGGCTTCCCGCTTGGAATCCGTGACAAGCTGCCAGAGGAAGTCCGCGACGACATATTGACGATCGTCGGATCCCAAGAGACAGCAGGCCAGGCGGGCAGCCGCGAAGACGAGGTCGACTTGCTTTTCCTCCGCCATGGCACGCCAGAATCCCCGCAGGGAACCCCCGGCGCATTTGAGACGCCGCTCTCACCACAAGGCCGGGGCGAAGCGCTGGCAGCCCGCACAGCGGTGCGACGATTTGCCCCTGACGTGGTTTTCTCCTCGGACTCCGCCTGCGCCTTGGAGACGGCTCGGCTTGCCTGCGATGAGCTGGAGATCATCGTCGATCCCGCCCTGCGGGAATACTCGCCCCTGGGACTCACGGGCATGCCATCTGACGAGATCCGCCACGCGTCCGGACGGCAGGCCGCAGAGACAGAATCCGGCAAAGGTGATGCAGTCGGTGTTCCGCCGGGCGATTCCTACGACGACGCCCGCAAGCGGGTGCGGTCGTTCTTCAACGGCCTGACAGAGGCTCACCGGGGAAAACGTGTGCTCATCGTGGGGCACAGCGACCAGCACGCATGGCTCATCGAGCGGGCCATCGGGACGGAACTCAAAGCTGCCCGGCTACCCCGCTGGGACACCGGCTGTTTCAGCCGGTTCACACTGTCGGCTCACCAGACAAGACTGGAGGCCATGAATACCGGGCCTGAATCGGTGGTCCGTGACTTGGATCCCGGACCACCACCTGAGAATTTCACGCAGAACTGCAGGACTGAGGCGGACTGGAAGCCTCGTCATCATCCATAGCGGCAGCTGACATGACGAGATGCCCCCAGCCTCGTCGCGAAAGCATCGGGCCGCGACTCCCTGACGCACGACCACGGAGCACGGCCATCCCCCAGAAATTCCGTCCCAACGGCCGGGCAGCTCCCAATAGCTCTAGGCCAGGACTGCCCCTGCACGTTGGTAGCCTACGAAGAGCACGTTGCGGATCTTGGAAGCGGACCTTGGAACCGTCCCCGTCGGGCAGGTAGCTCACTGGCCCTACCATGTCTAAGAGGAGCCGATAATGAACAATTACCCTTCGTCCAACATGAACCAGCCAGGCGGCCAGTCGCCCTGGGGTGCCCAGCAGGGGGGCAGCCAGTACCCCCAGCAGGGGCAGCCCTGGCAGAACGCCCCTCAGCAGGGATATCCGCAACAGCAGCCCCAGGGGTACCCGCAGCAGCAACCGGCGCCGGGCTATGGTCAATATGGCCAGCAAGGGTACGGGGGCCAAGGGCACGGCCAGCCCGGTTACGGCTCACAGAACTACGGTCAGCCCGGCTACGGGCCTCAGGGTTACGGGCAGCCACCGACGCCACCCAGCAATAAGAGCACGCAGTGGCTGATCATCGCGCTCGTCGCCGTCCTGGTGGCCACGCTGGGGGTGGGAAGCTGGTGGTTCCTGGCGCGGAACCCGTCCGGCTCTGGCTCCGCCACACCCACCCAGTCGACGTCCGCGCCCGAGAAGAGCCCGTCGAAGTCGAAGAGCCCCTCCAAGAGCCCCACCCCGTCGAAGAACCCCAGCAAGAGTCCCACCCCCACCGAGACCGAGAGTGAGACGAGCACCGCCCCGGTGATGCCCAAGAGCTTCGACGAGTACAAGGCTGTGAAAACCCCCGACAACATCAGTGGCGTCTACGACTCAAAAACCAAGAGGATCTCCGTCAGGAACTTCGTGGGAGGGAATCTGAATATCTTGAAGCTGCAGCTGACCGATCCGGTCGAGATCGACGGTCTCTCCTGTGGCATCGCCACCGACTCCAAGGAGGGCACCTCCGTCATGGTGTGCCTCGCCACGGCCTACGACGGGGTGGTCGGGATAGGCTCCACCGAGGACACCCCTGCAAAGGACATGGCCGCAATCAGCAAGAAATTCATCGAGGCCTGGAAGTGACGGACCTGCGAGACTCCGCGTGCTGAGGAGGACCACCGGGCAGTGGCTGACTGACGCCGGGGTGTTCATCCTGCCGTCCCTGGTGGGGGCCGCGATCTACCTTCCCAACGGCCTGCTCATGCCCTCCCGGCTGGTGATCCTGGCCCTGACAGCGACGGCCGCCTGGCGGTTCCTGCGCCGTCCCGCCAGGAACCCGGTGCTGGCCGGGGTGGTGGCCGTCTCCGCGGTGTTCCTGGTCTTCGGGCTGCTGGGCGCGGTGCGTTTCCCCGAAGGCGTGCAGCTGGCGTACGGGGCGGTCCTTGGATTCGCGGCGCTGACCTGCCTGGCGTTCAGCGTCCTGGGCGCTGAACGCCGCACGCTGCACGCCGCGGTCTGGGGCTGGCTGGCCTCGCTGGTGACCACGGGCGCGGTAGGCACCTGGGAGATCCTCACCGACCAGTACCTGCCCGGCAACACCCCGGCCGTCTACTGGAAACCGCTGGACTGGACCTACAACCTGATCGCCTCCACCTACGACAACCCCAACCTGTACGCCTACCACATCGTCGTCGGGCTGCTGCTGATCCCCCTGGCCTGGCGTCTGGCCCCAGGCTGGACACGCTGGCTCCTGCTGCCCTTCGGGCTGTGGCAGATCGTGCTGCTGCTGCGCACCAGCGGACGGCTCGCGCAGATCGCGCTGCTGGTCGGGGCGGTGGTGTGGCTGCTTAGCAACCGTCGCACCCGCCTGGTCACAGCCGCGGTCCTGGCGCTGGTCGCCGGCACCATGGCCCTCGGACTGCCGCCGGGCAGCCAGGCGCTCGAATACCTGCACCTCGACCAGGCCGCCGCGCCCGGGTCGTCGATCTGGGTGCGGCTACTGCTGCTCAGGTCGGCGCTGTGGATCCTGCCGCACACCGGCTATCTGGGCACCGGTCCGGGCGGGTTCGAGTACTGGGCGCTGCTGCCGGACAACCCGCACCAGTTCTACGGACTCAACAACGCCCACTCCGGCATGACGGAGGTGCTGTCCGAGTACGGGGTGGTCAGCTTCGCCGTGCTGATCGCGGCCATGGCGCTGATGGTCGTCTGCGCCTGGCGCTGGACCCGCGGCACGAACGACCCGGTGCGACGTGCCCTCGGGGTGGCGGCGACGGCCCTGACCGTGACGATACTGCCGCTGTCAACAGCCCACTCGACCTGGCTGAACCAGCCGCTGATGGGGGCTCACCTGGGATTGGCGGTGCTGCTGCTCGCGGCCTGCCGGTCCGGCAGCGAGCAGACCGCGACAGCACCGGCGGCCAGCCACCACCAGAAGGCGTTGCCGGGCTCCTTAAGCAGGTAGGTGTCGAAGAGGAACGCGACCAGCCCCGCGACCAGCGCCAGCGCGAGCGGCGCGGTGAAGCCGTCCCTGCGGGTCCTGACGGCGAGCCAGCCGAGGGCGGCGACCATCACACCCGCCAGCAGCGCACCCACCAAGCCCAGTTCGACGACCACCGCCAGCAACGTCGAGTGCGGGCTGAGCAGCACCTGGCCCGCCGGGGTCGGCACCATCCGCTCCCCCGGCGCGGCCACCAGCCCGCTGTCGATGGCGAACCAGGGCCACACCTGCCCGGACCCAGCGCCGAAGACGACCGTCTGCCAGTCCCGCGTCCACCAGCTCAGCGCAGAGATCAGGTTCTGCTCCCGCAGCGGATCGGACAGCGAGACCAGCCGCCGCAGCGACGGGACCAGAACGACGACCGCCACCCCAGCACCGGCCAGCGCCAGCCACGGCCACAACCGCCCCGGGCGGCCCTGCCTGCCGCGGGCTCCGGTCAGCAGGCTCCGTCCGACGAGCAGCACCACCCAGGCAGCGAGCGCCAGCATCCCGCCTCGCGACCCCGTCGCCAGGATCCCTGCGACTCCCAGCACCGCCAGGGCCAGGCCCGGCCACGCCGGCCAGGACAGCGACACCGCGCGGGACGGCTCCGCCATCTCCTCCCGAGACCGCAGATACCAGCCCAGGCCGACGGCGGCGACCAGAAGGAACACCAGGTGGATCGTCGCCGACCCGCCGAGCGCGGTGGCGAGCCGCACGGAACGATGCACCGGCGCCTGGCGCGGCCACGCGACAAGACCCGCCCCGAGCAGCGCAGCCGCCGACCAGGTCAGCACCACGGGAAGACGCCGCCTATCCGCGGCCAGCGCCAGTCCGAGGCCCGCCGCCATCGCGGCAAGAGCCGTCACCAGGGGCACGACCAGATAGGTCTTGGGGACGGTCGTGAACAAGGAGGTCTCGACCACGGGGCTGGCATGCCACGCGATGGTCGCCAGGGCGTATGCGACCAGGGCGGCGAAGGCCCCGGCCAGCACCTGCACGCACCTATCCATCGTGCGGATCCGCACCCACGCCCAGGGCGCGGCGATCAGCGCCAGCAGCCCAAACAGCGGCAGCTCAAGCGTCATCGTCACACCCCCGACGGTGATGGGACGCCGCAGCCACACGAGCTGCATGCCGGCCGCGAGGGGCACCAGCAGCCATGAGAGCCGGTTCCCCCACCGGGAGAACCGGTCGTCGTCCGTGTCGCGCAGCGTCATCTCACCGGGTGTCCTCCAGCCCCGGGTGCGGCGTCTCGCCTCGTTCACCTCGCTCACAGTACGACCGGCACCGTTTCACCTGGCCGCTTTGACGCAGCATCCATCCCGGAACCGCGCCCTTTGGCTAACTTCCGCCACATAAGACTGGTTGTCATCCAGCCGGCACCAGGTCTTTTTCGCCCTCATCCGACCGCTCAACCAGGGTGCGGCGAACCACCCGGAGCCGTTCTGGCACCTCCGGCCTGCCGTCCTTGGCCCACTTCGGGACGGGACGGGCGATCTTGCGGTAGGCGCAGTAGAAGGCGAGCAGCGTCGCCACCTGGGTCCAGGCGATGGGAGAGTCCAGGAAGGTGCTGTCCCCGAAGGAGAGCACCGGGAGGGTGATGGCGGTGATGGCGATTCCCTGCCGGATGATCCGGTCGGCGGGATCCTCGCGGCTCTTCCCGATGCCACGCATGCTGCGCCAGGTCAGCGCCACCAGCGCCGCCCCCACCATCGCGGTGATGAGGAATCCGTACTGGCTGAGGATCTCGAAGACGCCGCTGTGCGGGTTGACGGCCTCGGACGTCGTGTACGGCACCTGCCTGCTTTGTATCGTCTTCTCGAACATGCCGGAGCCGATCCCGGCCCCGTAGGTCGACAGGAACATCCAGATGGCGTTGAGGTAGAGCCTCAGCCGTTCGGATCCCGAGCCCTCGAACGACTCCAGGATCCGGCTCATGACCGCCGGGGAGCAGATCAGCACCATGGCCACCGCGACGGCGAACGCCACCGTGACCGCTGTCAGCTGCCGCAGGTAGGGGCGCACAACCTCACGGGTCGCCACCATCCACAACAGGAACACCAGCGACACCGCCAGCGCCAGCCGGCCGTTGGTCGGATAGATGATGACCGGGCTGATCGCACAGCAGGTGAGCATCACGTTGCGCAGCCGCCGCTCCTCCAGCGCCGAGGACATCACGAAGATGGCCATCGACGCGCACAGGAAGTAGGCGAACGGGTTGGGGTTGACGAAGTAGGAAGCGACGTCGTCGGAGGAGGCCCGCACCCAGTCGGGCGAGCTGGACAGGTAGTTGGGCAGGTGATTGCCGCTGGCGATCTCGTAGATGGCCGGTATCACCGCAACAAACCACGCGAACAGCCAGGCCCGGCCGAGGAGCCGCAGCCGCTCGCGGGTCCAGGGGTAGAGGACGAAGGCCAGCAGGCTGGCCAGGCTGAGGGCGATCGAGAACAGGCGTTTCAGCGCGTCCATATCGTGGAGTGTCACCAGGCCCCACACCAGCCAGCAGACGATCAGGATCACGATCCACAGCGACACCCGGCTCAGGCGCGGCGCGACCGCGATCGTCGCGACCACCAGGACAGCGGCCAGCGGACGGGCGGCCGCGAGTCCAAACACCGAGACGACCGACCCGAGGGAGGCCACCACCGGCATCAGGAACAGCAGGAACGAGGTGAACCCCAGCAGGCTCCCCGTGGATCGTGACGCGTTGGATCGTGGCGCGGCGGTGCTGCTTCTCACCCGTCGTGCTCCGCGAGGTCGCTGACGTACTGGACGAAGTCCGGGTAGTTCTGGTCGGCGTTGTAGGAGCTCAGCGCGTGCTCCCGGACCTGCTGCCGGAAGGCGGGGTCCTTGGCGCGCTCGTGGTAGGCCAGCACCCGGTCGGCCAGGTCCTGCGGGGTGAGGTCTGCGGGGAGCAGCAGCTCGGGCAGCACCACCTCGCGGATCGCGCCGACGTCGGGGGCAACCGTCGGCACCCCGCGCACCATAGCCTCCATGATCGAGACCGGCACCCCCTCCTTGGAGCTGGAGTTCAGGAACAGGTCGACCTGGCTGTCGGCGTACAGCTGCATCAGGTCGGGGTTACTGATGTGCCCCAGCATCTCGCAGGTCAGGTTGGTCACATCCCCCAGCCCGTTGACCAGCGCGTGGATCTCGTCGCGCATTGGCCCGTCGCCCGCGTGCCGCCACACGACCTGCACATCCGGCAGCGCCTGCGCGATCAGCCGGATCGCGGCGACCATGATGTGAAGCTGCTTCAGCTTGCTCAGGGTACTGACCGACATGAGCTGCAGGGTGCCGGGGCCGGAGGGCTCGCACATCGGCCCGTCCGTGACGCCCAGGCGGCACACCTTCACCTGCTCGGGCCTGAATCCGTAGTTCTGCGCGTAGTCGGCGGCGTGCTGGGAGATCACGGCCAGGGTGTGGATGCCGGGGACGAACTGCCGCACCAGGGCCGTGTATCCCTCCGGGCGGGCGTCCTGGTAGTACTCGCTGTTGTGCGCCCTGGAGATGACCCTCCTGACGATGCCCTCCCGCTGCGCGAGGACCGCCGCGCAGGTGCCGACGGAGAACCAGTAGGTGTAGACGACGTCGATCGGCCGCCTGAGGCTGGCAGCTATCCGCCTGAGGTGCTGCAGCTCCATCTGCACCCGCACCACGGACAGGAAAGCGTGCTTCAGCTTGTAGGCGCTGACCTGCCTGGTGCTGAACAGGTACTTCAGCTCACGCCAGAGGACCGGGGAGAAGAGGGCGCGCAGCGAGTTCCTCAGCTGCGCGGAGCGGCGGTGCCAGTCATGCAGCAGCCCGGTGTCGACCTCCACCTCGGGAGGGGTCGGGCGCTTGCCGCGGCCCATGTGATTCTCGGGCAGGAAGATCACCCGGCCCTTGAACTCGGCCCAGTGCGGGACCTCGGTCTCGATGAACTGCTCACCGCTGCCATACGGGAAACCCGATGTGATCCACACTACGCTGGGCTGCACCGGCATGCTGTCCTCCTAAAACTGGGCAGGCTCAGTCTACGCAGAGTTGCCGCTAAGCTGTTGGAATCGTCACACGTGGAAGGGTCCTTCTTGATGTCAGTGCGATCGTATCTCAGGCTGGTATCCCGCTATTGGCTGGGCGCACTGCTGATAGGTGTCCTGGCGGGTGTCCTGGGTGGCCTCGTCGTCCAGTTCATGAACAAGCCGGAGTACACGGCGTCGGCCACCATCGCGATGCACGTCGAGGAGGACGGGGCGTCGCAGGGCACCGTGCGTCCCAACATCGACCAGCTGGCCGCGTCGGCCCCCGCGCTGCTGACCTCGCCCAGGGTGCTGATCCCAGCGGGCAACTCCGTGAACCCGGCCATGTCAGCCGACCAGCTGCAGAAGGTCCTGAACGTCAAGACCCCGTCGCAGTCGCTGGTGTTCACGGCGTCGCTGAGCGGCCCGGAAGAGCGCGTCACCACCGTGATGAACAAGATCGCACAGGAGTTCCAGGACGCCGTCGCGGCCGGTGAGCTGCCCTCCTACGCCGGGGTGAAGCTGACGGTCGGCTCCGTCGACGTCCGCACGGAGAAGAGCGCCGCCTCCACCATCGGCCAGCTGAGCGGGATCATGGTCGGGGCCGGGGTCGGCCTGCTGGTCGCTTTCCTGTACCTGTTTCTGCGCGTGTTCCTCGACGACCGCGTCCGCAACGCCGAGGACCTGCAGGAGCTCACCGACGACGCGGTGCTGACCGCCGCCAGTCCGGCCGACGTGGTGCAGGTGCTCAGCCAGGGCCTGCCCTACCTGTCCGCCGGGCCTGGGGAGAACGTGATAGCGGTCAGCGGGATCGCCTCCGGGGCGACCTCCCTGGTCAAGGACCTGGCCGCCGCCACCGCGAAGAGCGGCGCCAGCGTCGCCCTGGTCGACCTGGACCTGGCCGCCCATCCCCTCGGCGACTCCCACCCGGGCCTCGCGGACGTGGTCAGCCAGCGCGCATCCCTGGCGGACGTCGTCACCAGCACTGACGGGGTCGATGTCATCACTGCGGGCGGCCCGGTGCCCAACGCCAGCGAATTCCTGACCCGCAGCGGCTTCGCCGAGGCGCTGCGGGAACTCGGCTCCGGCCACGACTGGGTGCTGGTCAACACCGGCGCCCTGACGGCCTCCAGCGCCGGCGTCTTGGGCGCGAAGCTGGCCGACACCGCCCTGGTGGTCGTGCAGCAGGGCACCAGCTCCCGCCGGAACGTGACACAGGCCCTCAACCTCGTCGAGGCCACCGGCGTGAAGGTCGCGGGCCTGGTCCTCGCCTGACCCGCGACAGTCGCGGCTGAGCCGCCACCTGAGTTCAGGACCTGGTGGCGGCGATGATGCGTCGCATCGGACGGATCGCCAGCGCCAGCCAGACGCCCGCGAAGACCGCCGCCACCACGACGTCGAGCCAGTAGGAGGGCGACAGCGTCTGGGTGAGCCACGACGCCACCCCGATGAACGCAGCGCTGCCCAGCAGGAAAACCGCCAGGCGGCTCCAGCGCTGCCCGGTCAGCCGCCACGCGACCACCATCAGGCTGACGGCGGTCAGGACGACACCGGCCCCGTAGCCCAGCGCCACCGCGAAGAGCCCGAGGAAGGGCACCACCGCCACCCACACGACGATGGCGGTGAGCAGCCCGGCCTGGGACAGCAGCATCGAGTACCAGACGTACTTGTGCTCGCCGCTGGTGATCGCGCTCACCGACGGGGTGGCGACGTTGTTCAGCAGCAGGGCAATGCAGAACACCGGCATCAGGGTGGCGGCCTCCGCGTAGCCCGCGTGGCCGCGCCCCAGCTCGAAGACCACGTGGATCAGGGGGCGTGCCGCGATGGCCAGGGCCCCGAAGACCGGGACGAGCAGCGCCACGAAACCGCGGGTCATCAGGTCGGTGTGGGAGCGCAGCTTTTCCCTGTCCCCCGCGCCGTGCGCCTCCGCGAGGGCGGGGTAGAGCACCGAGGTCAGGGCGTTGGTGATCTGCCCCATGGGAAGAACCAGTAATGCGGCGGCGCCGTAGATGCCCGAGGCTCCCCCCTCCTGCGGCAGGATCCCGGTGATGATCTGGGACAGACTGAGCACGCCGGAACTGGCGATGGAGCCAGCGGCGGTGAAGGTGACGAACTTGTCGATCTCGCTGCGCAGCGCCTTCTCCGGGCGTCCGTGCGCGGTCCAGGGCCAGCACAGCAGCGAGTAGACGCCGAGCGCGAGGCTGAGGGGCAGTGTCAGCAGGAGATTGTGGACACCGAGCAGCAGCAACAGACCCGTGCCCACGATCCCGATGAGGCTGGCGATGAGGTCCACCCGGGTGCCGCGGGCGACCTGGCCCGCACCGAAGTGCACGCCGCGCGCGTAGCTGGAGGTGCAGACGGTGATCAGGATCGCGCTGACGCACAGTCCCTCCCACCAGGCGCCGCCGTAGATGAGCATCCAGAGCACCGGGGCGGCGACCGCGAGAAGGGAAGTGACCTGCAGGACCCGGACGGAAAGATGGCGGGCGACCGCGTGGACCTCGGCGTCGTCCTGCTTACCGCGGGCCCGGGCAATGAACTTGGACGCGGCCGGCTGGGCGCTAGAGGGCCAGAAGGTGTGGAGCAGGAAGGCCAGGGACGTCGCATTGCTCACGACCCCGTAGACGATCCGGCCAGCGAAACTCGCGACCAACCAATTTGAGAGAGTGCGGGAACCGCCCTGTAGGCCGACCGAGATGATCGAGAGGATGCCCTTCTTGGCGCCTGAGGTGCTGGCCGGGGAGTTGAGCTGCACGGGGGTGAACTTCATGCTCTGTCCCCTCGACTGTCCGAAATCACCGGTTCAGGCTACTCCCCGCGGCTGACCAGTGTCGTGTGGCGGGAGGTCGCCTCGGCTGATCGCGAGCGGACGCGTGGGGGTGCACGCGTGTAGGCTCCCCTCCATGGCTTTCCTCCCGTTCGCGCGCCCTGACATCACCGAGGCCGAGATCGAGGCCGTCGTCGGCGCGATGCGTTCCGGCTGGCTGACGACCGGCCCGAACGCCGCCGCTTTTGAGAAGGAGTTCGTCGAGTTCCTGGGCGCCGACGCGCACGCCGTCGCGATCAACTCCGCGACCGCGGGCCTGCACCTGGCCTTCGAGGCCATCGGGGTGCGGCCCGGCACCGAGGTGCTCGTCCCGACCTGGACGTTCACCGCCACCGCCGAGGCGGTGCGCTACCTCGGCGGCGACCCGGTCCTGGTCGACGTCGATCCCGGAACCCTGTGCATCGACCTGGAGG
>ERZ773068.465-NODE-465-length-21608-cov-7.820489_pt1 | contig 21608 bp, 11 predicted proteins | sample MGYA00580620_ERZ773068 | MGnify/ENA primary metagenome ERZ773068 (study PRJEB29015, sample SAMEA2737983) | human oral metagenome | biome: human oral; feature: human-associated habitat; material: dental | place: China | collected 2101 ... | reverse complement strand
CGATATCGGCCACGAAACTGCGGTCGATCTTCAGTTGCCGCGCCGGCAGCTGCCGCAGATAGCTCAGGCTCGAATAGCCCGTCCCGAAATCATCGATGGACAGATACACCCCGATGCGCTGCAGCTCCTCGAAGGCACGCTGCGTGCTCTTGATGTCCTCCATCGCCACCGACTCGGTGATCTCGCACAGCAGCTGGCTGGGCATCACCCGGTGGCGGGTCAGGGCCGATTCGATGCGATGCACCAGATCCTCCGTGCGCAGCTGATGCACCGACAGGTTGATGGCCACACTCATCAGCATGCCCTGATCCGCCCAGACCCGCATCTGCCGGCAGCTCTCCTCGATCACCCAGTTGCCCAGCCCGTTGATCAGCCCGAAGCGCTCGGCAATGGGAATGAACACATTGGGACCGATCATGCCGCGTGTGGGATGCTGCCAGCGCAGCAGCGCCTCCACCCCCTGCAGGCGGCCCAGCCGCGCATCGATCTTGGGCTGGTAGTGCAGCAGCAGCTCGTTGCGCTCCACGGCATGGCGCAGGTCGTGCTGCAGGGCCAGCTGCTCCTGCACGCCCTCGTTCATCCGCGACTCGAACAGCGCATAGGTGTGCCCGCCGGCCCGCTTGGCGGTGTACATGGCGGCATCGGCATGCATCACCAGCTGGTGACGGTCGCCATGGTCCGGGTAGAGGGCCACCCCGACCGAGCAGGCCAGCGACACCTTGTGGCCATGAACCTCCAGCGGTTCGGCCACCAGCCCGATGATCCGGCTGGCCAGGGCGGCACAGTCGGCCACACCGGAGACATCCTCCATCAGCAGCACGAACTCGTCCCCGCCGATGCGGGCCACGGTGTCGCTGTCACGGGTGGCCACGCGCAGGCGACGGGCCACTTCCTTCAGTACCTCGTCACCCACGGCATGGCCCAGCAGATCGTTGACCGGCTTGAAGCCGTCCAGGTCGACGAAGAGCACCGCCATCTTGCGGGGCTCGCGCTTGAGGCGGTTGTCCAGGTTGCGCTCGTAGCGCTGCAGGGCGTGGCTGAGGCGATCTTCGAACAGCAGGCGGTTGGGCAGGCCGGTGAGCGGATCGATGAAGGCCCGCTGGCGCAGTTCCTCGTTGGCCGATTCCAGCTTCAGGTTGGCCAGCGACAGCGAGCTGCGCATGCGCGCATCCAGAATGGAGGTGAACAGCGTCATGGTCAGCAGCGCCACCGACGAGAAGGCCACCACCGTGCCCAGCTGGGTGCCTGCCAGCGCGCCGGCACTCAGACACACCGAATCCAGCGGAAAGCTGGCGGCCGCCATGCCGGTATAGTGCATGCCGCTGATGGCTGCCCCCATCACCACGGCCGCCACCGGCTGCAGGAACAGGCTGCGCGCCTCGCTCACCGTGCCGAGCCAGCCGAAGATCAGCAGGGCGCCGGCCGAGGCACCCACCGCAATGACTGCCGAGGCCGCGATCAGCCAGGGATCCCAGACGATCAGCGGCGTCATGTCCAGCGCCGCCATGCCCAGATAGTGCATGGCACAGATGCCGATCCCCATCAGCAGCGACGCCCCGCCCAGATCACGCCACGAGGCCGGCCCGCGGCTGGCCACGTACAGGGCCACCGCCGAGACACCCACGGCCGTCACCCACGGCCGTCACCCACGACAGCACGGTCAGCCCCACCGTGTAGCCCAGCTCGATGGGCAGCGAGAAGGCCAGCATGCCCACGAAGTGCATGCACCAGATGCCGGTGCCCATGGTGAGCGAGCCGCCCACCAGCCAGGTCATGGCCACCCGGCGGTCGTGGTTGCGCACGCGTTTGGCCAGATCGAGCGCCACATATGAGGCAAACATGGCGATCAGCACCGAGGCCGTCACCACACCGGGGGAGTAGGAAGCAGGCAGAAATTCCAACGGAGGGCCTCGCGGAGAGCGTGTCGGGCTGGGTGTGACTCTGGGACGCATGCGTCCATGACACACCCTTGATACCGGAAAAAAGTCACACGCTCACCGTACCGGCTGCCGGCCGGTCGCTGCGGGCCGGGCCAGCGGCGCCCCTGGTCCCGTGTCGGCGCGTGCCATGGACCCATTCACGGTCCTGCCACAGGCACGGCCAGCACCGGGCATATACGGTGGGACAATCTTCAACACCTCCGCCAACGGCTATAGAATGGGCCGACGGTTTTTCTCCTCCACCTTACCGGGACGTGCCGTTCAGTCTCCCTGCGGGCCAGCCATCCGGCGCATGCTGCCGGGCCGCCCGCATGATGGGGGCTGTCCACGGCCCTTACTGCATCCGGCCTGCCTGCGCGGGCCCCTGTCATGAGCGACGTAGCCCTCACCATCTGCCTGCTTTCCCTGGTGGCCGTGCTCGGCCTGGCCATTGGACACATCCGCATCCGCGGCATCAGCCTGGGTATCGGTGGCGTCCTGTTCGGCGGCATTCTGGTGGGGCACTGGCTCAACCGCTACGACTTCGTGCTCAACGAGCACACGCTGCACTTCATCCAGGAATTCGGCCTGATCCTCTTCGTCTACACCATCGGCAACCAGGTGGGGCCGGGCTTCTTTGCGTCGCTGCGGCACAGCGGGCTGCGTCTCAACGGGGTGGCCATGGCCATCGTGGCACTCAGTGGCGTGCTGGTGGTGGCCCTGCACCTGGGCATGGACGTGCCGCTGGGGGTGATTCTGGGCATCTTCTCCGGGGCGGTCACCAACACGCCCTCGCTGGGGGCCGGGCAGCAGACGCTGGCCGAGCTGGGTGGCGAGCAGGCCACCGAGGTGATGGGCATGGGCTATGCCATTGCCTACCCGATCGGCATTCTGGGCATCCTGTTCACCATGTGGCTGATCCGGCTGGTGTTTCGCATCGACATCGCCGCCGAGGCCCATGAGCACGAGGAGAGCCTCAGCAAGCGCCAGCACGGGCTGGAGAGCTGCAACGTGCGCATCACCAACACCAATCTGGACGGGGTGCGCATCTCCGACATTCCCGATTTCGACCGGCACGACGTGATGTACTCGCGGCTGCGCCGGGGCGAGCAGTTCTTCATTCCCCGTGTGGATACGCGGCTGGCGCTGGGCGACGTGCTGTATCTGGTGGGAGCACCACCGGCATTGCGGCGCATGCAGATGATCATCGGCGAGGAATTCGTCGACAGCACCCCCATCCACAACACGGCCTACCGCTCGGAACGGGCGGTGGTCACCAACGAGGCCGTGATCGGCAAGAAGATCCGTCACCTGAACCTGCAGTCCAACCACGACGTGGTGATCTCGCGCCTGAACCGGGCCGGTATCGAACTGGTGCCCACCGGCGGCATGACGCTGCAGTTCGGCGACGTGATCAACCTGGTGGGCCGGCAGGAAGACATCGAGACCGTGATGGCGCTGGTGGGCAACGCCCAGCAGAAGCTGCAGCAGGTGCAGATGCTGCCCGTGTTCGTCGGCATCGGTCTGGGCGTGCTGCTGGGCTCCATTCCCGTGTCGGTGCCGGGGCTGCCGGTGGCGCTGAAGCTGGGTCTGGCCGGCGGGCCGCTGGTGGTGGCCATCGTGCTGGCGCGGATCGGCACCATCGGCAAGGTGTACTGGTTCATGCCCCCCAGTGCCAACCTGGCGCTGCGCGAGATCGGCATCGTGCTGTTCCTGTCGGTGGTGGGCCTGAAGGCTGGCGGGCATTTCTTCCAGACGCTGCTCAGCCACGACGGTCTGACCTGGATGGGCTATGGTGCACTGATCACCCTCATCCCGCTGCTCGTCGTGGGCTTTCTGGCCCGCTGGCGCGGCAAGCTCAACTACCTCACGCTCTGCGGTCTGCTGGCCGGTTCGATGACCGATCCCCCGGCCCTGGCCTTTGCCAACGGCCTGCGCGAGGAGAGCGGGGCACCGGCCCTGGCCTATGCCACCGTCTACCCACTGGTGATGTTTTTGCGGATCATCCTGCCGCAGGTACTGGCGGTGCTGCTGTGGGCGGGGTAGGGCAGAGTACGCCCAAAAACAGGGAAGCGCGTGGGCAAACATAACCATGACACGCGCCAGACACGCCCCGGAAGCCGGACACCGGTCCACTTCCGGGGATTTTTTTGCCGGTACGGCAGACCCGCCCACGGCGGCCCTGGAGGAGTAAGATGTGAAGGAAAAATGAGGCAGGCCAGATCCCGCAGAGGATTCGCCTCATGCACCGTGTAGCCGCTGGCCCGGGGACCAGCGCATGTTACGGACAGCTTTTTAAAGGAGACTTCACATGACTGCCGTCCCCGTGCTGCGCAATTACATCGCCGGCACCTTCACCGACAGCGCCGACCTGCTCGACGTGACCAACCCCGCCACCGGTGCCCTGCTGGCCCGGGCTCCCCGGTCCACCCAGGGCGATGTGGACCGGGCCATTGCCGCGGCCCATGGCGCCCGGCAGGCGTGGGCACGCCGGCCCGCCATCGAACGGGCCCAGTACCTGCGTCGCGTGGCCAGCCGCATCCGCGACAACGCCACACGCATCGCCCGCACCCTGACCGAGGAGCAGGGCAAGATCAGCAGCCTGGCCGCCGTGGAGGTTGCCTTCACCGCCGACTACATGGATTACATGGCCGAGTGGGCACGCCGCATCGAGGGCGAGATCATCACCAGCGACCGTCCCGACGAACAGATCCTGCTGCTGCGCAAGCCGATGGGAGTGGTGGTTGGCATCCTGCCGTGGAATTTTCCGTTCTTCCTGATCGCCCGCAAGATGGCACCGGCCCTGGTGACCGGCAACACCCTCGTCATCAAGCCCAGCGAGGAAACGCCCATCAACTGCCACCTGTTCACCGAGCTGCTGGCCCAGTGCGAGCTGCCCCCCGGCGTCTTCAACGTGGTCTACGGGCAGGGCACGACCGGAGCGGCCATGGCCTCCCATGCGGGCGTGGACATGATCAGCTTCACCGGCAGCGTGGCCACCGGTGAACGCATCGCGGCAGCAGCGGCCCCGTACATCACCAAGCTCAATCTGGAACTGGGTGGCAAGGCCCCCGCCATCGTGCTGGCCGATGCCGACCTGGCACTGGCCGTCCATGCCGTTCGCAGCTCGCGCGTCATCAACACCGGCCAGGTATGCAACTGCGTCGAGCGCGTCTATGTGGAGCGGCCGGTGGCCGACGAATTCATCGCCCGCCTGGCCGAGGCCATGGCCGCCACCCGCTACGGCGATCCGCTCGGGGGCGACGACGAGGTGGAGATGGGGCCCCTGATCAACCGCAAGGGCCTGGACAACGTGGCGGCCAGCGTGCGCCGGGCCGTGGACGACGGCGCCACCGTCGTCACCGGCGGCCGCATTGCCGACCTGGGGCAGGGCTTTCACTACCAGCCCACGGTGCTGACCAACTGCCACAATGGCATGGACATCATGCGTCGCGAGATTTTCGGGCCCGTGGTCCCCATTCAGGTGGTGGATGATCTGGACGAGGCCATCACACTGGCCAACGATTGCGACTACGGCCTGACTTCCTCGGTCTATACCCGCGATCTGGGCAAGGCCATGCAGGCCATGCGCGAACTGGATTTTGGCGAAACCTACATCAACCGCGAGAACTTCGAGGCCATGCAGGGTTTTCACGCCGGCGTGCGCAAGTCCGGCCTGGGCGGTGCCGACGGCAAGCACGGGCTGTACGAGTACACCCATACGCAGGTGGTATACCTGCAGGGCTGAGCGTTGATCAGGCCCTGCGTGCAGGGCCTTGCATTCTCCGGAAACATCCCTATAATCACGTCTTCTTCGATGCGGGAATAGCTCAGTTGGTAGAGCGCAACCTTGCCAAGGTTGAGGTCGCGAGTTCGAGACTCGTTTCCCGCTCCAGTTTTCAAAGGCCGCCCGGTTCATGCCGCTGGCGGCCTTTTTGCGTGCATGGGCGCCTGCGCCCTGCCATGGACAGGAACCCGTTGCACCCTGCGACCACCCGTGCCATGCAGACATCCGCACCATGTACGGATGCCGGTGCCATGACGAGTACCTGCGCCCTGCGCATGCCCCTGCGTGTGACCCGTCACACATCGGCCGTCTGCCTTGACCCGGGTCAGCGCCGGCATCGGCCCTCATCGCTTATAGTCGCATTGTCACCGTTATATAACCTCGAACATAACGCATCGACATGGCAGACAAGGCACACACCCCACAAAAATCCCCTCAACGGCGCCATCACGCCAACCACCACGCCAACCACCACACCAACCACCACACCAGCCACCACAACGGCTACCACATCAGCCATCACAACAGCCCCCATACCAGTCACCAGGCCGGCCGCCTGCTGCTGCTCGCCACGCTCGGGTTCATGGCCACGGGCGTCCACGCGGCCGGCGTACAGGCCAGCGGCACGCCGGCAGACGAGGTGCGGGCGGCAGAAACACAGACCACCCGCGCCGGGATGGCCGACGCGCCCGCTGCAGACATGCAAACGGCAAACATGCAAAGGGCAGACATGCAGGCGGCGGCGGGCACGCAGGACTCAGGCACACAGGCCGCAGATGGCGTGTTCGCACTGGGCACCGTGACGGTGTCGGACACGCGGGACGGCGGGCAGACATCCGGTGAGAGCACCCTGCGCCAGCAGGCCATCGCCCGCCACAACGCCGACACCGTGGCCGACGCGACCCGCCTGCTGCCGGGTGTGAGCCTGTCGCGCAACGGGCGCAACGAGGAAATGATCAACCTGCGCGGCTTCGATCCCCGTCAGGTCCCGGTGTTCGTCGATGGGGTGCCCCTGTACGTTCCCTACGACGGCTACGTGGACTTCGGCCGCTTCACCACCTTCGACCTGGCCGAGATCCGAGTGGCCCGTGCCGATGCCTCGCTGCTCTATGGCCCCAACACCCTGGGCGGTGCCATCAACCTCGTCACCCGCAAGCCGGTCAGACCCTTCGAGGGTGACGTGCGTCTGGGCCTGGGTTCGGGCCAGACCCGCAAGGCAGCCGTCAATCTGGGCGGCAGGCAGCAAGGCTGGTACTACCAGCTGGGTGCGTCCCGGCTGGATGCCGACACCTTCCCGCTGCCACACGGTTTCCGGGACTACAAGCGCACGCCCACCGACACGGGCCACAGCCGCGCCAACGCCGCGCGCACCGACAACCGCCTGTCGTTCAAGCTGGGGCTGACGCCCAATGCCACCGATGAATACGCGCTGGGCTATGTGCGCCAGCGGGGCGAGAAGGGCAATCCGGTCTACACCGGCCGGTCCACCCAGCGCAACGCCGTGCGCTACTGGCGCTGGCCGTACTGGGACAAGGACAGCGTCTATTTCGTGAGCAGCACGCGCCTGAACGCCGACAACGCGCTCAGGGTGCGCCTCTATCACGACACCTACAAAAACGGGCTGGACATGTACACCGACGCCACGTACAGCCAGCACAGTCCCACCAGCAGCTACCGCGACACCAGCAAGGGCGCCACCCTAGAATGGGCCAACGCCCGCTGGAAAGGGCACGACCTGCGCCTGGCCGCGCACTACAAGACCGACACCCACGACGACACCGGCCGTTACTACCGCGACGTGACCACCTCGCTGGTGGCCGAAGACACCCTCACGCTCTCCGACCGGCTGCATCTGGCGCTGGGGGCCAGCCACGAGAAGCGCGATGCCAAACGGGTCTGGCAGTGGCCTACGGGTTCGGCCAGCGCCACCAATGGACGGGCCCGGCTGGGCTGGAGCCTCACGCCCCAGGGCGATGAAGTGTACGTGGCCCTCTCGCACCGGACACGCTTTCCCACCATCAAGGACCGCTACTCCGCCCGCATGGGCCGAGCGCTGCCCAATCCCGATCTCCGGCCCGAAACGGCCAATCATCTCGAAGTGGGTATCACCGGGCAACCCTGGACGGGCGCGACAGGACAGGCCGCCGTGTTCCACAGCCGTGTGAGCAACCTGATACAGACGGCCGTCGTGCCTTCCACGAGCTGTGGCGGCACCACCTGCGAACAGGCGCAGAACATCAGCCGCGCCCGCAACCAGGGCGTGGAGCTGTCGCTGTCGCAGCAGTTCGGACATGACTGGCAGGCAGATGCCAGCTATACCTACCTGGACCGCACCAACCTGAGTGACCGCAGCGTCGTGCTGCTCGACACGCCACGTCACCGCCTGTTTGCCGCCGTGCGCTGGCAGGTTCACGCCCAGTGGACACTGATGTCGACGGTGGAGGCCGAACAGGGCCGCAAGGTATCCTTTGCCACCGCGCGCACCAATACCTGGCGCGAACCGGGCGGCTACGGCGTGGTGGGCCTCGGTGCCACCTGGACGCCACGCTCCGACGTGTCGCTGGACGTTGGCGTGAACAACATCGGCAACCGGTGGTACGAACTGGCCGACGGCCTGCCCATGCCGGGCCGGACCTGGTTCATCAATGGCACCTACCGCTTCTGAGGTTCCCGCCATGGACCAGGACACCCATCCGCAACGGCGCCACTGCCTGCAGCTGCTGGCCGGGCTGGGTCTGACCGTCTCGTCCGCACACCTGCGAATCGCTGCCGCGACGCAGGCGCAGGAACAGGGACCGGCACACGGACAGGCGCAGGCGCCAGGAATGGAACAGGGACAGAGGCAGGGGCAGAAGCAAGGGCAGGAACGGGCGCGGCTGCAGGGAAGGGCACAGAGACAGGGACAGGCGCAGGAGCCGGCAACGGCCTCCGGCGAGGTGATCGTGGCCCGGTTCGGCGGCCGTGCCGGGCTGCCGGCCCCCGGACACATCCGCCGGGTCTTCGCAGCCGGTCCGCCCGCCGGCGTGCTGGTGGCCGTGCTCGCCCCAGAAAAACTGCTGGGCTGGCCCACACCACTGGCCGACGGTGCACGGGCGCTGCTCGGCCCGGCGCTGCGCAACCTGCCCGTCACCGGCCGGCTGGCCGGTCGGAGCAACACGGTGCCACTCGAGGCGCTGATCGAGCAGGCGCCCGATCTGGTACTGGACGCCGGCACGGCGGATGCCACCTACGTGTCCGGCATGCGGCGTGTGAGCGAGCAGACCGGCCTGCCCACCGTGCTCATCCAGGGCCGGATCGGCGAACAGGCCGCACAGTTGCGGGAAGTGGGGCATCTGCTCGGCGCAACCGAGCGGGGAGCCCAGCTGGCCGGCGAGGCGCAGCATTTCATCGATCTGACCACGCGGATACGCAACGGCATCCCGCCGGCCCAACGTCCACGCGTGTATTTCGGCCGGGGCACGGACGGACTGGAAACGGCACGTCCCGGCAGCATCAACGCCGAACTGCTGGATTTCTGCGGCGGCCACAATGTGGCGGCCTCCATGAAGCAGGGCTCACTGGCCCGTGTGTCGATGGAACAGCTGCTGCAGTGGAATCCACAGGTCATCGTCACGCAGGATGCAGCCTTTGCCCGCCGGGTACGTACCGATCCGCTCTGGCGGGACATCAGCGCCGTGCGCACGGGACGCGTGCATTGCGCACCGGCGCTGCCCTTTGGCTGGCTGGACAGCCCCCCGGGCGTCAACCGGCTGATCGGCATCCGCTGGCTGCTGGAACACCTGCACCCCGGCCATCCGGCACTGCGGGGACAGACCCCGCTGCCACGAACCGTGCAGCACTTCTTCCGGCTGTCCTACGGCCACCCGCTGTCGGCGGCGGATGCACAGCGTCTGCTGGCGGGAAGCTGGACGCCGGTGTGAGCGAATGGCATGTTGATGCGTGTCGTTCGCTCGACCCGCATGTGTCATTCATCTGCACCAGAGCGCGCCGCCCGCATGTGTCATTCATCTGCACCGGAGCGCGCCGCCCGCTCACGCTGGCGCGTGGATGGATGACGTGCGTGGGTGGATGACGCGTTCTGGCAGAGGCGAATGACGCGCTCTGACGCAGTGGACATGTTTTGATGAGCGCGAAAGACTCGCACCCGTGTGGGTGAACGACGCAGCCCGTGACGTTTATTTGCAACACCCATCCACAGGAGCCGGAAACCCCCTATAATCATGTCTTCTTCGATGCGGGAATAGCTCAGTTGGTAGAGCGCAACCTTGCCAAGGTTGAGGTCGCGAGTTCGAGACTCGTTTCCCGCTCCAGGTTTCAAAGGGGCCGCCCGGTTCATGCCGCTGGCGGCCTTTTTCATGGTCGATCGCTTTTCTCTGCCGGACTTTTCTCTTCCGTGAGCGGATCCGGTCTTGCCTGCCGGACCTTTCCCTTTTGTGGCCATCCGAAGCATCGGGCAATCTCAAGAATCAAGTGCAACGAGAGGGCTGGCGTAGTTATCGAGAATCTTCGTCATGACTTCGCAAGGGGGCTGGGCATCCAGCGCCAGCCCCTTTCCCGCACCACCATCACGGTCAACAGGGCCTGTCCCGAACGTGGGTTTGTCATTTGTACTATGATGCCCAGACACACCAGTGACGGCCGCTGGAGCGTGTCATGACCTCATTCGTCCCCGCGTGACCCCGGCCCTGTGCCGACAGGGCGCGGCTGCGCAGGCAGGGCGGGCCGCCTCGTCCTGCGCGCCCAAAGAGGGGGTCAAGGGTTTGGATGAGGCCATGACACACTTCGGGACAGACCGCCGGCGGAGACTTCGCGCAGGCCACAGTCATGCCGGCTCCCGTTCGGGTGTCGAGCCTTCGGCCCCGAAAGTGATGTCCGGAAACGCGCCTGTGCGTTTTCCCCTTCATTCAACCGAAGGAGCATGACCATGGCTTACGCAACCACCAACCCGTTCACGGGCGAGACCCTGAAGACCTTCCCCAATGCCACCGATGCCGAGGTACAGCAGGCACTGCAGCAGGGTGACGCGGCATTCCGGCAGTGGAAGGCAAAACCGGTGAGCCAGCGCGTGACCGTCTTGCAGAAGGCGGCCGACCTGCTGCGGGCCAACAGGAACGAGTACGCGAAGATGCTGACCCTCGAGATGGGCAAGCTGCTCACCGAGGCCAAGGGCGAGGTCGAACTGTCGGCCGCCATCTTCGAGTATTACGTGCACAACGCCGAGGCCCAGCTGGCCCCGCAGAAGCTGCCGTGCAAGGATCCGGCCGTCTCCGACGCCGTACTGGTTCACGATCCGCTGGGCATCATCCTGGCCATCGAACCATGGAACTTCCCGTACTACCAGATTGCCCGTATCATCGCGCCGCAGCTGGCCGCGGGTAACGTGGTCATCCTCAAGCACGCCTCCAACGTGCCACAGTGCGCCGCGCTGTTCGAGAAACTGATGCTCGACGCGGGCCTGCCGCAGGGCGGCTTCACGAACCTCTACGCCACGCGCGACCAGATCGAGACGATCATCAACGACCCGCGCGTGCACGGCGTGGCGCTGACCGGATCGGAAGGAGCAGGGGCCATCGTGGCCGCACAGGCCGGCAAGGCCATGAAGAAGGCCACGCTCGAACTGGGCGGTTCCGACGCCTTCATCGTGCTGGACGATGCCGACATCGAGAAGGCCGCAAAGTGGGCCGTGTTCGGCCGTCACTGGAATGCCGGTCAGGTCTGCTGCTCGTCCAAGCGGATCATCGTGGTCGAGTCGGTCTACGACGCCTTCATGGAAAAATACCGGGCCGGCGTGGCGGCGCTCAAGGCCGGCGACCCGATGGATCCCGACACCACGCTGGCCCCGCTGTCGTCGCAGGCGGCCGTCGACGACCTGAAGAAACAGATCGACCAGGCCGTGGCCCGTGGTGCCAAACTGGAGGTGATCGGCGCCGAAGTACCGTCGAAGGGTTCCTTTGCCCGCCCGGTGCTGCTCACCAACGTCACGCTCGAGAACCCCGCCTTCAAGTGCGAGTTCTTCGGTCCGGTGTCGATGGTGTTCAGGGTCAGGGACGAGGCCGAAGCCATCGCGGTGGCCAATGACTCACCGTTCGGGCTGGGTGGTTCGGTGTTCACGCAGGACATCGAGCGCGGCCGCCGTGTGGCGGCACAGATCTCCACCGGCATGGTCTACATCAACCATCCCACGGCCGCGAAGGCCGACCTGCCGTTCGGCGGCATCCGCCGTTCGGGCTTCGGTCGCGAGTTGATCGACCTGGGCCTGAAGGAGTTCGTCAATCACAAGCTGATCGGCGTGACCGACATCGACGGCAATTTCTGAGGGCAGGGACCCGGATACCCGTTGCGCTGGTTGAAAACGCCCCGCTGTGCCAGCTGAGAGGCCGGCAGGCGAGGCGCTCCAGGCAACATTTTCAGCAGATGCTGGTGGTCCCCGAAGATCCGGGGCCACCAGCCTGACCAGGGCATCCGGCTCACCGCAATGCAGTGCCCGAGGCAGCCGCGCCCGCCTGCGCCTGCGCATCGCCCCCCAGCACCTTGTAGAGCGTCACCCGGTTGCTGGCTTCCTGCAGCAGCAGGGTGATCAGGCTCTGCTGGGCGCTGTACAGGGTACGCTGGGCGTCCAGCGCCTCCAGATAGCTCTGCACACCATGGCGGTAGCGCGCCTCGGCCAGCCGGTGGGCGCGGGTCATGGTGTTCACGTAGGCTTTCTGGGCATCGAGCTGCTCCTGTACGCGCGCCCGGACGGCCAGCGCATTGGCCACCTCGCTGAAGGCCGTCTGGATGGCCTTTTCATAGTTGGCCACCTCGATGGCACTGGCGATCTTCGCCGAATCGAGCGAGCCCTTGAGCGAGCCCGCATTGAAGATCGGCACGCTGATGCTGGGCATGAAGGTCCAGGTACCGCGTCCGCCATCGAACAGGCTGGAGAGCGAATCGCTGGAGCGCCCCGTGGTGGCCGTGAGCGAAATGGTCGGGAAGAAGGCTGCACGCGCCGCCCCGATGTTGGCATTGGCGGCCTTCAGCGTATGCTCGGCCGCCAGCACGTCCGGCCTCTCCAGCAGCACCTTCGACGACAGGTTGGCCGGCAGCGGCGCCAGCGCCACGGCACTGGCATCCACATGGGCGCCGGGCTCGGGCAGCAGGGCATCGGGCACGCGTGAACCCACCACCAGCTCCAGGGCATTGATGGCCTGGCCCAGCTCGCTGCCATAGTTGGCCACATCCACCCGGGCGCTCTCCACGCTGCCCTGCACCGAAGCCAGGTCCACGCCCGACACCACGCCCAGCGCATGCTTGCGCTGCGTGAGCAGCAGGGTCTGCTGCTGGCTGGCCAGCGTTTCCTGCGCCAGCGCCAGCCGCTGCTGGTACGCCGCCACCGTCAGCCAGTCGGTGGCCACCTCGGCCACCAGGCTCAGGCGGGTGCTGCGCTGGGTCTCGTTCATGGACAGCCAGCTCTCCAGCGCCTGGTCCTTCAGGCTGCGCACGCGGCCGAACAGGTCCAGCTCCCAGCTGGTGATGCCCACGTCCAGACTGGCGGTACGACTGGTGCGGGAATCACCCGACAGGCCGCCCGACGCAGCCCCCGTCCCGCCGGCCTGCGCGCCCGTGCTGCCGCTCATGCCACCCACCGAGCTGCTGCGCTGCGCCGTATGGCTGCCCGTGGCGGTGACGGCCGGGAACAGGCTGGCACGCTGGATGCGGTACTCGGCCCGGGCCTTCTCGATGTTCAGCATGGCCACGCGCAGGTCGCGGTTGTTGTTCAGGGCCAGGGCAATGACCTGCCGCAGGCGTTCGTCGACGAACAGCTGCTGCCAGTCGGGCATGGCGGTCATGGTGTCATTCGCCGGGGCACCGGCAGAAGCCGCCCCTGTACGGCTGGCCGCACCCGCGCCCTTGCCGGCCTGCGGGGAGGCCACCATGCCATCGGCCCAGCCGCCATGATGCCTGTCCTGCATCCTCTGGCCATGACCGGCCACCTGGCTGCCGCGCACCGCATCTGCTGCGGCCGCACCATCCCGGAACGTATCCGGCACCGGCGATTCAGGGCGCTGGTAGCTGGGCGCCATGCTGCTGCATCCGGCCAGCACGGCGGCACAGGCCACGGCCATGGCGACGGCCAGACGGGACGGCTGCTGCGAGGCAGGCCGGGTGGTCGAGGGTTTCCGCCAGAGGCATGAGGGGTTCAGCCTCATGGACGAAGGCTTCAGCCTGATGTGCGAGGATTTCATCATGAGAGCTGCTCCACGGCAGGGGTGTTGCGCCGGCGACCCGGGAAGATGGACCGCACGATCACGTAGAAGAGCGGCACGAAGAAGATGCCCAGCACGGTCGACACCAGCGTTCCACCGAACACACCGGTCCCCAGCGACTGGCGCCCCCCCGAACCGGCGCCGGTGCTGACCACCAGCGGCAGCACACCCAGCATGAAGGCCAGCGAGGTCATCAGGATGGGGCGCAGGCGCTGGCGTGCCGCCTCCAGCGTGGCATCGATCAGCGTGCGTCCCTGTTCCTCCAGTTCCTTGGCAAACTCGACGATCAGGATGCCGTTCTTGGCAGCCAGACCCACCGTGGCCAGCAGGCCCACCTGGAAGTAGATGTCGTTCTGGTGCCCCAGCACGGTGGTGAACAGCACGGAGCCCAGGATGCCGATCGGCACCGCCAGCATCACCGAGAACGGAATGGACCAGCTTTCATACAGCGCGGCCAGACACAGGAACACGAAGAGCAGCGACACTGCGTAGAGCATCGGTGCCTGGGAGCCCGACTGCTGCTCCTGATAGGACAGGTCCGTCCAGGCGTAACCGAAGCCGTTGGGCAGCTGGCTGACCAGCCTGGCCATTTCATTCATGGCGTCACCGGAACTCACACCACTGGCCGGCTCGCCGGTGATGGCCATCGAGGAATAGCCATTGAAACGGGCGAGTGAGGCCGGTGCATAGCTCCAGCCGGTCGAGCTGAAGGAGGCGAAGGGCACCATCGCATTGCTGCTGTTGCGCACGGCCCAGCGGTTGATGTCCTGCGGTGCCATCCGCGCGCCGGCCTCACCCTGGACATACACCCGCTTGATCCGGCCCCGGTTGACGAAGTCGTTCACATAGGAGCCGCCCAGCGCGGTGCTCAGTGTACTGTTGATGTCGCTGATGCTCAGATCGAGCGCGCTGGCCTTGGCATCATCGATCTTGATATCGAAGGTCGGTGCATCTTCCAGCGCCGAATAACGTACGGCATTGAGCTTCGGATTCTGGTTGGCCAGACTCAGCAGCTGCTCGCGGGCCGACACCAGTGCTTCATGGCCGGCGCCGCCCAGATCCTGCAGCCGCATCGAGAAGCCGGCACTTTCACCCAGCCCGGGAATGCCCGACGGCGAGAAGGCAAAGATCTGGGCATCCTTGTACTTGCCGGCCATGGCCGCCGTGATGCGGTCGGCAATCTCGCCGGCACTGGCCTTGCGCGAATTCCAGTCCTTCAGCTCGATGAAGCCCATGCCGGAGTTCTGCCCGCTGCCGCCCATGCTGAAGCCCGCCACCGCCATCATCGACGCCACCTCGGGCTGCTCGCGCACCCAGGCCGTGACCTCGTTGATCACCTTCACCGTCTGCTCCTGTGTGGACCCCGACGGCAACTTGACCTGCACCATCAGCTCGCCCTGATCCTCTTCCGGCAGGAAGGAGGTGGGCAACTGCCAGAACAGGAACCCCAGGGCCACCAGAATGGCCAGATAGGTCAGCATGCCGGTCTTGCGGTGGCGCGTGATCAGGCCCACACCGCCCTGATAACCGCGCCCCATGCGGTCGAACCCACGGTTGAACCAGGCAAAGAAACGCCCCAGCGGCCCGCGCGGCGTGGTATGCCCCCCCTTTTCGATGGGCAGCAGGATGGTGGCGCACAGAGCCGGCGTCAGCGTCATTGCCACCAGCACCGAAAGGATCATCGACGACGCAATGGTGACGGAGAACTGCCGGTAGATGGCACCGGTGGAGCCCCCGAAGAAGGCCATCGGCAGGAATACCGCTGTCAGCACCAGCGCAATGCCCACCAGTGCGCCGGTGATCTGGCCCATCGACTTGCGGGTGGCCTCATAAGGGGAGAGACCTTCCTCACTCATCACCCGTTCGACGTTTTCCACCACCACGATGGCATCGTCCACCAGCAGGCCGATGGCCAGCACCATGGCGAACATCGACAGCGTGTTGATCGAATAGCCCAGCAGCGACAGCACCCCGAAGGTGCCCATCAGCACCACCGGCACGGCCACCGCCGGAATCAGCGTGACCCGCCAGTTCTGCAGGAACAGGTACATGATGATCAGCACCAGCGCGATGGCCTCGACCAGCGTCTTGACCACCTCCTCGATGGAGATCTTCACGAAGGGGGTCGTACTGTAGGCAACGTGATACTTGAGCCCGGTGGGGAAGAAGGGCGCCAGCTCGTCCAGCTTCGCCTGCACGGCACTGGCCACGCTGATGGCATTGGCACCGGAGGCCAGCTCGATACCCACACCGGAGGCCGGCTGACCATTGAAGGTACTGGCTGCCGAATAGTCTTCCGAACCCAGTTCGACGGTAGCCACGTCCGACAGCCTCACCACGGCACCACTGCTGTCGGACTTGAGGATGATGTTCCGGAACTGGTCGACCGTCTTCAGGCGGCTGCGCGAGGACACCGTCGCATCCAGCCGCTGCCCCCGGACTGAAGGTACCGCCCCCAGCGAGCCGGACGAGACGTCGGCATTCTGCGCCGTGATGGCCGAGGTCACATCCGACGGCATCAGCGAATAATGGCGCAGCTTCTCCGGGTTCAGCCAGATGCGCATCGCATACTTCGACCCCATCACCTGCACCCGGCCCACACCGGAGACACGGCTGATCGAGTCCTTCACCGACGACACCATGTAGTCGGCAATGTCGCTCTCGGTCATGCTGCCGTTCTCGGACGTGAAAGCCAGCACCATGAACATGTCACCGGAGGACTTGGTCACGGTCACGCCATCATTCTGCACCGACTCCGGCAGGCTGGACTGGGCCTCCTGCAGCTTGTTCTGCACCTGCATCTGCGCCACATCCGGGTCGGTGCCCGAGGCAAAGGTCAGCTCGATTTCCGAGCTGCCATCCGACGAACTGCTCGACGACATGTACAGCAGGTTGTCGATGCCGGTCATGGCCTGCTCGATCACCTGGGTGACCGAGTTCTCGGTGGTCTCGGCCGAGGCACCGGAATAGGTGGCAAGGACCGAGACGCTGGGCGGCGCAATGTTGGGGTACTGCTCCACCGGCAGGGAGAAGACCGCCATCGCCCCCGCCAGGGTGATGACGATGGCGATCACCCACGCAAAAATGGGACGGTCAATGAAGAATCGGGCCAATGGGCTGCCTCCTTATTGCCTGCCGGAGGCAGAATCCGTGCCGGACTGCGCCGGGGCCGCGCTTCCCTCATGCTCGACGGACGCTGCCGGGGTTTCGTGGCTGCCCGTGGTGGCATCATCCTTCGCGCCGGTCTTCACCTTCACGGTGCCATGGGGGGCTGCCTGCTTTTCCTCGACCTTCACGGTCTGGCCACCGGATGCCCGGCTGCCTCCTTCGATGACCAGTTTCTCGCCAGCCTTCAGGCCACTGGTCACGATCCACTGGTCGCCATCGGTGTCGGCCACGCCGATCACCCGTTCCTCGACCTTGCCGTCGTTGCCCACCAGCTTGACCACGGCCTCACCGCGGGTATTGCGGGTCAGCGCCGTCTGCGGCACCAGGATGGCCTGTTCGTCGATGGCCAGCGGCAGCACCGCGCGCACATAGGCACCCGGCAGCAGCAGATGGTCGGGGTTCGGCACCACCGCCCGCAGCGTGATGTTGCCGGTACTGGTGGAAATGGAGGTGCCCACGAATTCCAGCGTTCCCTCGTGGTTGTAGAGGCTGCCGTCTTCCAGGAAGATCTTCACCTTCACCTTGCCGTTGACGGCCTGCAGCGCGCCACTGTCGATGGCCTTGCGCAGCGCCAGCAGCTGGGCGCTGGTCTGCGTCACATCCACGTAGATGGGGTCGAGCTGCTGGATGGTGGTCAGTGCCGTGTCCTGGCTGGCCGTGACCAGTGCCCCCGGCGTATAGGTGGAGGTGCCGATACGGCCGGAAATGGGCGCCTTGATGCGCGTATAGTCCAGATTGATCTTCGCCGACTGCAGCGAAGCCTGGGCGGCCACCACGGCGGCCCGGTTCTGCTGCAGGGTGGCTTCGGCATCGTCCACGTCCTGTTTGCTCACCGCGTCGATGGCCAGCAGGTCACGATAGCGCTGCGCCTTCGGTTTGGCCGCGCGCACCACGGCCTGCGCCTGAACGAGCGAGGCCTTCGCATTGTCGTAGGCTGCCTCGTAGCTGGCGGCATCCAGCTGGTAGAGCACCTGACCTTCCTTCACCTCCTGGCCTTCGGTGAACAGCCGCTTCTGGATGATGCCACCCACCTGGGGCCGAACCTCGGCGCTCATGTGCGCCACCGTCCGGCCAGCCAGCGACTGTTCCACCGCCAGGCGCTGCGTGACGATGGGCTGCACCACCACGGTGGTTTCCTCTGGCGCAGGCGCGGGCGCCCCGGCCTTCTGGCAACCGGCAAGCGCCAGCGCAACGGCGGTGGCAATCAGCAGGTGGGCACCGGGCAGGGCGCGAACAGGCTTGCGTGTGCAGGACGTTGCACGACGCGACACGCGTCGATGAGCAGCTGGCCGGGACACGGCAGCAGGACAAGCGGACATGCGGGGATCTCCTGAAGGGGAAAGGATGGATTCCAGCCGGTACGACGACCGAAGCAGGGAAAAGCCGGAAATGGCCTCTGCCGGGCAGCGTCTGCCGGACAGGGGCTGTCACCACTGGCCGGGTCGCAGGCACGGAATCATCACGATACATTTACATGATGACATGCAAATGTGCAGCAATTGGGCAGATTCACGCTGCGAGATGACAAATTTCTGGCCAGGATGCCAGAACATCCGGACCGGGGCGTACCGTGAGCGCAGCGGAACATGCCCAGGTCTGCACAAACATGCCCGGGTCTGCACATCATGAGGTCATGAGGGCGCAGGAAACCCCCGACTGCACGCAAGGCAGCGCCGGCAAAGGCACGGCCCTTCACTTCATGACAACGGCGCAACACTCACCCCAGCTCGAAACGGTAGCCCACCCCGTAGATGGAGGTGATCGGATCTTCTCCGGCACCAGCCTCGGCCAGCTTGCGGCGCAGGTTCTTCACATGGCTGTCCACCGTGCGGTCGGTCACCACCCGGTCATCCTCGTACAGATGATCCATCAGCTGCGACCGCGACCACGCCCGCCCCGGTGAACCGGCCAGCGTGCGCAGCAGGCGGAATTCCACCGGGGTCAGGTCCAGCCAGCGCCCATGCAGGGCGGCACGGCAGCCGGGTACGTCCACGTACAGGCTCTTTCCCGGCAGGCTCCCCGGCACGCCGGAACCAGCCGGTGCAGTCCCGGGCATGCCGGCCTCCGGCATGCCTGTGGCCTGTGCAGTGCCTGCACCACCCAACGTCTGCCGGATGCCGGCCTCACCGGCATGCGCGGACACCGCCATACCACCAGAGACAGGCTGCGCCGCATCCGCACCTGCCGCACCACTGCCGCCATGGCGCCGATAGCGCCGCAGCACCGTCCCCACCCGGGCCACCACCTCCCGCGGGCTGAACGGCTTGCAGATGTAATCGTCGGCGCCCACCGACAGGCCCAGCAGCCGGTCCACCTCGTCCACCCGTGCCGTGACCATGATCACCGGAACATCGCTGTGCGCCCGCAGTTCCCGGCACAGGGACACACCATCCGCGCCCGGCAGCATCAGGTCCAGCAGCACCAGCCCGGGCTGCCAGCGCGTGAAGGTGTCCAGCACCGCCTCGCCATCGGCCAGATGACAGGTCTCGTATCCGGACGCCTTCAGATAGTCACACAGCACGGCCGCCAGCTGCGGCTCGTCTTCCACCACCAGGATGCGGGCGGGTTCATCGGCAGACAGATTCATGGAGAAACGGCCCCATCCGGCGCGTGACACCCGTGGGACACAGGACGGTCGTGAGAATGATCGTGGGGACGGGATGTGGATGTTCGGCACGGCGGGCAGATGCCGGCGCCCATGCCGCAAGCATGCCAGACGGGCCGGATGGATGCACGCATCATGACTGCAACGGCAGGGTCAGGGTGATGCGCAGCCCTCCCAGGGGCGAATCATCGGCCATGATGGTGCCACGGTGCGCCTGCACGATGTGCTGGCAGATGGCCAGGCCCAGTCCGCTGCCGCCCCGGGCCCGGGCACGGGAACTGTCGACCCGGTAGAAACGCTCGAAGAGCCGGACCCGCCTGTCGGCCGGCACGCCGGGAGCACTGTCTTCCACGACGATTTCCACCTGCCGGCCGGACACGGTGCGGGCGACGACCCGTACCTGGCCACCGGCATCCGTATAACGGGCCGCATTCTCCAGCAGATTGACGAAGACCTGCTCCAGGCGGCGGGCCTCGCCCAGCACCGGCAGGGGGCTGGCCGGCAGTACCTGATGCAGCTGCAATCCGGCATCCGCCAGGCGTGACGCCATGCCCGCCAGCGCCTGCGCCAGCACCACGCCCACATCCAGCGGCTCATGCTGGTACGACACCTCGGCCTGGGCCATCGACAGTTCGTGCAGGTCTTCCACCAGCTTGCCCAGCTGCTGTACCGGTCCCTGTACCGCCTGCAGGCCTTCGGGCGTCAGCGGCCGGATGCCGTCCTGCATGGCTTCCAGCTCGGCCCGCAGCACTGCCAGCGGGGTACGCAGCTCGTGCGAGATGTCGGCCATGAAATCGCGCCGGCTTTCCTCGGTGCTTTCCAGCACCTGGGCCAGATGGTTCACGTCATCGCGCAGACGCCCCAGCTCATCGTCCGAACCAGCCGGCAGACGGCTGTCATAATCGCCACGCGCCAGCCGCCGGATCCCCCCGGCCAGCACTTTCAGCCGCGAGAGCAGGGCACGCGACAGCAGCCACGCCAGCAGCGCCGCCACGGCAATGGAGGCCGCGATGTTCAGCCAGCGCGCCCGCTGCTGGGCTTCGTAGAAGCGTACGTCACTGCGCTCGACCGCCTTTTCCAGCGGCAGCATCGACAGCCAGCCCACCGTCTGCCCATCGACCCGCACGGGTAGCCGGACACCCCGCGGTGTGGCCGCCGCCGGATTGCCCATCAGCAGCCGGCCCTGCGTGTCCATCAGGGCCATGCGCAGCATCACGCCCGCCAGGTCGGACAGCGGTGGTTCCGGTGCATCCTCCGGGCCATACGGGCCGCCTGTTGCGGGTGCATCCGTCCCACCTGCCGTGGATGCCCCCGTGGCCGGCGCCTCCGGCCGCGAGCCGGCATGCCCGGCAGGCGCCGCTGTCGTTCCGGGCGGGCTCACATGCTCCACCAGCTGGGGCAGAATCCGGTTCCAGAACCACTCGTCGGGATCGGCCCGCATGAAATCCCAGCTGCCATGCGACCGGTACTCGCCAGCCACCACCGCAGCCAGCTGCTGCATGCGCTGCATGCCCTGTTCGTTCAGATACTGCAGAAACACCCGCTCGAAACTGAAGCGCTCGGCCACGCCATTGACGGCCAGCACCACGGCACAGGCCGAGAGCACGGCCAGAAAGAGCCGGGTGGGGATACTCGGTTTCATCGGGACGGGTCGGGGCAGGGAACGGGTTGGGGAGATCATACCGCCCCCAGCCCAAAGCTCTCAGTCCAATGGTTCCGGCCATGGATGGGAAGATGAAAGGGCAGGCAGACCCGTGACACGCCCCAGAATTAACAAAAACTGACACAACAGATTTGCACCCGGACAAAACTTCCCTATAATCACGTCTTCTTCGACGCGGGAATAGCTCAGTTGGTAGAGCGCAACCTTGCCAAGGTTGAGG
>ERZ773068.452-NODE-452-length-21842-cov-3.733649_pt1 | contig 21842 bp, 14 predicted proteins | sample MGYA00580620_ERZ773068 | MGnify/ENA primary metagenome ERZ773068 (study PRJEB29015, sample SAMEA2737983) | human oral metagenome | biome: human oral; feature: human-associated habitat; material: dental | place: China | collected 2101 ... | reverse complement strand
ATTAAAATTTTTCCCTCTATAACTTAACCTCTCTAAGTCTTTTTATAGACTCTTCTTTGCCGAGTATTTCTAATATATCGGGTACATCGGGGCCTTTAAGCTCGCCTACGAGACAGAGGCGGAGGGGCATCATCACCCTTCCCATACCGAGGGATTTCTCCTCTGCATAATGGTGAATGGCTTCTTTTAGTATTTCTGCCCTAAAATCGGTATTCTCTAAAACTGCTACCAGCCCGCTCATTATCGCTGGCGTATCTTCTTTCCAAGCCTTTTTTACTGCTTTTTCATCATACGATTGTGGCCGTTCAAAGAAGAATTTGCCATCATTATAAATGTCTTTTACAAAGGTGGCGCGCTCTTTCATCAGGCCGACGATTTGCTCGAGTTTTTCATCGGAGAGATTTGCCTCAGCTACGCCATCTATCTGTTTTAGAAGGCTTACCAGCTCTGCTACTGATTTCTTTTGGAGGTATTGGTGATTAAACCATTCTGCCTTTTCTTTGCTAAATCTCGCCCCAGCCTTATGCACCTTGTGGAGGTCAAATTCCTTTGCCATTTCATCAAGGCTAAGGATTTCTCTATCCTCCGCAGGAGACCAGCCGAGTAAAGCGAGGAAATTCACAAATGCCTCTGGGAAGTAGCCCTCTTCTCTATAGCCTTTGAAAGTCTCCCCCGAAGCCTTATCATAGAAATCTAATGGGAAAACAGGAAAGCCAAACTTGGCGCCATCTCTTTTGCTGAGCTTACCCTTGCCCTCAGGTTTTAAGATAAGCGAGAGGTGCGCAAACTGCGGAGCTTCCCAGCCCATAGCCTCATAGAGGAGAATGTGCAAGCCCATAGACGGCAACCATTCCTCGCCACGAATAATATGGGAGATTTTCATCTCGTGATCGTCTATAATATTGGCGAAATGATAAGTTGGCATCCCGTCATTCTTTACAAGGACTTTATCATCCAGAGTATTGGTATTTACGGAGAACTTACCGCGGATAATATCTTCAAGGTTGAGGACCCTATCAAATGGCATTTTAAACCTCACGACATAAGGTGTATTCTCATTGAGCAAACGCTCTACCTCATCCGCAGGGAGAGAAATCGAGTTTCTAAGCCTCGCTCGGGTCTGATAATTATACGCGAAGACCTCGCCTCTTTCCTCATATTCTTTTCGGATTTTATCTAATTCCTCAGCCGTATCAAAGGCGATATAAGCATAATCTGTCTTTAAAATCTCTTGAGTGTATTTATCGTAGATATGCCTCCTTTCAGACTGGCGATAAGGGGCATAAGGGCCTCCGTGTTTAGGGCTTTCATCTGGGATAATACCGCACCATTCAAGGGCTTCCATTATATATTCCTCCGCACCTTCTACAAAGCGGGCGGTATCCGTATCTTCTATTCTTAAGACGAAGTCCCCACCTTGGTTTTTAGCAAATAAATAATCATATAACGCCGTTCTGGCACCTCCTAAGTGTAGGGCTCCCGTAGGGCTTGGAGCAAAACGAACTCTCACTTTTTCCATACTTAAAATTTAAGGTTGCAAAAATATTGTTTTTAATTGAATTTCCTTTTCAAAGCAATAGAAAACCTCTCCATTAGTATTGGTAAGGAGAGGCTTTCAAAATGTATTTAAATTATGAAGTTATTTATTATTTTGCTGCTTAATGAGGTTAAGAGCAGAGCCTGCTTTAAACCAGTCAATCTGTTGCTCGTTATAAGTATGGTTGGCAATGATGATGTCTTTGCTTCCATCTTTATGGACAAACTCAAGGGTGAGCGGCTTACCTACGGCAAACTGATCAAGGTCGAGGAAGTTTACCGTATCATCTTCTTGAATTTTATCATAGTCTGCCTTATCATTAAATGTTAGCCCGAGCATTCCTTGTTTTTTAAGATTGGTCTCGTGGATTCTCGCGAATGATTTCACAAGAACAGCCCTTACGCCAAGGTGTCTCGGCTCCATAGCGGCGTGCTCACGGGAGGAGCCTTCGCCGTAGTTTTCATCTCCTACCACTATGGTTGGGATACCTGCAGCTTTGTACTGCCTCTGTACCGCTGGCACTTCGCCATACTCACCTGTCAGCTGGTTTTTAACATTGTTTGTCTCCATATTATAGGCATTCACAGCCCCGATGAGCATATTATTGGAGATATTATCGAGGTGTCCTCTGTACTTAAGCCAAGGTCCCGCCATAGAAATATGGTCAGTAGTACACTTACCAAAAGCCTTAATAAGCACCTTAGCACCTTCTATATTTTTGCCATCCCAAGCAGGGAATGCTTCGAGGAGCTGAAGCCTGTCAGAAGTAGGGCTTACGATAACCTGTACATTAGAACCGTCTTCGGATGGTGCCTGGTAGCCGTTATCATCTACTGCAAAGCCTTTTGTTGGGAGCTCATAGCCTTTAGGTTCGGCTAATTTCACCTGCTCTCCTGCTTCATTGGTTAGGGTATCTGTAATAGGGTTAAAGTCTAATCTACCAGAAATAGCTACTGCTGCCACCATTTCTGGGGAAGCTACAAAGGCGTGGGTATTTGGGTTTCCATCGGCTCTTTTAGCAAAGTTCCTGTTGAAAGAGTGTATAATGGAGTTTTTCTCTTGCTTTTCTGCTCCCTCTCTATCCCACTGACCAATACAAGGTCCGCAGGCATTGGTAAAGATTCTTGCATTATCAAATTTTCTAAAAGAATTGAGGAAACCATCTCTCTCAGCGGTAAATTTCACTTGCTCAGAACCTGGATTAATACCGAGTATAGCTTTTGGCTTCACCCCTTTTGCTACGGCATCTTCTACGATAGAAGCTGCACGGGAAAGGTCTTCATAAGATGAATTTGTACAAGAGCCTATCAAAGCCCATTCTACATCCAAAGGCCAGCCGTTTGCTTCTGCTTTCTCTCTAAACTCAGAAACAGGAGTTGCCAAATCTGGGGTAAAAGGTCCATTGAGATGTGGCGTAAGCTCAGAGAGGTTGATTTCTATTAACTGGTCATAATATTTCTCTGGTTCAGCATAAACTTCGGCATCAGATCTAAGGTGCTCTGCTACTTTATCAGCAGCATCTACCACTTCCTGCCTGCCCGTAGCTGCAAGGTATCTCCTCATAGAATCGTCATAAGCAAAGGTAGATGTAGTAGCACCTATCTCTGCTCCCATATTACAAATCGTACCTTTACCTGTAGCGGAGAGAGATTCTGCACCTTCACCGAAATACTCTACGATACAACCTGTACCTCCTTTTACGGTCAAAATGCCTGCTACTTTCAGGATAATATCTTTTGGAGCCGTCCATCCACTCATTTTACCTGTGAGTTTCACTCCGATGAGCTTTGGCATTTTAAGTTCCCAAGGCATTCCTGCCATTACATCTACCGCATCTGCACCTCCTACACCTATCGCTACCATACCGAGCCCGCCTGCATTTACGGTGTGAGAGTCTGTACCGATCATCATCCCGCCAGGGAATGCATAATTCTCCAATACTACTTGGTGAATAATTCCTGCTCCTGGCTTCCAGAAACCGATGCCGTATTTATCACAAACAGAACCTAAGAAGTTAAACACCTCTTCGTTCTTGCTTTTTCCTACTTTTAAGTCTATTTCTGCGTTTTCTTTTGCCTGTATCAAGTGGTCTGCGTGTGCCGTAGAAGGTACTGCTACCTTAGCCTTACCCGCCTGCATAAACTGTAAGAGCGCCATCTGTGCTGTAGCGTCTTGCATTGCTACTCTGTCGGGTGCGAAATCTACATAAGAACTCCCTCTTTGGTGTGCTGTGGTTGCATTTCCCTCCCAAAGGTGGGCATAAAGAATCTTTTCTGAGAGTGTAAGTGGTCTGCCTACGACTTTTCTTGCTTCAGCAATTCGTTCAGGATACCTTTCATACACTTTTTTAATCATATCAAGGTCAAAAATCATATCGTAAATGAGTTTATAGGATTAAACTTTTATTGTCCCCCCAAAATTAAGACTTTTATATGATAAAAATCATCTAAATAATTTAGATTTTATACAAATTTTTGTGATATGTAATGAGTTAGGGTGCAAGGCCCCTTTTATTATAAGGCATTGAGTGCTCTATTTAGTATTATAAAAAATTAAGAAAACAACGGGATATTATTCATTTTTAAGACTATTTTTTCGTGATAATAAAGCACAAAAAAAGAGGGAAAATATTTTCCCTCTTATCCTAATTAAAGGGGCTATGCCCCTAATTTTACCATTTCGGTTACTTCTACGCCGTAACCAGAAATCATTGGTTTGTGTTCTGGATTTTGGCTTATCACTCTGAATTTGCTTATGCCGAGCTTCTTTAAAATCTGAGTTCCGATACCGTACTCTGCAAAATTCGGGTTTGTGATGGGCTTCTGACCGTCTTGCTGGTTATTGAACTGCTGGAGTTTCCTCAGCGTATTTTCAGCATTAGATACATTGTTGATGAACACAAGCGCACCTTTTCCCTCATCATTGATGAGCTTTGTAATCCTGTCGAGGAGAGGTTTTTCACCATTGGTAAGCTGGTGGAGCACATCAAAATAAACACTTGAGCTCTGAACTCTAACCAAGACAGGCTCATCAAACTCCCAGCTTCCTTTCGTCAGTGCAAAGTGCAGTTGGTCGGTATGTTTCTCTTGAAACACATAAAAATCATAATCTCCGTAGAAAGTCTTTACTGGGCGCTCCTCAATCTTGTTTACAAGGTCTCCTTTTTTGAGTTGATAGTCTATAAGGTCTTCTATGGATATGATTTTAAGGTTTAATTTCTTTGCTAATTCTATAAGCTGTGGAAGCCTTGCCATTGTGCCATCTTCATTCATAATCTCACAGATTACGCCCCCCTCTTTAAGCCCTGCAAGTCGGGTAAGGTCTATAGCAGCTTCGGTATGCCCTGCTCTTTTTAATACTCCACCAGATTTTGCCCTAAGCGGGAAGATATGCCCTGGTCGCATAAAATCGGTAGGCTTGCTATTCTCATCCATAAGTGCAGCTATGGTTTTTGCCCTATCCGATGCGGAAATCCCAGTAGAAACGCCCTTGCCGAGTAAATCCACAGAAACTGTAAATGCGGTTTCTTTCGGGTCGCTGCTTCGGTATACCATTATATCAAGCCCAAGCTCATCGCATCTTTTTTCAGGGAGAGGAGTACAGATAAGCCCTCTACCGTGTATCGTCATAAAATTAATCACCTCCGGGCTTACTAACTCGGCAGCGGAAAGAAAATCTCCTTCATTTTCTCTATCTTCATCATCTACTACTATGATTACTTTTCCATTTTTTAAATCCTCAATGGCTTCTGGGATTGTATTAAGTATTATTTCAGACATTATTTTAATTTTTCACAAAGGTAATACTATTTTTAAGGGAATAAAACGAATGCTTAAGTTTATTAATAAAACCGAAACAGCTACTTCAAAAAGAATGAAGTAGCTGCCTCAAAAAAGTATCTGTCAAATCAAACTCCTAAATTAATGATGATGCCCATGATGGATGAATGGTCCATCTCCTTTCGGTTGGGAATAGATTACCTCAACACCTTCCTGCTCATTTAATCTCTTCCTTCTCACCTGCTCTGGGTCAAATGGTTTTACTTTACCAAAATATTCTTTAAGACCTGCTGTAAGCCAAAATGGCACTACAACCGTAGCAAACATAAAGATACACCAGAAACCAATGATGAACATTATAAAGAAATACACCGTCCATAAATACTGGTAAAAAGGCCAAAAAGCTGATAAAACCATAAGTCTTTCTATTTTTGAGGGCAAATATAGAGTCTTTTTATTTCATTAACCAAATAAATCAGTCTCATAAGAAAAAATTTAATTCTATTTTAAATAAGAGGATTTCAAATAGATGTTACTTTTTATTACTTATGGGATTATGGATAAAGAATTACTCACTTTTAGCATCTCTGACTGTGATTTTTTCTTATATTTGTGAGCATAATAAATTTTCAAAATCATTATAAAATGGATTACAGAATAGAGCACGACACAATGGGCGAAGTAAAAGTCCCAGCAGACAAATTTTGGGGAGCACAAACAGAACGCTCCCGAAATAATTTTAAAATCGGTGAAGAAGGATCTATGCCTAAGGAAATCATTGAGGCATTTGCCATTTTGAAAAAGGCAGCCGCTTTTGCCAACAATGAACTCGGCGTACTCCCAACCGAAAAGAGAGATGCCATAGCTACCGTATGCGATGAAATTTTAGCAGGGAAACTCAATGACCAATTCCCTCTCGTTATCTGGCAAACGGGTTCTGGTACGCAGTCTAATATGAACCTCAACGAGGTGATATCCAACAGAGCTCTCGTAAATAATGGTGGGAAATTGGGCGAGAAATCCTTCATCCACCCGAATGATGATGTGAATAAATCTCAGTCCTCCAACGATACCTACCCTACCGCAATGCACATAGCGGCATATAAAAAAGTGGTAGAAACCACTCTTCCTGCATTGGAAAAGCTAAGAAACACCCTTGATGAGAAAGCTAAAGCCTTTCAGAATGTAGTAAAAATCGGAAGAACCCACCTGATGGATGCCACCCCTCTTACCTTAGGACAAGAGTTTTCTGGCTATGTAGCTCAGTTGGATTACGCGAGAAAAGCCATCATCAATACATTAGAACACTTAAAAGAACTGGCTCTCGGAGGTACGGCAGTAGGTACGGGGCTCAATACTCCCAAAGGTTATGATACAAAAGTGGCAGATTATATCGCTAAATTCAGTGGGCACCCATTCGTAACTGCACCTAATAAATTCGAAGCCCTTGCTGCGCACGACGGTATTGTGGAAACCCACGGCGCACTAAAACAGCTCGCAGTTTCGCTTTATAAAATCGCTCAAGACATCCGCCTCCTCGCTTCTGGGCCGCGCTCTGGTATCGGGGAAATCTTTATTCCAGAGAATGAGCCAGGCTCTTCCATTATGCCGGGGAAAGTAAACCCTACCCAAAACGAGGCGCTCACTATGGTTTGCGCTCAGGTGCTGGGCAATGATACTACGATTTCCTTTGCAGGAACTCAAGGGAATTATGAGCTCAATGTCTTTAAACCTGTGATGGCATTTAACTTCCTGCAATCTGCACAGCTCCTTGCCGATGCTATGCACTCCTTTAACGACCACTGTGCCGTAGGCATAGAGCCTAACCATACGAGAATAAAAGAACTCCTCGATAAGTCTCTAATGCTCGTTACCGCCCTCAATACGCACATCGGTTACGAGAATGCAGCTAAAATTGCAAAAACAGCTCACAAAAACGGCACTACACTAAAAGAAGAAGCCATCAACCTTGGGCTTCTCACCGCCGAGCAGTTTGATGAATGGGTAAAACCCGAAGATATGGTCGGCAGCCTCAAATAGCTAATGGCTATATGAGCTACAGGTTACAGGTCGCCCCTGCGGGGCGACCTGTAACCATTTTTATAAGTAAGCCATCTGCAAGGTGTGTACTAACTTACTACCTAAAGCCTACTGCTTAAAAAAGCTCTCAATTTCTTGAGAGCTTTTGAAGTTATTTAATAATCTTTATTCGGTAGTCTTCTACTTCACCATAGCCGTAGTTATCTACCACTACTCGCGAGCCTGTGAGTCTTCCGTTGCAAGAGCTTGCAGGAGCAGAGTTGATGCTCGGCCCTACTTTAAGGGCAATCCTCATTCTGTAGTACTCTTGAGTATCTATTATTGCATCATCCGGCACATCTATATTAAAGTGAGTGACTATGCTACCTTTATTACCATTAGATGGGTCTGGAATGAAGTGCTTCACTACTCTTTCAGCTTCAGACATTTTAGCATCGCCATTAAAGTCTATCCATACGCTTAGGGTTTCATAGAAGTCCTCATCTGATGGATAAACAACTGTAATGCTGAGCTTATTGCCTTTGGAACCTTGTTTTAAGGTGATGACCTTTGAGGAGTCGGTTACATAGTCCTTATAGCCATCACCTGCAGATTTATTATCGAGGATGAGTTTGCCCCCAGCATCGGTAACTTTTACCCTTGAAATATACTCGAACTCAGAGCTGTTGGCTTTAAGACCGCAATACTCCAATGCTGGAAAATGAAGAGTCTGCGACTGGGTATAATTCCCAACTGTTCCACTACAAATATTGGCTACCTGCACTTCATAATCTACCCCAAAGTCTAAATGATGAACTCCTACTGAGATTTCCGCGCTTGGGCTCTCTGAGGTGAAGGATTTCCATTCGGTATCGGTTTTCTTTTTATATCTGATGGAATAAGTAGCGTTTTCTGCTCCTTCCCACGAAAGCAATGCCTTTCTCCTTTCGTTCTCTACTGTGAAATGATCGGGTGCTTGACTGCTACATCCCTCCAGCTTCGTTACAAGGAGGGGCTTGCTCACGGTATAGAAAACATTGTCTATCGCCGAAATTCTTATCTGAATTTTTTTGCCTGCTAATGAAGCTGGGAAGTTGAGCTTCTCATTACCATCATTCGGAGTAGATTCTGAGAGAATCGTCCAGTTTTTACCTTCATCCTGTGTATAATCTATCTTTACATTGGCTACACTATACGGTGTATTTTGGGTATTGGCGGTATCCCAAAGGATAGGTTTGGAGACTCCATAATGCAATATACCAGAGGTTACAGCAAAAGGTCCATCTTTGCCTACACTGATATTCTGCTCTTCCGAAGCTACCTGCTGCTGAGTAATATTCGGGTGGTTATCCCTCACCGTAAGTACGAATCTCATTTCTTTTTTGATATTTGACACTGCCTCCCAATCATCCTCGCTGAGGAGCTTACCCGAGATTACATTTTCCAACTTAGGGAAGTATCTCACAGGGCTTGTACCCGGCTTTAATGAGCGGAAGTTGGCTCCATCTTCTCTATCTCCCGAGATTTTAATAAGCCTTGCTTCGGCTGAATTTTGCTGCTCCCAAGTGTAAGTAAGTGGGTCATTCTCATTATCGCTAACCTGAGCGCTGAGCACAAAAGGGGTTTTATTAGGGATGGTATAAGATTTAAGAGGAGAGATGACAGGCAAGGTATTCTGAATGCTTATCTCCTGCGCACAAGTAGCTTTTGACAATACCTCACGAATCTGATTCAAATTCACATAATTGAAATAAGGGTCTGTACTCTGCTGTACATTGGCTTCGGTAATACCCGCATAGCCCATAATAGTAGAACCAGAACCAGGCTCTACCTGCACACCTGAGCGCTCTATATCGTGAGAAAAGGTGTGATTAGCCCCTAACTGATGCCCTATTTCGTGAGCTACATAGTCTATATCAAAGGCGTCTCCAAAAGGTTCATCATCTATACTTGGGGAGGTAAAAGCCGAACCTTTCTGAGTATCCATAGAATCCCCAAAAGGATCTGGCTCTGGGTCTATGCACACACAACCGATACAGCCAGCATTACCGCCACCACCAGACGCCCCGAAGAGATGCCCAAGGTCATAAGCATCATTACCTAAAACTTTGGTTAGATTTCTTTGGAGCTCTACATTCCACTCACCTGCTACACCGAGGTCAGCATCAGAGTATGGGTCAGTATTTGGGTCGGTATAGATAAGTTCTGGAGCATTTACCAGATTAAGATGCAGTGCAAGGTCTCTCTCATAAACTTGATTTACCCTTGTAAGTGTGGCATTAATTTGCGCCAATGCTTTCTCTACACTGCCAAAGACCTGTGTATATTCTCCCGTTACAGAGATAGCCATTCTAATGGTTCTGTACTTCCTGTCGGAAGAGCTTATATTAAATAAGGTATTCTTTTTATAAGCCTCCGCATTTTTATAGAGGTGGTCTAAGCCTTGTATATCAGATTTGGGTTCAGAAGTAGTACATTCAAAAGCACGACCTTTAGCTTTTAAAGATTTTGGGTGAACGCGATAGACATCTTTCTGCTTTCGCTCAGGGTCTATGAAGGAATAGCCTTCATCACTGGAAAGCATAGACTGAAAATCGTAGGGAGAAACACTAAACCTTATAGTACGGCGAGAGTTCTCCAAAGACACACCCTGGTACGATCCCAACTGATATTTAGCAGCCATAGCTTCATCTACCACAGGGAAACTTCTTACTTTAAACTTTTCGAGCTTGCCTTCTACATTTGGGATTTCTATAATCATCTCTGCATTTTTAGCGGAGAGCTGAGTATTCAAATCTTTTCTCAGCTGATGGAGGTTGAGTTTATAGAACTGCTCTACTTCATTATTCTTACCTGCCTTAGTAGAAATCTTTTGCCAGTAATTCTGGGAATATCCAAAAGCTCCCAAAGCAGCGGTTATTAGTATAAATATCTTTTTCATTTCCTTATTTCTTAATGAATTTAAATGTTTTTTCTACCTCATTATTTTTCACTTTAATGATGTATGCTCCTGCTGGCAATGCTCTTAGATTGATGTCTTCTTCACCATTACCTTTATTTACGGCTTTACCAGACGCATCGTAAATAATGTAGGATGATGAGCTGCCAAAGCCTTGCAAATGGAGAACATCGTAAGCTGGATTAGGATATACTGAATAGATAATTTCTTCCTTGTTTGGTGTATCACTTACGCTGAGGTCTGGCTGATGGGTAATTTTAATATTATCGAGCAAAAGCTGAAACTGAGCAAAAGCCCTGTGCCTGAAGCAGAGCCTAATCTTCTTACCCTTATAGGCACTGATATCAAACTTTCGTTCTTGTGCAGAATTTGCACTTGAGAAGTTGGTATGGTCGGTCGGAGTAAGTGTAGGGAAATACTTCTGACCATCAGCAAGGATAAAGAGCCAGTAGTCTATATCATTCAACTTAAAGCCATTTCTCTCATCTAAAACTACCCCTATTTTATAGGAGAGCTCGGTTTTTCCAGTTGCGGGAATGGTAATTTCTGGGGAGATGAGAACATCATCGGCATCCAAAGGACCAGGGATAGGTCGAGAAATATAGGAAGTAGCAACCATCATAAAGCTGTTGGTATTATCCCAACCTGCTGACTCTGCAAAGTCGCTCCCCAGACTTAGTTTCCAAGTTTCTCCATCTCTGTCGTCATCCAAGATAACCCAGTCATTGTAATGATTGGGATCATCGGTGTCAAAACGCTCAGAGAAGATAATATCCTGTGCTTTTGAAAGTCCCGAAAGAAGTGCAAAAGCTAAGCATAAGTTTCTTATCATAGCATTCAAATTTTAGAGTACAAAGGTAATTTGTTTTAAATTCTCTTCAATTATTTTTGGTTCAAAATATAAATCTTCTAAAAAATCACAGAAAAAATTCTATTTATCTTTACAATTATTTGCTTTACTTTCTTTTAGACCTTAAACCTCTCTCTATTCCTTTTAATATTTATTTAAGTATATTTGTCCGCAATTTTAAATCTAATGGAATACTTAGAATTTGAACAACCCATTAAAGAGCTGGTAGACCAATTGGGAACCTGCTCCATAGTAGGCGAAGATGCAGGCATCGATATGAAACTCGCCTGTAGCCAGATAGAAGATAAGATTCTGGAAAAAAAGAAAGAAATCTACGGAAACCTTAGTCCGTGGCAGATTGTACAGCTCTCCAGACATCCCGATAGACCTTATGCCTTAGACTACATCAGCGGTATAGCAGACCCCGATAGCTTTGTAGAACTACACGGCGATAGAAACTTTGCCGACGACCCAGCGATGGTGGGCGGATTAGCAACCATAAAAGGACAAAGGGTAATGTTTATAGGCACACAAAAAGGGAGAACTACCAAAGAGCGACAAAAGAGACGCTTCGGAATGCCCAACCCCGAAGGCTACCGAAAAGCCCTCCGACTGATGAAGCTCGCCGAGAAGTTTAACATCCCGATCATCACCTTTATGGATACCCCAGGTGCCTACCCAGGCTTGGAGGCAGAAGAAAGAGGGCAAGGAGAAGCCATTGCAAAGAATATCTACGAAATGGCATTGCTCAAGGTGCCTGTATTCTGCTATGTTATCGGTGAAGGTGCCAGCGGCGGTGCGCTCGGTATAGGTGTGGGGAATAAGGTCTATATGATGCAGTATTCTTGGTATTCCGTAATCTCACCAGAGAGCTGCTCATCCATCCTTTGGAGAAATTGGGAGCATAAAGAAGACGCTGCCAATGCCCTAAAACTTACGCCAAAGGATATGCTAAAAAATAAAATCATAGATGGCATTATAGAAGAACCCCTTGGTGGCGCACACTATGACCCAAAACAAGCCTGCGAGAACCTCAAAAAATCTATCCTGCAAAATATCTCTGCATTTAAGAAATTCTCACAAGAGGAAATCATTACCCAGAGACAAGAGAAATTCATCGCAATGGGGCATTTTAAAGACTAATCCTCATTCTTCTGAAAGATAAAATAAACCTCCCTCCAATTGATTGGAGGGAGGCTTTGTTTTCGTAGAGAGGGTGTTCTTCTATTTTAGTTTGTTTTTGAGCTCGATGGTACTGACGCTATCGCTTTCGGTGGCGGGCTCATCATTCGTCTGGACCCTATTGCGAACGCTGTAGTCGTACTTCATATAAGAGATAAAGCTGTTCTCTGGGTTTAAGGTGTAATAGCCTCTGAACACCTGAGAGATGATGTATTCCTTTTTGATAATCTCTTTTACAGGAATAGGGAGCTTTTGAACTTTGGTTCTTTTTTCTTCAGGGATGATTTTATTTACATAGAAATAGACCTTCCACTCGCGAGGCTTGGTTTTATCTATGCTAATGATTTCGGTTTCGTAGGTAATGCCTCCTCTTTTCAGGGTATATTTACCTTTATCGATATCTTCCTTATCAACAAAGTAAAGGCTTTTATCATTCATAAAGGGGATATACCCCGAATATCGGCTGAAGCCCTCACAGTTTTTATTATCGTTAAACAATTCACACTTTTTATTGAGGGATTTCTCATAAATCTCCATTAGTTTTGGGTTGCCCCCTCCGCTGAATTTATCATCGGTATCGGTTTTAATGATTTCTCCAAAGACGGGGGGTTTCATCTACAATTCGTTTGATTTCGTAGCTGGAAACACCGCTATGGTTTGTTGAAGAAACATAGACCCTTTGCCTAACTTTCTCACTGAGCATCCCTGAAAATGCTGCACTATCACCGCCTGATACCACCGAGCTAAAAGATTTCTCCAAACTTAGAACGCTTTCTACTTTCTGGGAAAACACGAGCGAAGTCCCTCCCAAAAAAGCCATTAAAAATACTTTTCTCATTTTTTATTTTCTATGATTACAAATATAAAATTATTTCTAAATTTGATATCGTTTATTATAAATCTCTAATATTTCCTCTTTATGAAGAAATTTTTATTCGGTTTTTTGTTTATTTTCATCTCTTTTTTCTTATTTGGGCAGGAAATAAAAATCATTCCCGAGGTGGTTATCAGCTCCAAGAAAAAAACAGACACCTTACGCATAGAAATAGATACACTCACCATAAAAAAAGGCGATAACTTGAAAGGGCTGATGGATAAAATACCTGGGCTAATCTGGAACCAAGGCAAGCTGTACTACAATGGTAAGTCGCTGAATAAAATCTTTATAGACGGTAAGGAAATGTACTCTGGAAATTCTAAAATAACCTCCGAACAAATCCCTGCCGAGTGGGTGAAAGACCTGCAAATCACCAATCCAAATAATAAAGACGAAACAAGCATACTCAACATTGGGCTGAATACAAAAAAATCTCAGAAAACCCATCTGAATACAGAGATGCTGGGCAATGCGAATGACAGATACTTGGTAAGAGGCTCGGTTAACAGGGTTCGTAAAAGTATGCTCTTCAATTCTTTTATTAATGCAAACAACCTGAGCAAGAGCATTCTTCCAGAGAGTATCGCTTATCGGAATTTCTTTAATGAACAGTTTTTCAGCAGTGGAAATCTGCTCTCCAACTTGCATTATTCCTACGCTAATGCAGGCGATTTAAGGCTCTCCCATCCTCATATCGGGGATACCAAACTTCTGCAATCGGGTTTTAGTTTTAATATTAAGAAAACCAAAGTCCAGTATACCGTATTCGGAATTAATGAGCATAAAGACCTCTTTACCCAGCAGGAATACCGAGGATGGCAGCGCGCCAACGAAAATACAATACACGAAAATACCCGCAAGGAGGGGAATGATATTAACACCCTCTACCTTATCTCCCAGAAATTTAATTATTCAAATTTAGATAACAGCCTTACCGTCCTTTTAGACATCAAACGAAATGAAACGACACTCAGGAATACTCAAAACATCCAAAATGAGTATATAAATAATGCGAATTCTAATGCCTACAAAAGCCTGCACACAGAAAACAGCTCCCAAAATACCAACAGCCTCTCCTCAAAAATTCTCTGGAAAAGCAAAATATTCAGAATGGGGATAGATTTCGTAAGCGAGAGAGAAAATTCAGTGGCAGACTATACCAACCAGTTTAGTACGGGAGGCTCTACCACTGCCCAAAGCACCCACAGAGAGCAAACGGCACAAAACAACAATATTTACCTCTTCTACAACCTCTACAAAAACCTGAAAAACCTCCGAATAGAAACCCAGCTCAATATAGATATACGGCATACATCCATCAGCAGGGAAGATGAATACAAAACTGTGCTCAGCCAGTATGAAATACAGCGCAGCATAGCCAGCTGGGAGGCTTTTCTCTGGTATAAAAAGAGGAAATTAGACCTCATCATCGGGGCGGATGCCATAGGCATACGCAATAAATTCAACGCCTCAAGAGCACAACAATGGAGCAGGAATATCTTCCCAAAAGCAAAGATTTCTTACCGCTTTTCCGATGATTTGAGCCTTAGTTTATCATCAAACTATAAGATTAATTTCAAGGAGCAAGACTACCTGCTCCCAGTACTTGACACCTCTGACTCGAAAAGATTTATAAAGGGAGACGATGCTTCTACGAGTACCTTTTTCTCTTATTCGAACAGCCTTAGCCTCTCAAAAAACAAGTGGCAGCTCTCCGCAGATTATGAATATCTGCCACAGTCTGCCATCATCAAAACCTCAATGGGTGCTTCTGCGCCTGTGCAAAGCATCATCATCGCTGATTCGCCCTCTCATCGGATGAATATATCGGGAAATTACATAAGCTCTAAACCGAAATTCTCGCAAATGCATATCCTTATTTTTCGGCACTGGAACTTTCCGATAATCCTAAATGAAAACCTGAGATACATTAGTCAAAACAGCCTTAATTTAGTTTCCCTAATCAATACCCAAGTGCTGAACCAAAACATTAAAGCTGAAGCCCATCACAGCTTTATTATCTCTAATAAAACCGATTATAACCTTAGGCTGACGACCTCCTCTGAGCTTAAAATAACCCCTACTACCTACCTGAGCCCAAGCCTTAGCCTCTACGCTCGCCACCTTGATAAATTCTACCTCTATACCCCGCAAATCTCCCTTGCCCTTGAGAAAAAACTCCCCCTTTTCTCCCTTAAAATAGGAGTAAATAACCTCCTCAACAGCCAGAAACTCTATACCAACTCCATCACTAACCAACTGATTTCCTATAATACCTATAACCTCTCCCCCCGCTATTTCTACTTTGGACTACAGTGTACACCATAGCCCACTAGCATAAGGAACAGCCACAGCGTGGCAGGCACTTTTTTTATTTTACTTGACCTAAGGTTGATTTTCCTTTCCGACAGGTTCATTTTTACTCCTGACAGCCCACTGCCGTGCTACGGCTAAGTGCCGAGAATCAGGGCGCGAGCCTGCTCTATAGCGGCATCGGTGATGGTAGAGCCGGAGAGAAGCTGGGCGATTTCTTGGAGCTTTTCGTCCGGAGAGAGGGGGATGATGCTGGACTTGGTCTTGCCGTCGATGTCCTGTTTTATGACCTTGTAATTGTCGCTCCCCTTTGATGCAACCTGCGCGAGGTGGGTGATGACGATGAGCTGTAAGTCGGCGGACATTTCTTTCATCAGCAGCCCGATTTCCTCCGCCACTTTTCCAGAAACACCGGTATCTATCTCGTCTAAGATAAGAGTGGGGAGCTCTGCATTTTCTGCCATTATTTTCTTGATGGCGAGCATTACTCGAGAGCGCTCACCGCCAGAAATCGCCGACTGTATAGGCTTGAGAGGGAAGCCTATATTGGCCTGAAACATTATAGCGATGCCATCTAAACCGAATGCGGAGAAGTCCTCATTTGGGGTGAGCTGAACCTCAATTTTTGCTTTTTCGAGACCGAGCCTTCGGAGGAGGGTTTCTATTTTTTCTGAAAATTCGGGTGCCGACAGGTTTCGGTTTTTGGAGAGTTTCTCGGCGAGGATTCTCAACTGGGTTTCTTTATCGGTAATCTCCTGCTTTAGATAGGCTATTCGCTCTTCTATATCTGAAAAGCTGGTTTGCTCGGTTGCCAACTGGTCTCGGATTTCTATTAATTCGGAGACGCTTCCTACCTTGTGTTTCAGCAGGAGGGTGTTGGTTTTATTGACTTTGTCTTTGAGCTCTTCGAGGCGCTCGGGGTTCATCTCCAAGTCTTCTGCTTTGGATTGCAGCTCGAAGACGACATCCTTAAACTCCACGAATAGGCTCTCTAACCTGTCGTTTAGCTCAGTGAACTGGTGGGAGAGGTCGGCAACTTTGGAGAGTTTAGACCTCATCTCGGTAAATGAGTCTAAAAGCCCGATACTTTCTTGGTCGGTCAGCCTAAAAATATGAGCGAGATTCTCGGAAATATGCTCTACATTCTCTTGGGAGGATAGCTCTTGCTGTACGGCATCGAGGTCTAAGTCATCGAGCTGTGCTTCTTCTAACTCGTTTAGCAGATACTGCTTATAGTCGGAGTCTTTATTCCCCTCGTTCAACTGGTTTTCAAGCTCAGCAAGCTGCTTTTTCAATGCTCGGAATGAATGATAATCCTTTTGATAAGTTGTAATTAATTCTTTATTCTCGCTGAGCCCATCGAGGATTTTAAACTGATAATCTTCACTAAAAAGGCGAGAGGTTTCAAACTGGGAATGGATGTCTATAAGCTGTGCAGAGAGCTCCCGAAGAACATCGAGGGTAGTGGGCACATCATTTACAAAAGCGCGGGACTTACCGCTGGGGAGAATCTCGCGACGGATGATAGTGATGGTCTCATAGTCCAAATCATTCTCCTCAAAGAAGGTTTTCAGGTTTTCGGATACATCAAATTCTGCCTCTATAATGCTTTTGCTCTCGGTATTCTGGATAGATTTTGCATCTGCACGCTCGCCCATTATCAGGCGAAGGGCTCCGAGAATGATGGACTTACCAGCGCCCGTCTCCCCTGTGATGACTTGCAGCCCTTTTTTGAGGTCTATATCCAGCGTATCGATAAGCGCATAGTTTTGTATGAAGATTCTCTTTAGCATAGTAAAAAAGCTCTAAGCATTAAGGCTTAAAGCTCCACAAAAATATCGGTTAAATGTTGATTTTACAAATTTCTCAATCGTTTTTACTTCCATTTGCTCCACTTCTGAGATTTCGCAGGCTCGAAGTTCTGCATCATTGTTTTAAGCTCATTAATATTGATATTGGTATTGGTTCCGATAGCGAATATTTCGTAAATCTCATCTGCTTTTGCCTGCATAAATATCGCAAAAGGATAGTTCATTCCGAAGTTATTATCATAAGCCTTAAGCCTTAGGAGGGTATCAAACAGGCTTTTCTTTGCTTGGTTCTTATTGTCTCTCCAAAGGTTGTCTAAGCCCAAGCGATGATAGTTGTACCAGACACTTCTCAGGGTGTTATTCTCCTGCTTTAAGAGGTTATCGATAAGCTGAGCACGGGTTTTTAGTCCTTCGGTTACAGACCAACCGCCGAACCTTTGATTTTGGGAGTTCTGGGAGATTTTCATCGCCTTTTCAAACCATTGCTGCCCGCCATTCATCTTGAAACTATCGCCATCATAGCCGAGAATTACATAGACATAGAAGCTGATGACATCGATGAGGTTCTTACCAGAAAACTGTCTCTCGTTGAAGATGAGGTTTTCATTTTCGGTGTATTCAAAGGGGAAATCTTTGTCATTAATATTGAGAAGGGGTGTATTATAGGTAGAATTATAGACTGGGCGAGAGGCTTGAACCACGAGAGATGCCTTGAAATTATTCCCCTCTTTTGAGTTGATGATAATCGCAAAATTGCACTTAACTTTCTCAAAATTTTGGAGGCGCTTCCCCGTCCAGCTTGTATTATTAATGAAGTCTCTAAGGCTTTTTTCAAGCGTTTTATAGAGTTGCACATTACTCCCCTGCACTTGCTGATGGTTGATGCTGACCTCTGCCAAGAGCTCCTGTGCATTCATCAAAGGGAAGCTCACAAATAATACAAATAGAAAGATGATTTTTTTCATTAGGATAAATTTTCTTGCTTTTTATAGATTCTCAAACGCTGCTTTTGATAGTTTATTGGATTTTGAGCTGTATAAAATCCAAAATATCCCTCGCTACCTCTTGTTTTGTTTTAAGGTCAAAGGATTTCTTCTCATTAGGCGTCAGAATTCGGATTTTATTGGTATCCCCTTTAAAGCCTGCTCCCTTATCTTTTAAAGAATTGAGGACGATCATATCCAAATTCTTCTTTTGGAGCTTGGCTTTAGCGTGCTCCTCCTCGTTATGGGTTTCAAGGGCAAAGCCTACGAGGAACTGTTGCTCTTTCTTCTCCCCCATTGTTTTGAGAATATCGGGGGTTTTTATCAATTCTATACTAAGGCGGTCATCATTTTTCTTAATCTTCTCTGGTGAGACCTCCTTAGGCGTATAATCTGCCACTGCAGCACTGGCTATGGCGATATCTACCTTATCATAATACTTAAAAACCTCATCATACATCTCCTTTGCGGAAGTGATTTTTATGAGTTGAATGCTTGGGTAGCTTACTTTCTCTGCACTTACCCCAGAGATGAGGATAACCTCGGCTCCTCTCCTTGCCGCTTCTTCGGCTAAGGCATAGCCCATCTTACCAGAGGAATGATTCCCAATGAAGCGCACAGGGTCTATTGCCTCATAAGTAGGACCTGCCGTGATGAGAATTTTCTTATTTAAAAACGCCTGCTCCCCATTCTGATGAATGAAAAACTCCTCCACAGTACTCACAAGGGTTTCTGGCTCTGCCATTCTGCCCATACCCACCAAGCCACTTGCCAGCTCGCCATACTGAGCGGGGATTATCCTATGCCCAAAGCCCTCTGCCTTTTCTATATTCGCCTTTGTGGAAGGGTGAGCATACATATCCAAATCCATCGCTGGAGCGATAAACACAGGGCAATGTGCCGACATATACACCGCCAAAGCGAGGTTATCACACGCACCAGAGACCATCTTCGCCAGCGTATTCGCAGTACACGGTGCTACGAGCAAAGCATCTGCCCACTTGGCGAGTTCTATATGGTTATTCCAGCTTCCATCAGCATTATAAAAATCCGAGACCACTTCGTTTTTAGAGAGCGTAGAGAGGGTGAGCTTCGTAACGAAAGCCTCCGCCGATGGCGTAAGCACTACCTTAACCTCCGCTCCTCTTCTAATAAAATCCCTCACCGCAAAAGGTATCTTATACGCCGCAATCCCCCCTGTAACTATCATCAGTATTTTCTTTCCTCTTAGCATAGTTTTATTTTTCCGCGACAAATATAGAGTTTTTGGCAGTAGGCACTAATATAGCTATTAGCTTCTGCTGTCTATAATACTTATTGACATATACCAGAAATACTGAAAACTACTTTACGGTATCGTCGGCATAGGACGACAGCATAAGTGCCTACCCTGCTAAGGGTTTGGGGTACCCCAACAGGATAATTAAGTACCTAACTAAGGTGTCGGGGTATCCTGACGGAGTAAGAGCCTGCCCTGCTAAGGGCTCGGCATAGGATGGCAGAGTTTCGCCTACTGCCTATTGCCTATTGCTTAAAGCCTAAGGATTTTTTCTAAGATTTTAAGGGTGATAAGGTAAGTGGGTTTCACACCTGTGAGCCCAAGACCACCAGAGGAGAGGGTACTGCCCGTTTCCAATGGGTTGTCAGACGCATAATAAGCATAGCAAACGAAGAGGTCTTCGGAGATGTGTTTCCTGATTTTTGATGCCACTTGAATCGCTTTCTGATAGTGCGCACCTTCCATTTCAAGGCCGATAGCTCGCCAGGAGGTATTCATAAAATAAGAAAGGATATCCTTATTCTGGAGAGAGGTTCCGAGTACGGTAATCATCGTTCCTTCAAAAGACTCAAGGTCCTTATCTTCAAAATCTGAGAGTTTCAGGCTGTTTTCAAATGGATAATTATCTGCTGTACCTTCAAAAATATGAGCAGTAGGAATCATTATATCCCCTTTCTTGCCCTCCAAAATGCCCGCCTTACCCATTATGGAGATAGATTTTATATTCATCATACGCTCCTCACCAGCCAGTTCATACGGGCGAAGGAGTTCATCCATTACCTCAAATGCCTGCTCTCCGAAAGCGTAATCAAAGACGAGGACTACATCATCTCCATTAAAATGGGAATGTGCAAAGGGAGTATTCTTTAAATCTACCTTGCTGAGGTCTATAATCTGAACATCGATATTGCTACCACTATCGTCCTTTATATAGATAAGCCCCTGCTTTAAGGCATAATCCAAAATCTTATCCTGAAGAGATTTCTGGTTGCTGATTTCCTCATAAAGGCTGTAATCTACCTCTGCACCGGCCTTTTTACCCAGCGCAGTATTGGCAAAGAGCATATTCTTCACCGAGTGCATATTGGCAGAAATAATGTGCAGAGGGCGGTTGTTTAAACCTTGCTGAACGAGGACATTCTTGACCTTCTGTGCCCACTTCTCACCGAAGAAATGATGTCCCACTCGCTCACGAAGAATCGCACTGAAATGGATCTCCCTCTTACGAATATCCAAGTGGTCCTCCAAGCTCGCCTTACCTAAATGATAAATAATCTTGAAAAGGCGGTCGGGATTATTATCGCTTCCAAAATTATTGTAGGCATTCAGGGTTTCATCAAAAGTTCTACCCAAAAGAGATGAGAGATGAATAAGGGCTACTTCCTTCTCCTTACGGCTGAATTTCTTCTCACCCAAGGCTACAGATTCTATAATCTGCCAGGTTCTGGACGGGCGATAGTTCTCATCTGCAATATAACCCAGCTCTCGGATTTTATCTGCCTCTATATAAAGGAAGGTAAGGTGGGTAAGTATATCATATATCTCCGAACGGCCGAGCAAGACCTCTATATTCATCTGATATTTGTCTATACGGTAGCAATTTCTTCTGCGCTTTTTAGGAACGATAATCTCAAAGCTCCCTTTTTCAAAGCCCTCATCTGAAGTAAGATGCACAAAAGGTGTTTCTTCTATGTTTTCCGGCAACCTGTCGAGCACATAGAGCAGCCCATTGAGCTCTACCTTGTTCGGCACTCCCATAGAACCATAAATCTCGGGAGCAATAGTCATTAGCAGCTTTCTTAATGACTCACCTGATACCCCTGCCGGTTTAAAAAAACCTCTATAAAACAAATGTCTCATAGAGACATATAATCTTTCTATCGCTTCTGTAGTTTCTCTTGCTCTTGACTTTTCCATAATTCTGAAATTTAATGTTAATGTAAAAAGTGGGCTAAATTATTTATTTTATCACAAACATACAAATTACAGAGCATAATCCTATTATATAGACAGATATAAGTATGTAAGAAAGCTTATAAACCAGCAGTCTTTATAGTACAATTTCCTTTAATATTGCTATATTAATAAAATTTAAGGTTTTTAATGATAATTTAATAAAGGCTTGATTTTGAACAAAGATTAATTATCCCACTAATAATAAGAGATTTATACCCATAACAACAAAACATCCATAATAACACATTCACAAACAAAACACATAAAAAAAACAAAAATTAGACAACGAAACAAAAA
>ERZ773068.445-NODE-445-length-21979-cov-3.633735_pt1 | contig 21979 bp, 23 predicted proteins | sample MGYA00580620_ERZ773068 | MGnify/ENA primary metagenome ERZ773068 (study PRJEB29015, sample SAMEA2737983) | human oral metagenome | biome: human oral; feature: human-associated habitat; material: dental | place: China | collected 2101 ... | reverse complement strand
AAAACTCAAACAAGCCAATGAAGAGCTCATAAAACAGAATAAAGAACTGATGGAGCAGCTCTATGGAAGGGAATACTCATCTTCATCAAAACCACGAGTAATAGCAGACTCCACTCAGGGGAAGCAGATGTTTACCATTATAGATGGAGATGTTATTAATAACAGTATCAATAGGAAAAATAATTATTTTACCATCAACCGAGGGAGTAAAGATGGGGTGGAAGATGATATGGGCGTGATTTCTCCTAATGGAGTTGTGGGTATTGTGGTGAATACAACGGCTCATTATTCCCTTGCTCAGTCGGTTTTAAGTGTAGATAAGATAAAAATCAATGCTTCACTGAAAAACTCAGGATATTTCGGCACGCTCACTTGGAATGGGGAAGACTCTCGGCTGATGCACCTTGCTGATATCCCTAAGTATGTATCCTTAAAAGTTGGAGATACCGTAGTAACCGATGGTAAATCGGCAATATTTCCACAAGGAAAAATGATTGGAACCGTTGCGGGTTTTGAAGTAGATAATAAAACTGGATTTTGGGATATTTCGGTGGAGCTAAGCGAGAAAATAGGAAAACTCAGCAAGGTATTTATAGTAAAAAACCTGAAAAGAGAGGAGATGAAGCCTATACAGGATAGTTTAATGAAACACCAAAAAGCAGAATAAAAGGATATGATAACCAGAAATATTTTTTCAGATATAATTTTCATTTCTGTGCTTGCTATTTTTCAGGTAGTGGTACTGAGCAGAGTTAATATTCTCGGAGAGTATACTCCTGTAATGTATCCTATGTTTGTTATGTTTTATCCTTTTTTTAGAAATAAATATATCTTTCTTTTGCTCAGTTTTCTTTTGGGATTTGTAATAGATGCCAATATTGGCACTTGGGGAGTAAATGCCTTTGCAACTACTCTTATCGCCTATTTTAGAACGATTATTTTCCGTACTTCTACAGATTCGGATACTGATTTCTTCTCTTTCCAGTCTATACAGTGGTCGCAATTCATCTTTTTTATATTGATGAGTGTTTTTCTGCATCAGTTTATTGTGCAGTTCCTCGAGTATTTTAAACTTTCAAGAGCGGTAGATATACTTATTAATGTATGTATTACAAGTATTATCTCTTTCTTTTTTATACTGGTTTATGCCATTGCATTTAGAATAAAAGAAAAAGTATAAATCTTCTTAAAGGGCTTTTTATAGCCCTTTTTTATTTTGTCATAAGAGAAGTTTTTGTCCAATTGTTAAAATTTCTCATAAAATTTGTTAGTTTAATCTAACTTTTTATATTTGCAAGGTCAATTAATGCTGAAAACGCTTTATTAATCACTAAAATCTTTAATAGATGAGTAGTTCTTGCATTTTGCACATCAAAGAGGCTTGGGAACTGAAAACAAAATCTGGGGATAAACTGATGAAATCAGGAAACTATAAAGAAGCCTTGGAATTTTATAAGGAAGCCTTGTACCGTGCTGAGGTTCTGAATCTTCATACTTATGCGTGCAGGAGTATAAAGGTGTCTTTTATGAGTCTGCTGGTTTCTTCATTTAAGAATATTATTCATATTTATGAGAGGATGAATTGTATAGAGCAGGCAGAAGAAATGATGAAAAAGATGATTGCCTATATTATAAAGCTCTTTAAAAATAAAGAAATTACAGAACAAGAATATCAGACAGAGATAAAGGTTGCCCTTGTAAGTTATACCGATTTTATCAATAAATACCAATTAAAATAGAAGATATTTTCATAGATAATACTTTTTTACAACCAATATTTATTTGTAAAGGAATTGTTCGTACTGAATGATTCCTTTGTTTTTATGTTTCGCAGGCTGGCTGCCAAATGTGTATCTTTGGCAAAATCTTTCTATGAACGAAAAAGACTATCAGGAGGCAATAGACTGGCTCTTTGTGCAAGCACCCAATTATCAAATTAATGGTAAAAAAGCATATAAACCAGGCTTGGAAAACATTCGTAGGCTCTGCGATTTCTTTGGAAATCCACAAGAAAAGATAAAGACCATCCACATAGGGGGTACCAATGGTAAAGGCTCTACCAGTAATATGCTCGCCTCCGTCTTGCAGCAGTCGGGGTATAAAGTGGGGCTCTTTACTTCTCCTCATCTCATTGATTTTACAGAGCGGATAAAAATTAATGGTAAAAACTGTGATAAGGATTTTGTATTTGATTTTATACAAAAGTTAAAATGTCTTCCAGAAGACATTAAGCCCTCTTTTTTTGAATATACTACTATTATGGCGTTTGATTATTTCTACAAGAATCAGGTAGATTTTGCCATTATAGAAGTGGGGCTTGGTGGTCGTCTGGATTCTACTAATATCATCCTCCCGATGCTCTCCGCTATTACCAATATATCCCTTGACCATCAGGATATCTTAGGCGAGACTCTGGAGCAAATAGCACAAGAGAAAGCAGGAATTATAAAGCCCGATATTCCTATCGTTTGCGGCAGTGATGATGCCATTGTAAAGGAAATTATCAGAAAAACGGCAGATGAAAACAGAAGCCCATTCATTGATGCTACAGAGCGGGATTCTCCTTTTACCACCGATTTAAAGGGAAGGTATCAGCAGAAAAATATCCGTGTAGTCTTGTCTCTTATCGATGTTTTAAAGGATTTGGGCATCATCATCACCGAAGAGGATATCGCTGCTGGGCTAATGAATGTACAGAAGAATACAGGTTTTATCGGTCGCTGGTATGAGTTCTCTCGTGCGCCACTCACCATTTGTGATACGGGGCATAACCAAGCGGGATTAGAGGAGGTTTTTTCCCAGCTTTGTTCAATGCCTGTCTTTAAGCACATCATTTTAGGCTTTGTAAATGATAAGAAAATAGATAAAGTCCTCTCCATTCTCCCGAAAAATGCGTGTTATTATTTCGTGAAACCATCGGTAGAGCGGGGGAGAAATCCAAAAGAATACGAAGATTTATTGAAGGCTCAGCAAATCTCTTATCACCTATTCGATGCTGTAAATGATGGATATACAGCTGCATTAAAATCCTGCAAAAAAGACGAAATGATCTTTATAGGAGGGAGTAATTTTGTGGTTGGAGATTTTTTAAAAGAAAATTTGGAGGGTAAATAAAAAACTGTATATTTGCACCACTCAAAACGAGAGGGCGGTTAGCTCAGTTGGTTCAGAGCATCTGGTTTACACCCAGAGGGTCGGGGGTTCGAATCCCTCACCGCCCACCGAGCAAGGGTTCTTAGCTCAGCTGGTTCAGAGCATCTGGTTTACACCCAGAGGGTCAGGGGTTCGAATCCCTTAGAACCCACCAAAGTCTAAAATCATCAGGTTTTAGACTTTTTTTATGCAATAGGAGGGTCATTATCTATTCTTGGGGAGAGTTTGCTATAATAATATAAAGAAGAGGGTGAAGTCTCATTTTTATTGATTAAAGAGATTATGTCCCCAAAAAAGAAGTAAATTTGCACGCAATGAAGCAAAATCTGGACATACACAAGACCTCAAACTTTTCTGTGCTGAGCATTAGCTATGAAAAAGCAGATGCCGAAACGCGCGGGAAGTTTGCTTTTTTTGATGAAAATGTAAAGGAATTTGTACGAAGGATAAGCGAGAAACAGCTGGGAGATGCTTTTGTGGTCTCTACCTGTAACCGAACCGAAATCTACACCACTACGCTCAACTATATCTTCATTGTGGAGGAATATTGTAAGCTGATAGGTGTGCATTTGCTCGATTTTATGCGCTTCGCTACGGTGCTCAACAGGGAAGATGCCCTGAACCACCTCTTCCGAGTGGCGGGTGGATTAGAAAGCCAGATTATTGGCGATTTTGAGATTATTGGGCAGATAAAAAATGCGTATAACCGATTCAAAAGAGAGAAAAAAAATTCTAATCCTTACCTTGAAAGAGCGATTAATTCGGCAATTCAGATTTCCAAACGAATAAAAAATGAAACAGGTATCTCAAATGGTGCAGCATCGGTCTCGTATGCGGCGGTGCATTATATTTTGAACCATCAGCAGAATGTCTCGGAGAAGAATATCCTCCTGCTCGGAGTGGGAGAGATTGGTCAGAATACGGTGGATAATCTCATTAAGCACATCTATCAGCCTAAGATTAAAATCGCCAACCGCAGCAGTGAGAAGGCAGAGAAAATCGCAGAGAAATATCATATCCCGAGCATCCCTTATGAGCGCCTGAATGATGAACTACCCCAAACCGATATACTCATCGTAGCTACAGGAGCCAAAACACCTATTATCAATAAAGAACATTTCCCAAATAATGGAAAGAAAACCCTTATTATAGACCTTTCTATCCCGAATAATGTGGATAAAACCGTTCTGGAAAACCCGAATATCACCTTGATAGATGTAGATCAGCTCTCGGTACAGATACAGGAGACAATGGAGCAGAGGAGAAAGGAAATCCCCAAAGCAGAGCAAATCATTAAACTGATGATGAAGGATTTTTTTGAATGGGAGAAGACCAGAAAAATGGCTCCGAAGATTCATCACTTCAAAGCCGTACTCAAAAATATGGAGAGAAACGAAATGCATAATATCCATAAAAAACACAGATATGTGAATATAGACGATATGGAGCTTTCGGAGAAAATAATACAGAAAATAACCAATCGTTTTGCAAAATATATTATAGACCACCCTTGGAAAGCGGAGGAAGTAAGTAAAATGATGCACGAGATTTTAGTAGAACAACCCAATAAGGAGTTTAATGAGAAGCATTAAAATAGGGACTCGTCATTCGCCATTAGCACTATGGCAAGCCCGCGAAGTAGAGCGTAGATTACAAGCCTTAAACTTGAGTACAGAGGTATTCCCCATAATATCCACAGGAGATAAAAACCTCTCTCAGCCTCTCTATTCTATGGGGATTACAGGGGTTTTTACCAAAGATTTAGACCTGGCACTTCTCAATAAAGAGATTGATATTGCAGTACATTCACTTAAAGATGTGCCCACTCAGCTTCCAGAAGGGATAAAAGTATTGGCATATTTGGAAAGAGATTTTCCTCAAGATGTATTGGTGCGCAGTACGGCAGCTAAAGATAAGCCGCTTCAAGATTTGAAAGTCGCTACCAGTAGCCTGAGAAGAAGAGCTTTTTGGGCAAAGCAATTCCCCAATACGAGTTTTGTAGATATCAGAGGAAATGTAAATACCCGCCTCCAAAAAATAGAAGATGGCTTGGCAGATGCTACCCTGTTTTCATTGGCGGGAATTAAGCGCTTAAACCTCAATATAACCTATGAAGAGCTTCCATTTATGATTTCTGCACCTTCTCAGGGGGTGGTAGTAGTTGTCGGGAGAGATGGAGATAATGATGAGGTAAATAATCGAGTGAAAGAAATCAATCATCTTAATACCCAGTATTGTGTAGAGGTAGAGCGGGATTTTCTCCAAACATTGGAAGGTGGCTGTACGGCTCCCATCGGTGCTATTGCCGATATACAGGGCAGTGAGATGGTATTTAAAGGCAGATTATGCTCCCTTGATGGAAAAAAATGTATTGAAATAAACGAAAAATTCAGTTTTAGCGTTAATCAAAAATATGGTAAAATATTAGCCGAGCAGGTTTTAAGGCAAGGAGGAGAAGAAATAATGAAAAGCCTCAAATTATAGATGAAGAAAATTCTATTCACAAAGAAAATAGACGAACAATTAGTTTCCAATATACTTGGAGGCTCGTTTTATTGTGAATATATAGAGGCTATCCGAATTAAAAACAGGAAAGTAAAACCCTTTAATGTACGGGGGAAATCCATCATCTTTACCAGTGTAAATGGTGTAAAATCATTCTTTGAAAATGGTTTTGTTCTTAATCAGGATTTTACCAACAGGCTGTGCTTTAATAGGGTCTATGCCGTAGGTATTAAAACCAAAAGAGAGCTTAGGAAGTATGGAGTAAATACTTATAAGGTCTTTTCTTATGCCTATGTGCTTATAGATTTTATTATCAATAAAGCCAATGAAGAGTGCTACATTCATTTTTGTGGTAATCTGGCTTTGGATCTGTTTAATAACAAGCTCCCATTGCAAAATATTAGTTATAGAAGGATAGTGGTGTATGATATCGAACTTCTCTATCCAGAAATTAATGAAAACTATGACGGCATCGTCTTTTTTAGCCCAAGTGGCGTTCGGAGTGTTCTAACAAATAATGATATAGGACAAGCAAAAGTCTTTGCTATTGGGCGAACTACTGAAGACGAACTCAAAAAATACAATATCAAGAATATAATAACCAATAATGAGGCAAACTTAGATGGGATTTTTCATTCCATAAAGAATACCGAATTCTAAGTTTGTGAGTATAGATATAATTATGATTAAAAACGACTTATATTTAAGAGCTTTAAAAGGTGAAACGGTAGAAAGGCCTCCCGTTTGGATGATGAGACAGGCAGGGAGATATCTCCCAGAATTTATTGCTCTAAGAGATAAATATGACTTCTTCACTCGGTGCCAAACTCCAGAATTAGCAGCCGAGATTACCGTACAACCCATTAGACGATTTCCGTTAGACGCTGCAATTTTATTCTCAGATATCCTTGTAGTACCGCAGGCGATGGGTATAGATTTCAAAATGAAGGAAGGTATAGGCCCTTGGCTTGAAAACCCTATCCGAACGCAAGCACAGGTAGATGCCATTAAACTTCCCCAAGTAGATGAAACCTTAGGCTATGTATTTGATGCCATAGAGCTCAGCCTCCAAATGCTGAATAATGATATTCCGCTTATAGGTTTTGCCGGTTCTCCTTGGACGATTCTCTGCTACTGCGTAGAGGGAAAAGGTTCAAAGGCATTTGATATCGCTAAGTCTTTTTGTTTTCAGCAGCCAGAAGTTGCTCATCAGCTCTTGCAGAAGATTACAGATACCACCATCGCCTATCTCAAAAGAAAGGTAGAAAAAGGAGTTTCTGCGGTTCAGATTTTTGATTCTTGGGGCGGTATGCTTTCCCCAGAAGATTATAGAGAATTTTCTTGGAAGTATATCCATCAGATCGTAGAGGAGCTGTCTAAGGTTACCCACACTGTAGTTTTTGCTAAGGGCTGTTGGTATGCTTTAGAGGAGATGTCTCTTAGTAAAGCATCGGCTTTGGGAGTAGATTGGACGGTGAGTCCAGAGCTTGCGAGGCATTTTACTCAGAACAGAATTACCCTGCAAGGGAATTTTGACCCTGCCCGACTGCATTCATCACCAGAGGTAATTAAGCGAATGGTAGGCGAGATGATTCATCGCTTTGGAAAAGACAAATACATCGCAAATCTCGGGCACGGAATCTTGCCGAATATCCCTCTGGAAAACGCCGAAGCCTTTGTTCGCGCTGTGGTGGACTGGAAACCTTAATCGAGATTGATGAATTTATAAATGATGGCGAACTGGCTTGAAAGAACCGAGCTTCTCATAAAAAAAACTGGTGTAGAGAGGCTTCAGAATGCGAATATTTTAGTCGTTGGGCTCGGTGGGGTAGGAGGCTTTGCAGCCGAATTTATCGCAAGAGCAGGCGTAGGCAAAATGACCATCGTAGATGGCGATACAGTGGATATTACGAATATTAATCGGCAGCTACCCGCCCTGCATTCCACCATTGGAAAAGCAAAAACGGAGGTCATCTCCCAGAGGCTTTTGGATATCAACCCTTATCTTCAGCTTACGGCTCTTCATCAGTTCCTCAATCCTGAAAATATGGAGACCCTGCTCGATGGGCAAGATTTTGATTATATTCTGGATTGTATCGACAGTGTTTCGCCCAAGATTGAGCTCATAAAAGCTGCCCGAAAACGAAAGATAAAACTCGTAAGTGCTATGGGTGCAGGCGGCAAGACCGATCCGTCTATGGTAATGGTGAGAGACATCAGCAAGACGAATAATTGCTTCCTTGCCAAGCAGATTCGCAAAAGGCTCAGAAAGGAAAATATAAACAAAGGTTTCCGCTGTGTGTTCTCTAATGAGATTCAGGCGGAGGATAGCCTTAAAATGACCGATGGCTCGCAGTTTAAAAAATCATTCTACGGCACAATGAGCTTTATGCCTGCTATTTTTGGGCTTTATGCCGCTGCTGAAGCCATCAACCATATTTTAAAAATTGAAGATTGAAAAAGTACGCCTACCCTCGCTCGGAAAAACTGAAACAAGATAAAGACTTCACCCTTCTTTTTAAAAAGGGGAAATGGCGTACGGCAGGTGCCGTAAGGCTTGTTTTCACCTCCTCCGATGAGGTACAAAAGCCCAAAGTAGGGGTCTCTGCCTCTAAAAAACTCTTCAAACGCTCCATAGACCGAAACAGGGCCAAGCGCCTCCTGCGAGCGGTCTATCGCCACCATAAAGAAGCCTTTGCACAGAAATTTGGTAACCAAACCCTCGCAATGCTTTTCTGGATTTCCCCAGAGCTTCCCCCCAACTACCAAACCGTAGAGGCTGACTTCCTAAAACTCCTCTGAAATACCTCTCCTTTTGGGTTATTTATTCCATTAAATAAAATATAAAGACCTTTACCTAAAAAGGCAATGGACTTGGCAGAGGAATTTTAGGTAAGTAAAGCGGAGGAGGTCTGCCCAGAGGCGGTGCTGAAAGCAGACGCTCATACTGTAATGTATCCTTTGGAGGAGGGCTTTGTTCTCTTTTGGGGAGTTGTAGGAGATGGCAGAGCGGTAGATTTTTATCAAGGAGAGGTTGAGGAGGTGGGTGTGTTTTCCTTTGGCATCAATCTGGGCGCCGAGCGAGTGGTTGAGCTGGCGTTTTTTTACCAAGAAATCATCGATAAACCGTATTCTGAAGCGTCTCGAGAGGCGGTACCAGTAGTCTAAATCTTCAAAGAAGAGGCTTTCATCGTAGCCATTGAGGGCGATGAAGTGGGTGCGGCGCATCATAGCACTCACCGAGCAGAAGGTCTTTCCGCTGTGGAGCATCAGGTAGTAATCAAAGCTGTGGAGACGGCTGTCGAGCACCTTTCCTTCATTATCTACATCAAAAAAAGGCGTGGGGTTTTGTCCATTTTCATCGATAAGGTAGGCATTTCCGAAAACGATGCCCGTGCTATCATCCTGTTTTTGGAAGAAATCTACCTGCTTTTGAACGCAGTCGGTCAGGAGTACATCATCCGCAGAAAGATCGATGAGAAAATCTCCATTGGTATATTTAAACATTGTATTGAATGCTTTGGGGAGGGGGAGGGGCTCATTGAGATGAATGAATTTGACCTCCGGAAAGTCTTTTAAATAATCTTGAATAATGCCGAGAGAATTGTCTGTACTGCCATTGTCTAAAACAATTAATTCTATATTTTTGTAGGTCTGCTGCTGTACGGACTGTATGGCTTCCAAAACATACGGAGCGTGGTTGTAGCAGTTGCAAACAATGGAAACAAGAGGCAAGTCCATAAAAAGATTTTCCCAAAAGTAATGAATAAAAACTACAAAATAGCAATCGTTATCTATAAGTTCTCGGAAGGGGGACTGGAGCGTATCGTTTCCAACAGTACTTTTGCTTTTCACCAGATGGGCTGTGAGGTTCATCTCTATGTGCTGAGTTCTCAGGTGGGATATCATTATGCGGGCAGGTTACATCAGTACCCCATAGATGCACTGAGTGGAGTGAGTAAGATGAAGGCTTATATGCGGTTTGCAAAATCCTTAAAGCAGGAGGATTTTGACTTTATTATAGACCACAGATGCAGGCTTAATCTTTCGATGGAGTTCTTCTGGTCAAAGTATATTTACAGAAATCAAAAGGTATTTCATTATATACATTCGGCAGATGTGGATAGCTTCCTTTTCAGGAGTGAAAGGCTGAATAGGTTTCTCTACAGTGGAAATTTTATCTGTGTATCCAAAACATTGGCTCAGTCGTTACAAAAGAAATTCCCGAGTTTAGATTTTCATACGATTTATAATCCCGTAGGTTTTAGTAAGGACTATTCGAATAACAGAGGTGAGTATATCATTACCCTCTCCCGAATGGCAGATGACAATCAAAAGCAAGTAGATGTATTGCTCAGTTGCTATGCAAAGAGTCTCCTACCATCTAAGGGTATACGGCTGATGATTATAGGTAATGGTAGCCAAATGCAAATGATGAAAGAGCTGGCAAATGAATTAGGAATACAGCATTTGGTGGATTTTAAAGGTTTTATCCCAGAGCCCTACCAGTATATTGCTGATGCAAAATATACCGTGCTTTCCAGCAAATATGAAGGATTGCCTACCGTGCTTATAGAATCATTAATGCTGGGAACTCCTGTCATTGCGTTTGATTGCCCCACGGGTCCAGCAGAGATTATCATTAATAAGGAAAATGGCTTGCTCATAGAAAACCAAAACGAAGATGAATTTATAAAAGGAATGAATCTTCTGGCAGAAGACCATAACTTATACGAGTATCTAAAAGCCCATACAAAGGAAAGTGCAAAGATATTTAGCGTAGAAAATTTTATTTCCGAATGGAAAGAATTATTTAAAAAACACAAAAGATGAGGTTGTTATACATCAGTACAGGGATTACCAACTCTGGTGGAGTCTCCCGAGTGCTTTCCTTAAAGGCAAATGCGTTTGCTGATGCTTTGGGCTATGAGGTGCATATCTTTTCTACGAATGATGATAGCCAAACAACCTTTTTTTCTTTTTCTGAAAAGGTAAAGATTCATTTTTCTAAGTATAAAAATATCGGTTTGCACAATATTTTTGGTTTCAGAAAGGAAGTTCGTGAGCTCAATAAAGCCTTAAACCCAGATGCGATTTTCATTACCGATAACGGGCTTAAAAGTTTCCTCATCTATGATTGTCTGTACCCCAAAGCAATCAAGATGTATGAAATCCATTCCTCTACCGATGCGTTTTTAAATCAGGCATATTATTCTGGTATTAAAAATAAAATCTATCAGTGGCTTATCAGGCATCAGATAAAGAAATTTGATAAGATTATTGTCCTCAAAGAGCAGTTTAAGCTCGGATTTGTTCCTGAGAGTAAGCAATTGGCAATCCCGAATCCTATTCCCTTTTTGGTAGATGCCCAGTCTTCTCTTCATCATAAAAAAGCAATAGCTGTAGGGCTCATCACCCCACGAAAAGGCTACGAAAGAATGCTACGCTCTTGGAAAAAAGTAGTACAGAAGCATCCCGATTATCAATTGGAAATCTATGGAGAAGCCACTGGAAACTATTCAATAATGCCTTTGATTTCTGAGTTGGGCTTAGAAAACCAGGTGAAAGTCTTTCCTCCTGTTCGAGATATTGAGCAGAGGTATTTAGAGGCGGATTTTCTCTTACATTCGGCATATTCTGAACCTTTTGGAATGGTCTTTATAGAGGCTATGGCACTTGGGCTTCCTGTTGTTTGCCACAAAACAGAGGCAGATGATATCGTTATCAATGGTAAAAACGGATGGGTAGCAGAAGATGAAGATGACTATACCCAAAAAATCCTCCAGCTGATAGAGCACCCCGAGCTCCTCCATTCCTTTTCAGAGAATGCGGTAGAGACTTCAAAACGATTTCAGCTGAAAGAAATAATGCACCGCTGGCAAGTCCTCCTATCACAAAGGAAAACTTAGCCAGCTTATTTCAATAAGAATGATAATTTATGTAAATTGCCTCGATTTTTTTAGGTTAAATAAAGCCTCATCAAAAATATAATTATGAAATTTAGAATGATTAGCTTACCGAAGATAGAAGACCCAAGAGGTAATCTCTCGGTTATTGAGAAAGATATTCTCCCATTTGTGTTTAAGCGGGTATATTTCCTCTATGATGTACCCAGTGGAGCCGAGCGTGGAGGGCATGCCCACAAGGAGCAGCAGGAATTTCTCATTGCATTGAGTGGCAGTTTTGATGTGATTCTTAATGATGGTAAAGAGACCTCTACCATACACCTGAATACTCCGAATAAAGGGCTTCTCATCCCCAATGGCTACTGGCGAGAGCTAAAACATTTTTCCTCTGGAGCGGTATGCCTCGTTCTCTCTTCCGATGTTTATCAGGAAGAAGACTATATCCGAGACTATGATGAATTTATTGCAAGCCGTAGGTAGTTACTTTATAAAGGAAAGCTAATATTTTTAACAAAAAAGAGCGCTTAATTGCGCTCTTTTTTGTTAGTTATCAGTTGTGGGTTTGTCTACAAAATTAATTTCTTGGTTGAGTTTGTCCAGCTTGCGCTGTACTTTATCAATTTGTTTTTGCAGATCAGCAATTTTAGCTTGGCTTTTTGCCAGTTTTTTATTGGCAGTCTCGGTTTTTTCGAGAAGCTGAGCTGTTTGCTTGGCATCTTTTGCGGTAGTAGCCGCATCGGAGGAAGAGAAGCTGGTAGTCTGTGCATTTGCCTGATAGTTGAGAGAAGATGCTTCTGCATTTAGCTCTTGTGAGCTGTTTTTCTCTTTTTCTAATTCAATCTGAAGGCTGTTGAGCTTCGTGTTGAGTGCTAAAATCTCTTTCTGTGTTTCTAATTTTTGAAGTTGTGGGTCTTGCGTACCTCCGCAAGAAACAGCCACAAGTGCAGCGATGAGCGCTGTGCTTAAGAATGTTTTTTTCATAGATTGTTACTTATACATTATACATTTGTTCTCTTAGTTCTTTTACTTTTTTGTCTTCGAGGTACTCATCGTAGGTCATCTCCCTGTCGATAAGTCCTTTTGGTGTGATTTCTATTACTCGGTTACACACGGTTTGAAGCAATTCGTGGTCGTGTGAAGCGATGAGGATATTCCCTTTGAAATTCGTCAGTGAGTTGTTTAGCGCCGTGATACTTTCCAAGTCAAGGTGGTTAGTAGGCTCATCGAGGAGAAGTACATTGGCTCTTTGGAGCATCATTCGGCTAAACATACACCTCATTTTTTCTCCTCCCGAGAGTACGGTGGAGGATTTTAATGCCTCATCTCCCGAGAATAGCATCCTTCCGAGGAAGCCACGGATGAATTCTTCGTGCCTTTCCTCATCATTTTTGGTGTATTGTCTTAGCCAATCTACGAGGTTAAGGCTTTGGTCTTTGAAATAATCGGTATTATCGAGTGGCATATAGGACTGAGTGGTAGTAACTCCCCATTTGTACTCGCCTTTATCGGCAGGAAGCGTCCCTGAAATCACTTGAAAAAACTCCGTAATCGCCAGTGAATTTTTAGAAATAACGGCTACTTTATCTCCTTTTTTAAGGTTGAGATCTACAGCAGAGAAGAGCAGTTCTCCATCTTTTGTTTTTTCCAATCCTTTTATTTCAAGGATTTGATCGCCCGCTTCTCTTTCCATATCAAAGATAATGGCAGGGTAGCGTCTGGAAGTAGGTTTAATCTCCTCGATATTGAGCTTATCGAGCATTTTCTTTCTTGCTGTAGCTTGCTTTGCTTTTGCTACATTTGAGCTAAACCTTGCGATAAACTCTTGAAGCTCTTTTTTCTTTTCTTCGGCTTTTTTGTTTGCCTGAGCTCTCTGTTTCGTAGCGAGCTGAGATGCCTGATACCAATAAGAATAGTTCCCTGTATAAAGGTTGAGCTTGGAGTAATCTAAATCTCCGATATGGGTACAAACAGCATCTAAGAAGTGACGGTCGTGAGACACTACAATCACCGTATTTTCATAATCCGCAAGGAAATCTTCCAACCACGCAATGGTATCAATATCTAAGTCGTTGGTAGGTTCGTCTAAAATCAGCACATCTGGATTACCGAAAAGCGCTTGAGCAAGGAGTACGCGGACTTTGTCTTTGTTCTCCAGTTCGCTCATCATCTGATAGTGCATATCTTCTTTTATACCTACATTGGATAGCATCGTTTGAGCATCGGTTTCGGCATTCCAACCGCCCATTTCATCGTATATCACACCGAGCTCGCCAGCTTTTATCCCGTCTTCATCGGAGAAATCAGGTTTTGCATACAGGGCGTCCATTTCCTCTTTAATTTCAAACATCTTTTTATTCCCTCTCAGTACGGTTTCTAATATCGTAAACTGATCATAAGCAAAGTGGTCTTGCTCCAAGACAGACATCCTCTTGCCTGTTTCTAATGAAACATTTCCCGTTGTAGGCTCTTGCTTCCCACTTAGTATTTTTAGGAAAGTAGATTTACCTGCACCATTTGCCCCGATAATCCCGTAGCAATTGCCTTTGGTAAATTTTATATTTACTTCATCAAAAAGGACTCTTTTTCCGAATTGTAAAGATAAGTTTGATACTGTTAGCATAAGGTTTTGTAAATTTGCGGCAAAAGTACAAAAAGAAAATAAATATTTTGAGCTGATATACAAAGCTGAGTCTATGGAATATAGATAACCAAAAACATTGAAATGAAGATAGAAAAAAGCGTAACAATACTCAATAAACGAGCTAGATTCGAATATGAAATCCTCGAAGACCTCGAAGTAGGGATAGTCCTCACAGGAACGGAAATAAAATCATTAAGATCATCAAAGGCTTCCATTGCAGAGGCTTTCTGCCAGATTATAGACGGTGAGTTATACATTATTAATATGCTTATAGATGAATATAAACTCGGGACTTTCTATAATCATAAGATAAAAAGAGAGCGGAAGTTGCTATTACACCGCCGTGAGCTTCACAAATGGGAACGAAAATTAAAAGATACAGGAATAACCATCGTACCTCTTAAGCTATATATAAATAATAGAGGAAAGGCTAAGCTCGTCATTGCTTTGGCGAGAGGGAAAAAATTATATGACAAAAGGGAATCTATAAAAGATAGAGAAAATAAGAGAAATTTAGACAGGATCTTAAAGAAAGGTTAAAAAAAACACATAAAAACCTTGTACATAAGGAAATTTTATATTTATTTTGCACAATCAATTATTTAATCATTTATCTATGAAAAATCTAAAATTAGGAATTGCAGCATTGGCACTTACAGTTGCTTCTTCTGTATTCGCTCAGACTACTTCGAATCCGTGGTTGATAGGAGTAGGAGCACATGGGGTGAATCATGCTGCAGCTAAAGGCGGTGTAGGGAAATTATTTGATAACCTTACAGGAAAACACTTGTTTAATATCAATAATTACACAATTACTCCACCATTATCTAAATTAACTGTTGCGAGAAATTTAGGTAAAGGTTTTGTACTTGACTGGCAGACTTCTGTTGGTAATATTGATAACAAGAGATTTGAAACTGACAAGGAATTTTTCTTGATGACAGGTCTTGGTCTTCAAGTGAAAGTTGCTGGTCTTCTTTTCGGTAATGAAGATTCTTGGTTTGATCCTTATTTAAGAGTTGGAGCTAACTACCTAAGACATGATTACACAAATATGACATTCCCAGCAAGAGATGTTGTTAATGATGTAACTTATGCAGGTTTCCAATCTGCTCCTGCAACTCAAAGAAGAAAAGATTTCTTTGCTGTTAATGGAGGTTTAGGTTCTAACTTCTGGATTACTAAAAACTTTGGTCTTGGTATTCAAGGGGATTATGTATCTACAGTAATGGATAAGTCTGATGTGCCACACTTCTGGCAGGCTTCTGCTTCATTATTATTCAGATTTGGAAATACCGATAGAGATAAAGACGGTATCAAGGATAAAGATGACCTTTGTCCAGATGAACCAGGTCTTCCAGAATTCCAAGGTTGCCCAGATACTGATGGTGATGGCGTTCCAGATAAAGATGATAACTGCCCAGATGTAGCAGGACCAGTTGAAAACAACGGATGCCCTTGGCCAGATACTGATGGTGACGGTGTTCTTGATAAAGATGATGCTTGTCCAGATGTAGCAGGACCAGTTGAAAACAACGGATGCCCTTGGCCAGACACTGATGGTGATGGTATCTTAGATAAAGATGATGCTTGTCCTGAAGTACCAGGTGTTCCAGAATACAACGGTTGTCCTAAACCAACAGCAGTTGCAGTTACTGAGACATTGAAAGATATCTTATTTGATTTCAACAAAGCAACCATCCAAGCAGGATCTGCTTATAAACTGGATGAAGCAGCTCGTATCATCAAGAATGCTCCAGCTGAAAACTTTATCGTAATCGGTACTACTGATGCGAAAGGTAATCCAGCTTACAACTTGAAACTTTCAAGACAAAGAGCAGCAGCTGTTGTAAAAGCTCTTGAAGCGAGAGGTGTAAATCCAGAAAACCTTAAATCTATCGGTCTTGGTTCTCAAGAAGCTACTGTACCAGCTACAGCATCTGATGAGGAAAGACAAGCAGATAGAAAAGTAATCGTAAGAGCAATCTCTGGTGCAGAGTGGGAAACTTATAAAAAATCAGATTTACCATCTACTCCAGTGAAGAAAAAAGCAGTTAAAAAAACTTCTAAAAAGAAGAAATAAGATTTAACTGATAAATTTAAAGTGGTGCAGCATACAGCTGTACCACTTTTTTAATGTATAAACATTTCCCTATCTCTATGGAGAGATGAGAAACAAAAAACTCCCTGCGAGACCGCAGAGAGCTTTTGTATTAATAGAGAAAATTTATTTATTCGCTAATGCTTCTTTAATCTGAGCTTCTAATTCTTCAGAGAGTTCAGGGTTATCTCTAATGAGGTCTTTTACTGTATCTCTACCTTGCCCGAGTTTAGTCTCTCCATAGCTAAACCACGCACCACTTTTCTTCACGATATCGAGCTCTACAGCATGGTCAAGGATTTCTCCTGCTTTGGAAACTCCTTCTCCATACATAATATCAAATTCTGCTTGTTTAAATGGAGGGGCAACTTTATTTTTCACGATTTTTACTTTCACTCGGCTTCCGATAGCTTCTTCACCTTGTTTGATAGGAGCTGCAGCTTTTCTAATATCAATCCTTACCGAAGCATAGAATTTAAGTGCATTACCACCTGTTGTTGTTTCAGGATTTCCAAACATTACCCCGATTTTTTCCCTTAGCTGGTTGATGAAAATTACGGTACATTTCGTCTTGGAAATGGTAGATGTCAGCTTTCTCAATGCCTGAGACATCAGCCTTGCGTGGAGTCCTACTTTGGAATCTCCCATTTCTCCTTCAATTTCGGATTTTGGGGTAAGGGCAGCCACTGAGTCTATTACCACAAGGTCAATAGCTCCAGAGCGGATGAGGTTATCGGCTATTTCCAGTGCCTGCTCGCCATTGTCTGGCTGGGAGATGATGAGCTCATCCAAGTCAATACCGAGCTTACCAGCATAGCTCCTGTCAAATGCGTGCTCGGCATCTATAAAAGCAGCCGTGCCTCCTTGTTTCTGGGCTTCGGCAATCGCGTGGAGTGTAAGAGTAGTCTTACCAGAAGATTCTGGACCAAAGATTTCAATAATCCTCCCCTTAGGATAGCCTCCGATGCCAAGGGCAATATCTAACCCCAGCGAACCCGAAGGTATCACTTCTATGGAGGAATCAATAGAGCTATCGCCCAATTTCATTACGGTACCTTTGCCGTAAGTTTTGTCTAATTTTTCGAGCACCAGAGCTAGTGCTTTCTTTTTATCATCTACCTTTTCAGGTTTTTCGGTAGTTTTTTTAGTTTCTGAAGCCATAAATCACAATTTTTGCCCAAAAATACATAAATAAATCGGAAAGTATTACTTTCAGTACCTTTCTGACTATAAAATGGGTGATGCTTTGAGATAAAAAAGGATTGATAATAAAACCTAGTTTTCTTTGGATTTAGGGTATAATCTTTATTTTGGTAAGACCAAAATCATTAGGTAAAATAAAAAAGGGTCAAAGACCCTTTAGGTTAGGGGATATTAAGGTATTTATGAGTTTGAATGGACAAGCGCCATTGAGGGTGGGAGAGGATAAAGTCGGTGATTTTAGGATAGATTTCATTTCTTTTGCTCCACTCGCTTTGCAGGTAGAGGAGGCAGTTTTCGGAAACTTTTTCGGCTTGCTCTAAGGCGAATTTAAAATCGTGGTTGTTGAAAATAATCATTTTCAATTCATCGGCTTTGGAATAGACTTCTGGGAGGGGCATTTTGGTCTTTTTGGGGGAGAGGGTAATCCAGTCTAAGTGGCCACTAAGAGGATGTGCTCCAGAGGTCTCTATGTGTATGGTGCAGCCGCTGTTTTTTAAGGCTGTGGTAAGTGGGCTGAGGTTCCACATTAGGGGCTCACCACCTGTGATGATAATGGTTTTGCAGTGCTCGGAAGCGGTTTTTGCGAGGCTGGTTACATCTAAAATGGGGTGTAGCTCGGCGTCCCAACTTTCTTTTACATCGCACCAGTGGCATCCTACATCGCAACCTGCCAGTCGGATGAAATATGCTGCTCTTCCTGCGTGGAAGCCCTCTCCCTGTATCGTGTAAAAATGCTCCATTATGGGGAGCATTTTACCTTGTTTCAATAATTCGCTTTGCTTGTCTTTTGTCATTAAAATCGTTTCTTTGGGATAGCTTTTTTGCTATCGTATCTCTTCTCGTTAGTCGTTATAAACCGAAGTTTTGTAGGCGAGAATGGTGTTTTTCATCAGCATTGCTCGGGTCATCGGTCCTACGCCGCCAGGTACGGGCGTTATCCAGCTGGCTTTGTCTTTACAGCTTTCAAAATCTACATCGCCTGCCAGTCGGTAGCCTTTGGGCAGGCTACTGTCATCCACTCTTGTAATCCCTACATCTATAATGATGGCACCGTCTTTTATCATATTGCCTTTAAGGAAATCTGGCGTTCCAAGTGCAGTGATAACGATATCTGCGTGCTTGGTATACTCCTCTATATTCTGGGTGTAAGAATGTACGAGGGTTACAGTGGAGTTGCCCGGGAAGTCTTTCCTGCCCATTAAGATACTCATTGGTTTTCCTACGATTCGGCTTCTGCCGATGATTACGCAGTGCTTTCCTTTTGTATCGATATTATATCTCTCAAGGAGGGTAAGGATTCCGAAAGGCGTAGCAGGTAGGAAAGTATCCATCTCCAAAGCCATTTTACCGAAATTCTCAGGGTGAAAGCCATCTACATCTTTTCTTGGGTCAATAGCGTTGATGATTTTCTCTTGATCGATTTGCTCTGGAAGGGGGAGTTGCACGATGAAGCCATCTACTGCTTTGGACTTATTGAGTTCATCTATTTTCTCTAATAGTTCTGCTTCGGAAACTGTGTTGGGGAACTTGATGAGAGATGAGGTGAAGCCTACCTCTTCGCAATCTTTTACTTTGGAATTTACATAAGCCTTGCTCGCTCCGTTGTTTCCAACCAAGATAGCTACAAGGTGTGGGGCTCTTCTTTTCCTCGCTAAAATTTTTTCTACCTCTTCTTTAATCTCGGATTTGATTTGTTTAGAAAGGGCTAAACCATCAAGAATCTGTGCCATTTTACTCTGTTTTAGATTTAAAATTTTAAGCCGCAAAGGTAATTAAATTTACCAAAACAAGGGGTTTTCTTTCTTTAGTTTTTTGTAGAGCTGGGCATTGCTCCTCTCTATTAAAATGGATACATTTGCGGGCATTAAAAGCAGAAATTATGATAAAAACAGAGCTTTGGAAGGTGATTTCCTCAATCGAAGATTTAGATAAGGCAGTGGAAGAATCTCACGAGAGAATGGTGGTGATTTTTAAACATTCCACTCGCTGCTCCATAAGCAAAGGTGTGCTTTCTAAATTTGAAGAGCAGATAGAAGAGAGCAATGCAGATGTAGCGTATTATTTTCTTAGTCTGCTACGGTATAGGGATATTTCTAATGAGATTGCCGAGCGTTTTGGTGTGGTGCATCAGAGTCCGCAGATTATCATTTTGAAAGACGGAAAAGCCGTGGCAGATGCCTCGCACAGAAAAATTGATATTTCATTGCTTTAGCTACCCACAGCGTGGTACCTTGCGGGTGATGCACAGCTTCCAGCTGACGGCATCTTGCAGGTGGTGCACTTATTTAATACCTTATATATAAGGTATAGAAATCTAAAAATTCGTTACAAACCAAATCAAGATATTCGCTTGCAAGCGAATTGCACACGCAATATGGGCAAGATTAAAAACATAAATTTTTATGATATTTCAGACTGTTTTGTTATTGATTTTGTAAAGAAGTGAGGAGATTATTAGATAGGATGAATTTTTTTTCTCGCTTTTTTTCTTCAAAGGGGGCAAAAAAAACATCTTTAAAACTATTTAAAGATGTTTTTGTTTTACGGAGCTGTCTTTCATTTAGATGAAATCGGCAGGGATTTCCATATTGTGATAGACATTCTGTACATCATCGTCTTCCTCAAATCTTTCGAGCATTTTCATATTGATGTTAAACAGCTCTTCGCTCACTTCTTTTGTATTGTTTGGGATTTTTTGCAGCTCGGCGCTTTTTGCTTCTATTCCCATTTCATCGAGTTTGTGAGACATTGCCCCGAAGTCTTCAAATGCAGTGGTAATCATTACTTCTTCATCATCGCTGTCGATTTCCTCTGCACCTCCGTCTATCATTTCCATCTCAAAATCCTCCCAGTCTATGGTGATGAGGGATTTGTCTATCGTAAAGATTCCTTTTCTATCGAAGATGAAGGAGAGCTCACCGTTTTTCCCGAGGTTACCATCAAATTTATTGAATATCGCTCTTACATTGGCTACGGTTCTGGTAGGGTTGTTTGTGGTGCATTCTATAAAGAAAGCTACGCCTCCTTGCCCGTATCCTTCGTAGGTAATCTCATCGTAATGCTCGGCATCTGCACCAGAGGCTTTTTTTATGGCTCTTTCTACATTGTCCTTCGGCATATTTGCTCCTTTTGCATTTTGTATACATCTTCTGAGGGCAGGGTTAGATTCTGGGTCTGCTCCTCCTGCTTTTACTGCTATGGCGATATCTTTCCCGATTTTGGAGAAGGTTTTTGCCATTTTATCCCATCTTGCGAGTTTAGATGCTTTTCTGTATTCAAATGCTCGTCCCATTATTCGTTTAGTTTTATTTAGGTCTGTTATTTATTTATTTTTTTGATGTACTGCTCTATCGCCATCGTCATAGATGGAGTTTCTTTTGTAGGTGCCATTAGATCTACTCTTAGCCCTGCTTCTTCTGCTGCTTTTTGGGTGTTTGCCCCAAATACGGCAATTTGTGTATCTCCTTGCTCAAAATCTTTGAAATTTTCTAATAGAGATTTAATGTTTTGCGGGCTGAAAAATACCAGCATATCATAATCCTTGATGGGGATATGAGCTACATCAGAGCTTACGGTGCGAAACATAATCGCCCGCTTCCATTCTATTTTTGCAGTTTCTAATATTTTGGGTATTTCTGGGCTTAGCACATCGGAGGATGGCAGGAGGTACTTATCATCTGGATATTTCTTGAAAAGTGGCATCATATCCTTAAAGGTCTTCTGCCCGAAGCTGATTTTCCTTTTCCTGTAAACGATGTGTTTTTGCAGGTAGTTGGCAATATTTTCAGCTTGGCAAATGTACCTCATACTGTCGGGTACCTGAAAGCGCATTTCCTCTGCTAATCTGAAATAATGATCTACGGCACTTTTACTTGTGAGTATTACTCCTGTGTATTGGGAAAGGTCGATTTTCTGTGTTCTCAAATCCTTAGAATCAGCTCCCTCTATGTGGATAAACGGTTGGAAGTCTATCGTTACCTTTTCTTTCTTTGCAATTTCCCAATACGGAGAAGATTCGTTTGGCGTTGGTTGTGAAACCAAAATTGAGCGTATTTTCATTCTTTAACTTAATTAAAAAAGACTAATCTCCATAGTACAAACATCGGTGCGATTTGGAGCGTGCAAATATACAATATTTTATAAAACCATTCTTTGGGCAGAGCCCCCCTCTCATTCAGACTATAGGTTAATAATTTGAAGAGATACAATACAAACATCCCTGTAATTAAATAGGGGAAGAGCATTTTTCTATCCAAATCAAAGTAATAATTAATGAATACCAGCAGGATTAAAACAATACTCCCAGAGAAGTATAATCGAGAGGCAGAAAATTGCATATTCATAAACCTCTTCTTCTGGTTGATACACTGGTAGAAAATAAACGAGAGTATTGCTTTTGTCAGATAAAATAAGGGCACTACTATAAGGCAATAGCCTAATTTGTTAAGCGATATTCCTAATATATTCAGC
>ERZ773068.444-NODE-444-length-21984-cov-4.315199_pt1 | contig 21984 bp, 8 predicted proteins | sample MGYA00580620_ERZ773068 | MGnify/ENA primary metagenome ERZ773068 (study PRJEB29015, sample SAMEA2737983) | human oral metagenome | biome: human oral; feature: human-associated habitat; material: dental | place: China | collected 2101 ... | reverse complement strand
AATAAATGACATCTAAAGAAAGAGGTGCTTTAATATCTAAAGCAGTAAAAACAGCTATGGATAAAATAAATAACCCACTTAAAGGTTATAGAAAATATTCTGTTGTTTATTCACCAAATATATCTGAAAATCTAAAGAATATTATAAAAGAGTATATACCAATATATGGTGATACTTATGCTGAAGCTATCTATGAAATAGAAAGAATAAAAAGAATAACTTTAAAAGATATCAAAGATTTTTGTAAAGATAAAGATTTAGAAGACAAGGAATTGTTTGAAGAAATTAATGAATTGTATGATAATTCTAAAATATGGGATTATCAGTATATTGAATTTTAATAATGGCAAATATAAAAGTAAAATATTTAGATGATAGAAGACAATTCTATTTAGAAAACAAACCAGTTATACTAAAATATCTTGTATATTTATTTGAATATAAAATGAAAATACCTTATTATGAGAGTATAGATTTTACTATTAATGGTAAAACTGTATATAGTGGTAAGAAAAATGATTTAGATTCAATGATTGGTTTTGATTTAACTGATAATACAGATTGTGAATTAATTTATTACTAAAATATGGAAGCAATAAATATTTTAAAAGTAGAAAGTAAACATAAACTATTTAAAAAAGAAGAAGAAGCTAATGCTGTAGAACTTATTAATTTAGAGGGTGTTGGTTTTGACCTTATAGTACAAAAAGATTTATATCAAATTGGAGATTTAGTTGTTTATATACAACCAGATTATTGTGTAGAAAATAATGAATTATTCTCTGAATTTATAGCACCTAAAGGTGATATATCTAAATCTTATTTAGGTAAAATAAATGAAATACCTTCTAGGATTAGAGCTAAACAATTCCTTTTATCTAAAACACCTAATGGTAAAAAACTATATTCTAATGGTATTGTATTACCACTTAATTTAGTACAAGAATTTATAAATAAAAAGTATGGTTACAATAAAGCTAGTATCATTGATGCTTCTAAGTTAGGTGTTTATAAATATGAAGAACCAATAGATGATAATAGTGATTTAGGTGAATTTCCTTCTGGTTTTTATCAAACAGATGAAGAAAATATCAATAATATTTGGGAAGAATTAAAATTTCCTGTATTTCTTATTGGTACTGAGAAAGTAGATGGTAGTTCTGTAACTATATCTTCTAAAACTATTTGTACTAGAAATAGGTCTATAAAAAGGTATATTAAAATACCAAAAGGTAAAAGAAAAAGAACTTTCTGGGAAATAATAACTTTTCAAAAACCAGATTTAACTATCTATGATACTGTTGAAAATAATAAAAGTAATTTTATTAAAATAGGTAAACAATATCAAGATTTACTAATATCTCTAAAAGCTGATGAATATGTTTTAAGAGGTGAATTAGTTGGTAAAGGTATTCAAAAAAGTTCAGTTAATTTAAACTCTAAAGAAGAATTGAATATCAAATTTTATGGTATTGATATTATTGAACACGGAATAACTAAGAGACTTTGTTTTGATGAATTTATGTATAAAGCTAGTGTTCTTAATATACCTACTGTAAAAGTTCTTTTTGAAGATGAATTTAAATCTAAAGAAGAACTTATAGATACTTGTGAGAAAATCTTTGAAGAAAATAAAAATATGGAAGGTATTGTTATTAGAGATGAAGATGATTTCTCAGCTAAGTATATGAACAATTATTATGACAGTAAAAAATGATTACAATTTTAATTAGTGCTACAGTTGGTTTTATACTAGTAGCTTCATTTGATGAATTTATAGAAAATGATTAATTTATTTGGTATTTTATTAAGTGGTGGAGATGATATTTATAATGACCCATCAGAAACTAATTGGTACAATGTAGGTATATTTATTTTTATATGTTTATTCATATATCTATTATTTAGTGGTGGAAATAATAAACCTCCTAAAACTGTATGAGAAGATTTGTAATAGGTGATATACACAACAACTATAAAGCACTTAAACAAGTAATTGAGAGGTCTAATTATAATTATAATGAAGACCTCTTAATCTTCTTAGGTGATTATGTTGATGGTTATTCACAAGCTAAAGAAACAATAGATTTTCTATTAGAATTACAAGAAAAATCTATTAATAAACCAATATTTATAATGGGTAACCACGATTGGTGGTTTTTACAATATTTAAAATATGGTACTATTGATAGGATTTGGCTAAATAATGGTGGTGATACAACATTTAAAGATTTTAATGTTACAAATATGCTTTTTGAAGAAAAAGAAAAGTATTTTAACTTCTTTAATAATTTACATTATTATTATAAAGATGATGATAATAATGTGTTTGTACACGCAGGATATTATTATGGTGTAGGTAAAGATGATACTAATACTTATTTATGGGATAGATATTTGTGGTTTTTAGCTTTAGAATTAGATTCAAAGTGGAAAAATGGTGATAAAAACAAAATATTTACACAATATAATGAAGTATTTATAGGTCATACCACTACAATGAATTGGGTAGCTAAACCACATTATCCAGAATATGAAAATAATAAAACTGGAAGAATTACAGTACCAATGAATAGATGTAATGTTTGGAATCTAGATACTGGTGCAGGTTATAGAGGAAGATTAACAATTATGGATATAGATAGTAAAGAATATTGGCAATCTGATATGGCTATATTATTATATCCAGAAGAAAAAGGAAGATAGTATGAAACTATTTAATGATTTTTATTCTGACGAAGCTATCCAATTTTTATTAAATGAAATAGAAGAGAGAAATAGTACATCATATATACTTTTAGAAAATTTCATTACTAAAGAATTAATAAATAAAATAAAAGGTAGAATGTTTAAAGATGAAACTGTACTAATAAGAATTAAAAGTGATGTAATATTAGAAATATATAATAGTGATGTTAGAGATGAATATGGCTCTTTTGGTTATACTGCTTTATACTATAAAAGATATATTCCTCCAAAAGAACCTGAAATCTTATCTGTAAGTAAATTCTTTAAAAGGGATAATAAATTAGACCCTGATTACTATAATCCGTTAAAAGGTGAAAAATTTATAAAAAGTAAAGATTCTTTATTTGATTTTATGGATTCAACATTTAAAAATTAAATTTATTATGAAAGAATTTTTTAATGTTTTGTTTTAATTAATGTTACCTAAAAGGGAGTGAAGCACTAAATGTGTTTTCACTCCCTTTTTTATTTAATTTGTACATTTTTGTTCTAACATTGATAACCAGTATTTTCTGTAAAATTATTGATTTTCTTTAGGTTTATTTTTAGAACCTTTAGGTCTTCCTTTCTTCTTTTCAGGTTTAGGGTTCTCTTGTTTATTCTTCAATCTTTCAAGAACTTCTTTATAAGACTCATCTTTTTGTTTAGAAATTTTAGATTTTACATCTTTATATTCATCTTGTTTTCTAAGTTCTGTATATTCTTTTTTAGCTGAATATTCACCTTCAGATTTATAATCTTTAATCCACTCATCATACCATTCACTTGCTGCAAACTCTTTATTATTTTCATAAGGCATATTAAGTCCTTTATGTCCAATATTTAAAGAGTTTTGTATTACTGAAGGTAGTGGAGAGGTTTTAACAAATTCCTTAGTATTAAACTCACCTTGAGTAAGTCCAGTAGTAAATTTAATTACACTCTCAGCCCACATAACAGCAGAGTTTCTACTAACATCTGAAGCTAAAGCTTTTGGATTTTGAAATAAACTAACTGAATCTATCATTCTTGAAATTTGGTTATCAGCAAAATTATGGAATTTTCTTTTTGATGAATCTTCATCATCGTCATCATCCCATAATAAACCTTTAGCTAATAATAGTATAGCTAAATAACCTAATTTAGTAGCTATTTCTTTAGCACAGGCTCTTAAAGCACCTATTTCTTCTTCAGATAAGTTTGAATTAGAGTAACCATCATATTTCATATTAATACCTAATTTACTACCTAAATTAATCATTTGTAGTGGAAAATTTAAAGTTGATATTAATGTACTTCTAAGGAAGTATGCTAATTCTCTAATATTAAATGCTTCTTTTCTTATACCTTGATTACCACCATACATATTCTTAATAAACTTGTACGCTACTAAACCACTAATACCAATAGCACCAACAGCACCTATACCAAGACCTAATGAAGTGGTTAAACCAATTACACCAGTAGTTAATAAAGCTGGGTTATTATTAGCTAAATATCTATATCTACCAACAACTCTTTTTTTACCAGTAAATATATCTACATCACCTTTACCACCACCAGAAAATCTAGATTGAAAATGTTCAAAAATCCATTTTTTAAATAATATAAGTACTTGACCCCATATAGTTTTAGAAGCTAATATAGTATCTTGTTCATCATAGTTACCTTGAGTTCTTGAAATAGCATTTTTCATTTTATTCCTTTGTATAAGGAATTGGTTATTTTCTAAATTAGATTCATCAACAGCAAAATTTTCCCAATTAGATATATTTTCCTCTGTTCTAAATTCATCTTTTAATACTAATTTACCATCAACTTCATTCCAGATTTTAAATTCATTACCATCAAAAATTTGTACCTCATTACCATTAATATCTTTAACTTTAGTATCCATTAATATAGCTAATACTACGGATAATTGGTTTTTAAACTCTGGATTATCAACAGCCATAGCAAATAAATTAGTGTACTTCTCAAAATCAAATTTAGATTGGTCATTGTTTCTTTCTAATGGATTTTTTCTATCTTGTACTAATTTCAACCTATCTTTAAGTATAACAAGTTTTTTTAGTTCTTGTTGTTTCTTTAAATCTTTAGGTTGTAATCTCTCTGGTAATATTCTAAGTATATTAGCAAAAGACATAAAAGCATCTACTTTAGGTATATTTCCAGGTGTCCAATAATTACCTGTCATATCCATTATAAGGTTAGTATTTTTACCTTCCATTCTGTTGAATATACCACCAATGGGAGATAAACCAAGAGCCTTAATAATTATAGTTTTTAATACTCCTTGAATAAGTCCAGCACCATTTAAATCTAAACCTAACTCAGATATTTTATTTTCTATATGTACTTGAAAAGCTTTCTCAAAATCTTGTGAGTTAATAACAACTGGTGATTTACCGTCTTGTTCTAAGAAATAAGTTCCTTTAGCATTTGTATAAGTTGTATCACCTATAGTAAATCTATATTCAATATTAGGATTATGACCTTTCTCTTTAGCTTCATTATAGAATTTTAATAGTTCTTTTTCAGTATCAGAAAGTAAATAACCCTCTTTACCTTTTATATCACTTAATTTTCTCTTTAAAAATGGTATATGAGCCATTTTATCAAATAACCATTTAGACCACTTAGAATCACTTATATTAGTACCAATCATACTATCTGTACCTCTATAGTGTTTTGATTGATTTTTGATGACTCTATTAATGAAATTTTCTAATTTCTCAATAGATTTTCTTCTTTCATCACCAAATCTATCAGTAATCTTTTTATGTGAATCTAATATTATATTAGCTATTGGTAAAACCTCTTCTCTAGCTTTTTGTAAAGCAGTCATATCAAGTAAAGAAGCTGTAATCTTATTTATATCATCAGAATAATTAGATAACACTAAATGACTAGCTATATTTCTAGCTAAAGTTTTCTTATCAGCATTATTTGTGTTTAATTTATATTGTTTAGATAAATCTACAAGTTCTTGTGTTTCTTTATTTAAAAGAACTTTATACATTTCATCTATTTCACTTTTTGCTGTATCATTATAATTAGCTATAACTTTATTTGAATTACCTTTATGATAACCTCTTTCATAAAAAGATTCTTTATATGCTTTTAATGCTTGAGAGATTAATTCACCACCTTTTAAAAATATGCCTTTTTTATCAGCTACTGTTTCAAATAATTCTCTTTCAATTTTAGCATAAGACATTTTACCAGTACCATAAGTTGGATTAATATAGTTAGAATAAATATCTTTCATTACTCTCCAATATTCTAACTTATTAGCATCTGTTTCAATTTCTTTACTAAACTTTTCATTATAAAAACCAGTACTTTGAGTTATCTCATTACCGTTATCATCAAAAGTAAAGAATTTTTCTCTTTTAGGTAAGAAGTAACCAGTTTTATAATCAAAGAATACTGGTGATGAGTTACCAGAATTATTTTTAACAAACTTAGCACTAGTATAGTTACTAGAATTGTAATGTTTAATAAACTCATAAGGGTTTATTTTAACAATATCTAATGGGTCGTGATTAACATCTCTTTCTATTAATTCTTTAGAAATTTCAAATTCTTCTAGCATTCTTAGAAGATTATCCATTTCTTCATCAAATCTTGAACCTAATTCTTTTTCAAGTTCAGCTTGATATGCTTGCATTTCTTGGTCTGAGAAAGTAAATTCACTAGGATATAAATGTCCATACAACTGTTTAATAACTGGTAATTTTCTAAAATCAATAATATCCATATTAGATTTTAACCAAGTCATTTGCTCAGCATATTTAGATATATAATCTTTATCTTTATTAGACATTATAGATTTAAACTTATACCAAGCTCTTCTAAATTCTGGTGTATAAACATCTATAATATTACCAGTTCTAACACCTTGTTCATTAGTTTCAAATATGAAACTAAAATCTTGGTTTTTATCAAATTTATTTACGATAGCTAATAATTTTTCTTTTAAATTCTCAGATTCAGATTCTTTAGCAACTTTTTTAGTTTCAAGAATTGATTTAAGAATTTGTGGTAATAATGTTTCTTTACCAGACTGTTGTCCAATACCAAGAAAATATTTTTCTAAGAAATTAATATCATCTCTTGCTTCTAACATTTTTCTTATGTCAGCTTCTGTAATATTAGTATTCTTTGTTATATTATTGTGAAAAGTAATATCATTTTTAATAATGTTATCCCTAATCTCATCAATTTTATTGTTGTATTTTCTTACTAAATCTTCAACTTTATTTCTAACAATATTATATTCAGCTTCGTCATATTGTCTTAAACCTTGTAATTCAGTATTACCTTCATTATCAAAAGTTTGACCAGTAATAAATTCATATAGGAATTTAATTTTATCCCCAAAAGTATCAAAATTAAGATTATTAATATCATCAAGTTCATTAAACAAAGAATCTAATTCAGCATTTAAGTTACTAAACAATAGTACTGAATTATTACTAAACTGTTCTATTTCATTTTTAAGTTCATTTTTAATCAGTGTTAATTTTTGTATAGAATCAAGAGTTTTCTTTAAATCTTTTTTAGGATTAGTTCTATCAATGTGTAATTGTTTTAGTTGTTTTTCAACTTTTTTTAGAGACTCTTCCTTGTAATTTAACCACTCTTTATAGTTATCTGTTTTAGGTTTACTAGAATTTCTAGGACTCTCAGCTTCTTCAAGATATCTCTTTTGTTCTATATCAAAATCCCTTAAATTTCTATCATCAGTATTTAATAAGTATTCATTATACTCTTTTCTAACCTCTTCTAATATTATTTTCTCTTTCTCCCATTGTTCTCTATGATACTCATCTTTTCTTACTTCATTTAGTTTATGTGGAGTACCTGTAATAACACTCATATTATCATTTATTGGGTCTAGTTTTAATTCATAAACTCCAATTTTTTCTAATCTATCAAGAACAGTATTATTAAAACTATCATTTTTACCCAATTCTACCCTTAACTCTCTAGTTGTTTCATTTACAGTAATAAATCTTGGGTCAATTCTTAAACCATTAAGTGCTTTTAATACATAATTCTTTTCTGTTTTTTTATAAAACTCATCTCTCTCTTCTGATGAACTAAAATAATTTTCATATATATTTTTCTTAACAGTATTTCTTGGACTTTCTGCTTCTGCTCTACTACTAGTTTCTATATTATCATTAGTTTTATATTTACCATATTTTAACATCAGATAATTCATAACATTAGCTGTAGTACTTTCAACATCTGTTGTAGATAATATTTTAGAACCTCTAAAAGTATCTTTTAATTTATTTAAATAAGCTTGTCTTAATTCTTCTGTAGCTAAATTATCACCAAAATTATTTCCAGTCTCAATCCAAGTTAAAAACATTTTTTTAACTCTTTCACCACCTTTACCATCTTTATTATATTTAGATAAGCTAAATGGATTACCAAAAGCATTCATTTTATCTAATAGTGCTAGTGGTGAAGATTTAGAACTTATTTCATAAACAATAATAGATTCATTATCAATTTGTTTTGCTAATTCATTTCTATCATTTATTACAAATAGTATATTATTACTTGGTATTTTATATATTACCTCATTATATACTGTATTATATAAAGATTGTAATTTACTACCAGTAATATTTTTAGATAAAGAACTTAGATGATTGATAAAATCATCTAAGTTCATTTCTTTATTGTTGAATTTTACTATACAACTCATATTATTAACAATTTATTTCTATTAATTTTTGATTCTTTAATTTAGCTATTATATCATTTAAAGATAAACTAGTTTCTTTTACCCAACTTAAAACTATATCTTCTATATTTTGGTTAGATACATAATTATTAGTAGGTGTAACTCTTTTAGAATTTTCTCTATAATTAAGCATTTCCATAACAGAGTTAATAGCTTCATCAGTATAGGTAGCACCAGTTACATATCTCAATAAATCTCTAATAACTTCTTTAAATCTATCTAATAATGATTTATCACCAACTTTAGTATTATCTAATTTATTTCTAAATTCATTAGATACAAACACACCAGCAATAAACTCCCTAATATTTTTAGTATAATAAATATCATCTATAGAATCTTTAGGTAAAGATTTTTTAGCTTCTTCATATAATTTAATTATTTTATGGACAAAAGCTGGAGCATTTTGATTAGGTATTAAACTACCACTACTGTCATAAACACCATATTTACCTAACTCATTTATAGTTATACTATGAATAAATTCTTCTAATAGCATTTCACTTATTATACTTTCTACAGACTCATTATTATTCTTATATTTACCTTCTACATATTGTATTACATTTTTAGATATCTTAATAGTATTAGTATTAGGGTCATAAGTCATACCTTGTCTGTTATCAGTACTACTATTACCAATATAATCAACCATTATTACTTTTGTATTTTGGTCAAGATAAGGTAGTAATTTATCTAAAAATCTTTTATGTTTACTGTCTGTACTTCTATTTACTACATCAATAAGTAAATTCTTTAAACCTTTTGATATATCAAATTCATCTGCAAAAGTAATAATTTTTGGTGAAACTACAATATTACTGTTAGGTTCTGTGTAACTGTGTTTTTCTGATTTAGATAATTCTTGTGGATAAATATTATTATCTGGTAATAATGTTTTATCTACATCTTCACTAAAATTAAACTCATTATAACCAAAAGAACCAAGAGTTGGTATTAACATAAAACTATCAGTATATTCATTATACTCATATAAATCATAAGAGTCTTTATTTCTAAGAGCATAATATTTATCTGATGTTTCAACTCTCATAGAAAATTCTAAAACTTTACCATTTGAACCTTCTCTTAATATTTCTACATTCTCAGAGGTTTTAAAATTCTTATCTAATTTTTTAGCATATTGTGGATTATGTTGCATAAACTGTTTAACAAAATTATCTACTTGCTCAGGATTAAAATTATTTACTAAGTTTTCACTATAATTTCTAAGTTCTTTACTTACACCAACAATATCTAAATAATTTTGATTTACAAAGTTTCTAAAACCTATTGAACCACCTTCATCATTAGCTAAGAAAGCATAAGTAGCTAAGTCTTGTGCTAATTTTCTTGGAGTTATCTGTTCACCATTCCAAGTACCTAATATAGTTTCATCATCATATAATAACTTTAAGAAATCTACATATCTATTAGATTTAGAGAAATTAATATCATTATCAATACCACTGTCTATTAAAGATGGTTTACCTGTTCTATCAATTATAGTATCTAAATTCTTTAAGAATTGATTATTCTTAAAATATGTTTTAGCTACACCTTCATTTTTAACGGAGTTAATAAAACTAGCTAAAGATTGATTATCTTCACTATCAAAGAATAATCTTTTTCTTTCAGCAGTAATATCACCTCTAAATAAACCAAGATTAGCTGTATACATAAAATCTCTTAGATTAGACATTATTTCATATCTTAATTGATTACTAGCATCTTTTCTATCTCCAACAATTCTATTTACAATCTTATTAATATTATTAGATTTGTAAGGGAAAAATTCTTGCATTAGATTATTAGCAACAGATAAAGAGTTAATTAAAGTAATACCTTCTGTTGTCTCAGGTTTCCAATAATAATTACCAATTTTAGTAAAACCTTTTACAGAATCTTCATTTACAGATTTTAAATCATTATATATATCTTCTGTAAAATATCTACCTATTAACTTAACAGCATTCTTAATATTAGATGTGGCTATATTATCAAGAGCATTAATTCTATCAAGTACATTAAAGTAAGAAACACCTAATCCAGTAGTATTTAAAGATATTAATCTTTGTATTTCATTTACTTGTTTAGATTCCTCTTCTAACATAAAGAATGCTTGTAGAGCTTGTAATTGTACATTACTACTTTTAGATGTATCTAAGTTATCATAAAGTGCTTGTCCTGTTAAAGCTGTATAATTATTGTTAGATACACTATTTAAGAAATCTAATTTATTTATAGAACCATTATCTCTTCTCTTTATACTTATATCACCAACATTAAATTCCTTAATAAGTTGTTCAAGTAATTTTTGTTCATCAAAAGAATTTGAATCAGCTGTTAAAGATTTTTGTTGCTCTTTAAGTTCAACATATCTTCTAATAATAGGTTGAGATATTAATAAAGATGAATATTGTAATTTAGTTTTCTTACCATTAGATAATTCAACTGGATTTAATGTCATATCAAAACCTCTTAATGTCATTAATGTAAGCACATTAATAGTATAAGCATTTTCATTTCTTTTACCCATAATTTGTGCTTTCACATTATCTGTTGCAGAGTTTTGATTTTCAGCATTAACATCACCAATAGTTCTTTCACCATCAATAGTATTTGTATTACCTAATCTACCATCAGATTTTAATTCACCTAATTTTATTACTTTATTAATTGGATTACCATCTTCATCAAAAGTTGTAATTGATAACTCATTCTTAGTACCAAACAATCTTTCAAATTGTGCTTGTAGAGTTACAGCATTACTATGAACACCAATACCTAATTTACCAGAAGCACCCAATTTCATTTGTTCTCTTTGATAAGTAGAAGATAATGTAGTAAAGAATTGTTCATCATTATTACCTTTTATCTTCTTATTTATCTCATTAGCTGTATCAGATGCTACATCAAATGAAAGTATAGTATTAATTCTCTTTTGGATATTATTATCTGTAGTTGAATATACTGATTTATAAACTTGAATCATTGCATTTTCAAGTAATTTCTTTTCAATATCTTCAGCCATTTTCTTAGATAATAAACTTTGTTTAGCTTCTTTCAATTCTTGATATAAAGCGGCTTTCTCTTGTTTATTTAATTCTAGATTTTTAATAATTTCTCTTTGTTCTTTATTACTAAAATTATTATTTTCACCTAAAATAAATTTAACAAGTTCAACTTCATTCTCTTCTGATAAATCATCTAATTCTTCTAGTCTGTTAAATAAACTTTTACTGTTTTGTCTTAAAGAATTTATTTCATCTCTTAGAGATTTAATAGTTTCTTCAACAGTATCATTAGCTAATAAACCAGAATTTTCTCTTGTAAGTAAAGATATTCTACCATTATTATCTACTACATAGTTCTCTTTGTAAACATTTCTTTTATCAATATCAAAATCTTCACCAATTTGTTTAGTATGTTCTTTAGGAACTACAATAGTATCACCATTACCTTCAGGTATAAAACCAACTACTTTAAGTATAGCACCAGACTGTAATGAAGATGTTGGTATTCTATAAGAGAAACTAGATAATAATTCTTTATCTATCATATCCTCATTTAATTCTAATCTACCTGTAGTATGATTAAAAGTACTATAAGGTTCTTTAGTTAAATCAATTAATTTAGTTACTTTCTTACCATTTTCTTCAGTAGTAATCCTAAACTTAGATTGTATTAATATCTCAGATTCTTTAAGTACTTTTTTACCATCTTCATTAGTTACATAGGTAGCTTTTAATTCTCCACTATGATTTTTATCTACCCATACAACTTTAGATAAATCAGCTTTATCATCTCCTACAACTTCTGTTTTTTGAAATCCTTCAGAAGATGTAGAGTAGTGAGAACCACCTGGAAGATGTAATCTAATTAGTCTATTAGTTACAATAGCTTGTAATAAAGACTCAAATTTTTGAGTACCTGGAGATAACCAAAGAGGAATATTAAAATCTAAATTACCATTTTCTTCATATAATCTAAGACCATCTAAAACACTTTGAGGATAATCTCTTGTAGTAGCTTCTCTTTGAAGAACTTTAAACACATTTTCAATGAGTTTATTTCTATCACTGTAACCACCATTAGGTGTCATACCAAGTTCTTTGTAGAGAGCTTCCTTAACAATTTTAGAATATTTATTCTCTACATAAAACTTAATCTTATCTAAATCTTTACCAGATATATTATTGTTCTCATCAGGTACTATTTTATTATTTTCAGATAGTGTATTATTTATTTCTTCTAATAAACTTTCATCAAATTTATTAGGAAATATTTTATTTTCCATTTGATTAACACCACCACCTAAAATAATTTTCCACATCTGAGAACCCATAATAATATGGTCATCTTGATTCTTATGTAAGTATTTATCTGTCTTATATGGAGTATCTTGTTGTATTCTAAAATTATTCCTGTCAAGTTCTAATAAACCATCTTTAAAATTAGTTTTAGACAATTCTTCACCTGATAAATTATATAAATCATCTACAGTTAATTTAGTATTAGCAGCACCAACTTTATTAGCTGTTTGATAAGATAATCTAACTTTCTTTCCAGAATTTTCTTGTAAAGACTCCATTTGTTGTCTTATCTTATCTATTTTTAATCCCTTAGTTAATTGAGGCAATAAAGGAAAACTAGATGATTTAATATAAGTAACTCTATTAACCTCAGCATTACCATCACCATCTCTAACTATATTACTACCAGAATAAACAGGTTTAATAGGATTCATAACTAAAGATAACTCTCTAGAATCTAATTCTTCACCATTACTAAGTTTATTATAAGCTGATTTATACAATCTTCTTTGTTCTGCAGATAACCTACCTTGTCTCCAAAGAATATCCATATGTTCTTGCCAAGTAGTATATTCTTGAGCATCAGTACCTTCAATATCAAAGTAACTACTAATAGATTTATTTAACTTTTTGAGCTTTGATTTAGCTTCATCAACTCTATCAACAGCTTCTTTTAGTGAATCTTCAAAACTATTTAAAGAGTATCTCTTTTCATAAACTTCTTGTAGTTTATTTTCAGCTTCTCTTAATTCATTTAAAGCTTTTCTATTATCTTCAGATACACTTCCATAGTGTTGAGTTATTAAAGCTTCAGCCATTGAAGTTATAGTAACTGGGTCATTAACCATTAATTGATAATACATTTCTGGATTACCATTATTATCAAATGTATTAGCTAATTTACTTCCTGGTGCTATTAACATTGCCATACGTTTAGTTATATTCTCACCAGTTTTTTTAGTAAAACCTACATCATCAAAATCAATTACTTTACCTTCACTATTTTTAATCTCAAATTTACTAGTTCCAGGAGCATATAAAGCCATATCACCAGCAAATAATTGATATATATTGTTTTGACTTAATAAATCATTAATAACTTTATCATAAGAAAGTAGTATTATTTTTCTCTCATCAGATAAACCACCAACTTTTTTATTATTGAAATAAAGATTATCTAAACCATTAATAGTATTGGTTTCAGTATTATAAAGGTTAGCTTTAATCCATTCACCATTTTTACTATTAATATTAATTTTATTTTTAGCTTCAAAATCAATTAGTTTATGTAAAAATTTTGCAGCTTCTTTTCTAAATAATTCTCTATAGTGTTCAACTTTATTTGGGTCATTATAAACTTTACTAAGAACTCTGTGTATATTAACTTGTTGTCCTTTAAAATCTATAGTTAATTTATTAAATCCTGGAATACCTAAGAATCTCTTAGCAGCTTTGTTATAAGATTTAATGTTGAAATCTTTATTATAAGATTGAATTATTCTGTCAAATTCACCATCAAATAATTGAGATAACATAAAATCTATAACTCTATCAGAAACCCTTGTATAATTCTTATCTATTGCTATAAAATCAGCTTCCCTTAAATCAAGTAATGGAGTTGATACAACAAGCATTTGAGATTTATCAGATAATGTTGGAGTAAAAGCTTTACCTAATCTAAAATATAAACCATACTCATTATTATTACCTAATTGCTTTTCTGAGTTTTGGAAAAAACCTAATTCAGTTAATATGTAATCTGATTCAGATAACTCATTAATACCCATTTTATCTTTAGATTTAGCTCCTTTTTGTTTAATAGCTTCTAAAGATGTAAAAGCAACTTCTAATCTATTTTGTACATCAGCATTGTTTTTAATTAAATTTAAAACATAATTCCTCTTAGAATAAGGAATTGTCTCTAATGCTTGGAATAGTTTAGAATTTGGGTCTTTTAATGATTTTAGAGTATCAAAAGACATATTTCTTTGAATAGCTTCTTGTATAGTCTTACCAGCTACTCTAAAAGATTTTTCTATTGCACTACCATTTAATTCAACTTGATAAGGTGCTAAAGTATTTTTAAATACATCAGCAGTACTATTGATAAAATCAAAATCTTCAGCAAATACTTTATCTTTTTTCTTACCAGTATTATCTAAAGCATTTAGAACACCATCATTAATACTATATACTAATTTATCTAGTAATCCCTGTGGTTTTTTAAATAGATTATCTTTATCAGTTTGTAAATCATTAACTGCTTTTTCGAGAACATTATCTTCTATATTTAAACCAAGAAGTTTAAATATTTTTTTCAATTGTTCTACTTTAACAACACCACTTTGATTTTTTAAAGTTTGTATTTCATATCTAACATTTTCAAGGTACTCTTTATTATACACATACTCACCATCTTGAACTATAAATACAGAAGAGTTTTTAAATTCATTCTTCCAAGTATTCAATGCTCTAATAATACCATCTCTATTATTAGCATTTAACATTTCAAGTTTTCCTGGTGATACATAAATCATATACATTTTTAACTTAGCTTGTATAAGTTTATAAAGTATCTCATTCATAACTTGAGAATCTTGATTAGCTTCTAATTTATGAAGCAACTCTTTGTAGATTGGATTATTTTGTTTAGACCTTAAAGCATCTAATAAATCTTTTTCACTACTATCTATTTTAGTTGTTATATCTCTTAACATTCCAATAGCAGTGTCTGGATTTACATAAGTTGGTAAACCTAATAAATTTTTTCTTTGTTGTCCTTTAGTATTTTTATCTTCAATACCAGCAAAGAACATTTTAAGTCTATTAGAAAAAGATACTTTTACATCTCTCTCTAATGAACTTTGAGAATAATTAGTTTCTACTTCACCATTTTCATCTTGTTCTAAATTATCATTTTCTTGAGAATCTATATTCTCCAATTCTTCAGCAAAGAATTGTTCCATTTTAATAAATAAAGAACCTTTAGCTTCATCACCTTTAGATATTAATTTATTTTTTTGTGCTAATATGTTTTTATATTTATTATTCATCATATTGATAGCATCAATTGAATCTTCCATACCATCAATACTTTGATATAACTTAATTAATTCATCATTAGAATTAATTAATGGTTGTAAAAACTTTTCTGGTGCTTCTTGTAGAGCTGTAGCAACATCTCTTAAAGATACATAATTACCATTAATTTTTATATCTTTGAGTGTCTGATAAAATAAACTATCAGTTAATTGGTCTTGTTCAATAATAGTAATACCATCAATTTGATTAGTTGCTATAGCAGATAATTTAGTTATTTCATCTACATCAAAGTTTCTTCTACTATTAGCTTCCTCTGAATTATAAAAACCATTGTATCTTTGATTTTCTAAAGCTCTTACAGTATTATCATATTGTTCTTGACTTATTTTTCCTTCTTCTAATAGTTTATCAAGTTTTGCTATACTCTCTTTTAATTTAGTATCTGCATCATTTATTTGACCACCATTTTCAACAGTAGTCTTTTCTTCCTCTTTCTTATCTTCAATTTTTTGTTCAGCTTCTTCTAAAACTTGAGGTGTTGATTCTTCAGATTTAATTCTATAAGTAATAGTAGGTTGTACATCAGTAATCCATTTTTCATTACCATCTTTATCAGTAATCTTAAAAGATTGAACATTAGATTTTACATTATCTTTGATATAATCTTCATAAGTGTTACCACCATTAGAATTACTAAATTCTTGTACATCACCCTCTTCTGTAAAAGTTACAAATCTTGTATTTTTATCTATAAGTTCTTTACTTGGATTAAACACAGCCTTAGGTAAACCATTTTCACCAAAGATATTATCTAATAAAATTTCTATGTTTTTACTACTATCAGTAGTAGCAAAACTTTCAGTTTTTATTCTTTGAACTTCTATCTTAGGTAAAGTATCATAACCTTTATCATTATAAGATATACTATTACCATCTTTATTGACTACTTTAATAGCACCACCATTATCTATAGATATATAAGTTTGACCTACAGGATACTTACCTGTAGTATCATTTAATACACTATTGAGTTGTTTAGCTGGTAATACAGCCACATACATTTTAAAATAAGAAGCTATATCAAAATTACCAGTAGTATCAATAATAGCTTTTCTTATGTTCTCAGCTTTAGATTTAGTAATACCATATTTTCTCTCTAAAGATTTTTGAACAAAATTATTATTCTCAGTTGTACTATTAAGATACAGATAAGCTAATAAAGACCACTTCATATTATTTACTGCTGTGTGATTTAAATCTTCACCTTTAGTAACATCATTAGTAATGGTTCTTAAAGCTATATATTCACCTCTATTAACTTCTCTTAGTTCATATAAAGCTCCAGCAGTAAAAGGACTTTTATCCAACTTATTTAATAATTTATTATTTGGATTAATATCACCATATAATATATTATCTTTACCAGCAATAGCTAAAGTAGTTTGACCTGTAGCTTTAGATAAAGTAACAGGTTGTTTTTCACTTAAATTATTAGATTCATTTCTATTAGCAAAACTACCAAAAGTTCTACCAGTAACCTCTATTTTAGTAGTTTTATTATTATTTCTATTATCTAATATAGTTTGTCTAATACCTTTTAATTCAGCTTGTGCTTTTTTAATGATTTCTTTTTGATTATTCTCTCTATTAGAAATATTATTTTCATTGTACCATTCAGTATCGTGTAGCATAAAAATATTACCATTTTTATTTTTAGCTATCATCGGTACTTTATTTCTAAATACAGGACTATTCTCAGATACATCATTACCTTGTTCTTTAATTAATTTTAGATATTCTCTGAAAGGTAAAGGTTTATTTAATAATTGTCCATTAGGTAATCTAACCCAATTAGATACTGAAATATCTAAATAATTATCTGGTATCTCTACTTCAAGTTCACTACCTACATTGATATAATCATAATCTAAAACAAAGTGATTTCCTATCTCTTTACTTTCATTTAAAGACATAGTTTTGTTTCTTCTAACTACTTTATCTCCTTCAAATACATCTACATATTCTAAACCAAGTAAAGCTGCTTTAGCAGTAGTTAAAGAGGTTCTATTATCTTCATCAATAGTATTATTATCTCTAATAGGAATAGTATTTTCACCTATAGGTATTTCAACTATAGGTTGATTATCTTGTACTACTTGTTCTATAACTTGAGTATTTTCCTCTATTTTATCTTCTACTTCCTCATATACTTCAAGAATGTTATCAGCTAGATAATTTGCACTATTAAATAAATAATCGTGTATATTTTGTAAATCTTCATTTATTTGTCTACCAGTAGATTTGTAAAGATTAGCATAAGCATCAAAAGCTTTAGAAGCTCTTTCTCTAGAACTAATATTTATCATATGTTCTATTAGGTCTTTAAAGGTAGGTTCTTTTCCAAGTTTTTCTTTTAAAGCACCTATTGTCTTTTCTAAAGAATCTTTTAGTTTTATAAAAGCATCTCCTTTATTTTTACCAACCTCAAAATTTCTTCTTGAGTTTGCTTCAAAATCATCATTACCAAATAATTGATTTAACAAATCTTCATTATCTAATAGATATTGTTCATCTTTAGTTGGTTCTATAACACCTTCTTGTATAGAACTCTTAGAAGAATTATCATGAAATACCTCTATTGAATCAGGGAGTTCTGCTCTAGTTTGATTTATGTGTTCCTCAGCAGCTACATCTGATTTTCTCTCTTCAACTCTCTCAACAATATTTTGTTTAGATTTATCATCTATATTATTATTGTTTTGAACTTCATTTACAATATTTTCAAGTTCTGCTAAACTTCTAGCTTCTTCTGCTCTTTGTTTTTCTCTTTCCTCAATATTCTTTCTTATGTTTTCTTCTTTTTTAGATTCAGCAAATTCAATAGTATTTTTATCTATTGCATTATTGTTTTCGTGTAAAACTTCATTAGCTGAAATTAAATCTTCTAACATAGAAGAATAAGCATTTATCTTTTGTTTATCAGTAGCACTATACTCTGGTAACTCAGATAAACTTTTATTTATTTCTTCAAGTCTAGCTTGTGCTGTAGTTCCTAGAGTACCTCTTGTTTGTAAATTTAATAAAGCTTGTTGTTCAGCTTCTAATCTAAATCTATTTTGTGCTTCAGTAGATAAACTTTGAAATTCATTAGATTTATTTAAAGACTCATTTACACCTCTTGATATTTCATTGGAAGCATTTAATCTATTATCAAGGTTTATATCTTTAGTAGCTATATTATATGCTTCATTAAAATCAGAGGTGTTCTCTTGTAATGCTGTAGTTATTTTATTTTTTATAACTTCAGCATTTTTAATATTGTTTTGTAATTCCTCAATCATAGTTTCTCTAGTCCAACCATTTGAGAAATTACCATTTTCATCTAATATTTGTCTTTTTTGTAAAGCTTCAGTATTATTACTATTTAGGTCTTGTAGTATGTCTTGCATATTTTCAATATGTGCATCATAAGCTACAGTACCTCTACCATTATAATAATCCATTTGTAAAGCTTTAGCTGTTAATCCATAAGATAAATCTTGTGCTAAAGTCTTTAATTCATTTTGTAATTTTTGAATTTCTTTTCTATTACTTCTTGATGGGTTCTTTTCTAATTCTTGTATTTGTTGTACAATAGCACTTCTTCTAGAGAAATTCTCAGAAGCTTCTTTAGCTGTATCTTCAACAAATTTATCTTGTCTTTGTAACCAAGATTTCCTAACTTGATTATCAACTCTACTAGAAAATAATTCACCCATACCTTTCATTAAACCACCAGAGATAGCACCCATTAACATTGAGTCTCTCATTTCTTCATTCCAGAAATCATAATTTTCTCCAGTAGTTTCAGATGTAGCATATTGTCCCACTGCTGTTTGAAAACCTTCTTCAACAGCTTCAGAAGCACTATTTAAACCATAGTCTAATGCTTTTTGAGCAAACTTATTTTTTATTTTATTACCAAAAGCTTTCTCAGCTAGATTTTGGAAGTTATCTGATATACCAAAAGAAGCACCACCTCTTTCAAAAGGTTTACCAAATTTACCCCAAATAGACATTGCTTGTAAAGAGTTTAATAAAGCAACAGGACCAGCCTCAACTTTAAATCCAAGTGAGGCTGCCTCATTAGCTTTCTTTTGAGAATACTCTTCATCAAAACCCATTTGTTTAAATTTGTTATAAGTATTGGCTTGTGTTTCTAAAGCATTCATATAAGCTTCTCTAATACCAGAGAAAGCTCCGTGACTTGTTAAAGCTATGTTTTTAATTAAATTAGCTTTAGAACCTAATGCAGCAACATTTCCTGCACCACCAGTAAGCATAGCAAGTACTGCTTGTTCACCTAAAGTTTCAAGCATAATACCTATAGTATATCCCATATTACCAAACATTTTAGCCCAATAACCACTTGAACCAAAATCATCACCATTAGTATATACTTCTAAACCAGTTTCATCTTTTAACCATTTACCAAATTCAGATTCATTAAGCCAGTTACCATATTTCTCATTAGTATTACCAGCACCCATATCATAAAGACCTTTTAAATCCCAAGATGCTATATTATCTATAATACCAGCAAAAGTACCTTTTAAGAATTTAAGTGATGACCTCCCCCATTTCTCTGAATTAGATTGTAATGCTGCTAGATTTTGAGCATAATTAGAACCAGTTTCTATAAAACCTAAACCAGCTAATCTTCTCATCTCATTAGATTGTGAGTTTTCAGTTACTAAAGAATCTGTATTTTGTATATTATTATCATTTCTAAATTGTGATAAAGTATAAAGACCTTCATTCTCTTTACTATTAAAGTTATCTCTTTCTTTTTGTACTTGAGAATCAAAATCTCTTAACTTATCTAATATGTTTACTTTTTTAGCCATCTTATTTATTTAAATATTTATTTAATAACTCTTCATCTACAGCACCTTCAACACCACTATAAATATCATATAAGTCTTTTGTTAAAGCTACTGCATCTTGTGCATTTAATAAATCTATACCAGAACCAAGTTTATCTGGTAAATATTTTTTAGTGTTACCAACCATTTTATAAAATCTTGCTTTACCGTATTTTAAACCATTAGATTTAGTGTTAAAATTAACATCCATTTTTATAGAACCATCTCCTACATGATTTAGATTTTGAGTATAATCTGTACCATGTCTTGAGGTCATTTTTTCAGCAAACATTTGACCAACAGTTGCAGCATTATTATTTCTCGCAGTACTTTGTAATAAAGCCTCTCTTCTTTCAGAAGGTGGTAAACTATCATAAAAAGCTTTACTTCTTTTTCTAATAACAGAATCTATATTAGTGTTTACAGGTATTTCTATTAAAAATTGATTTTGTCCCATATCTACACCACCAACTACATTTTCACCTTGTTTAGCTTTAACCAAATACTGTCTACCACCTGAACCATCTACATACTCTACATCAAAATATCTTTGGTCTGTAAACCCTTTAACATCTAATCCACTCTTCCTCATATTATCTATGTGTTCAAGTAAACTACTAAAATCTCTATCTCTAAGCCAAGATGTTTCAGTTTCTCCTAATTTACCTTCAGATAAAACTTTATTTCCATATTTATCAACAGTTACTTTATCTAGCTTATAGTCTTGCATATAGTTAAGTGCATTATCTAAAGCAATTCTTAACTCATCATAATCTTTATTATTAAAGTCTATACTTGTAGTAAAATATGTTTGGTTTAAATTTGGATTTGTCATACCTTTAACCATATTATCTTTAGCTTTTGTATAGAAAGAGTTATAAGTATTATTATTAGCTTTTTTAGCTTGTTCTATTATATTTGTTCTGAACAAACCATTATGTGGGTTATCTATATATAATTTTTTACCATTAATAATACTATAAGGTACTTTAGTTCCATCTCCAACATTTTCATATTGAACATCATAAGTTTTACCATTTATTCTTACAGTTGGTAAACCTTCACCATTTTTATTCATTTTATCTAAGTATCTTACAGGTGTAGTTATATATTGAAGTTGTTTTTCTTGTTGTTTATAAAAATTATCAACAAGATTTTTAAACTTCATTCTATCTTCCCTATTCTTTTCTCTTTCTTCAGGTGTTAAACTAAACTCTTTACCAAAATT
>ERZ773068.440-NODE-440-length-22062-cov-10.000500_pt1 | contig 22062 bp, 19 predicted proteins | sample MGYA00580620_ERZ773068 | MGnify/ENA primary metagenome ERZ773068 (study PRJEB29015, sample SAMEA2737983) | human oral metagenome | biome: human oral; feature: human-associated habitat; material: dental | place: China | collected 2101 ... | reverse complement strand
CGTGGCACGCAGCCAGGACTCGAGCACCTCCAGGTCACCCTCACGCAGAACCAGTCCAGGAGCAGGTCTATTCGCCATACCCTCCATCATCCTAAACACCAACCACAAAACAACTAACGACACGCGACACTAGAACCGCTGACATCGGAAGATGCGGGTGTTGGTGCGAGGGCGGCGAACGGCTCAGCGAGCTTGATCGTCGCCCTTTCGTCTTCGCTGATCTCGATGCCGTTGGTGAGCGCTTGGTTCGCCAGTCGCTTGCCTTGATCGTCGGTGCGCGCGTACAGGGTCGCGCAGTCTACGAGCAGGCTGAGTGCGGTGCTGAGGTGCTTGCGTGAACTCTCGTGCTGATCGTGCTCGCTGGCGAGGCGGCGGTCGATGTCAGCAAGCCCTGCCCGGATACGGTCTTGGTGCCGTTTGAGGGTTTCCAGGTCGATGGCGTCGGCAAAGTGCGCGGCGAGCAGCTTGTCGCTCTCGTTCTGGAGTCGCTTACGGTTCTCGGTCAGCTCAGCCAGTTCCTGTGAACGGGAGGCGAGCCGTTCATCGAACGCTGCCTCGACCTGTGCCGCGAGCGCGGCGTACTGCTCTTCGGTGATCGAGATGTCTCGGTAGCAGTCCGCGACCAGCTGCTCCGCGATGCCGACTGGCACAGCCCGCCGGGTGCAGTTCTTCCGTTTGGAGGCCCGCCCGGAGCACACGTAGTAGGCGTAGCGCACGCCTTGCTTGTTGGCCGGGTAGTCCAGTTGCATCCGTGACCCGCACTGGCCGCAGAACAGGGAGCCTTTCAGGTAGTGGTCGTGCGTGCGGCGGCGCTCGTCCGCGATCTTGCGAGAGTCGAGTAGCCGTTGGACTTGCTGCCAGGTCTCGACATCGACCAGTGGCTCGTGGGCGCCGGACTGCTCGGCTCCCTTGTAGCGCACGATGCCGATGTAGTACGGGTTGCGCAGCATCGAGAAGAACGTGGAACGGCCCACCGGCCCGGACGGACGCTTCGGCGTGGGTACGGTGGTGAGTCCGCGCGCGGTGGCCTCGGCGAGCAGGCTGACGACGGTGTGCCGGTAGCCCTTGGTGCCGGTGCGGTGTTCATGCACGTCGTTGTCGGCCCAGTCGCGGCGGAACTGCGGACTGCGCGTAGACAACTCGCCGATCAGCGCCGTCAGGTCCTCGTTGAGCGGGTCTCGGCCCACCTCAAGGCGAAGGGTCGCTGCGGTCATGCTGCACGCCATCGGCCAGTCCAGGTAGAACTCCGGGGCGCGGGAGTCGAGGAAGATGAACCGGGCCATGTTCGGCCGTTCGGACTCGAAGTGCGGCGCGAACAGGGCGCGGCCGAGCACGTTGGAGGCGATGATCTCTTGGGTCACGTCGTAGATGACCGCAGGGGTCGTGAACGAGTCCAGCATCCGCTGCAACGAAGGTCGCACCGTCCTCGCGGGGGCTTGCCGCTCTCGTGGTGATACGGGGCGGGCGAGGGCGAACAGATGCTCCCGCTCGACGTCGGTGAGCCTGAGTGCGCGGGCGATGGCGTTGAGGACGCTGTCGGATGCACCCTGGATGTTCCCCCGTTCGAGGCGCGTGTAGTAGTCCGTGCTCACTCCCGCAAGTTCGGCGACCTCCTCGCGGCGCAGCCCCGGCACGCGGCGCTCGTCGCCGAAGTCGGGCAGCGACACCTCCGCCGGAGTCACGTTCGCACGTCGGGAGGTGAGGAACTCCCGGATCTCCTCTTTCCTGCTCATGCCTCTATTCAACCTGATCACCCTGAAGGTCTGGGGGGACCTGAGAGGCACTCCCACCCCGCACGGCGCCGGTGCTGGGATGGAGACTGCACGCAACAACGGAAGGAAGAGGATGGTTCTCTCAGAGCACTACACCCTGTCCAACGGCATCCAGATCCCCAAGCTCGGACTCGGCACCTGGATGATCGAGGACGACAAGGCCGCCGCCGCGGTCCGGGCCGCGGTGGCGATCGGCTACCGCCACATCGACACCGCCCAGGGCTACGGCAACGAGCGTGGCGTCGGCGAGGGGGTACGCACCAGCGGCGTTCCGCGTGAGGAGCTGTTTGTCACCACGAAGCTGCAAGCGGACTTCAAGACCTACGACGAGGCGAAGTCAGCGATCGAGGGGTCCCTCGCGGCGCTGGACATCGACTACATCGACCTGATGATCATCCACAGCCCGTGGCCGTGGGCCGAGTTCCGCGGCGAGGACCGCCACTTCGAGGGGAACCTGGAAGCGTGGCGCGCGCTCGAGGAGTTCCACCGGGCCGGGAAGATCCGCTCGATCGGCGTGTCGAACTTCGAGCAGCCCGACATCGAGAACCTGCTGCAGGGCGGCACTGTCAAGCCGGTCGTCAACCAGATCCTCGCGCACGTCACGAACACTCCGTTCGACGTGATCGACTACTGCCAGGGCGAGGGCATCCTGGTCGAGGCGTACTCTCCCGTCGGCCACGGCGAGCTGCTGGGCAACCCCGACATCGTGACCATCGCTGGGAAGTACGGCGTCAGCGTTCCACAGTTGTGCATCCGCTACACGCTGCAGTTGGGCCTGCTGCCGCTGCCGAAGACCGCGAACCCCGACCACATGCGGGAGAACGCCGAACTCGACTTCGAGATCTCCGACGAGGACATGGAGATGCTGAAGAACCTCGCCCCGATCGAGGACTACGGGCAGCACAGCGAGTTCCCTGTGTTCTGGCGCAACTGAGGAAGCGATGACTAGCAACACCGACGCCCGAGCGCACCGGATGGAGAGGACGATGCGGATGAGCGCGATCACACGGCGCGGCTTCCTCTTCTCCGGCGCTGCGTTTGGCGTCGGGTTGCTCGCCGCTTGCACGTCCCCCGAGCCGCAACAGGTTCCCCGTTCGGCCACCAGCGACCCGGCTGAGAGCGAGCGGTTCGGCGTCGGCACCTACAACACGCAGGAAGTCGCTGACGAGCTGGTGTGGATTGGGCAGAACGTCCGACTGCTTGAGGACGGTCAGCCGCGCAAGCGCATCCTTATCACCGGCTCCACCGCTGGACTCGGTCAGCTCGCCACCGCCTATCTGCTCGCCCGCGGTCACAGCGTGGTCGCGCACGCGCGCAACGCGCAGCGCGAGGCCGACGTGCGGAGAGACCTCCCCGCCCTTGACGAGGTCGTCGTGGGCGATCTGTCGGACCTCGACCAGACACGCGCACTCGCGCAACGGATCAACGAGACCGGCCCGTTCGACGTGATCGTCCACAACGCCGGCGAGTGGGCTCTGCCGGGTGCGGGGATTCTCACCGTGAACTCCCTTTCCCCATACCTGATGACCAGTCTGGTCGAGGTGCCCGCGCACTCGATCTACCTGAGCTCTGCGATGCACCTGAGCGGCTCGCACAAGCCGGACGAGGTCGCGTCGGTCGGCAGCGGCGTGACGTACAGCGACAGCAAGCTCCAGATCCTGATGCTCGCCCTAGCTGCGGGTCGTCTGCGCCCCGGTGCGCGGTTCAGCGCCGTCGATCCCGGCTGGATTCCCACCCGGATGGGATATGAGAGCGGTGGCGGCCCGGACCCCATCCGCAATGGGTATATGACCCAGGTCTGGCTGGCCGAGGGCACCGATCCCGGCAGCGAAGCCTCCGGGAGCTTCTTCCATCACGAGGCTCCGACGCCACCGGCTCGGGAGAACGAGATCGCCCGCGACGAGGCCGCACAGGACGAACTCATGGCCGCCTACCACGAAGCCACCGGGCAGGATTTCCCCGCGGCTGAGACGTCGCGCGGCCCGCTCGCGACACCGATCATCACCAGACGAACAACAAGGAACCGTATGAGCAAGAAGAAGACATCACTCGCAGCAATCGCCACCGGGCTCGCGCTGACCCTCACCGCGGTCGGCTGTAGCGGCCAGACAGAGTCGGAGCCGCAGAGCACCAACTCAACACCCGAGGCACCGGCAACACCCGAGACGACCGAGCCTGCAACGCCCGCGTCCGGTGAACTGGCCACCGCCACCTACGACCTGGACGGCGTGAGGTTCACCATGATCGTCGTCGAGGGCGGCACCTTCACGATGGGCGACGACGAGCGGGCCGCGGAGGGCGGCACTCAGGTCGCCAACCAGGCCGGAGAGCACGAGGTCACGCTGTCCTCGTACACGATCGGCGAGACCGAGGTGACTCAGGCCCTGTGGGATCAGGTGATGAACGGCAGCTTCGATGAAGGCGACGCCCAGTATCCGGTGGCGAGCATCACGGTGCCCGATAGTCGGGAGTTCATCGAGCGGCTCAACGAGCAAGCCCACGCCGCCGGCATCATCCCCGACGACCGGAACTTCCACATGCTCACCGAGGCTCAGTGGGAGTTCGCCGCCAAGGGCGGCAAGGACACTCAGGGCTTCCGGTACGCGGGCAGCGATGACCTTACCGAGGTCGGCTGGACCAGCGACGACGGGCCGAGCGTGCACCCGATCAAGCAGAAGAAGCCCAACGAACTCGGTCTCTACGACATGAGCGGCAACGTCTACGAATGGGTCGCCGACTACGCCGCGCCCTATCCGAGCCAGGCGCAGACCGACCCGCTCAACGACACTCCCAGCGACAACTACATCAAGCGCGGCGGCAGCTTCTACTACAACGACGAATACCGCTTCACCACGACGTACCGTTACTTCTACTCCGCGACCGACCACACCATCGGACTGCGCATCGGCCTGTCCTGACCGGCGGGATTCAGCGAGGACGCTGCGGCTCTGTAGGCGGGGGGATCGCCCCGGCGGGAGGGTCTGACAGAGCCTCTCGGGCAGAGGGGAAGCCGACTTAGTCTGAGGTCATGCGGTATTCGATTCTCGGGAAGACACAGCGCGAGATCAGCGTCATCGGGCAGGGCTGCTGGCAATTCAGCGGCCAGTGGGGAGAGGTAAGCGACAACAACGCGACGGCCGTGCTGCACGCCGCCGCCGATGAGGGGGTGACGTTCTTCGACACTGCCGATGTCTACGGCGACGGGCACAGCGAACGACTAGTCGGCGCGTTCCTGCGCGAACGCGCCGGGGAGGACCTGTTCGTCGCGACCAAGCTCGGACGCCGCGCCCGCCCGTTCCAGCCGGAGACGTTCACACCGGAGAACCTGCGCGCGTGGACCGAGCGGTCTCTGCGCAACCTGGGTGTCGAGGTCATCGACCTGACCCAGCTTCACTGCCCGCCGTCAGCGGTCTACTCGACCTCCGCCGTGTTCGAGGCGCTTGACGAACTGGTCGACGCCGGGCTCATCCGCAGCTACGGCGTTTCGGTCGAGACGGTGCAGGAGGCACTGGATGCCCTGCGTCATCCCGGTGTGGCGACGATCCAGATCATCCTCAACGTCTTCCGCCGGAAACCGCTGGAGCAGGTTTTGCCGGCGGCGCGGGCGGCGGGTGTGGGCGTCATCGCGCGCGTCCCTCTGGCCTCGGGGCTGTTGACGGGTAGGTTCACGGCCGAGACGACCTTTGCGCCCACCGATCACCGCGCCTTCAACCGGCACGGCGAGTCCTTCGACCAGGGCGAGACGTTTTCCGGGGTCCCCTACGAGACGGGCGTGGAGGCCGCTCGCGAGTTTGCCGAGCTGGTTCCCGAGGGTGTCACGCCCGCCCAGTTCGCCCTGCGCTGGATTCTCGCTCAAGATGGCGTCTCCGCAGCGATCCCCGGCGCGAGCCGCCCTGGCCAGGCCACGGCCAACGCCGCAGCGGCCGACCTCCCCCCGCTCACAGTCGACCAGCTCACGGAGCTGCGAGACCTCTACGACCGGCGGATACGCGCGCACGTTCATTCCCGCTGGTAAAGACGCCGATCTCGGCATTGCCCCGCTACAGACCCGAGATTCGGCGACTTCGCCGAGGGACCTGACGCGCTCGACTTCCAGCGCGGCGCAGATTGTTTTGGTTGCCCGCGATGAGCCCTGCCGAGAGCCCATCAACTTTCCCCCACACGTCTGGCACTAAGAGTGCGAGCCGCGCGCTGCGCGCGCACCTGACCCCCGAGATCGCCCCTCCCGTAGCGGTCTCGGGGAGGGGCCGTCGTGGTGATGACCATCCGGGTCATGTCGTCCGGCAAGGGCTACGAGTACCTGCTGAAGTCGGTCGTCGTTGGCGACGGCGACCGGGAGATGAGCAGCCCGCTGACCCGGTACTACACCGAGTCCGGCTGCCCGCCCGGAACCTGGGTCGGCACCGGCCTGATGAGCCTCAACGACGGACGCACCCCAGCGCTGGCCGAGGGCGACACAGTGACTGAGGAACACCTGGCCCGACTGCTGGGTGAGGGAATCCACCCGGTCACCGGCGACAAGCTCGGCAAGAGGTTCCCCTCGTTGCAACACCCGCGCGAGCGGATTGCGGCACGGGTTGCACGCCTCCACCCCGACTTGCGTGGCGAGGCGCGAGCCGAGGCCGTGGAGCGCATCCGTGAAGAAGAAGTTGCGAAGAAGCCGCGCACCGCCGTTGCAGGGTTCGACCTGACGTTCTCCCCACCGAAGTCGGTCAGCGCGATCTGGGGCGTAACCGACGCAGGCACGCAAGCCCTGATTGCGCAGGCGCATCACGCCGCGATGCTCGACACGATCGCGTTGCTGGAAAAGCGCGTCGCTGCAACCCGCGTCGGCGCGGGCGGAATCGCGCAAATGCCGATCGTGGGCGTGATCGCTACCGCGTTCGACCACTACGACAGCAGAGCCGCTGACCCGCAACTACACACGCACGTCGTGGTGTCGAACAAGGTGCAGGGCGTAGATGGGCGCTGGCGCACCCTCGACTCCCGCCGACTACACAAGGCCGCTGTCGCTCTCTCGGAGTCGTACAACGCCTTTCTCACCGATCACACCGCGCGGCTGCTCGGCGTGACGTGGGTGCCCGTCGACCGGGGCAAAGACCGCAACACTGGGTGGGAGATCGAGGGCATACCGGCGGCGCTGATCGCGGCGTTCTCCCGCCGCACCACCGGCGGCAGCGACGGCGGGGAGGGCATCGAGCAGGTCAAGAACCGGCTGATCGAGCAGTACGTCGCCACGCACGGCAGACAACCCTCAGCGGCGACGATTGCGAAGCTCCGGCAACAGGCGACCTTGGAGACGCGGCCCGAGAAAGACCTACACTCGCTGGCCGACCTCACCACCGACTGGCGGGCGCGGGCCGAGGTTGTGCTCGGCGAGGACGCACCCACCTGGGCGCAGCACCTGCTCGACCGGGGTGTGACCGAAGCCCGACTGCGGGCAGACGACCTCGGGCTGGAGCAAATCGAGGATCTCGCCTCGGTGGTGCTGATGAGCGTGGCGAACCGGCGCGCAACCTGGGGGCGCTTCAACCTGCACGCCGAGACGATGCGGCAGATCATGGGCGTCCGGTTTGCAACCACCGACGACCGTCTCCAGGTGCTCGATCAGATCGTCTCGCACGCGGAAGCCGAATCACTCCGTCTCACCCCGGACTACGACCGCACCGTACCCGCTCACTACGTCGAGGACGAGGGCAACCGGTTCCAGCCGGTCGATCAAATCGTGTACTCCAGCCAAGACATTCTTGATGCCGAGCAGCGCCTACTCGCGCACAGCCAGCAGACCGGCGGGCCAGCATTGACGGCGCGGCTCGTCGCGCGGCACACCTCCCGCAAGATCAGAGGCGTCCGGCTCGACCCCGACCAGGCCGTCGCTATCACCCGCATCGCCCGTTCCGGGCTGACCCTCGATCTGCTGGTCGGCCCCGCCGGTTCCGGCAAGACCACCGCGCTACGCGCCCTGCACCGGGCATGGACAGCCGCGCACGGACGCGACTCGGTGATCGGCCTCGCACCGTCGGCAGCTGCCGCCGAAGTGCTCGGCGACTCGCTCGGCGTGCGGGCGGAGAACACCGCGAAGTTCCTCTACGAACACGCCAAAGGGCGGTGGAACCTCGAAGCCGGGCAGCTCGTGCTCGTGGACGAGTCCTCCCTGGCCGGAACGCTCGCGCTCGATCGCATCGCCGAGCACGCCGCCGAGGTCGGAGCCAAGGTCGTACTCATTGGCGATTGGGCGCAACTCTCGGCGGTGGAGACGGGCGGGGCGTTCGGGATGCTCGTGCGGCACCGGCAGAGCGTTCCCGAACTCACCGATGTGCGCCGCTTCGCCAACGAGTGGGAGAAGACCGCCAGCCTCGGCCTGCGCCACGGGGACACGGACGCGCTCGACGAGTACCAAGAGCGCGGCAGGCTGGCGGGCGGTGACGCCGAGACGATGCTCGACAGTATCTACGAGGCATGGCGCGCCGACCGCGACGAGGGCCTGCGCACGCTGATGATCGCGGGCACCGGCGAGATGGTCGCCCAACTCAACGAGCGCGCCCGCGCCGATCTGGTCGAAGCCGGACAGGTTGAGGCCGACGGTCTCCGACTGCACGACGGCACCACCGCAGGCGTCGGCGATCTCATCGTCACCCGGCTCAACGACCGCCGCCTGTCCACCGGCAGGGCGTGGGTCAAGAACGGCGACCGCTGGCAAGTCACGCACCGCTACGACGACGGCTCGCTCGCGGTACGGCGGCTGGGGCGCGGCGACAAGCCCCACGGCAAGGCCCTCGTGCTGCCTGCGAAGTACGTGCGCGAGGAACTCGAACTCGGCTACGCCTCCACGGTTCACCGCGCCCAAGGAGCCAGCGTCGATACCGCGCACGCGCTCGTCGACCCCGAAGCATCGTCGCGGGAGTTGTTCTACGTGGCGATGACACGCGGCAAGCACCGCAACCACGCCTACGTGATCGTGCCCGACCCGCACGAGGTCGAGCCGCACCTCGACCAGCCGAAGCCGCTGACCCTGACCGATCGGCTCGCCAAGGTGCTTGCCCGCAGCGACGCCGACCTGTCCGCGACCGAGACGCTGGCGCTCGAGGTAGACCGTCACGCCTCGCTGTCCACCCTGCTCGCCGAGTACGACGTGCTCGCCCGCGAAGCACAAACCGACCGCTGGGCTGCGCTACTTGATGTCGCACCGTTCCCCGAGAACGTGGCCGATGACGTCTTCACCAGCCCCTACTACGAGCACTTGGAGAGCGCACTCGCACGTCACGAGGCAGCCGGCCACCTTGCAGCCGTCGCGCTCACCGCGCTCGCACCGAGACTCACGCCCGGCGAAGACCAGGCCGACCCCGCCGCGCAGCTGGCCAACATGCTCGACCAAGCAACCCAGAAACTCCGGCCCGGCAAACGAACCAGAGCGCGGGTCATTGGACTCATCCCCACGCCTGCCGAGCCGATCGCAGATGACATGCAGACCGCGCTCAACGAGCGGCAGGCGCTGATCGAAGCTGCTGCGCGAGAACTGCTGCACGACGCCCGAGAAGCGGGAGCCGCATGGGTGGCGCGGCTCGGGCAGCTGAGTTCACGACCCGAAGCGCGAGAGCGGTGGCAGGCACACGCCGCCACTGTCGCGCTATACCGCTACCGCTACGAGATCACCGGCCCGGCACCGCTGGGCGACCCGAACATCGTGCGTGGCCCTGACCAAGCGGCCGAGTACCGAGCAGGCCAGGTTGCGTTGCGGCACATCAAGGCGAGTGTTCGACGCGATGATGAGAGAGGATCCCAGTCGACCGTCCGCAGCACACTACGACGTGGGCTCTGACCCTCGACCTCATCAGGCGCGCGACGACACGCCACGCGTAGAACCACTCGGTGACGACGTTGTGGCAGGTGGAAAACTGCTCCGCCGGGCGTGTCACCACGGAACCGACGACGCGGGACGATGCCGGAGGATACCCTATGTAGCATGGGTACCGCGTACGACTTCCTCAGCTCTCATCTGAAGACGATGGCTGCGCCGTACCTGTTTATCGGCTCCGGGATTTCAAGACGGTACGCTGATCTGCCCGATTGGGAAGGTCTCCTTAGACACTTTGCTGCATTTACTAGCCACCCGTATGAGTACTACCGTGGCCTCGCTTCAGGCGATCTTCCTAAGACTGCCTCACTGCTAGCCAACGAGTTCTACTCGGTGTGGTGGTCCGATAAGCGATTCTCAGATTCGAGAGACAGGTATGGTACTGAGGTTACTGATCCCTCATCAGCGCTAAAGATCGAAGTGGCAAGGTACTTCGAAGAAGCGATTGAAGGATTCGAGCCGACGGCCGAGTACGCTTCCGAGTTCTCGCTCTTGCAGAGCGCAAATGTCGAAGGAGTGATAACGACCAACTTCGACAGGCTGATGTCCGTTGTTTACCCTGACTACACCGTCTTTACTGGCCAAGATGAGTTGCTGTTTGCCGATCCACAAGGTATCGCGGAAATCTACATGATTCACGGGTCTTCGCAGCAGCCGCGTTCACTCGTTCTGACGGGGGAGGACTACGAGGACTTTCAAGAGCGAGATGCGTACCTTGCCGCCAAGCTGATGACCTTCTTCGTCGAGCACCCGATCGTTTTCCTTGGCTACAGCCTGAGCGACAACAACGTACTTGAGATACTTCGTTCGCTGGTGAAGGCGATGCGTGGCACCAACGCGAGCAAGCTTAAGGAGCGCCTTCTTTTCGTCAACTGGGACTCGGAAGCTTCCCCAGAGATTCGCTCTCGAACCGTGCAGATCGAAGGTGGTCAAATCGAGGCATTTGAGATCGTTGTCCCTGACTTCATCGACGTCTTTCGAGCGCTAGGAATCAAGGAGAGGGCGCTTCCGGCTCGTGTTCTACGTCAGCTCAAGAATCAGATTTACGAACTCGTGAAGAGCAACGATCCTGACGGTCGACTCGTGCAGGTTTCCGACATTGAGTCAGCTTCGGATCAACTCGACGTGGTGTTTGGTGTTGGTGCCAAGATGACAGTCAAAGGGATCATTGGCCTGTCTCGCTGGGACCTTGTTGATGATGTGCTTGGTTCGCCAGACCGTGGGCTTCCCAGTGACCAGGTGATATCGGAGGCGTTCGGGAGTTCCTTCGCTAGCAACTGGTATGTGCCCTACTGGAAGCATCTCCGGCAAGGTGGATTCCTTGACGAGGTGGGGAGCTTGCTGCCGCAGGTTGAGGTCCCATCCAAAATTCATTCCTATATATCCCGAGAAACCAAGAACCTGGGAAAACGCTCTCTCCCGGATGGTGTGACCTTTCAAGACGTGCTCGATCGCGAAGGAGAGGACTGGATTCTTGGCCACCCTTGGTCTTTGCTCGACGAGACCCGCGACGGTGAGGGCTTGCGAGAGTACCTGAACAACAACCGAAGCTATCGTCAGCAGTCCTACTACCTCACGCAGTACGCCAAGTTGGCCGTGACCCTCGACTGGCTGATGTACGGACCCCCGAACGAGGCCAAATCATGAGCGTTGTAGAGAGCCAGGCGGCAGCGGCCTCGGCATTGCTTTCGGCACCCGTCCTCCGATCAGCGATGCGAGACGGCCCAGCATCGAAGTTGGCGAATCGCACCATTTCAAGTCTCGTTGCGAGTGGTCTAGCCACCGGTGCATCCACCGTTCGTACTCTGATCTGGCGATGTGACCGATGGCTTTCGCGCCACTACCGTAACGATCTCGTCTACCGCAGAGCCGTTCTCGGTCAGATGATCCCCTGGAGCGACGGCATCCTCCTTCCGGAGTTCAGGGTCGGCCGCTCCATCGTCGACTTCTTGGCCGTGACAGACACGTTGCACGCCGTCGAGATTAAGAGCGACCTCGACAACACTTCCCGACTCGATAGCCAACTACACGACTACAGGAAAATTGCACCCTTGGTATCTGTTATGGCATCAAAGCGCGTAGTGGAACGAGTGCTCGCTGCCCGGGAGTTCGAGACTGTCGGTCTTCACTGGCTTGATGCGAACGGTCGCGTGGAGACTGTCCGCGATGCGGAGTTTAGCCGTGAATACCTTGATTCAGAGGTCTTAATGCGGTCACTTCGTCGCGCAGAGTATCTCAGAGTCCTGTCTGCTCTTGGCTCTACTGTTCCCGATCTCCCGAACACGCGGGTGTTCTCATACGCACTAGCAGCTTCCCGAGATCTGGACCCGCTGATTTTCCACAACGCGGTAGCCGATCAGCTGAGAGAGCGAAAGCCGCGGGCTGGCCGTACATTGATCGCTCGATTGCCCGAACCGGTGCGGCCCGCCGTATTGAAGCTCGATCCGACGAGGCAGCAGATATCCAGTCTTCAAGACTGGATGAACCAGGAGGTTGCAAATGTATATGCCTAGGCTGAGGGCACGACAGCACGAGGTATTTGCTGTTCGAAACTGCGCCTCAAGTTTCGCTGCATCTTCGCGTGTCACACCGATTCTTGAGCCGGTGGCCGCGCCAAACGACCTCTTCACACGCAGGCTGGGAGCGATAGCCGAAGAGGGGGCCAGTTGTGACCTCGTCCTTAACCCTTCGGTCGGTGATCTACGTTCGAAGGGTAGTTGGAGAGAACTTGGCGACTATTACCTTGAGAACGATCTTCTCGAGCACCACGGACTTGCCGTCCTCTCCAATGCCGACGCTGATCACGCAGCGATGTCGCGCTGGATCAGTGAGGCTAGGGGCGCTGGGCACCAGTTCACGCTCGATATCGTTCATGAACTGGATCTTTCCGTGACCCTGCAAGGTGCGACGTATCACGGAGTTCGATGGAACATTGCCGAAGATCGGACGGTCCCGGCGTCATATGGTCTGCCCCTCGGAGGCCTTCCGGTGGTCTGGGCGAACGACCCGTTTCCTTCCTTGCCGCGCAATCGAGAGTATGTCGGTCGTGAAGAGGGGATCTTCAGCACTCGCGTTGCTGGCTACAAGAGCGCAGGTTACCTCGGCGTCAGCGACTTCCTCACACTTGGAAGGGGATATCAGCCAGGCGGCGGTCCAGCCTATGCGGTAGTTATTCACTTCACTTATGAATCAGGTGATGTCGTCCGTCTGAAGCACTTCTGCTCTGAAAGCAATGAGACTCAGGATGACCCGGCTGGGAAGTTCTTCGAGGCCCTCGAGAAGCTCATCGACTTCGTTGACGAAAGGTCGCTCCCAACAAACCTAGGAATCGACGGGTTCCGCGATCTGTATCAGCGTCAGCACTTTCCCGGGCTTGGCAAGGTCAAGGAGTTGTCGATTATGAATCACATGTTGGTCATGCAGGACGCGATTATCTAGATTTCGTGTCGAGATGAATCAGTCGGAGAGGACACGGAGATGCCAGCGTACGACTTTGCACGAGGATCCCAGCCTTCCCAACTAGAAGCGAGACATCACTTCAGTCGTCAGACTGTGATTCGTTGGCTCGCTTGACGACGCCCTTGGCGACCGGCTTTAGAGGTCTCCAGTCGATGCCGCTGCCTCGCCAGTAGCGGTCGCATTCCGCCTCGATCTCAGACTTCAGTTCGTCCAGTTGCGCGTAGCTCGCTTGCTCAGACTTGGACAGACCTGGACCCTTCATCTGTTCTCTGTACGCATCAAGCTTCTCTTGAATTCGGCGCAAGGCTATACCAGCAGCGCTACTAAAACCCCTTATGTGGCCGTCATCACGATGATCGCTCAATACCTGTCGAGCAGACTCCTGCACAGTATCTCGCAGGAACTCACCTGCCTTTTGAAAGTGATTATTCACCGCACTCCTTCCTCGATTCTGCTAGCCAGCCGAGGCTGGCAGCGTAGGTCAACTTGGCTTCGTCGCACCGATGCCGCTGGCGAACGCCGTCGCGGTTCAAAACGGAGTCTCGGCGTTCGTGGACCACGGACTGGTTGGCGTTGGCGGCAACGCACCTTCTGGTAGCGGTAGGTTTGCGACGACGTAGAGCTTCAAGATGTCGTCGCGATCCATGAACATGATCTGGCTGCGCTTGTGGGCGTCGAGTGCGTTGCCGAGCCAGTTGCGCGCCGCCTTGGTGATCTCGCCACCCGCCACGATGAAGGCATGATCGACCAGTACGCGACGATTGGTCTCGGGGTCAAAGATCTCGTGCGCCAGCATCATGAGCGCCTGGTTGTGGATCTCAGCCATGTTGGCGTTACCCGTCTTGGTTACCCCCGAAGCGTCGAGCTTGCCCCTCTTCGCCTGGATTCCGAAGTAGAGAATGTGCTGCGTCGGCAAGGTGTAGCGCATCCAAATGTCCTTGCCGTACTCCAGAGCCTTATCCTTGTGCCCGGCGGCCGTGATGCGGTGGTAGCCAAGTTGTCTGAACATCGGGAGTAGCACCTCCTCGATGAGGTCATCCTCGCTGCACTGGTCGAGGTACGCCGTCAGGAGTTGCCGCCGTTCCAGCTCAGCCTTGCTGAAGGGTCGGTGGGGGTTGGTGGCAAGGATGGTCACGGTCTGGGTGCCGACATGACGCAGATAGCAGTGGTTGTCCTCGCCATAGAATGCCTCGAAACCTTCGCGGCCAAGGACCTCGTTGAGTTGCGCGAGCGCCCGTGGACGGTCTGACCCTTCGTTGAGCCGATCGACCGGGCTCATCAGCTGATCGATGAGGCGACAGAAGATCTCTGGCGGGCGGTTGGGTCCGTTGTGCGGTTCGGCCAGCATCTGTTCCAGCACATCTGCCACCCAGCGGTGGCGAGTGGAACCGTCATGCTGGTACTCCGTCTCCAGCTCTTGGAAGAACGAGGTGATGTACATGCTGGACCGGTAGGGGAAGTACTTGGCTTCGTCCTCATTTTCGGCGTCGTCACGGCCCGTGTTGCCCACGATGAGGTCAGCAAGAGCTTCGAGGTTGCGGCGCTTAAACTTCACGGTGCCATTATCGCAAGTCAAGCCGACAAGCCTCCGGACTCAGCAACGCTCGTGTGCCGCAGCTCGTGCACGGTCACCTCGGAGTGTGCAGCACAAGGAGACGTCAGAACAAGTCTCTCGTGTGCGTCCAGACGGTCATCCGATGCACGTTGAACCGCCGACAGATCGAGACCACGCTCTCACCGTTCGCGCGGGCTGTTCGGATAGCGTCCACTTGGCTCTCCGTGAGGGGTGTTCTAGCTCGTCTCCTAGGGTTCGCGACGACTCCCGGCTCATCGTCAGCGGCACCGTCCGGCTGATCGCCGAGCACGAGCTTCGCCTGATTCTACGCGGAACTCAGCCGCTCGAACCGCTGCCAGGTGTTCGGTTTGAGTCCACCCGCGTCCACAATTTCGGACGTACTAGAACCGCTGACATCGGAAGATGCGGGTTTTGGCGCGAGGGCGGCGAACGGATCGGTGATTCGTATCGTCGTCTTTTCTTCTTCGCATCAGTCGATGGCGGGAGTCGGTGGCGGGCCTGCGGCGCAGGCCAGGGCTGCGAGTCCGCTGATTCACGGCAGGGAGTTGTGCCATCCCTCATCCACAGCTGTGGTCGCGGACCACAGGGCCAGGGTGATGGTCGCGGTGCCCATTAGCGGTTCCGCTCTCAGCCTGGGTTGAAGGTGCATCCTGGCTGGGCCGCGAAATTGCCATGGGACTGCGGCGGGTTCGCCGGGTGGACTCGGGTCATGACACCGAATGCTGCAACCTTGATTCGAGACGGACTGGCGCTCGACGTTGATGAGCGCTCGGTGGTCGCTAACGCCCTACTTGAAAACATTGACGATACAGACGATGCGAGTGAAGTTGATGATGCGTGGCGTGTCGTAGTTTCTAGGCGAATTGCAGAGATGCGTTCTGGCGCGGTTGAAATGATCGACGCTGACGAGCTTTTCGCTGAGATGCGTGCTTCTGTGGCCGAATAATGTTGGCCCAGCGGGTACATCCCGAGGCGGCTGACGAACTACGCCACAACAACTAACCGCACTGCAGACGACCGAGCACGCAATCATTCGCCAGCCATATTTTCTGGTAGGTGCAGCAAGCTTATTGGTGAACTGATAGCCCCTGGTGGGGACTAGATGTCGAGTTCTTCGACATCGCGGGCGTTGGTTGAGCCGCCAGCGTGGAAGGACTCTAGGCGGCCAAGCAGGTCTTCCAGCGTAGAGAGTTCCTTCGGGGTCAGGGCTTGGAAGAAGCGTTCTCGTTCGGTGCGCAAGGTCGGCTGTAGAGCCGACCACCAGGCCTGCCCCTCGGGAGTGAAGCTTAAGAGTCTCGCGCGCGCGTCCTCGGGGTGTCGCCTGGTCTGTACCCAGCCCACAGCGACCAGGTGTTTGACCGTAGCGCCGATATTGCGCGGGTCCACAGCGATAGCGACGGCGACCTCAGCCTGGGTCCGCTCGCCGCTGGCCAGGGCTGCCATCGCAGTGAACTGCGCGGTGGTCACGCCCCGCTCCGTGAGATAGGAGTGCCACGCCCTCTCGGCTCGGCGCCCCAACGTGGCGAGGAGGAAGCTCGCCCTCCGCCGGTATTCGACGCCATCCGATATAGTCATGTTTTATGTATAACACGCCTTCCTCGACAGTACCAATCCCCGCCGACCACAACACCATCAACCCGTTCGTCATCGTCTCAGACGCCAACGGCTTCATCCGCTTTGTCGAAGCGGTCTTCGGCGGCAAGGAAGCCGAGCATGTCAGAACCCTCGATCGCGACGGCAAGATCATCCACGCCGAGGTCGTCGTCGGAGGCTCCACGATCATGCTGAGCGACAGCAAGGACGACTGGCCTTTCACCCCTGCTTTCCTGCAAATCTACGTCTCTGACGCCGAGACCTGCCTGAACACGGCAGCGCAGCTCGGCGCGCAGGTCGTAACGCCCTTGTGCGATTTCTACGGCGGCTACCGCCTCGCGCGCATCCTCGACCCCTGGAAGAACCTCTGGTGGCTCTATGAGCCTGACACGCAGCCGGTTTCGCAGAACCAGCGCGACAGCGATACCGAGTGGCACGACCGCAAGCCCAGTCTCGTCTACACCACCTTGATGGACACGATGGGCAGCCTCGGTCGGCCGGAATCTCGTGAGCGTGATCATGAATCATGAGGAGCAGTCCTGACCCAGCAGTTCCCCACCGGAGCCGCCCGACGACTGCGCGGTTTATCCACACGCGACCCTCATGTCGTGTTGTCGCTCCGATCGATTGAGTGGGACCGATCTCGGTGCGGGGTACGACCGATTTCGAGCCGGAAGTGGACCGATCTCGGCGGAGGGGCGGTTGGGGCTGGGCGTCTGGAAAGTCACAAGGCCGGGCAGCGTCGACGCACAGCGGTGGACAACCCAGCGCACGGGGCCGTGTCCACAGGAGTGGAACAGCATGTGGCTTCAGCGCTCGGTTTTCCCCACCTGTGGGCAGAGCTGTGGAAAATTACATCGATGTTTTTCCACATGTGTGCGCACAGCTGTGGATGAATCACACCGTTGTGCTTCCCCAGATTCACAACCCTGAACAAACCTGTGGATAACCGTTCGATGACGGTCAGATAGGCTTGTCATTCCGCTCATGCAAGTGCCGCCCGCAGACAGATCACACCGATGAGCGCGATGGTGATACCCACAGTGCCGCACACTCCGTAGACGGTGCGCCTGTTCCTCGGGGCCCATGCGTACAGCGCCGCCACGATCGCGCCGGTCACGAGTCCTCCCAGATGGCCCTGCCAGGAGATGTTCGCTCCGATGAAGGAGATGGCCAGGTTGAGCACGAGCAGTCCCACGATCGCGCTGGTGTCCCTGCCGAATCGTCGCTGAATGATGAAAAGCGCTGCGAACAGGCCGAAGACCGCGCCGGAGGCGCCCACCGTCGAGGTCAGCCATGAGGCCGGTGCCGTCGGAGAGGCCAGCCAGTAGATCATGGTCGATCCGCCCAATGCGCTCAGAGCGCACAGGGCGGCGAAGCGCCACCTTCCGAGAATCGGCTCAAGAGCGCTGCCCAGAACCCACAGTGCCCACATGTTGAAAGCCAGGTGCATCAGCGACGCATGGAGGAAGGCGGTCGTCATGAAGCGCCACGGCTGGCTGCTCGCCACCGCGGGCACGAAGGCGAACTGGGCTCCCAGTGAGGGAAGCGCCATCTGCACCAAGTAGATCGTCACGCAGGCGATGATCAGCCCTTTGGTCACCAGGGCATCGGTGATCGCCCGTCCGCCGAGTAGCGAGCTCACTCCTCGACGGGACGAGGCATTCCTGCGGGCGCAGTCCACGCAGTGCACACCGACGGCGCTGGGCACCTGGCATTGAGGGCAGGTGGGGCGATCGCAGCGCTGGCAGCGCACGTACGTGACGCGGTCCGGATGGCGCGGACATACCGGGGACGGGTCGGGATTGGTGCTGGGCTGGGTCATGGCAGCTCCTGTCGGACTCCGCAGCTCGAAGAGGAATCAATCGCGTGCGCTGACGCCGTCGGTCCGTGAGGAGCCGACGGCGTCGAAGCACGGGGCAGTAGGGGCTCGACTCACTTCGTGACGGTCACCGAGGTGATGACGACATCCTCGAGAGGGCGGTCGCGCGGGTCGGTGGACACCGCCGAAATCGCATCGACCACCTGACGGGAGGCGTCATCGGCGACCTCGCCGAAGATCGTGTGCTTGCCCTGCAACCACTCGGTGGGAGCGGTGGTGATGAAGAACTGGGAGCCGTTGGTGCCCTTGCCGAGCCGACGACCGGCATTGGCCATGGCCAGGATGTAGGGCTGGGTGAAGGTCAGGGAAGGGTCGATCTCGTCGTCGAAGGTGTAGCCGGGGCCGCCGGTGCCAGTGCCCAGGGGGTCGCCGCCCTGGATCATGAAGCCCGGAATGACGCGGTGGAAGATCACGCCGGAGTACAGGGGCGCGTTGGACTGCTCCTTCGTGCGGGGGTCGGTCCAGGTCTTCTCGCCGGTCGCCAGGCCCACGAAGTTCGAGACGGTTTCAGGAGCCTGCTCCGCGAAGAGCTCAAGGCGGATGTCGCCGAGGTTGGTGTGCAGTGTCGCTTCCATGACCGCAATCGTTGCACGCGTCCTGCGAACAGCGGTGTGACGCTCGGCGGTGGACTCTCCTGTTCACCCCAGGCAAAACGCCTGTCCGGATTGCGGGTGCCATAGGCCTGCAGGTGGGACGATGGAGTCAAGCGACCTCATCGTTCAGAGCAGGGAGACCATCATGGCTTGCAAGACCTTCGCGAAGAAGATCGACACTGACCAATTCCGTCAGGAGACGGCCTCCCTCGCCGAGAACATCGCGGCCCGGGCCGAGCGCGCCGCCGTATGGGCGGCTCCTCGGGTGAACAAGGCCCGCACCGAGGTCGCCAAGGCCGCCAAAGAGGCCCAGCTGCGCGCACAGCCCGTCGTCGAGGAGGCCCGTACCCGGGTGGTCGAGGACTATGTTCCAGCCGCTCATAGGGCCGCCGTCGCCGCTCAGAACGCGGCCGGCACAGAGGGTACGCTTACCGAGCGTGCTCAGCGCATCGCCGTCGCCGCGAAGAACGCGGCGCTCGAGATTCCGGAGGTTCCCGTGAAGAAGAAGCACCCCGTCCTCAAGACGCTCGGCTGGCTCGCACTGGCCGGTGCCGCAGCGGGCGCCGCCTACGTCGTGTGGCGGCGCAGTCAGCCCGTGGAGGACCCGTGGGCCGAGGAGTACTGGGCCGACGCCGCCGAGGATGAGGCCGTCGAGGAGGGGATCTCCGCTCCCGTGGTCCCGGCCGAATGAGGCGATGAGACGATAAGCCGATGGGGCAGTGAGGTTGTTGAGGCTGTTGAAGCAGTTGAGACTCAGCATCGCTTAGTCGCATCGGTCGCATCTCAAGACCGACGACCAAGGCCGACAACGCCGATTGAACGCCGATTGATGGTGTCCCCCGTGCGCGTCGTGCGCGCCGCACGGGGGTGCCGCTTCGGCCGGGATGGCCAGGATGGCTCCGCGCGGGCTCTCGGATGGATAGGCTGAGAGCATGAGCGCCATCGTTCCCGCGTCTACGGTGCCCCTGATTCGAGGCACCAATGAGCCCGCTCCCCTGCACATGCCGCAACTCGGTCTCGGTACCTACAAGATCGGTGCCGAGCAGGTTGAGCGAGTTGTCCGCGATGCCCTCGACGTCGGCTACCGGCACATCGATACCGCTCAGATGTACGGCAACGAGGCCGGGGTCGGTGCCGCCCTTGCGAGCTCGCGGGTCCCCCGCGACCACCTATGGGTGACCTCCAAGCTCGACAACCCCAATCACCGGCGCGAGGACGCCCTGCGCAGCTTCGAGGCCACCATGCGCGACCTGCGTCTGGATGTGCTCGATCTCTTCCTCGTCCACTGGCCGATGGCCGACTCCCCCGGTATCGACCTGGTCGACACCTGGCGCACCATGATCGACATTCTGGAGTCCGGTCGTGTGCGGGCCATCGGCGTGTCCAACTTCCAGGCCGAGCATCTGCGCATGATCATCGAGGCCACCGGCGTGACTCCGGCCGTCAACCAGATCGAGCTCCACCCGTATCTCTGCCAGGAACAACTGCGCGCACTGCACGACAGCCTCGGGATCGTCACCGAGTCCTGGTCCCCCCTGGGCCGCGGTCGGCTGCTGGAGGAACCGGTCGTCAGGGACGTAGCCGCAACGCTTGGCGTCACGCCCGCCCAGGTCGTCATCCGCTGGCATGTGCAGCACGGACTGGTGGTCATTCCGAAAACGACGCATTGCGAGCGCATGCGCGTCAATGCGGACGTGTTCTCCTTCGGATTGTCGCGTGAGCAGATGGCGGCGATCGATGCGTGCGACCGGGGACTGCGCACGGGATCGCACCCCGACCGGGTTCAAGAGCGGTCTTGAAGCGCAGGGCCCTCATTTCCAGCGCAGAAGACCCAGGAAACCCAGCATCATGACGAGGAAGCCCACGTACAGGTTGCCGTTGGCCAGCCAGTCGTTGGCGTGGTGGGCGCGGAAGTACGGCAACGGATACTTGCCCTGGAAGAGGTAGGTCGCCACCACCCACAGCAGCCCGATCACCATGAGAGTCACCATGGTGGGGGCGTACCAGTTGGGGCTTCCAGTGCGCTTGACCTTGACCGGAACGCGCGAGACGCGGTTCGCCGCGGACCGCGATTCCTGCTCTTCCTTCTTCGCTGCGGCCGCCTTGGCAGGGTTGCCCGAGCGCTTGGGGGCGGACTTACTCGACTGGGCCACGCGGGCCTCCTCACTGGCGGGGCGATCGGGGATCCGGACTTGTTGCCGGGCTTGTCGATGCCTAGCCTAGGGCATCGTAGAGCAGAATCTGTCGGTCCTGAGTCGTGGCCGAGGTGCACAGACCCCTAGACTGGTCAGCGGCACATGAATCTCAGGCCACCAGGAGGGCTGATGGCAACAAACCACAGGGCGAAGCCGCGTCGCCGTTCAGCGCTTGACCGGGTCCTGTCGGGATTCGGGGAGCTTCTCATCACCGTCGGGGTCGTCGTGGCGCTCTTCCTGGTGTGGCAGTTGTGGTGGACCGGTTTCGACGCGAACAAGAAGGCCGCGGCCCATACCGTCGCCTTCCACGAGACGCAGGTGGACTCCCCCAAGACTGAGGGACACCCGCACACCGAAGACCCGCCGGTGCCCGATGCGGCCGCTTACGGCGAGACCATCGGCATGCTCATCGTCCCCAAGTGGTACGGCGTGACGAACAACAACATGCCGATCGTCGAGGGCACGGGCAGTGACGTGCTGGATCAGGCTGCGGCCGGCCACTACCCGGACACGCAGCAGGTCGGTGAGGTCGGCAACTTCGCACTGGCCGGCCACCGGCGCACCAACGGAAACTCCTTCCTGCGCATCGACACGCTTGAGGAGGGCGATGAGATCGTCGTCGCCACCAAGGACACCTGGTACGTCTACACGGTCTCATCGCACGAGATCGTCGACCCGACGCAGGTCGATGTCATTGCCCCGGTTCCGGGTGATCAGGAGGCCCAGCCCGTGGATCGCTACATCACGCTGACGACCTGTCATTCGCTGACCACCGGAGAGTGGGGCAATGACCACCGCTGGATCGTCCACGGAAAATTCTCCTACTGGATGCCCCGTGCCGAGGGACGCCCCGCCTCGGTCCTCAACGACCCGGAGGTCAACTGATGTACGGATGGATCTGGCGGCATCTGCCCGGCCCGAGCTGGTTCAAGGCCATTGAGGCCCTGGCCCTGATAGTGCTGACGGTGCTCTTCCTCTTCGAGGTTGTCTTCCCCTGGGCCAACACCACGTGGAACATCTCCGGAGAGGCAACTGTTTGATGGACCTGATGGGTCTGATGGCGATGGATGGAAGGGCGATACGCGCCTAGGCGGTGAGCCCTAGACAGGTGGGGTGAGGCCGGCGTTGATCAACGCC
>ERZ773068.435-NODE-435-length-22151-cov-5.933698_pt1 | contig 22151 bp, 20 predicted proteins | sample MGYA00580620_ERZ773068 | MGnify/ENA primary metagenome ERZ773068 (study PRJEB29015, sample SAMEA2737983) | human oral metagenome | biome: human oral; feature: human-associated habitat; material: dental | place: China | collected 2101 ... | reverse complement strand
CTCAACGAACTCATCGCAACCAACCGAGCACCTGACACTGTACATGCAGAAAAAAATATCATCGCTCCACAAGAAATCCAACCAAACCAAACATTCTGTCCAGACCAAACAAAAACCACCTTCTGGCCCAATGTCACAGATCCCAATGAAATGTGTCAAGCAGGAAATGTTGTGGCTGTTGCTACACTCACACCAAAAGGTGGAAAAATAGTGTATAGAGTAGGGAATGATATAAAAGAGGGGAAGATTACGCCACAAATACAACCATGAACAAATCAATTTGGTGGAATACTTGAATTAGATGGCATATTGTCTGGTGTATTGAATAATTCTAAAATTTTATGAGTAGACTGACTTCTTCCTAGTAGTGTTATTATCAAGAATAAAAACAATTTTTATCTTAATGCTAGGTGTAGGTCAATATCCGAAGAAAAAAGATATTGTATTGAGGACAGTCTCTTGAAAATTGATGGAAATACAATTGAATTCTGACGAACATTTAATGGCTCGTGGTATTTTAATAAAAATCCTATTAAAATCATATTTACAAAATAAAAAAACTCCAATTGGAGTTTTTTTATTTTAAGAGGCTTTGGATTATTAGGATATAAAAAGATTTCGCGCAATCGTTGTAAACTCTTTCTCTTGTCGGATTCCATCTTTCTCATAAACAATTTTTCCAGTAATCGTAATCTTACCCTGATAACTATATCCATCATCCATAGTAAAGAGAATTTTATTTCCTTCAGCCTTGACATGAAGCTGTGGATTTGGTACAGTCCCTATGTATCCTGGAGGCGTATCTCCTACTACCTTCAAATCTTCAAATCGTGCCCCATTTGGCAAATTCTGCAATTCAAGAATATTAAACCATTGTCAATACACGCGTGCCTGATTAATATCCTGTTCCCCCGGTATCTGCTTCACCACTTCTTCCAACTCTTTCTTCATTGCTTCTTCTTTTTGCTTGCGGATTTGTTCTGGAGAAGGTCCTTTGTTCACTTCTTCCAATTTCACAATTCTTCCCAAAGCCATTGGATCCTGCACCACCTCACGAGATCCTGCATGAAGACTCATCACACGATCATGCATCACATCATGAGCATTCGTTGGCTTGTATCCAACACTTGGATTTTTTCCATCCCATGCCACTCTCACTCCCGCCATCACAAAGTTTCCTCCATGATGCTTCACATTTGTTCCCGCATTCACAAATCCTGTCACACGAGAAGAAAAATCCTTCTGTGCCGTCAATGAAATTTCTCCATTCGTCGCACCACTCACTCCCACACGAGCTCCGTAGTCTGACAAATATTCTGTATGAGATACACTTCCAATGGTTTCATTCTTTCCAAATGTTCTTCGTGTATGATCTACCCCAACACTTGTCACACCATTGGCAGTGGTATTGAACCCAACACTTCCACCAACTGTGGTTCTCTTTCCACCTTCAAAAAATACATTTTCTCCAATCTGTTTGTCTCGTGCCACATGATGAATCACATGTCCTTCTGCATTATGCACCACAGAACCATTTGGAACCACTCCCACTTCCGCAGAAGCACCATATCCTCGAACCCCATACTTTCCACGAGAAGTAGAAATACTACCCATGCCATACACAGTATCTCCTGCCACACCACCAGCCACGAATCCATTATTGTATTCTTTTCCAGCAGTTCCTCCAGCATTAAACGCTACATTTCCTTTCCCCACAGACACTCCCATCGCTGGTGCTGTCTGACTCTGCTGATGATTTACACTCACCTGAGCATTTACAACATTTACAGGGCGAAGTTCGCGTTCTCCATTCGCCGCAACATCAGTCTGAAGCGCCGCTACCCGTGCCTGCGTGTCCTGAGTTACTTTTTCCATTTGTGGACTTTTGGCGTGTGCTGGCGATACAGCAAGTGCTGCCGTTACGATAGCTCCAGCCAGTTTGTTTCGATTATTTATTCCCATAAGATAATAGTAAAGAATAAAGATAAATGCAGTTTATGCTGAAATAATGAGCATAAATTAAAATAATTTTACAATATTATTTTATTTTGTCAAATATAAGTTGAGAGAAATTTTTGACACAAGAAAAAATTGAGAAAAATTTTCTCCAAAAAATGATTGATAAGCCAAAAATACATTTTTTTGTCTAGAATTTTTGAAAACAGGGAAAAAATTTTGTCGTCAATATTGAACAAAAAATTTGTAAGATTCCACGCTGGGAAAAGGTGCGCGACAAGAAAATTTTTCTTAAATTTGACAATTTTTTCATCTGCTCTACAATGAAAAAAACTAAAAACTTATGAAATTTTTCTCTCACGGAGTGCTCGGGATGAATGCTCGAAATCTCAAATATATTCGTACCAAAAATGTCGGCGAATCCGTTTCTCTCGCGGATAGTAAACTCAAAACCAAAAATTTTCTCTCAGGGCGGGGGATTCCGTTTGCAGAAACATATGCTGTGCTGGATTCACAGGCTGAACTCAATAATTTCCCCTTTGACTCTATTCCTGAAAATGCCTTTGTAATCAAGCCAAACAAGGGAAGTAAGGGGCAGGGTATTTTGATTGTCAAAAAAACAAAAACTGGAAAATTTTTGATTGATGGGCGCGTGTGGACAGAAGACGAGGTGCGCTTGCATATGACGGATATACTCGGTGGGGCGTTCTCGCTTTATGGTAATCATGACAAGGTCGTGGTCGAGGAACTTCTGCGACCAGGGCGTGATTTTTCAAAATTTTGTCGTCATGGACTCGCTGATATTCGTATGATTGTGTACAATTATGTACCTATCACTTCTATGGTACGCATGCCGACGGAAGCGTCTGGCGGAAAGGCAAATCTCGCGCAGTGAGGAATTGGTCTTGGGCTCAATATCGCGAATGGCGAGGTGATGAGTTTTTTTCAGAATAAAAAAAGTTTTAAAGAAAAATTCCCAGGTGGATATGAGCACCTCAAAGGCTCCATTGTGCCTTTTTGGGACAATATTTTGCTGTATTCGTCGCAGATTCAGTTCTACACAGGGCTCGGATATTTGGCGCTGGACTGGGTGATTACCAAAAATGGTCCAAAATTGCTCGAAATCAACGCTCGTGCTGGGCTCGAAATCCAGAATGTAAATCTCGTTCCACTTGCTAAACGCCTTGAACAGGTGGATGATCTCAAAATCAAATCCCCAGAAAAAGGTGTTGAAATCGCAAAATCTTTGTTTCATAGCGCGGTTTCGAGTGGTGCCGTTGGGAAAAAAATTATTCGTTTTGCACAGCAGGCGACAATTCGCGGTATCGAAATCATGGTAAAAGTTGACCCCAATCAACAAGAAACGGCTATTTCCGTCAATCTCAAAAAATATTTTTCCCGCGATTCAGTAATTCAGTTTGCTGATGGTGTTCAGCTTTCTCTTGGGAAAATTGAAAAAATCCTCGATCATAACGAAAAAAATCTCGTGATTCTTGGACAGGCAGACCTCGCGGATTGTCTCATTGCACCGACGATTCTTGCGCCGAACACGCACCAAAATTCTCGATTTTCGTCACAAATTCACGATATCGACAACAAAATGCATACTTTGGCTCGCAAGCTCAATTTGTCTGCTATTTTGCGCCCACAAAATTATTCTGCGGAATTGCACAATTTTTTGAATAATCCGCACGAATATAATCCAATTTTTGAATACAAATTCCCGACAGAGGAGATTTTTGCTGATATTGACGCGCTTTCTGCGGATTTGGAAAATGAAATTTCGTTACTGAGTGCCAAGGATTCTACGCTTCAAAAATTATTTTCTGAAAAACTACAAGAACTCTCTGACCGAAAAAATCTTATTCTTGCGTACAAAAATTCTGATTATCCGAAAATTGCTCAATACAATGCTAAGCTTTTTGGTGCCATCAATTCGTCACTTCTTGAGCAAGCATCGAAAAAAGTTTTTGAAAAATCTTCAAAAAAATCACAAAATTCTGAAAAAATTCTTGGGAAAATTTTGTCGCTGGATGAGATTCAGTCGGAGGTGGAAAATTTTTTGAAATCCAAAAATATTGAGTGAATTCCGGTGAAAATTTCTGAAACGACTTACTCGCGAATGGCGGTGGCGTACAAGAAAAATGGCGTGCACATCAATATTTCTGCCAATGCAAAAATCGCCAAAAATGAACTTCCAGCGATTCTCGAACACGAGTTGGGCGTGCATTTGCAACGATATTTAGCGGGGAAAAAAACGGGCCTCAAAATTTTTGAAACGGGCGTTGGATATTATTTGCGTGATGAAGAAGGGCTCGCCGTGTACAAATCTTTCCAAAAATTACCAGATAATTATGAGAAAAATGCTATGTTTTTTAACTATTATCTTGTTGCACACGCGGATGAGCTCTCATTTTCGCAACTTGTAGGACTTTTGCGATCCATCTATCCTGAGCGCTCACTTGAAAAAATTTTTTCCTCAGCGTCTCGATTCAAGCGAGGAATTCAAAATACTTCGGTTTCTGGAATTCCTGGAAATTCCTATCAGAAAGACAAAATTTATCTTGATGGCTACCATCTCGTGAACGAATGGGTCGAAAATGGCGGTGATGCGAACCTTCTGTATTTTGGAAAAATAAAAATTTCTGATTTGCCACTTATTGCTAAACTTTAAAAATATGCGTTTTATTTATTTTTTGATTTTTTTGCTCGTTCCGTTCGGGATTTTTGCACAAGAAAATACTCCAACTGAAACTCATGATACCGCGACTGGTGCGATAGAAACGACACAAACTGGCGTAACAGGCAATCCACTCTTACCTCAATGTAGCGATGTAATTGGGATTTCTGGGGCGGTACAGGTGCGCTTGGGAACGACACATGAATATAGTTTGGTGGATAATAATGGTTCTGTGGCGCCTACGGGGTTTTTCCGTATTCAGATGGATGATTATATGGAGGATGTGAAGGCGACAAATAGTAAACTCTCCCATACATTCAATATTTCTCCAGGAATTGCGACCATCACTTTTACGCCGATTGATAGTGCTGCGTACAATTGTGTGGGAAGCATCACGCGCGAAGTTCACGTGTATCGCGAAGTGATTATGTATATCGGGAAAGAGCGTACTGATATTGGTGATTCGACGCTAGCGAGTGTTTTTCGTGAAAAATCTGTTTTGCTCGATGCTCATTTTGTGGGAAATTCTTTCCAAATTGAAGATCAGTCTGCGCTCTGGAATGCGATTGGTGCGGCCGATATTCTCGTGATCAATCATGATAATATTATTGAATTATTTTCTGAAATGGAACGCCTTCAGCGTATCAAAGAAAATATTTTCACGAATACGAAGATTTTTATTATTTCGCCTCATTCTCGTACGCTTCTTGCGAAGGTTTTGGCAAAATCTATCGCCAATCTCGGTATCACGGACAATAATATTTCGCTTATTAGCGCTGACCAGCTCAGTACTTTGCTCGGAAAATGGGCATACGAAGATGATCGTGAAGTAGTGCTTGGCGAGACTCTTTCATATGAAAAAAATCATTTTGCTCTCACGATGAGTAGCTTTTTGGAGTATCTTGCGTATTCGGGCGTTTCGTACCAATTTCTTGGATTTTTGCTCTTGCTTTCGGTAGTAGCCTTGATTTTCAATATTCTCAAACAAATTATCGGTTTGGATACATTTTCCGTGTATTATCCACTTTTGTTTGCGATTATTGTTTCGCAGATGGGCTATACTTTTTCCCTTGTTTTTGCAGCTCTTGCGGTGATTTCCGTGATTGTATCGAACGCGATTACCAATCGGATTCAGCTTCTCGTCAATGCCAAAAAGGCCTTCCTGATCAGTATGTATATTTTCTTGTTGCTCGCGGCAATGGGTGTGGATAATGTTTTTGAAATTGGGATTTTCAATTATACGATTTTTCAGAATTCGGTGGCTATTGTTGGGATTTTTGCGATTTTGTTCATCATGGAACGGCTCATTGATGGTATCAAATTTTTTTCAAAATCTGGGATTCTCGAATTGTTCCGTTATGCAGTGATTATCGTGATTGTGGTGGCGATTTTCTCGTCTCGCTCGCTTCAATATTTTCTCATTTCGTATCCGGATGTGATTTTCTTGATTGTGATTGCCAATCTTTTGGTGGGGCGCTATACAGGGCTTCAAGTCGTGGAATATTTCCGATTTTCGCCAGTGCTTCGCAATATCAGCGAAGAAGAATAAAAATTCTCGTATGAGAATTTTTATTTTGCATTCTAAAAAATTAAAATTTCGCAATAAAAAGTCAAATTGCTCTTGCAATTTACAAAAAAACAATATTATGAATAATATATTTATCGAATTATGAATATTTCGCGAAAACATTTTATTATGCTCGCAACGGTGAGCCTTTTTACAGGAATGATTGCGCCCGCTGTGGCTGGCGTAAATGTCAGCCGTCCGTATGCATTGACAAATATGCAATATGTGGCATATAGTATTTTAGTTGGCCTCACGATTTTATTTTTCCTCGCGCATTTTCGCCTTCGGAAAATCTTATATATCGTGACTGCCGCGCTTATTGTACTGATTTTATCGCTTGGTGTGATGACGGTTACTGGTATGGTAAAAAGTTTTTCTCATCAGGTTTTGCAGAATTTTTCGTGGGGATGGATTTTTTTGTTGATTGGGCTCGTGTTTTTGGTGTTGACTTTTGTGCGAGATGATGAACAAATTTTGCCATCACAAAAAAATGATTTTTCCCTTCTGTATGAGAAAATTCTCGGAATTGTTGGAATGATTACACTCACACTTTTGACTGCATTCATTATTTTTATTGCGGAGCAAAATTCGGCAAAAAGCACGAAATCAAGCGCACTTGGGAATATTTTTACCACTTCAGAATTGACGACAGCGTCTGGACAACTTTTGTCGCCTTCCTTTCAGGAAATTCGCAATTTTTCTTACAATCGTTCCAAAAATATTTTTTCATTTATCGCGACTGACAAAAATGGCGTAACAAAGGCGTTTCCGAGTAAAATAACGATTCAAAATCCAGAAAATTTGGCTAGTGTTCGCACGATTGGCGAGAGGAATTTTTTTGTACAAAATGACGGAAATGTCGTCGAAAATGAGAAAAATATCGGAAGGTTCATTTCTGGGGAAAATTCTCAATTTTTGGCTTTCCGATCGGAAAATGGAGAACTTCATATCGTGACGGATTCTGGCGAACAAATTTTCCAGACGGAGACTGAGACGACCGACAAAATTTTTTATAATTCGCAAACCAAGGATGTTTTTTGGCGAGAAAAAATTGGCGATGCGCACATGATTTTTAAGAATGGAAAAAAATTGAGTGACGCGTATCCGAGTATTTTGCGCTATTCGGTCGCGGAAGATGGTAGTATTATGATGATTGTTGAGGACCAGAATTTTGCCAAAATGGTTGTCAAAAATGGCACTGTGATTCATACGATTCGCGAGGAATACGTGCAGGGAACGCTTCGTATGAATGCGTACAATGTGCTCTACGCCATCAAAAATACCGACGATGAAAGTTTTTCGCTCGTGATGAATGGTGCGGTTTTGGATCGTCGACTTGATGAAATTCGTGAAATTTTCTTGGAGCAAAATTCGAGTGGTTTTGCGTATTTTGGACGACCACAAGGGGAAAATCGATATTGTTTTTTCACGCGATACCGCGGGAATTTATGTGGTCTAGAAAAATACATGAATCCCGCTCTGGAAGGGGATAATTCCGGGATTGTTTTCGCGGCGTTCCGTGAAGGTCGTTGGTCGATTTATCGCAATGCGACCGAACTCATCCGCAAATCTGGCTATCAGAATCGCAGTGATATTTCCTACGATTATTTTTTCTTCGATCCAACGAATTTTCGCCATTATGTATTTATTGAAAAAACGGAAAATGGCTATGTAATCAACAAAAAATGAAAAATTCTCGAAAAAACTTGGGAAGATATCGATGTGAATAGCATCGCATTTGGCTATGATACGATTTTTCTTGTGGTGAAAGATGACGAAGGTTGGAAAATCCTAGAATTTTAATTGACTTTCCAAAAATTTTTGGTATAGTGCCTCCCCAATTTTTTAACCACTGGAGGGAGGAAATCATGCGCGTCATGGTTACGGTCGAAGAAATTGTTCGATTCTTCGAAAAATATCAAGAAAATACGGATTCTTCGCAAATTATGCAAGAAATTCAAAAATATTTTTTTGGTCGGACTTTGTCTCGAGAGGCAGAAATTGAGTTCGAAAAACAGTTGCAACAACGCGCTCTGGGAGCATAATTTTACAAAGCCCTTGTTTGAGGGCTTTTTTTATTTTTTCTCAAAAAAATTTTTATAAATGAAAATAAAAAAATGGCAAGCGATTTTTGAAGAAAAGGACTCAGAGAATGGATTTTCACAAGAAAATATGATACGATAAACGTATGAAAAAAATTTCTTTTATCATCGCGCTTGTTATCGTGACAAGCCTTGGATTGACGGCGGTTTTTGCACTCAATTCCGCTACAACAGGTCGAATGATCGATAATTATAAAACGCGTCATGAAAAAATTTTGTTCGAAAGTCTGCCTTTTACTGCGACGGGCGCGAACGAAGTTTTGGAGTATGAATATCGAATGAATGGCCTCGAAGCGCTCAAAACTCGTCTTGCTGAAGTGGAAAAATATTACGCTGAGAAAAAACAGGAAACGACGATTGAACGAATGACGCTTGAAAAGGCTATCAAAAAAATCGACGATGCGATTGCACTGACAGAAAAATCTATCAACGACACAAAAGATAAAATCACGCAAAAACAAAGCAAAATTCAAGCGCTTGATCACGCGAGCATCGAACTCAAGAAAAAAATCGCTTCTCACCGCGAAATTATTCTCAATTATTTGGCGAATATGTATTCTGAGGGGAATTTGATTTTTGATGAAAATGGCGATGTAGATGTGATGAAGGCATTGCTTTTGACTTCCGAAGACACGGATTATTATTTGCGAGATATGACCTACAAGACGATTGTTTCGCAACTTGGTCAGCAATTTGTGGATGACTATCGTCAGTTGGTACGCGATTATTATGTGATGGGCGTAAAAACTCGCGAAGAGCGCGTGAATTTGCAAGATTTACAGACGAGCCTTGAAAAACAAAACGCTAATTATCAGTCGCAAAAAAAGGAACGAGAAGAACTTTTGGAAATCACAAAAGGACAGGAAGAATTATTTCAAAAACATATGCTCGCGCAACAGCAAGCACAACAGCAAATTGCTGATGCTTGGAAAAAAGCGAATGAGGATTATCAAAAATCATACGAAAATTTCATGTCGCAGTACAAATGTACAGAAAAAATGTCGAGCGAAGAGTGTGATCGTCTCAAAGTTTTTTTCTCAAATGAAGCTGAACTCGCCAAAAGTGAATACGCCAAAAATACGGATAATATTTTCGTTTGGCCGACAGATAGTCGCCGTGTAACTGCATATTTCCGTGATCAGAGCTATTTTCAGGCGATTGGAAGTCATCATGATGCTGTAGATATCGGAACTCCGCAAGGATCCAATGTGTACGCTGCGGCTGATGGATATGTATATTATATTATGCAACCGACCAGTCCACAAGCATATTCGTATGTCGTTATCAAGCATAAAGATGGTCTTGTGACGGTGTATGGTCACCTTTCAGAAGTCAAAATCAAACCATATCAATTCGTTCGTCAGGGTGAATTGATTGCACTTTCTGGTGGAACTCCTGGAACGAATGGGGCTGGCCCAGCAACGACGGGCGCGCATCTTCATTTTGAAGTTTGGAAAAATAAAGAACCCGTAGATCCGCTTCGATTCGTGCCTCTCTATGACATTGATTACAAAAATTTGCCAGCATTGTATCAGACAAAATTTGTCAATGATTTGGTAGAAAAAAATGGTGAAAATACAGATACTTCTGACTACAAAATTCGTTTTTCTCTTCGTGGAAAAACCGAAGAAGAACGTCAGAAATATATGCTCGCAACGTACGCAACCAAGAGTTTCCAGAATTGGGAAATGTGGACAGATACCGCACTTTCAGCCAATATTGACCCAAGTTTCCTCATGTGTATCGGACTTTCTGAAACAACACTCGGAAATCATCTCAAAACTCCGTACAATGTCGGAAATGTCGGAAATACAGATAGTGGCGATACCGTTTCGTTCGCATCTCCGCAGGAAGGCGTGCTTTGGATGGCAAAAACTTTTAACAACAAATATCTTGGAAAATACACCAAAGTGAGTGAATTGTCGCGTTGGGGAAATCAAACAGGACCAATTTATGCCTCATCTGCTTCCAACTGGCACGACAATACGATTCGATGTTTGTCCGCACTCAAAGGTCGATTCGTTGAAGATGATTATAATTTCCGAATTTCTACAAAATAAAATTTCCCCGAAAGGGGATTTTTATTATTCGAATTTTCTTTTTAAAATCTTACAATTTTTGTAAATTTTCCAAAATTTTCACTTGCGAAAAATCGAAAAATCGATATTCTAAAAGGGATTTTTAACACAAAATTATGTCAGATTTTCCAAAACAATACGACCCAAAAATTGCTGAACCGCAAGCACAAAATCTTTGGACAGAAAATAATATTTCTGCGCCGCACGAAAGTACGACTGGAAAAACTTTTCATATTCCGATGCCACCGCCAAATGTAACGGGAAATCTTCATTTGGGACATGCCATGACGCTCACAATCGAGGATATTATGACGCGATATCATCGTATGAAAGGGGATTCAACGCTTTGGATTCCAGGAACGGATCATGCGGGGATTGCGACACAAGCCCAAGTAGAAAAACGCCTTCGTTCTCAATGACGCGACCGTAAAGAGCTTGGTCGCGAAGAATTTTTGAAAGAATGCTGGAAATGGATTGAGGAATATTCTGGAAATATTCAAAATCAGATGAAAAAAATGGGTGCGTCCATTGATTGGAGCAAGGAGCGATTTACTTTTGATGAAAAGGCAAACAAGCTCGTAGAGAGTATTTTTGTTGACCTTTTCAAAAAAGATTTGATCTATCGTGGAGAATATATGGTGAACTATTCTCCTGGACTTGAATCCGTGATTTCTGATATCGAGGTAGAATACCAGGAAGTGACAGAAAAAATGTATCACATTAATTATTTTATTTCTGGATCTGATAAAGAGCTCGAGATTGCGACGACACGTCCAGAAACGCTTTTGGCGGATCAGGCTGTGGCGGTTCATCCAAAAGATAAACGCTACAAAAAATTTATCGGGAAAAAAGTGATTTTGCCGATTGTAAACAAAGAAATTCCAATTATTGCCGATGAAATGGTAGATATGGAATTTGGAACTGGTGTTGTGAAAATCACGCCAGCGCACGATCCAGCTGATTTTGAAACGGCAAAGCGCCACAATCTTCGAATGGACTATGCAGTCATTGATAAAAATGGCTATATGAACAAGGAAGCTGGTACTTTTGCTGGATTCCATGCGGCAACACAGGCGCGTGATAATATTGTTGAACTTCTCAAGTCAAAGGGAAACCTTGTAAAAGTGGAGCCATACACGCACAAGGTTGGATTCTGTTCACGAAGCGGAACTCGCGTGGAAACTTTTGTTTCAACACAGTGGTTTGTGAAAGCTGGAGAATTGGCAAAACGCGTTATCAAGGGATATGAAGCGGAAGAATTTAAAATTTTGCCAGCACGATTTAATAAAACTTTTGAAGACTGGATTTATAATTTGCGTGATTGGTGTATTTCTCGCCAACTTTGGTGGGGGCATCAGATTCCAGCATATTTTCACAAAGAAACGGGAGAACTTTTGGGTGTAACACAGAATCCAAGCGAACTTTTTGAAAAATTTGGTGAAGAAAATGTGCGCCGCGATGAAGATGTGCTTGATACATGGTTTTCAAGTGGACTTTGGCCACTCACCATCCTTGACTGGGATTTGAATCCTGAACATATCGGTGAACTTTTCAAAAAATTCTACCCAGCACAGGTTCTGGAAACAGGGCACGATATTCTCTTCTTTTGGGTGATTCGTATGCTGTTGCTTGCGTACCACTACACTGATGAAACGCCATTCAAGACGATTTATTTGCATGGATTGATTTTTGATGAACATGGCAAAAAAATGTCGAAAAGTTTTGGAAATGTGATTGATCCGGTGGATGTGATTGATCAATATTCGACTGACGCGATTCGACTTTCGCTTACACTTGGGAATACTCCGGGAAATAATGTAAATTTCTCAATGCGCCAGGTGGAAGAATATTCACTTTTCCTCAATAAATTCTGGAATATTATGCGATTTGCTGCGATGAATGTCCGAAATATTACTGCTTCTCGCGACGAATTGTATCAGAAAATTGCTGCCAATGAAGATGCGTTGCTTCCGTATGAAAAATGGATTTTGTCACGACTTTCAACGACAATTGAAAAACTTTCAAATTCGATGGAAAATTTTTCATTCACGGCGACCGGTTCTGATTTGCTCGCGTTTATTCGTGATGATTTTGCGGATTTTGCGATTGAAGCGTACAAAATTGAAAAAGAAAATTCTCAACTTGGAAAAGAAGTGATTTCTGTTGTAGCGCTCGAAATTCTCGTGATGATGCATCCATACATTCCGCACATTACAGAAACCCTTTATGGTCACATTACTGAGGGAAAAATCCTTGCGACTGAGATTTGGTCAAAAGTGTATCGAAAGCCTGATGTGGTGATTGAAGGAAATATCGAAAAAATTTCAAATATTGTGCGCGTGATTCGAAATATTCGTTCTGAAAAAAATATTAAGCCAGGCGAACTCAAAGATGTTTGGATTGCTACTTCGCCGATGCACGAAAAAATCGTTGAAGAAAATGCTAATTTGCTCATTGGGCTCGCAAAAATTAACAATTTCAATTTCTGTAAAAAACCAGAAAATCCTGATGATTTTGCTTACGGAATTGTTGGTGATATCGAAATTTTTGTGGATGCAGCGATTGATGCTGATGCGCTTGAGGATGAGAAAAATCGCATTCTTGCGCAGATTGAGGACAAAAAATCATATTTGCGAGGTATTACTGTGAAGCTTTCCAATGCGTCATTTGTCAAAAATGCTCCGGAAAAAATTGTTCGTGCCGAGATGGAAAAACGCCGTCAAGCCGAAGAACAATTGGAAAAATTTGAAGAAAAACTTCGAAATATTGAATCTCGACTCAAATAAAAAATCCCGTTTGGGATTTTTTATTGTTTGTGGATGAGAAGGAAAATTCCAAAAATCAGCATCGGAAGGGAATACATCATCCCGAGTGTGAGAAAATTGGTCCCCAGAAGATAGCCAATATTTGCGTCTGGCAAGCGAAAAAATTCAACAATAATTCGCGAAATTGCGTATCCAACGAGAAAAATTCCTGACAATTTTCCTGGGAAATTTTTGACATTTGTGCGGAAAAAACAATACATGAGAATTATCCCGAGCAAAAGTCCTTCCAATATAAGTTCCAAAAGTGGTGATGGAAAATGCGGCACACCGCGAACCATCATTGCAAATGGCCCATTATAATCAGCAAATCCGTAGAGTTCGTTGTTGAGAAAATTTCCAAATCGCCCGAATCCGAGCCCAACAGGCACGATGACAGCGAGCGAATCGATGAGCTGCCAAAATCGGTAGCCGGATTTTTTTGCAAAAATAATGGTCGCAAGAATCACGCCAATGAGCCCACCATGAAAACTCATTCCACCTTTCCAAATCGCGAAAATCTCGAGAGGATGAGAAAGGTAAAAAGATAGATCGTACAAAATCACGAATCCGAGGCGCCCGCCGAGAATCACACCAAGCCCAACAGCAAAAATAAAATCATCCAAATCGTTCATTTTTTTCCAAGTGAAAAATTTTTTCAGGAAAAAAAATCCCGCCACAAATCCGAGTACATACATAAGTGCATAGTATGTTGGTGCGATCGTGATGCCACCAATCGTCAATTCAAAAATTTTCATAAGACAAAAATAGGGAAAAATTTTAGGATTTTTGGAAAATTATTTTTTTTCAAATGGTCGCTTGAGAACCACCAAAATTGTCCGAAATAAAATAATAATATCCAAAAAAATCGAATAATTTTCGATATAATATGTATCGAGCAAAACCTCTTCTTTGAAAGTATTTTTATCGCGACCATAGACCTGCGCCATCCCCGTAATTCACGGCTTAATCGTCAGAACCTGCTTGTCGCTCTCGTCATACAATGCTACCTCACGCGGCTGATGCGGACGCGGTCCAACGATAGACATATTTCCCATCAAAACATTAAAAAGTTGTGGTAATTCATCAATCGAAAAACGCTCCAACATTGATCCAAATCGCATTTTTCGTGGATCGTTTTGGATTTTATAAAGTGGCCCTTCACGCCCATTATTTTTTTGTTTCAAATTTTCCTCGAACGCAATAGCCTCATCAGTTTCGCCCTCTTTCAGATAATCTTCTTTCGTTGAATATTTCCAGTACATATAACGAAATTTGAACAGCGAAAAAATTTTCCCATTTTGTCCAATTCTGCGATTTCGATAAATGACTGGTCCGCTCGGATCCTCGATTTTAATGCCAATATACGCAATTATCATAATCGGCAGCGTCAAAATAATGAAAAAAATCGCCAAAAAAATATCAATAATCCGCTTGAGAATGGCTTCTCATGGAGTAATCGAAACGGTGGAAAGCGTCACAACTGGGATTCCCGCCAAAAAACTTTCTTCCCGAGAAAAGTGCTTCATATGAGGCATAACACGAGGATGTGCACATTTTACGCCATAAATTTTAGCAAGCGAAATCACATTTTCGAGATTTGGGTCACCAAATTCGCCCGAAGTCAACAGCATCGCGTCAATATCGCCTTTTCGCACGAGATTTTCGATTTTTTTCGTTTCTGAAATATCGATAAAAGTATATTCTGCGTCGTTTTTTTCGATATTAAAAATAATTTCCTCATTTTTTCGGCTTTGAATGATGAGAATTTTTTCTTTTTCAAAAAAATTTTTCTGATACAATTTTTGTGTCAAGAAATGCAAAATCGAGCGAAAAGTCACCGAAAAAGTCGTCGCCAAAAAGAGCGTATAAAAAATCATCAATCGCGGAATTTCTTTGAAAAACAAAAAACCCTGCGTCAAATATACGAATCCAATGAACACGAAAAACCAGAAAAATCCGTAGGTCATCACGCGTCTGATTTCCTCAAAAATTGGGCGCTTGATATGCGAATAGAGTTTTGCTCGCGTAAAAATAATGAGCCAAATAGCGATGCCTGCGAACACAAATGGTGCAAATTGTGCTTCGCTGATATATGGAATTCTCAGTTGCACGAACGGGATTCCGTCTGTCACGCTTCGCAAATAATATGCAATCCAAAACGCTGAAAAAACTCCAATAATATCCAGAATTGGCCTCGCAATAATCAAAAAAATGTCCGGGCGATATTTTTTCATACGCGCATTATAATGCGGATGAGTGATTTTGCAAAACAAATTTTAAAAGTTTGTATTTGATTTTTTCCTGAAATTTTTTATAATATCCAAAAAACTATGGATTTGTACTATTTTCTCATCGCGGTTGTAGCGATTTACCTCGTGGTGTATAGCGCTTTTTTCTTTTTTTATAGCAAAAAAGTTCAAAAAATTGAAAACGCGATTATTTCACGATTTTTGCTCAAAGTTTCCAAAATTCCATCGCTTATTGAGGTGATGCGAAATTTTGTAGCGGACGAAAGTGCCTTCGATTCGCTCACGAAACTTCATTCAACTGCGATGATTCATCGATATGAAACGATTTATGTGCTTTTGGAGCACAACGCTCGGATTCAAGCGGAATTTGCTTTTTTGATGAAACTTTCTATGCAGATTCCCGATTTGCAAAAGCATGCACAATTTGTGTATATTCGTGATTTTATCATCAAATACGAGCACGATATCAAAAAATTTTTTGATAGTTACAATGCTGAAGTGGAATGCTGGAATCGCTTTGTTTTTTTCAAAAATTGTACAATTATTGGACTTTTGCTTCCTGGTCGCAAAAAAGATTTTATCTAAACGCTTCGGCGTTTTTATTTTGAAAAAACTTGAAAAATCGCCAAAAATTCGTAAAATCTCGCTAACTTTTTTATTTTTATGGAAAAAAATTTTTACGTTACGACGCCGATTTATTATTCGAATGGAGTGCCACACATTGGACATTCGTATTCTTCATTTTTGGCTGACACTATCGCCAAATATCAGCGATTTCAAGGGAAAAATGTTCGTTTCACGACGGGGGTTGACGAAAATTCTCAAAAAGTCGTAGAATCTGCTCAGGAAAAGGGAATGCAGACGATGGAATATGCGGATATGATGGCAGGGAAACATCGTGCGATTTGGGATGGAATTGGTATTGGTTATACCAATTTTGTACGAACCACTTCTGAAAATCATAAAAAATTCGTGCAGGAAGTTTTGCAAAAAACTTTTGATGCGGGTGATATTTATGAAGGGGAATATGAAGGGCTTTATTGTGTTGGTTGTGAGGCCTTTAAAAAAGAAAAAGACTTGGTGGATGGGCATTGTCCTGATCATCCAAATAAAGAAATTCAGCATATTCGTGAGAAAAATTATTTTTTCCGATTGTCAAAATATCAGGATCAATTGCTCAAATTTTATGAAGAAAATCCTGAATGGATCACGCCGCGAACTCGCTATAATGAGGTGATTGAGTTTGTAAAAGGAGGGCTCGAAGATTTTTCGATTTCTCGTGAAACTAACAAATTTGGTATTCCTCTTCCATTCGACCCAGAGCAGGTGACTTATGTTTGGTTTGATGCGCTTTATAGCTATATGTCGACAATTTCTCACGAATTGGATGATTTTTGGCCGGCAGATTTGCATGTCATCGGGAAAGATATCGTGAAATTTCATGGAATTTATTGGCCTGCAATGCTGATGAGTGCTGGCTATGAACTTCCCAAACAATTGCTTACGACTGGGCATTTTACCGTTGATGGTCAGAAAATGTCGAAGACGATTGGAAATGTGATTGATCCTGTAGAATATTGCCAAAATTATTCTCGCGACGGACTTTTGTTATATCTCTTCACAGCGTTTCCGATCGGTGAGGATGGTGATTTTGATCAGGAACAAGCGATTTTTACATTCAATGCTAAACTTTCCAATAATGTTGGAAATCTCCTCAATCGTGCGATAGCGCTCACGCTCAAAATCGGCGGTACACTCAATCGTCCTGCGGAAGTTATTTCTATTGGCGATAATTTTGTAAAAAATTATGCGTCCACTATGGAAAAATATGATCTCAAAAATGCGCTCGAGTCTGCTTTTGAATATGCGACTGAGATTAACAAATATGTTGACGACAATACGCCTTGGAAGCTCGATGCTGAAGCAGAAAAAGAAAAATTGGAAACGATTTTGTACACGCTCGTGCATCATTTGCGCCGTGTAGCGATTATGCTTTTGCCGTTTTTTACAGAAAAAATGCAAGAATTGCTTTCTCGCGTTGGTGTGCCATTTGATGAGGAAAATACACTTTCTGAACAATTATTGCAAATTCCAGAAAAATTTGTCATCACAGAAAAAGGAGAGCCACTTTATATGCGAATAAATGTGAAATAATATGAGACCACATCCGAGCATTCCGACACATGCTGAAAAGGTTTTTGATGGCGTTCGCTGTGAGATTTTTCAATGGAATCAGCCGATGTATGACGGAACTACGGCGCGATTTGAGCGCGCGAGATTTATGGATGGTGCGTTTGTGCTTCCTATTTTGAAAAATGGAAAAATTTTGCTGACACGCCAAGAACAGCCGATGCGAAAATCGTTTATTTCGCTGCCGGGTGGTGCAATCGATGATTCTGATGTCTCTCCGCTTGAAGCCGCCAAGCGCGAACTTCTTGAGGAAACAGGCGCAGTTTCTCAGAATTGGTCGGAATGGTTTACTTTTTCCGGAACGGCGCACACAGCGACGTATGTTGACTATTTTATTGCGCGTGATTGTGAAATTGTTGGCGCGATAAATCCTGATGGTGGAGAAAAAATTGAATTATTCGAAGTAGATTTTGATGAATTTTTAGCACTTTCTAGTAATGAAAAATTCCATCACCATTGGAACCTGTTGCCAATGCTGTACGAAGCGCGCCTTGATAAAGCCAAGTATGATGAATTGAAAAAAATAATTTTTGGAAAATAAAAATCCGATTTTCGGATTTTTTAGTTTATTTCGCGAGTGTTGCGCAGGATTTTTTCAAAAATAATTGGTCGATTTTTTGAGAGCATTTTGGCAGCGTCTATGATAGCATCTCTCTCTCTTTTTTATCAGGATTTTCTGATAAAAATTTTTCCAAAAAAGGATTATCTGAATCAGGAAATTCTCGTAAAATGCTATCTACTTGCCCTACAAAATTTTCTCTCAAAATCATGATTTCGAGAAATCTTTTTTGTGTCGGATTTTTCTGAAAATTCTGAATTTCTGCGATCGTTGTATTATGTAAAGTATTTATATTCATTATTATAACAGGCTTATTGTATCGTATTTTTTGGAAAAAAGCAAAATAAAATCCCTATAACAGGGATTTGACTATGAAGATTTTTTTTCGTCTTCAATATCGAAGCAGCCGTGAATTGACCAGCGCTTTCCAGCAATTCCGCATGCAGCCTTCATTTCTTGATCGATGCGCTCTACTCGTTCGCGATCAATTCCAAAAGATTCGAGTGCTGCCATTCGATTTTTTTGACGCATAACATCGTACGCGCCATAACGATATTTTTTTGTGGATTTGTCATCTTGAATGGTCGTCATATACGAAAAATAAAGAAATTGAATAAGAGAATATCTTGATTTTACAATATTTCGCTCAATAAGTCAAATTTTTTTAAAATTTCTTGTTTTTCTCGTGAAATTCGTATAATTCTTGTATGAATATTTATGCTCGTGCTTCGCATTATATGGCTCGTTATGCGCCATCCAAAACTCGCTTTCTTGCGTATTTGGAGAAGAAAAACGCTTCTTACCCAGAGGAGATTTTGGCGACGATTGGTTATGATGAGAGCGTAATGCTTGATGCTTGGATGAGAACTTTTATCAATACAGGGCGACCTATTTTTGACATTAAAATCAAATTATTGAATAAAAAATTTGAACGAGAAGATATAGAAAAGAAGATTGAAACTTTTTTTGCAGAATTGCATGATTGGGGAAATTTTCGATTCAATATTGAAAAAATAATTCAAAACAAATTGCAAAAAGGGAAGTCTTTGCGAGTTCTGCAAGGTGAATTATCGTCCAAATTTCCATATTTTCGTGACGAAATTGAGGAACTTTTAGGACATTATTCTGATGATTCTGGTCTTTCGAAGGAAATCGAAAAATACTCGCGCAAATATAATCTCGCGGATAAAAAAAAGTTGCAAAAATTTTATCAGGCACTGATGCGAAAAGGTTTTCGGTATGATGCGATTAAGAATTTTCTCAATTCAGAAGAATAATTTATTTTTTATTTTTAAAATATGTTTGTTTGCTCAAATTGTAAATCAGAATTTCCAAAATGGTCAGGAAAATGTAGCGCGTGTGGTGAGTGGAATACGCTTGAAGAACGCCAAAAACCGGTAGTAAAAAAATGAAAAATTCAGTCAGGATATGCTCGCGAAACAGAAAAAATTCTTCCAAATGCGGACACGGAAATTTCTCGTTATACATCAAGTTCCGTTGAATTGGATGCGGTTTTGGGCGGATGACTCGTGGCCGGATCGCTCGTGTTACTTTCAGGTGAACCTGGAATTGGAAAATCTACGCTTTCATTGCAAATGAGCGATTGGTATTCGAGTATTGAAACGCCTGTTTTGTATGTTTCAGGCGAAGAATCGGTTTTGCAAATTTCTGGTCGCGCGCGTCGACTCGGGGTCCATGGTGAGTATATCGATATTTTGTCAGATTCTGATTTTGAAAGCATTATTGCGACCATTGAAAATTCTTCTGCGAAAATTATTATTATTGATTCGTTGTCAGTTCTTTCTGCATCCAGCCTGGACGGCGCGCCTGGAAGTATTTCTCAGATTCGTGCGATGACGGAAATGTGTATGCAAGTCGCTAAAAAACTTGGCAAGGCAATTATTTTGATTGGACATGTCACGAAAGATGGCTCGATTGGTGGACCAAAGGCGCTTGAACATTTGGTGGATGTGGTGCTATTTTTGGAAGGTTTGCGAACCGAAAATTATCGTATTTTACGCGCATTCAAAAATCGTTTTGGTGCAACAGATGCTGTCGGACTTTTTCGAATGGATTCGGACGGACTCAAAGATTTGTCGAATCCTGGAATGGAATTTATTGATGAGAATAATTTTTCACTTTCAGGCTCGGCGCTCACGATGACTATCGAGGGAAATCGGCCTATTCTTGTCGAGATTGAGGCACTCACGACATATACTAAGTTCGGCTATCCAAAGCGTTCAAGTCGGGGGATTAACACAGGAAAGTTGGATTTGCTGGTGGCTGTTATGACCAAATTTGCGGACATGAAACTGGATTCATCGGATGTGTATATCAATGTCGCGCGGGGGATGAATCTGAATGAGCCAGGGGTGGATTTGGCTTGTGTGATGGCGATTTTGAGTTCCAAAAATAATATATCGCTTGGGCGAACGATTTTTTTGGGAGAAGTATCGCTGACCGGCGTTATTAAAAATGTTTTTTTGTGTGAAAAACGCCTTTTGGAAGCCGCGAAACTCGGATTTACAAATGTTTTTATTCCTGAAAATTATGACGGGAAAGTTCCCGAAAATCTCAATATTACGCGTGTGAAAAATATTTCTGAAATTGCCAAAAAATTTCATCGCTAAAAAAATCTCCGATTGGAGATTTTTATTTTGTAAGTTCTTGTGCGAATTCTTCCTGATCTTGAGCACCCAATACCTTCACTTCTTTGAGTTTTTGCGAAGCATCGTCAAATAATTTTTTCTGCGCATCAGCCTCGATTTTTACTTGAGCGCGGTAGGCTTCAATAGTATCAAAATGATTTTTGAGTTTGGTTACATTATCCACAAAAACTGATGCGGAAAGTACTGGCTTGGATGAGAGTTCCTCGGATTTTCGAGAAGATTCGATAGCCTTGTCGGTGAGTTCGGACGACATTTTATCAATCGTAGAACCCATGATATTGATGGCCTTCATAGAAGCATCGAGCGCTTTCTGGGAACTAGTTTCAATGAGCGCTGTCGACAAAAGCGTCTTAAAAATCGGTCGAGACGAACTCATCGCAAGGGAAAGTTTGCTGGCAGAATCTAGTCGCATCAAAAGACGTTTCCGCGCCATATCAAGATTTCCGATCAATACTACGAGATTTGATTGGAAATATTCCACATGACGAATGAACATATCATATTTCATTTTTTCTGCTTCATCTGTTGTTTCAAGACCTTTTTGTTTAAATTCTTCAATCTTGAGGGTGAGAAAATCTTTATACGCAACCACTTTCCCAAGATTTTTATCGATTCCTTCGAGGAATTTTTTCTGCATATCGATGGAGGTATTGAGAGAATTGTACGAAGTATCAAAACCTGAAAAAATCGTTGCAATTTTTCCTTCCATGTTTTTGATATTAAAGCTCGCCTCATCCCATTTGGCATCAAGAGATTTTGCGAGTGAACCAATGAGTGGGAGTGATTTTGCTATTTTCATCACAGTTCCGTCGTTGTCGATGATTTCTTTATAAACACCCTGCACATCGTTATTCATCGCTGTGAGCGTATCAGAAACCTGCATAATCGGATCACTATCAATCACTTGAGCTGTTTCCGAAATGATAGAATCAATTGGTGCAGTGATTTTTTCTCCGAGCGCACGAAAATCTTTTGCCTCAGCAAAAGTCTGTTCCACTTGTTGCTGTTCAATCGCTGAAAGTGGGCGTGCCGTCGTTGTGCTCACGATAGCCTCGGCAGCCACCTGATCTTGTGTTTGAGTTTGTGTTGTCATAATTTTAAATTAAGATAGTTTCATTGTATTTCAAACATTTTTTTTGGCAAATTTTTTTCTCAAAAACTGGTGGACGATTTTCCAAAATAACCTACAATAATTTTCTGTCAAAAATTTTTAAAAATACTCTCCAAAATTTCATTTTTTCTCAAAAAAATATTTATTGCAAATAATTGTAATAATAAACCGCTTTGTAAAGCTAAA
>ERZ773068.432-NODE-432-length-22206-cov-8.702587_pt1 | contig 22206 bp, 15 predicted proteins | sample MGYA00580620_ERZ773068 | MGnify/ENA primary metagenome ERZ773068 (study PRJEB29015, sample SAMEA2737983) | human oral metagenome | biome: human oral; feature: human-associated habitat; material: dental | place: China | collected 2101 ... | reverse complement strand
TGACGCATTCGCGTCACCCCCGCCAGCCGATTCCTTCGGGACAGCTGTTGGCGCCCTAGCCCTCCAACGGAGCAATCCACCTGAGACTGGTTCCGCCTCCCTCCCCGCCCGAAACGGTATCGAAGGTGCCGCGGTGTCGTCGTGCACGTTCCGCCATGTTCGCCAAGCCGGAGTTTCGGGTACGCGATGGGTCGATGCCACGACCGTCGTCGGTGATCGTGATGCGCACGCGCCCCGATTTGCCACGCCCCGACACATCGACGCACACGGCCGCTGCGGTCGCGTGGGCGTGGCGGGCGATATTAGACAGGCCTTCGCGCACGATAGCCACGACATCGTCGGACAGGTCCGGGTCGACGCGGCCGTCGAACTCGTCGATGACGACGAGCTCGTTATCCAGGTCCGAGTTGATGGCGTTGCCGTCAAGCGTGATGAGCAGCGAGGGCGCAAAACCGAGGGCTGAACGCGTCAGCGACGATTCGCGGCGGATTCTCTCCACCAGGCCGACGGCCTTGTCGCGCTCGCGTAGGTTGTGCACGATCGTGCGGATCTGACGCACGGCCTCGTCGATGGAAGCGAGCGAAGAATCGATGAGGGACTCGAGGGCAGCCGGGTCCGTCTGGCCTGCAGCGACCTTCTGCTTGGCTGCATCCAGGGCCATGCCGGTCGCAAACAGCTGCTGGATGGCAAAGTCGTGGAGGTCGCGCCCGATGCGGTCGCGCTCGTCCAGCAGTGCGGCCACGTCCTGAGCGTGGCGAGCCGATGCAAGCTCAAGGGCAAGCGTGGCCTGGGAAGCGAGGGATTCCGCGAGCGAAAGCTCGGAGCTGTCGAACTCGGGTGCGCCGATCTGACGGAGCAGAATGAGGACACCGGACGACACGCCACGCGAACGCAGTGGCGCGTACAGGGCTGATCCGAAGGCAGCCAGCTGGGGGACACGCATCGTCTGCGCGCGCGACATCGAGTCCACGATCATGCCGGTACCCTCGTGCAACACGCTCATCGCGCGGCCTTCGGGCGGGAAAGTTAAACCCAGCAGGCTGGAGGCGTTCTTGCCGTCGACGATTTCGGCAGCCCACGTGTCGCCCACGGACTGCAGGACGATGATGGCGGTGTCCGCGTGGGACACTTCGCGCACGGTCTTGGCAATGAGCTCGAGCGCCTCCTCCTCATCGGCGCCCTCCAGCATGGTGGTTGTCAGCGACTGAGAGGCGCTGATCCACCGCTCGGTGCGCTTGGAGTCCGCGTACAGGTGCGCGTTTTCAACGGCGATGCCAGCGGCGGGTGCGAGCGCGCTGAGGACAGCGGCATCGGCGGACGAATACCCGCCCGCCTTCCCGCACAGGTACAGGCGTCCGTAGACCTGCTCGTGTACGAGGATCGAGACACCCAGGAACGGGGGAGTGGAAGCGGGCAGATCGAGGTCGGGTGCATCCGATGGCGAGTTGACGAGGAGAGGCACACTCGCGGGGATCGCCGTCATGAGAGACTCGGGGACCTCGGGGACTGGACCGTCCTCGTGGAACTCGAGTTGCAGGGTGGTGGCCCCCCACGTGTCCAGGACTGAGAGCGTAGCGTGCGGAGAGGACGTCAAGGCGCAGGCCTGGTCCACGAAGTTCTGCAGGCCCGCCTTCAAGTCCAGGGAACTGGTGAGGTCCAGGGCAGCTTGCAGCAGCGTGAAGTCAGTGGAGTCGGTGCTCATTGTTCCTCCTGGTCGAGGGCCCAGCGGTAGGCGGGGAGGGCCTGCAGGACCTCGTCGTGTGTGCCGCGCGCGGCGATCGTCGCGCACTGGCCGGGCTCGGGCGCAGCCAAGACGATGACGTGGTCGGCCTGGTCCAGGGCGCTCAAGCGGTGGGTGACCACCAGGGTAGCCCGCTCGGGTGAGCGCGTCAGGAGCGTTTCCATGAGGCGGTCGGCCGTCGCCGCATCAAGGTGCTCGGAGGCCTCGTCGAGAGCCATGATCGGAGCGGGCGCGGCGAGAGCCCTGGCCATGAGCAGGCGGCGGCGCTCGCCGCCGGACACGGTTGTGCCTCCGGAGCCGATCGCGGTGTCGAGGCCGTCGGGCAGGGACTGAACCCACTGCGCGAGGCCGGCTCGGGACAGCAGTTCCGAGGCCTCGTCGCGGGTAAGGGATGCGCGCGCGACCCGCAGGTTTTCGTAGATGGTGGTGGCGAAGACGTGTGCGTCCTCCGCCGTCATCGTGATGCGTGAGGTGAGTTGGTCGCGATCGGCTCCCCACGCGGGAACGCCGTTGATCAGAGCACTGCCCGACTTGGGCGGGATGACGCCCGTGAGGGTTGCTAGCAGCGTCGTCTTGCCGATGCCCGAGGGCCCGACGATCGCGAGGGACGATCCCGGGCGTAGCGTCAGCGAAATACCCGTTGCGAGCGTTGGCCCGCCCGGCCAACCGATGGCGAGATCGCGTGCCTCGATGACGGTGGCTCCCTCCGGGATGTCGTGGGGCTGCGCCGGTGCCTCCTCGTCCAGGAGCGAACAGATGCGCGTCGCGGCCTGGGCGCTGCGCACGAGCTGGGCGGCGGCGGGCGTCAGCTCGGCGACTCCCTCGAAGGCGGATAGCGGGACGAGGACGATGACGGCCAGGAGGACCTGTGCGAGGACCCCCGAGGTCGTCTGTGGGATCCCGATCAGGAGGGCGCCGATCACCGCAACGCCCATCGCGCATACGTCGAGGCCGCGCGCGAACGCGGACAGGCGCGCCGAGCGGGCCAGAGCGGCGCTCAGGGCAGCCTCGGACTCGCTGAGAGAGCGGCGCGCGCGCTCCAGCGTGCCCGCCATGAACAGCTCGGTGGCACCCTCGAGGATCGCGAGCGAGGTCGCCGCGATGTCGGTGCGCGCATCGGCTCCCTGGCTCTCAGCCAGGCGCACCGAGCGGGCGATGAGGACCGGGGCGATGACACCCGAAACGACGAGGCTGATCGCGAGGATGATGCCGGCCGTCGGAGAGATGATCGTGATGACACCGACCGTACCCACGCCGACGATCGCCGCGACAAGAGCTGGCAGGAGAGTCTTGACGACAACGTTGCCGACCTCATCAACGTCGGCTCCCGCGCGGGTCATGAGATCGCCTCGGCGCAGCGTGGAAAGCTTCGTTCCGGGGGCCGCAGCCAACACGTCGTAGAGGTTGTTGCGCAGGCTATCCATGCCCGTCAGCGCCACCTTGTGGGAAGCGAGGCGTGACAGGTAGCGTGCGAGGGCACGCGAGACACCAAAGAGGCGAACCGAGGTCGCAGCGACCGTCAGGTAGAGCACCGGGGGTTGCTGGGACGCGCGTGCGATGAGCCAGGCAGCGGTGCCGCCGAGAGCGATTGCGGCGCTGAGGGCGGAGACGCCGAGAAGCAACGACAGAGCGAAACCCGAGCGCGAGACGTCGAGCATGGAGATGCATCGGCGCAGCGCAGCGGATTCAGCGCGGGTGAGAAAGAGCTTCATGCGCGTGCCTCCTCGTCAGCGGCCGAGCGAACGTCGATGACAGCATCAGCTGCCTCCATCATGGCTGCGCGGTGCGCGATGATGATGACGGTGCGTCCCGCGTCCCGCATCGCGTCGATAGCCCGCACGACGGTGTCTTCGCTGACGGCATCAAGGTGTGCTGTGGGCTCGTCGAGGATAACGACCTGGGAGTGTGCGGCGAGGGCTCGCGTGAGGGCGAGGCGCTGGCGCTGTCCAACGGACAGGCCGACGCCGCCGGAGCCGATGACGGTATTCCACCCGTCCGGGGCGCTGGCCAAGACTTCATCGAAGCCGGTTGCCGCTGCCGCATCGTTCAGGTCGTCGAGAGGCAGATCGCCCATGTTGTCCAGGATCGTACCGGGAACCAGCGTGGGGGATTGGGGCACCCACGAGATCTGGCGACGCCATGCGGCAGGATCGATATCCGACAGGACGGACTCACCGCTTTCGGAGGACGAGGCCGACGGCCGCAGCAGGACACGACCTGCATCCGGTGTCATGTCGGCCAGCAAACACAGGACAATCGTCGACTTTCCCGTGCCGGAGGGACCGCACAGCGCCGTCACGATGCCAGGCGCGATGACGCCGCTCGTCGGAGCCGGAGCCCACGCGCCGCGCGCACGCACGCCGAGGCTATCGAGAACGATGTCGGTGCGTGCCATGTCGGGGCACTCGTCGGTTCCGGGGGAGTCCACGGCCTCGGCCTCTTCGATGATGTCGAACGCTGCCTTCGACGCCGTCACGCCGTTCGCCGACGCGTGGAACTGTGCGCCGACCTGGCGCAGGGGCTCGAAAACCTCGGGCGCGAGCATGATGACAGCGAGGCCGTGGAACAGTGAAATGTTGCCGAAAACGAGGCGCATGCCGACCTCGACGGCGACGAGGGCCACCGACAGGGTCGTCAGGAACTCGAGCACGCCGCCCGAGAGGAACGCGACGCGAAGCGTGGCCATCGTAGCCTTTGTATTCGCGGCACCCAGAGCGTGCAGGTGCGTGCGCGGTGCCTTTTCGCGGCCGAGGCCGCGGAGCGTGGGCAGGCCCGACATGAGGTCGAGGAGCTGGGCGGTCAGGCGCTTCATCGACGCGAGCTTGTCCTCCGAGGCTGCCTGCGTAAAACGCCCGATGAGAATCATGAAGATCGGGATCAGAGGGATGACGAGGAGAGCGATGAGCGCAGACCAGAAGTCGAGCAGAAGAATGACGCCGAGGGCCGCCGGGGTCACCGTGCACACGAGGACAAGCTGGGGCAGGAAGGAGACGAAGTAGGGACGCAGATCCTCGAGCCCGGTCGACAGTAGGGTCGTCGTCTCCGCGCCCTTGGTCGCCCTCCAACGAGATCCCAGCGTGACGCTCGCATCCACGACGCGTCCGCGCAGCTCCCTCACCGCGGCGGCGGCCGCGCGAGTGCTCACCGCCTCACGGGCGGCGACGATCAGCGCGCGGCAGGCAAACACGGCCGCGATTCCCACAATGAAGGGCCAGACGTCGGTGAGGGACGCGGTGCCCGAGACGACGGGGGAGAGGGCTGCGGAAATGAGAAGCGCCTGGGCGAGAACCAACAGCGCAGTCAGCGTCCCTAGGAGGGCCGTCACAGCGATGGGGCCGCGCGCCGAGCGGGCATAACGCAACAAGCGAGGATCAAAGGGACGCACGTATCTATTGTGCCTGAAAAAGCCTCGTCATGGGTCAAAGGTCCTCATCCTCGTGGCGTGACAACAAACGCGCCCGGCCCCTGCGAGGGGGCCGGGCGCGTCGTGATGCGAGGATCAGTTGGCGAAGAAGTTCTCGCCCACGCGGATCTTCTTGAGCAGCAGACCCGTCTGCGTCTCTACGTCCTCGGCGCCCACGCGAGCGCGGAACATCCAGTAGGACCAGAAGACGTAAACCAGGACGATCGGCAGCAGGCAGACGGTCACGATGGTCATGACTGTCAGCGTCGATGGGGTCGAGGAAGCCTGATCAATCGTCAGCGAGTACGCCGGGTTGATCGAGGACTTCTGGACGGCCGGAGCCATCGAAGCGAACACCCACGCGACAGCGCCGGCGATGGCGACCGAGGAGGCCACGAAGGACCAGCCCTCACGACGCAGCGACGCCTGCGATAGAGCCGTCGATGCGATGATCGCGAGCGCAGCAACCACGAGCGGGATCCACGCCAGAACGTTCGTCGTGTAGGCGAACTGACCCCAGACCAGCCAGGCGGCGGCCAGGACGGTCGCGGCGATCGTCGCGGGGGCGGCAATCGCGTTGGCGCGGTCGCGGACCTCGCCCGTCGTCTTCAGCGCCAGGAACTGCGCGCCGTGAGCCAGGCACACGGCCATAACGGCCAGACCGCCCAGGATGGTGTAGGGCGTGAGCAGCGAGAAGAAACCGCCGGTTAGCTGGTGCGTCGCGGTTGCCAGCGACTGGTTGACCAGCGTCGGGTCGATGACGGTGCCGGTGGCCACGTCAACAACCTCGATGCGCATGCCCTGGACGAAGTTCGCGAAAGCGACGCCCAGCAGGATCGGGACGAGCCACGCGCTGATCGTGTGCGCCCAGTCCCAGGCGTGACGCCACTTCTCGGTGGCGACCTTGGAGCGCCACTCGAGAGCCATGACGCGGATGATCAGGCAGACGAGGATCAGGAACAGGGCGAGGTACATGCCCGAGAACATGGTCGCGTACCACTCGGGGAACGCGGCGAAGGTTGCGCCACCAGCGGTGAGCAGCCACACCTCGTTGCCGTCCCAGTGGGGGCCGATCGTGCGCACGGTCTGGGTGCGCTCACGGTCGCCCTTGGCGACGAAGGGGAGGAGCATGCCGACGCCGAAGTCGAAGCCCTCGAGGATGAGGTAGATCGTCCACAGAACGGCGATGAGAACGAACCACAGGATAGACAGAGTCATGATCGGTGTTCCTCTCAGTATCCGAAGGACAGGTCGGCGGGAGCATCGTCTTCAGCCTTGTCGGCCTTCGACGAGTGGATGCCCTCGACGGCGTAGCGCTTCATGAGGATGTACCACATGACGCCGAGGACGCCGTACAGCAGGGTGAACAGGATGAGCGAGGTGAGCATCTGGCCAGCCGGAACGTTGGGGGAGATACCCATGTCGGTCATCATGTTGACGGAACCCAGGTCGGAGCCCGCGGACAGCGCCTGCAGGTTCGGGACGACAACCCACGGCTGACGACCCATCTCGGTGAAGATCCAGCCGAAGGAAGCGGCTGCGAACGGCAGGGGGAGGTTGACCAGGGCGAGGACGCTCAGCCACTTGTTGGACGAGGTGCGTCCGCCGCGGGTGGCCCACAGGCCCCACGCCGCCAGCAGGAAGGCCAGCATGCCCAGACCGATCATGAAGCGGAACGACCAGAAGGCGACCATCTGCGGAGGACGGAAGTCGTACTGCGAGGCGTCACCGTACTTGGCGGTGAAGTTCGCATCGGAGTTGAGCAGCTCCACCATGCGCTCCTGGACGTCGGCGACGCCCTCGGAGGTGGCGGTGAAGGAGTTGTGCGACATGAAGGACGCGACGCCGGGGACCTTGATGAACTGGGTCGGCTGCGCGCCGTCATCGCCGAGGGGGCAGGAGCCGAACTGGGCGATCGTGAAGGCCGCGCCGTCGGTGTCCACACAGATACCTTCGGCGGCAGCCATCTTCATGGGCTGGACCTCAACCATCTCCTGGCCCTGGATGTGGCCGGAGGCAGCGGTGCCGAGGCCGCCGATGAGGACGGCGGTCAGGCCGAAGCGGGCGATCGGGCGCCAGACGTCACGCGACTGAGCCATGGCCTCGTCGGAGCCCTCGCGGGCGGTGCGCACCATCCACCAGATGGAGATGCCGGCAACAAAGGAGCCGGCGACCAGCCAGGCGGAGGTGATGACGTGTGCGTATTCGCTCAGGTAGACGCCGGAGGTGATGAGCTCCATGAAGCCGCTTACGCCGTCGAGCTCGGCGCGGCCGGTCTCGGGGTTGAAGCGGGCGCCCACGGGGTGCTGCATCCACGCGTTCGCCGCGAGAATCCAGGCCGCCGAGAACATGGTGCCCAGGGCGACGCACCAGATCGTCAGCAGGTGCATGCCCTTGGAGAGGCGGCCCCAGCCGAAGATCCACAGGCCCAGGAAAGTGGACTCGAGGAAGAAGGCGAGGAGGGCCTCGACGGCCAGGGGAGCGCCGAAGATGTCGCCGACGAAGCGGGAGTATTCGGACCAGTTCATGCCGAACTGGAACTCCTGCACGATACCGGTGGCGACACCGAGCGCGAAGTTGATGAGGAGGAGTTTGCCAAAGAAGCGAGTTGCTTGCAGCCAGTATTCCTTGCCGGTGCGGTGCCACGCGGTCTGCATGATGGCAACCAGCAGGGACAGGCCGATCGTCAGCGGTACGAGGACGAAGTGGTAGACGGTGGTAACACCGAACTGCCATCGTCCGACGGTGACCGCGTCAAGCGCTGTCTGCGCGAGGGTCATGATGGGACCTTCTCGTGTTGGGATTGGGGTCGACTATCCCGTGTTCGAGATCCATGGGACCTATGTCACGGGTTGTCATTAATGTAGCCCAAAATCGTCGGTTGGATTGGTTGAAATGCTGGTTCAGAGGCTGTTTTGTGACATACGCGTCCGAATAATTTTTACGGGTTCTTCCGTGAGATATCGCTCCGTGTTGCGTTGTCCTGATCACCACATCGTCGGTACGAGGCCCTGTTGTGCGACAATAGACGTGAATGGATGTCGCGGGAGTGCCCCCGCGACGAGAGCTGAGCGATGACGTATTCATATGCCGCCGGCCGCTGCGCATCAGCGCTCCACTAGGTTTCCGCCCCACGCGGGCGATGAAAAAGGGTGCGTCCAGGCACGGGGCGCGCACCCACCATTGGAGAATCGTGACAACCGAATCCACTACGCCCGTGGCACCCGCCGCGTCGTTGCTGTTCCAGGCGCCCGTGTTCCAGGCTGCCCCCGAGGTCGCTCCTCCCGCAATTGTCGAGGAGTCGGAGCCTAAGCGTCGCCGCAAGTCCTCTGCCGCCGACGAGGAGTCTACTCCTCGCGAAGAGGGCGCCCCGAAGAGCCGCCGTCGCTCGAAGAAATCAGCTGATGAAGCCGATGCCGTCGAAGCCCCCGAGGCTCCCGCCTCCGAGTCTGAGCCTGAGGAGGCGCCCGCCGAGCCGAAGACCCGTCGGCGCCGTCGCTCCAAGAAGGCGGACGAGGCCTCGGCCCCCGCCCAGGAAGACGCCGACAAGGCCGACGCACCCGCGCAGGACTCCGACTCCTCGGACGAGGAGGAAACCTCCGGTCGTCGCCGTCGTCGCCGCCGCGCGCGCAGCTCCGCCTCCTCCGAGGAGGGTGGCGATCCCGCGGACCAGGTCCAGGCCCTCAAGGGGTCCACGCGCCTGGAGGCGAAGAAGATGCGTCGCCGCGAAGGCCGCCGCGAAGGCCGCCGTCGCCACCCCATCTCCGAATCCGAGTTCCTCGCGCGCCGTGAGTCGGTCGAGCGCACGATGGTCATCCGCGACCAAGACGGCCTCGATCAGATCGCCATTCTCGAAGACGGCCTGCTCGTCGAGCACTACGTCGCGCGTCGCACGCAGTCCTCGATGGTCGGCAACATCTACCTGGGCCGCGTCCAGAACGTGCTTCCCTCGATGGAAGCGGCATTCGTCGACGTCGGCCGCGGACGCAACGCCGTCCTGTACGCCGGCGAGGTCAATTGGGACGCCGTCGGCATGGAGGGCAAGCCCCGTCGTATCGAGGCGGCGCTGAAGTCTGGCGATCCGGTCCTCGTTCAGGTGACGAAGGACCCGATCGGCCATAAGGGTGCCCGCCTGACCTCTCAGATCACGCTGGCCGGCCGCTACCTGGTCCTCATCCCCGGCGGGTCCATGATGGGCATCTCCCGCAAGCTGCCGGACAAGGAACGCGCTCGCCTGAAGAAGATCCTCAAGGCTGTCGTGCCCTCCGGCTCGGGCGTCATCGTGCGCACCGCCGCGGAAGGCGCGACGGAGGAGCAGATTCGCGACGATGTCGCTCGCCTGACCCGTCAGTGGGAGGATATCGAGAAGAAGCGCACCAACACGAAGAGCGCCCCGACGCTGCTGCGCGGGGAGCCTGAGCTGGCCGTGCGCGTCGTGCGCGACATCTTCAATGAGGACTTCTCGAAGCTCGTGATCGAGGGCCGTGACACCTATGCGACCGTCAAGGAATACGTCGACGAGCTCAGCCCTGAGCTCTCCGATCGCGTCGAGCAGTGGGTGGGCACGGAGGACGTCTTCCGCGCGCATCGCATCGACGAACAGCTCGCGAAGGGCATGGACCGTAAGGTGTGGCTGCCCTCGGGCGGCACCCTGATCATCGACCGCACCGAGGCGATGACCGTCATTGACGTCAACACCGGCAAGTTCATCGGTGCCGGCGGCACGCTCGAGGAGACGGTGACCCGCAACAACCTCGAGGCCGCCGAAGAGATCGTGCGCCAGCTGCGCCTGCGCGACATCGGTGGCATCGTCATCATCGACTTCGTGGACATGGTCCTTGAATCCAACCGTGACCTCGTACTGCGTCGCCTGGTGGAGTGCCTGGGACGCGACCGTACGCGCCACCAGGTCACCGAGATTACGTCCCTGGGCCTCGTGCAGATGACCCGTAAGCGTGTGGGTGAGGGCCTCGTCGAGGCCTTCTCCTCCTCGTGCGAGGCCTGCGAGGGCCGCGGCTTCATCGTTCACCAGCACCCGGTGGAAACCTCCGGGGCCGAACAGCCTTCGAAGGGCTCGAAGGGTTCGAAGAAGCAACAGAAGAAGGCTGAGCCTCGCCGTATCGAGGACAATGCCGATCATGAGCGCGCCAAGGAGGCTCTGAGCGCGATCGCCGCTGCCTCGACCCGTAAGGAAGAGGAAGGCGCGGCCGCGGAGCCGGCACCCACCAAGAAGCGCCGGACGCGCGCCGTTTCGACCGAGGTCAAGGAACCCGAGGCTTCTTCCGTCGAGCAGGTTGCAGCGCCCGAGGCTCCCGCTGAGGAATCCGCGTCCAAGCCCGCCGCCGAGAAGGCCGAGGAAAGCGCGACCAAGCGTCCTCGTCGTCGCCGCCGCGTCGCCGAGTCCGCTCCGCTGCCCGAACTGCCCGTGCGCATCGACCTGCCCGAGCCGGTCGATCACTCGGACGAGCCTGCGGCCCCCACCAAGGATGCCTCCGAGATTCAGCTGCCCGAGCATCGCGAGAAGGCTCCGGCCACCCGCCGCCGCGTATCCCGCAAGGCTGCCACGGCCTCGTCCGACGAACCGGCCGAGGCGCCCGCGCCGAAGAAGACCCGTCGCCGCGCCACCGCGCAGACGGCTGTTCCCGAGGTGCAGACGGACGAGACTCCCACCACCGCGCCGGTGAGCGCGTCGGTCGCGGAGGAAACTTCCGTCCAGGAGCCCGCCGCGCCGCGCAAGACTCGTAGGCGTCGCGTCGCCGTCTCGACCGGCATTGTCGAGCCCGACGCGGCTCCCACCCCCGTCGTCATCGACCTTCCCGCGCGCGCCGAGGTGAGCGTCCCGGCGGTGCCGACCAAGTCGACCGATGACATTGCGCTTCCCGAGGCGAGCGATCAGCCGCGCGTCAAGCGCCGTCGTCGCGCCGCATCGACCGGCATCGTTGACGCCGGTTAATGGTCCAGGCGCCGGGGGAGGGGCGATCATCCCTCCCCCGAGCGTAGGGTGTGGAATCGCACAGCACTTCACACCCGCCCGTGACCGTGCCGGCTTGCAATCCGGCGTGCGAATCGGCTAAATTTGATCGTCGGCGCAACAAGCGCCAACGGAATCATGACAATGAGACAAGTCCTCGGCAGTTTCGAGGCGCGATTCCGGTTACGAATACGAGAAGAGATGAGCTCCAACGTGGTCTACGCGATCGTCAAGGCTGGCGGCCGGCAGGAAAAGGTGTCCGTCGGTGACGTCGTCGTCGTCGACAAGCTGGCAGAAGAAATCGGTTCGAGCATTGAGCTCCAGCCGCTGATGCTGGTGGATGGCGACGCCATCACCGTTGACGCAGCCAAGCTGGGCAAGGTTTCCGTCAAGGCTGAGGTTGTTGACTCGGCCAAGGGCCCCAAGATTTCCATCATTAAGTACAAGAACAAGTCGGGCTACCGCAAGCGCCAGGGACACCGTCAGAAGATGTCGGTCGTCAAGATCACTGAGATCGCCTGAACCCGACGTTCCCACGAGCAGAAAGTAGCAACTGATGGCACATAAGAAGGGCCTTGGTTCCTCCCGTAACGGTCGCGACTCGAACGCGCAGCGCCTCGGCGTGAAGCGCTACGGCGGCCAGCTGGTCAACGCTGGTGAGATCCTCGTTCGTCAGCGCGGCACCCACTTCCACCCTGGCGACGGCGTTGGCCGTGGCAAGGATGACACCCTGTTCGCCCTGCGCGCCGGTGCGGTTGAGTTCGGCCGCAAGCGCGATCGCAAGGTTGTCAGCGTTTCCCCGGTCTCTGCCTGAGACCGCGCGCATAAAGGGCGTCCGGCGTTGCCGGGCGCCCTTTTGAACATTCATTTTCAGTCGTCAGGAGCAACAGTGGCAGACTTCGTGGATCGCGTGACTCTGCATGCGATGGGTGGCAACGGCGGTAACGGCGTTGCCTCGATTAAGCGTGAAAAGTTCAAGCCGCTGGCCGGCCCTGACGGCGGAGACGGCGGCAATGGCGGCTCGGTCATCCTGGAGGTGAGTGAGCAGGAGACCACGCTTCTGAACTACCACCGCAGCCCGCATCGTCGTGCGGATAATGGCACGCCCGGCATGGGTGACTTCCGTCAGGGTAAGACCGGCGCAGACATCATCCTGCCGGTTCCCGAGGGAACTGTCGTCAAGTCGATGTCGGGTGAACTGCTCGCTGACCTAACGGGTGCGGGCGCCCGTTACGTGGTCGCCGAAGGTGGCCGCGGTGGCCTGGGCAACGCTGCGCTGGCGTCGAAGGCCCGTAAGGCCCCCGGCTTCGCCCTGCTGGGCGAGCCCGGCGAGGAGCGCGACGTCATCCTTGAGTTGAAGTCCGTCGCGGACGTGGCTCTCGTTGGCTTCCCGTCGGCGGGTAAGTCCTCGCTGATTGCGGCCCTGAGCTCGGCGCGCCCGAAGATCGCCGATTACCCCTTTACGACGCTGGTCCCGAACCTGGGCGTCGTGTCGGCTGGCGATACGCGCTACACGGTGGCCGACGTTCCCGGCCTGATCCCCGGTGCCTCCCAGGGACGAGGCCTCGGCCTCGACTTCCTGCGCCACATCGAGCGTTGCGCGGTTATCGTGCACGTGCTTGATACCGCCGCCTTCGAGACCGATCGCGAGCCGGTTGAGGACCTGCGCATCATCGAGGCGGAGCTGGAGGCCTACCAGGGCGACCTGACGCAGGTCGAGGGCTACGTGCCGATTATGGAGCGTCCCCGCGTCATCGTTTTGAACAAGATCGACATCCCGGACGGTCGTGATCTTGCCGAGATCACGCGCCCGGACCTGGAGTCTTTCGGCTGGCCCGTCCTCGAGGTGTCAGCCGTGTCCCACGAGGGCCTCAAGGAGCTGTCTTTTGCTCTGGCCGGCATCGTCGAGGCGGAGCGCGCGAAGCGTCCCGCCCTCGAGGCCGCCCGTCCCGTTATCCGTCCGAAGGCGGTCGGGCGCAGCGTGGAGATCACGGTGCGCAAGACCCGTAAGGACGGCGAGGAAGTCTTCCAGGTGCGCGGCGACAAGCCGGAGCGCTGGGTGCGTCAGACCGACTTCGCTAACGACGAGGCCGTAGGCTACCTGGCGGATCGCCTGAACGCCGCGGGTGTTGAGGACGAGCTGATGAAGGCTGGCGCGGTCGCCGGCGACACCGTCGTGATCGGCGACCTGGACGGAGGCGTCGTCTTCGACTGGGAGCCGACCCTGACGACCGGACCGGAGCTGCTGGGTTCGCGAGGTACCGACCTGCGCCTGGATCAGAACGCGCGTCCGAGCCGTAAGGAACGTCGCGAGGTGTATCACCAGGTCATGGATGCCAAGACCGCTGCCCGCGACGAGCTGTGGACGGAGCGCCAGGCCGGACACTGGACCGATGCGTCGGATCAGTCATGAGCGGAGTGTCCGCGGCTTCTCGCATCGTCGTCAAGATCGGTTCGTCGTCGCTCTCTCGCGAGGACGGCGGCCTGGATCTGAATCGTATTGACTCGGTCGCGCGCCTTGTGGCGCGCTGGCGCGGGGCGGACCGCGAGGTCGTCATCGTGTCGTCGGGCGCGGTTGCGGCGGGCCTTGATCCGCTTGGCTTCACCTCGAAACCGAAGGACCTGCCGAGCGTGCAGGCCGCTGCCGCGATGGGCCAGGGGCTTCTGATGGCGCGGTGGACGGCCGCCTTCCAGGCGCATCACCTCGATGCCGCCCAGGTGCTGCTGACCACGGACGACGTTATGCGCCGCGATCACTATACGAACGTGCGCGCCTCGCTGACGCGACTCCTCGGCCTCGGCGTTGTCCCGATTCTCAACGAAAACGACGCGGTGACCACCCGCGAGCTGCGTTTCGGCGACAATGATCGCCTTGCCGCGCTCATCGCCCAGATGATCAAGGCCGACGCCCTCGTGCTGCTGACTGACGTGGACGGCCTCTACACCGCTCCTCCGGACCACCCGGGCTCGAAGCTGATCGAACGGGTTGAGAGCGCGGACGACCTCATGAGCGTGCTCGTGACCGGCGCTGGCTCTCGCGTGGGCACGGGCGGCATGGCGACGAAGGTGCAGGCCGCCATGCTGGCGACCACCAGCGGCATTGGCGTGCAGCTGGCATCCGCGGATGCTCTGGAGTCGGTGCTTGCGGGCAAGAACGTTGGTACGTGGTTCGAGCCGTCGCGGGAGCGTCCGGCCTCGCGGCGCCTGTGGATCGCCCACGTGGCCCCGTCGCGCGGCGAAATCATCGTCGACGAGGGCGCAGCCCAGGCGATCACGGTCGGCAAGAAGTCTCTGCTGGTCGCAGGCGTACGTTCCGTGCTCGGCCACTTCGAGGCCGGTGACGTCGTCGACGTGGCTTCCCCGACGGGACTGGTCGCCCGCGGTGTGTCGGGATACGACTCCGACACGCTGGCAGAGATCGCCGGATCGGGCACCGCGGAACTGCAAGCCGCGGGTCATGAGCACCCCAGGCCGGCCATCCACCGTGATGACCTGGCGGTGTTGGGCGACGCATTTTCTGCGCTGAGCGCTGACTGACGCGGCTTGACAGGCTCTCGTGTGCCATGATGGCCCGGTGGATACTGCTGCAGATATTTCCCAGGTGACGGATGCTGCTCGCGCTGCGGCGCGAGTGCTCGCGAACGCGACGACCCAGGTAAAAAACCGCGGTCTCGAGGCGATTGCGGCTGCGCTTATTGATCGCAGTGACCAGATCCTGGCCGCTAATGCTGAAGATGTCGCCCGCGGTCGTGCGGAGCAGATGAGCGAGGGCCTGCTGGATCGCCTCGCTCTGACCCCCGATCGTATTCGTGGAATCGCTGAGGCCGTCCGCGAGATCGCGGGTCTGCCTGACCCGATCGGTCAGGTCGTGCGTGGAATGCGCACCGATATTGGCCTGCGCGTGACGCAGGAGCGCGTCCCCCTGGGCGTTATCGGCATCATCTACGAGGCCCGCCCCAACGTGACGATCGACGCTGCCTCGCTTGCTCTGAAGGCCGGCAACGCGGTCGTACTGCGCGGTGGAAGCGCCGCGCAGTCCTCGAATCGCGTCCTCATCGAGGTGTGCCGCGATGCGCTGACCTCCGTCGGCCTGCCCGCGGATGCGATCACCACGGTGGATCCGTGGGGCCGCGCGGGTGCCCGAGCAATGATGCGCGCGCGTGGAGCGATCGATGCGCTGATTCCGCGAGGGGGAGCGGGGCTGATCAATGCCGTCGTCGAAGAGTCGCGGGTTCCGGTTATTGAGACGGGCACGGGCAACTGTCACGTGTACGTGGATGCCTCCGCCGACCTGGAGGCCGCTGAGGCCATCATCATGAACGCGAAGACGCAGCGCGTGGGCGTCTGCAACGCGGCGGAGACTCTGCTCGTGCACGCCGACGTCGCCGAGCGTTTCCTCGTTGCCGCCGTCACCCGTCTGACGACGGCGGGCGTGACGATCCACGCGGACGAGGCTACACGGACCGTCGTCGATGGCCAGCCTTCGATCGATGCTGAGATGATCGTCGACGCGACCGAGGCCGACTGGGAGACCGAGTACCTCTCGATGGACCTGGCTGTGCGCGTCGTCGCCGACGTTGACGAGGCGATTGAGCATATTCGCCGCTATTCCTCGGGGCATACGGAGGGCATCGTGGCATCCGATGTGGCCGTCGTGCGCGCGTTCCGATCGGGCATCGATGCCGCTGCTATTGCCGTGAATGCTTCGACGCGTTTCACGGACGGTGGTCAGCTGGGCCTGGGCGCCGAAGTGGGTATCTCGACGCAGAAGCTGCACGCGCGCGGCCCGATGGGCCTCGCGGAACTGACGACGACCACGTGGATCTACGAGGGAGAAGGAACGATCCGCCCGTGAGCACGCAGGACAACCACGCGGTGCAGGCCTCCGACGAGTCCGCGATCGAAAAGACCACCGAGGCCACGGCGGGGGCGACCGCGGCCCCGGCCTCGCCCCAGCATCCCCCGCGCGCGCTGCGTCGGCGCCGCGCGATCGGCATCATGGGTGGCACATTCGATCCGATCCACCACGGCCACCTCGTCGCGGCCTCGGAGGTCATGGACGTCTACGGCCTCGACCAGGTCGTCTTCGTCCCCGCGGCCATGCAGCCCTTCAAGGCGGATCGACGCGTGACCTCGGCGGAGCACCGCTACCTGATGACGGTCGTCGCAACCGCCTCGAACCCTCGTTTTGCCGTGTCTCGCGTGGATATTGACCGCGGTGGGACGACCTACACGATCGATACGCTGGCGGACCTGTCGCGCGAATACCCGGACTCGGATTTCTACTTCATCACGGGTGCCGACGCGCTGGCACAGATCGCGCAGTGGAAGGACGCCGATAAGCTCTTTGAGCAGGCGCACTTTATCGGCGTGACGCGCCCCGGGCACAACCTGTCGGATCCTGGCTTGCCGCACGAGTCCGTGTCGCTGCTGGAGGTCCCCGCCATGGCGATCTCTTCGACGGACTGCCGTACGCGCGTCGAAGAGGGGAAGCCGGTGTGGTATCTGGTGCCCGACGGCGTCGTCCAATACATCAACAAATACGGCCTGTACCGGTCCTAACCCAAGGAGAAATGTGAGCCTTCCCGACGCTACCGCAGAACTGGCGAGCCTGGTTGCTCGCGCCGCGCACGACCGCGGCGGCATCAACCCGGTGCTTGTTGACGTGACCAGCAAGCTCGCCCTGGCTGACGCATTCGTGGTTGTTTCGGCGCCGACGGACCGTCAGGTGCGCGCCATCGCCGAGGACATCATGGATCGTATCTGGGCCGAGCAGCAGCGCCGCCCCGCCCACATCGAGGGGCGTGCGGAGGGCACGTGGGTGCTCCTGGACTACTCGGATCTGCTCGTTCACGTCCTGTCCGAGGAAGAGCGCGAGTACTACGCTCTCGAGCGCCTGTGGGGTGACTGCCCGGCCGTGCCGATCGACGTCGACATCGACGAGGCCCGCGCCGCTGCCGCCGAGCGTGCTGCCGCGCACGGTGTGGAGAGTGCGCAGTGAGCGCCTCGCGGATCGTTCTGCTGCGCCACGGCCAAACGGACTTCAACCTGGCGCGGCGCTTTCAGGGGCGTATCGATCAACCCTTGAACGAGGCCGGACGGTCCCAGGCTGCGGGTGCCGCCGGCGTGCTGGTGAGCCGCCTGTGCGAGCCGAGCGCCGAGGTTGGTATGATTGCCGCCGAAGATGGGCGCAGCTACGACGACGGGGGAGTGCGTATCGTGAGCTCGCCCCTGGGGCGCGCGGTGGATACCGCGAGGATCATCGCACGCGTCTTCGACATCGCTGGATATCCCTGCGAGGGGCCGGCACTCGATGAGCGGCTCACGGAGCGCTTCTACGGGAGCTTTGAGGGTAAGACCTACGAGGAGATCGCCGCCGAGCAGGCCGAGGCCTACGCGCAGTATCGCGCTCAGGGGGAGTGTGACCTCGCTGAGGTGGAACGCTCCGAGGTTGTGGGTGCGCGCGTTCGCGATGCCGTCTTGGAAGCGGCACGGGCGTGCCGCGGGGACCAGTCTCTGATTGTCGTTTCGCATGGCTCCGCGATCGCGCGTGGCATCGTGTCGCTGCTGGGCCTGGATCCGGCGGTCTTCAATGGGCTGCGCGGCGTCGATAACTGCCACTGGTCGGAGCTCGTGCCTGTCGGGATGTCGACCTCTAAGAGCGCGGCGATCAGCGGGTGGCGCCTGGCGTCGCACAACATCGGTTCTCGCGAGGACATTTTGGGGGCGTGATGGCTCTCCGGCCCCTCGTGACCGCCGAGTATCATGGTTACTGAGCGTTGTGACGAGGGGCACTCGATTGGATTTGCATCATTCTCGAAAGGTTCGCTATTATTTATCAGGTCGCCAGGGCGACGAACTAAATAACGGGGCTATGGCGCAGTTGGTAGCGCGCTTCCATGGCATGGAAGAGGTCGGGGGTTCGAATCCCCCTAGCTCCACAGAAAACTTCGACATCCGGTTTCGGGTGTCGATTTTTTATTGCTTGAGCAGTGGTCGTGCTTGTGGTTGTAGCTTGGTCAGTTGTTTTATCCGAAATATAACGTTTCGGTATCGGCATGCGGGATGCTCACAATCTGTCAAACTGAGAAAGCATTGAAAATAGGTGGATTCGTCTGTAACGACTTACTGATAAAACCTTGAAAAGTACTGTACCGCGTGGAAAGATTGACCTGTTCTTGTTCCATTGTGTGAGGCCGGTAGTCAATGTCGTTCCAGCTCACTCGTACGCATACGTCCGTGGTCCTCGCTGCAGCCACGATCGCAGCTGCCCTCGTCGTCATCCCCACTCTCGCTGAGGGAAACGCGACGACCAGCGACGCGTTCTGCAACGCCCTGTCGGGGGCGGAAGGTCGTATCGCCGCTGAATACAATCCGCTTCTGGCGAGCTACGCCGCCGCAGCCGCGGGTAACTCTGCGACTCCCGCCCTGGACCCCGCCCATGAGTCCGAGCTGCGAGCTGCCGTCGCCGATGCGCAGGCTGCACTCGAGGCTGCGAAGCAGAGTGCCCTTGAGCCCGCAACGTCCACCGGTGAGGCTGCGTCTGCAGCGGATACTGCGAGCCGTGGCCTCGACTGGGTCGACTGGTCCCAGGTCGACGACGCCACCCAGGCGCGCATCATCGAGGCTCTCGTCATTCAGAAGATGAACGCCTACCGAGCCAACGCTGGCCTGCCCGAGCTGGTTGTCTCCGATACGGTGACCACCGACGCTCGCGCGTGGAGCAAGCACATGTCGGACAGTGATGACTTCAACCACGACCCGGACTACAAGTACTTCGGCGCGGGCAAGCTCGACGGCGGTGACACGACCTACGCCGGTGAGAACATCGCCTACAACCATCGAGAGAACTTCGGCGACAAGTGGGGCGCCTATGGCACCTCCAAGAATCCGATGCAGGCGGCGGACGCACTCTTCGATCAGTGGAAGAACTCCTCTGGCCACGACAAGAACATGCTGGCCCAGAACAACGTTGTTGGCGTCGGCGTGCATATCGCGAAGCACGGTAACTTCACGCGTATCTACGGCACTCAGAAATTCTACGCTGTCACCGGCGGCTCGCCCAACGTGTCGCGCTTCCACACGACTGGCGATACTGCGTCCGCGTACGGCTTCGACGGTGCCGCTTTCAACGCCGACAACACCAACTACGTCTCCGGCCTCGCGGGTGGCGGCGACGCGCAGCGCGCCAACTCCTGGCAGAACAAGGTGGGTTCCCTTCCCGGTGTCGCCCTCCCCGTTGACGTGTCGAGCCTCCCCGCAAACGCTGGATCTGCTGCGCCCGCGACCTCGACGCCCGCACCCGCCGACACCGCACCCTCTGCTGAGCGTCAGCAGGCCGTGATCGACACGCAGGCATCTGTCAACGCCGCTCAGGCTGCTCTGGACGAGTATCTGGCCTCGGCTGAGGAAAGGGAGCCCGTCACCTCTCTCGTAGATATCGACGCTGAGCTTGATCGTGTCGCGGAGTCCATTGCATCCCAGACCGCCGTGCGCCCCGAAAAGGATGGTGGCGTTACACTGCAGGGTGGCGAGAACGCTGGCCGCTACTTGACCGCCACCGAGTATCGCGATGCCCTCACGCGTTGCACGACCCTCTCTGTCGAGCAGGATGGCAACAACCTCTCCGCGGGTGACGGGGTAGATTCGACGCCGGATCAGCAGGCCCCGTCGGTTGAGACACCCGCGCTCGCGAACGGTGATGGCAACCCGGCTGCACCTGAGACGAGCACTCCCGCCGACGATCAGGGCGTGGTGACCGCTCGCCTCGACATCACCCCGAGTGCTGATCCGACGCAGGTATCCGTCCCCGCAGCCCAGGATGCTTCCACCCCGACGCAGGCGCGCGCTGATGCCCTCGCAGCGACCGGTGCGTCCTCCGTGTGGGTGGGCGTGGGAGCCGTCGCGGTTCTGGTCGCTGGAGCCGGTGCGGTTGTCGCATCGCGTCGAGCCAAACGCTGACGCAACACTCTGAAGCCCCGCCGGTGAGTTCGCTCATCGGCGGGGCTTTTTCGTGCGTATTGATGCCTTTTCGCTGCGACTGGAAACGTGGATGGCGTCTTATTTGGTGCGTCATATTACCTTGTGTATAGTCAGTAAAGGAATGCTGCGAAACTAATGTGCATTCGTCGACAGAGCGTACCTGTCCCGCTGAAGGGATGTGCGCGCTCACCGTCTTCTATTCAGAGAGGAATAAGATATGCGACCCATCAATCTGCGCAGGAGCGTGATGGCGGCCCTTGGTGCTGCCGCCCTCGTTGTTGGTCCGTTGGCTCCCGCTTATGCCTTCCCAGCCGTCTCGAGCCAAGGCGGTGAGCCTGTGGGCGTCGCTGCCGAGGTCCCGATGGGGGAGCCGACGGCGGATCCCACCGCTGAACCTACCCCGGATCCAGCCCCCACCCCGGAACCGGCCCCCGTGCCGAAGCCCTCGTGGAAGATGGATTCGGTGGGCTGGTGGTACGACCTGGACAATGGGTCGTACGCACGTGATGAAAAGCGGGACATCGATGGGGCAACATACCGATTCAACGGTAGCGGATACATGGTGACCGGATGGTACAACCTTGGGGGAGCGTGGGAGTACTTTGCGCCCTCGGGTGCTCAGGTGCGTGGATGGGCCAACGTGTCGGGAACCTGGTACTTCCTGGACCCGCAGAGCGGAGTGATGCGTACTGGCTGGATCACGGTCGATGGCACTTGGTACTACCTGGGTGCCTCTGGTGCGATGGCGACCGGCTGGCTGAACCAGGGCGGTACCTGGTTCTACCTGAACGGCTCGGGCGTCATGGTGAGTGGTTGGAACGCGATCGGTGGCTCCTGGTACTACTTCAACGAGTCGGGTGCGATGGTCACCGGCTGGCTCAGCCAGGGAGGCTCCTGGTACTTCCTGAACTCCTCCGGCGCCATGAAGACCGGCTGGCTTAGCCAGGGCGGTACCTGGTTCTACCTGAACGGCTCGGGCGTCATGGTGAGTGGTTGGAACACGATCGGTGGCTCCTGGTACTACTTCAATGAGTCCGGCGCGATGGTCACCGGCTGGCTCAGCCAGGGAGGCTCCTGGTACTACCTGAACGCGTCCGGCGTCATGGTGACAGGTACTCAGTGGATCGGCGGCGAGCGCCACTGGTTCTACGACTCGGGCGCATGGTGGGGCCTGTACCCGGTCGCCTCGGCAGGCAATGGATCGGGAGGGGCGGATGCCGCAACCGGCAATCGCTACAAGGCAATCTGTCACGATGGGTCTGAGAGCTTTTCGTCTCCGGGGGCTTCTGACTATCGGGGTATGTGTGCCGGGCACGGAGGAATTGCATACAAGCTTGGGTATGGTTGGTGACCTTCTGAGTGCTCGTGCGCGGTGATGCGTCATCGGTGGTCTCGTCGGCAAGAATGCTTGCCGACGAGACCTTTTCTTGGCGTTGAGGCGCTGCGATCGTCTCCGAGTTTCCGAGCCTGCGAAACTTCGGAGCTCGCCGGGGTTGTTCGGCCTCGCCGGTGGACGCCTGTGTCTCGGACGCGGCCCTACCTGTGAATTGGGGTGTGCGGCGACGAGCGTTCCGATGTCTTGGCTCCGTTGCATTAACGACGTGTCGGCTCTTAGCGCCGCGGCATACCTGGATCGGGTGAGGGGCCGGAATATGGCGTGTATCACGAACGGCAAGAGTCCCTGATTCTATCCCTCACGCTCCTGGAGGGGAGTGAGGCGGCGAGGTTAGACAGTGTGGGCGAGGCTGTGAATGCGCGTTGTGAACACCCCGTCGAGCTGGGATAAGATCCCGGCCTAACCGTGAGGGATAGGGCTGGCCGTCTCCGTTTGTCCTATGGTTATCGAGGCGCTTTGACATGAGCACTTGATTATCAAGGAACCGTTATGTATACTCAGCAATGCGTTACTACAAAACCCTAGTGAGTGAGGTGGCGCCATTCACATTCGTTCCAACGAAGCCTACGCAGGATGTGCGCCCCACGAAAGGAAAGCCCATGCGCCCCATCAATGTTCGCACTCTTATGATCGCCGCCGTGAGCGCTGCCGTTCTCGCCGGAACTGTCGTTCCCGCTAACGCGGCCGAGCTGAGCGATCCCGGCGCTCCCGCC
>ERZ773068.431-NODE-431-length-22243-cov-6.418605_pt1 | contig 22243 bp, 20 predicted proteins | sample MGYA00580620_ERZ773068 | MGnify/ENA primary metagenome ERZ773068 (study PRJEB29015, sample SAMEA2737983) | human oral metagenome | biome: human oral; feature: human-associated habitat; material: dental | place: China | collected 2101 ... | reverse complement strand
TACTTTCATAATTATTAAAAATATTGCTTATTCTGAGTTTTAAGACACGCCCTAAATAGTTCAATAAATTTCTTTTCTATACTTTCATTTAATCTTTTCTCTGATACATAATAAATATTCCTCGCTAATAATTTCTTATATTCTTCTATACTTGTACAGTAATCTTTAAAATTACTTGTCAACATCCATTCCAATACTACTTCTTCTACTGTTATTCTTTTTATTTCATCTACATTAAATTCAACAGGAATATAAGTATAGTCATATTTAAAAGCTGAACTACAGTCTGGTATTGTATAAGTCTTATCTCCTTTTTTTCGTAAATAAACTCTGTTTTTTTTACTTAACCCGTAATTTAACTCAAGAGCAAAATCTTCATTTTCGCAAGAAACTATATTATAATCTTCTCCATAATAAATTACAGTTTCTCCTTTTAATATTGTCATAAAATCCTTCTGACCATGTTATTATGCATATATCCATGTAATTCCTTTCTTAATTTATTTTGTCATATTCTGGAAGTAATTTTTATTTTTTACTCTAATATTCAAATTATTATTTTTTCTTCTATTACTAAAAACTTTTTTAAATCTCTTTAAAAAATCGAATTTTTTTCTGTATCTTTTTATTTTAAATTCAAAAGTCTGAAATATGATAAAAGCCTATTTATCTAACTTTTCTAATTTTTTTATAGTTTTCTTTGCCTCTTCTCTTTTCCAGATTACTTTGTGTTCTAAAAACGGTATCAGTATTTGTATTAAATTTTTATCCTTGAACTTTGACAGAGCATATATCACATGTCCATTTACTTCTTCATCATTTAGCAGAGTTATTAAAGTTTTCTTTACCTTTTCTTCTTTAAAGGCTCCCATTCCATGTACTATCATTTGACGAGAAATTCCATTTTTTTTATTTGTTATTATTTTTATATACTCATTCACATATCTTCTATCAGAAATTACTCCTATTGCATTTCCTACTGTCCATTTATCTATTTCTTCATAATCTAATTCTTTATAAAATTTTAATAACATCTCTGTGGCTTTATTAAATCCTTTTACTGTTAGACACCTAACTATGAAAATTTTATCATTTAATTTCATAATAGGTTTTTCAAACCATTTTAATAAAACAGGTACTAAAATTTTATCTTTAATTCCTATTGTCATCACATCAAGCACTTTTTTAAATTCATATCCAAAACTATTTAATTCATTTAAAAATTCTTTCTGCTCCTCTTCGGTCATTTTTGCTCTCCTGTCTTTTTCAATATTATATTTCCTTTGATCTTTCTAATCTTATGCCTTTTTTCTATTCTAATCAATTATCCCATATATCTTGACTGTTTTTCCTTTATTTCCTCTTTCCAATAATAATTTTTCTACTAATTCATTTATAATTAAATTAACTTCTTCGTAATCTAAATGATATAATGAATCTATAAAATTACTGATAATAATAGTTATATTTTTTCTTTCTAATTTTTCCATATTGTTAGAAAATATTTCTAGCAAATCTTCAAATTTTCTTATCTTTTTAGCATCTATTTCTAATATTTCTTTCCCTCTATTTTTTCTCAAAATGGCATCCTTTTCTTCTAATGCGGCAATTTTAAGTTCATTATTTTCGAACATGGATTTTTTTAACTTCTCTGTTACTATATAACATGTTGTCTCTGCAATTCTGTTATTCCACAAAGCTAAAAATAAAACTACAATGCTTACATATATATAGCCTCTTTCCAAATTATCCATTTCAAAATTTGGATATTTATATACTATGGCAATTCCATTGTAATTGTTATCCTGTAAATATTTTTCTATAACCTCAAATTCTAAGGCTGCATCTTTTACTGTATGCCAGCTGACTTCAAATTTTTTACTATATTCATAAAAATCTATTTGAGGCATTATCTGATAATAGAAGTCATCCCAGTTGTTCATTTTTCTTCCATCTAACTCTATTAACCATTTCCCTTCCAGATTCTTATATAGCTCTTCTTTCTGTTTACTACTTATTATAGTTAAGCTGTTTCCCATTATTTTCCTTTCTTTTAATCAAATATTTCCTAATAGATATATCTTTATTTTCTTTCTTATTTTCAATAATATATCTTCTATAAGTTTAATAAGCATTAGACTACATTCATGATAATGTATTCCCTGGACAAAAGAATAGGAGTTAGTAAAAATTAATACATAATCATTTTCTTCTGTAAAATCTAAATTTTCATCTATTTGATTGATAAAATCTTCTGCCAATTTTACTCCTTCCATATCCATTTCAAAAATAATTTTTCCTTTTTCTGCCTCAATTATTTTTTCTTTTTCTAATACATTTCCCAGTATTATTTTATTATCCAGGCTATCAGTTAGGTCATCTATCACAAAATAAAGTCTTGTATCCAATGAATTTTTCCACCAATGTAAAAGAGATATTAAATGCTGGTATATAGATCCTCTGTCTATCTCATCCATATCTAATCTTGGACTATCGTAAACTATTATGACATCTGTTTTGCCTCCTTTGAATTTCTTTTCTCTTATCATTTCCAGCTCTGTTGCGGCATCCCTAAAGGAATACCAGTCATAACCGTATAAATTTTTATAATCATACACAATGTCTATTTCATTCATAATTGCCACTGCAAAATCATCTTCATTTTCTATTTTATTTCCATCTAATTCTATTAACCATTTCCCTTCCAGATTCTTATATAGCTCTTCTTTTTCTTTCCTACTTATTATAGTTAAGCTGTTTCCCATTTTTATATCTCCCTTCCTAATCACTTGGAGTATAATTTATTTCTCTTCTATTTTTTCATATTTGTAAATAAATTTATCTGTAAGTGAACTTACAATCCTATTCATTTTTTATCCTTTCCACAAACTCCTTTATTTCCTATCTAAACACATGTACATTAAATTTTCATTTATTATATTTTATTTTACAATGTACTATTTTGAAAAGTCAATACAAAAAATGTACCTCCAAACCTTTTAATTTACATTGTCAGGTTTTTTGGTACATATTTTTTATAATTACAGGACATGTTCAGCTATTATATCCGAGCATGCCCATCATTTCATTCTTTTAATCTATTTTACAGCCAGCTGGTTCTGTACATTCTATATTCTATTTCAGGGAATATGTTGTCTCTTGACTCTATCTCAGCAACCCATGATTCATCGAGCATTCCATTCTTAAAGTCTTCATACAGCTTAAACAGTCTATGTATATGGTCGCTTATCTTTTTGTGAGCATATCCGACCATTGTTCCTGTAAACATTATAAATTCCCAGCATGAAGTCTGTGCCATCATAAGCTCCCTTGCCATCTGGTTTAATGCCCTGTATTCCAGTTCATTATACGGTTCTCTTCCATTCGCCACTTCTATCATTTTCTGGGCAGCCTTGTGCAGATGTCTGTAAGCATAGTCATTTGACCCGTCTATCCATACATCATAATATCCATTTGCTCCCCAGCTTGACATACTTACATCCACTATCTGATTAGTTGGATATCTTTCAAGATACTGATAAGGAGTTATTGTGGAAAAGTTGGATTCTGCTGTCGCTCTAAATACCCACTCAAGGAAAATAGGCCCTTCATACCACCAGTGTCCATAAAGTTCCGCATCATAAGGAGAAACTACAATCGGCTTTCTATATTTCATTTTTGAAGCCAGAAACTCTATCTGCTTTGATCTGTTATAGACAAAGTTATAGGCATGTTCCTTTGCTCTTCCATATGCAGCATCAGGATCATAGACAGCTTTAAAAGTTCCTTTTTTATCAGTTATTGCATGATATTTTATCCCCATGTTTCTTCTTACTCCGTCACTGTGCAGATACGGTTTTACATACTCATAATCAAGCTCATATCCCGCATCCTTATGGAATTCCCTGTAAACTCCATCACCCGGATAACCTATCTCTGAACTCCACACCTGTTCTGAAGATTCAAGATCCCTTGCAAACGCAGCCACTCCATTTTTAGTATATACAGGGGAATAGATTCCATATACAGGTCTTGGGTCACTGTGCATTATTCCATGGGCATCCACAAGGAAATATCTTATCCCATGTTTTTCAAGGAACTTATCCTGTCCAGGATAATAGGCACATTCTGCAAGCCATATTCCTTTAGGTTCCCTATTGAAATTTTTAATATAATCTTTTTTAGCCATGTAAACCTGAGCATTTACAGCTTCAGGGTAGTCCTTCATTACAGGAAGGAATCCATGTGTCGCAGTAACAGGTATTATTTCAAGGTTCCCCTGATCCTGAAATTTTCTAAATGCTCCAACTAAATCTCTTGCATACTTTTCTTCATATACAGATTTTGCCCTCTTGTGGAACCACAAGTTATGATTAGCTACTTTAATCATATCCGGATATTCTTTCAGTCTTTCAACTTCTAATTCACAGAATTCTATCAGCTTGTTTAAATGTTTGACATATCTGCCTCGCAGTAAATCATCATTTAACATATTAACCAATGTTCCTGACATTGTTATTGTTAAATTCCATGGAATGTTATCTCTTGTAAGATTTTCAAACATTTCAAGAAGTGGTATATATGTTTCAGTGATTGCTTCATATAACCAATCTTCTTCCAAAAATTCTTTGTATTCAGGGTGTCTTACATACGGCAGATGCGCATGCAGCACAAAACTCAAATATCCGTTCATAACTTCTCCTCCATCTTAAATTTTGTTCTTTCACACTTCAAATAATATACTATATTTATACCACATTTTTTCAATTTTTAAAACTCATTTATTCAATTTATTTTCTAAAAATTCTAAGCCTGTTACTTACAAATTTTATCTCAACCTTTCTATTTTTCCCTTCCTCTCCGTCAATGCTGACTCCTACCTCATCATCTATTTTTTCAATTACGCAGCTTTTTGCAGTTACAGTTCTTACATAATCATTATTTTCAAGATTGCTGTTAATGAGATCCAGCAGTACTGCAGGAAGGTCAAAAGGATTTTCTATATTCTTCACAATCAGAATATTCATAAGCCCGTCATTCATATCAGCATTATCAATAATTTTATCAAAACCTCCTACGCTCTTTCCATTTAAAATCATGTATAATATTGCCTTTTCACTTATTTTTTCGCCACTGTCAAGGGTTATGTCAAGGTCAAACTCCTTAATATTTGTCAGTTCAGCCAGTCCTGCTATATGGTATGCCGTCTTTCCTATTACTTTTTTCAGATTTTTGTCAGTATTATAGGAAACTTTTGTAAAAAGTCCGCCTGCATAGGAAGATAGAAATACAGTTTTATTATTTATAAGTCCAAAATCCAGAGGTTTCGCCTTTCCATTCACAATATTGTCAATCCACTTTTTAACATTGTCACCCAGATTCAATGACTTTGCCAGATCATTTGAAGTTCCTGTCGGGAATATTGCAACATCAGGAAATTCTATTCCTTCATTATACAGCTGGCTTAAACTTTTACTTAACGTCCCGTCTCCGCCTGATAAAATTAATATATCGTATTTCTCATTTCTAAGAATATTTGTCAGTTTATTGTATTCCTTGTTTATACTGTAAAGAGTCAAAGTAATCTCATTCTTCAAAAGTCTGGTAGCTATCAGATCAAAACTGTTTAATATTAAATCTGAATTACCTGATTTTGGATTATATACCAGAAGAGCTTTTCTTAATTTTCTTTTTTCTTTCATTTCTATTTCTATGACATATATATGAAAGCATATAAATATCATAATCTCCTTTCAATCTGTTAATTTTTGCATCTAATTTTCATTGAATGATTTCGGATCATATCCAAAATTCAGAAAATATCTTACATTTTCTCCAGGACTTTTTGCAACTCCCAGATATCCAGGTCCTAAAGGTGTTCTTATACCCAGTCCCAGTCCGTAGCTTTCCTTTTTATCTTTCCCGAAACTGTAACTTTTATCGGAAACTCTTGCAAAAGAAGCATTTGCTCCCACAAATATAATTCTTGAAATTTTATACTGCATATTTATTTTCCCGACAAATATACTGTTTCCTCTAATGCTATCTGAAGGGATTCCATTAAACTCAAGGGAATAAAATCCTTCCTGAAATCCTCCCATTTTTGGTCTATATGTTTCAGGAATTTTTTCCCCGTCACTTGTAATATATGCTACTCCCGGTGTCAATGTTACATTATTTCCTAACGGTATATTTACTTCCGCTTTAGCATAAAAGGCACTAAATTCTGCATCTTTAGAATTCGATACAGTATATTCTGTTTTAAGATATGTTCCTCTTGTCGGAAAAGAAATTGAATCCCTGTTATCGTGTGTAATCGAAGCTTCAAGATAAGGGAATTTTATCTTTGCATTTTCCTTTTCATTCATATTTCCTTTCACATGGGACATTTCATATCCTCCACCTAATAATAACAGTGTATTTCTACTAATTTCCAGTCCTATTCCAAGTCCAGTCTTAAATCTTCTGTTATTAAATTCATACTTATTTCCTGCATAATACTGATTTCTTATAATATCTTTTCTGAAATCAAAGTTTCCTATAAACAACACCCTGTTATCTTTTCCAATAGACATTATTCCTGAGCCATTTATTCCATATTCATTTGCAATGATTCCATTCAGCCTGTATCTTGTATCTGCATTATTTATGGTCTTATTTCCCTGTATACCTACAGTTGAAGTTGCCATGTCTTCATTATTTACATTTCCTGAAAAAGTCAGATAGTCTCCTGCCTTTTCCTGAACATTTATCACTAAAGTGTCATTATTTTTCACTTCGTAATAGACAGTAGAAAAATTTCCGTTTCCATATAGCTCGTTTACAATTTTTTCCATATCATTTTTTTTCATTGTTCCTAAATTTTTCGGAAGATATTTATTAAAGTACTTTTCTCCATACCTTTTATTTCCTCTGATTTCAACACGTCTTATGCTATACTCGTCTTTCCAGCTTTTTCTGAATTCCAGCCTTTTCTGTTCAAGTTCTGCAAACTTTTCAGGATTACTTAACTTTCTTATGCTTTCTATATTTTCTCTTGCCACCTTTTCACCGGCATCTATTATTTCCTTTACTTTACCGAAATCATAGGATTCAATTTTTTCAAGATTGGGTGCCATATATAAATCAAGCATTCTTATCTGTCTTTCAACCTCCTGTCTGCCTGCTATAGTCATGGAATCAGATATCACACCTGCTATGTTGAGTTTTTCGGGATCCCTTTTAGAAAAACCTTCTCCGACATTTACTCCTATTGTATAGTCTGCTCCCAGAACTTTTACATCCTGAACAGGAAGGTTTCTCACAACTCCTCCGTCCACATAAAGCCTTTCTCCAGCCTGAACCGGATTAAAAACTGACGGCAGGGAAAGACTCGATCTGATAGCGGTTGCAATTGAACCCTTGTCTATCATAACTCCTTCTCCTGTATTAAGGTCTGTCGCCACAAGCGCAAATTTCTTAGGAAATTTTTTAAAGTCGTTTACTTCCGCTACGCCAAAAAAAAGTTCATTCAGCTTTTCACTGGCACTTTTTCCTCCAACTGCTCCTGAAGGAAATTTTGGAACAAAATTCTCCATAGGAAGTACCATTGTATTCCTGTCTTCTATGAGATTTCTTGATATTCCCTTTCCTTTTCTTTCTATACTGTCATTAAAAAGTGCAAGCCAATCCATTTCAGATGCAATTTTTTCTATTTCATCCGGAGTATAACCAACACTGTAAAGTCCTCCAATAATGCTGCCCATACTTGTTCCTGTCACATATTCCACAGGAACTTTTTCTTCTTCCAGCACTTTCAGTATTCCCACATGTGCCAGCCCTCTAGCAGTACCACCACTGAGTACAAGTCCTATCCTTTTATCTTCCTGTGTAAATACAGTTTTTCCAATTAAAACAAATAGAAATATCACATATATTATTTTTCTTATTTTTTCCATATTTTACCTGCCTTTTACAGAATACCGTATATTTCTTCCAGTCTTGTTACTACATATTTTGGTTTTATTTTATCATCTGGACTATCATTTTTCAAATTTACCCAGCATGTATCTATTCCAAAGTTGATTCCCCCCTGAATGTCTGCCGACAGGGAATCTCCAATCATTATTGATTCCTTTTTATCCTCAGTTCCAAGTTCCTTCAGTGCATATTCAAAAATACCTGCATTTGGCTTACTTATACCTATATCATCTGAAACTATTATTTTATCTATATATTTTCCAATTGAAGAATTTTCAACCCTTGAATACTGTACTTCCTTCATTCCGTTTGTAACTATTCCAAGCTTATATTTTCCATGTAAATACCTGCACAGTTCTTCAGCTCCTTCAAAAAGAAATGCTCCTTCTCCGAGACGTTTCAGGTATTGCTTGCTAAATTCTTCAACATTGTATCCCAAGTTTATTTTTTCAAATAGAATCCTGAATCTTTCAATTTTTAATTCAGTACTTGTAATTTCACCTTTTTCCAGCTTTTCCCATAGCAGATCATTTATTGTCCTATATTCTTTCTTTACCTTGTCAAATTTACTCTCACTTACACTGCTAAAAAATCCGAAATCTTCAAAAGTTGTTCTTACAGCATAGTTTTCAGCCTTTAAATAATCAAATAATGTATTATCAATATCAAGTAATATTGTCTTGTACATTTTTCACCTCTCTGTTTTTTACAATTATCAAAATGACTTATCAGTCATTTATTATATAATATTATTTTTTCATTCTTTTGTCAATAAATATTGCAATAAAGGAGCTGTCTTAAAAGCAAAGATATTTTTACCTTTAAAACAGCTCCTTTTTAATAAAAGTAAGCCTTATTTCTTATTTACTTTTTTACTTCTTCCTGATGACTTTTCCGATTTTTTTGCTTTATCCTTTGTCTTTTTTTCCTTAGATTTTGAAGAAGTCTTTTTATCATCTGATTTTTTAGACTTTCTTGAAGTCTTTTCTTTTTCACCGGATTTTTTCTTTTTAGAATCCTTTTCTGATTTTCTTCCTCTCTTCTTACCTTCTGAAGAACCTCCTGACTGTCCTCCTGTTGCCTTTTCAACTAGCGGTTTTGAATCCTTTTTGGAATTCAGTGCTCTCATTATGAATTCAGCTTCCTGCAAAGGTACAGTTATAAATGAATATTTATCCATTATCTTAATATCCTTAACTTTTCTTCCAGGAGTTTTTGCTTTTTTATTTAACAGGTCAAGTAATCTTCCAGGATTATATCCGTCTTTACTTCCAAGTGCAATAAACAGTCTTGTCTTATCTTCAATTTTTACTTTAACATCCTGTATTTCTCCATAACTTTCAGGCAGAAACTCATCTTCATAGAAGTGTCTTAAAATAGAAGAAACAACATGTCTTGCATCTCTTTCTTCAAGAAGTTTGTCTGCAAAGCTTTCGTAGCTTGTATAATCTTCTTCTTTTATTATTTCATCAATATATGCAATTAACGCCTCTTTTTTTGCTTCTATTATTTCACTTACATTAGGTATTGATTCTCTTTTAATTTCAGTCTTTGTAACTCTCTTTATCTGAGCCAGAGTTCTTGCTTCCCTTGGCGTTACAAATGTTATTGCTATTCCTTTATGTCCCGCTCTTCCAGTTCTTCCTATTCTATGAACATAAGACTCTGCTTCCTGAGGTATTGAATAATTTATAACATGTGTAAGATTACTTACATCTATTCCTCTTGCCGCAACATCTGTCGCCACAAGTATCGTAAGCACTTTTTTCTTAAAAAGGTCAAGAGCCTTCTGTCTCAGTCCCTGAGTTATATCTCCATGAATACACTCAGCATCATAGTTTCTTGCCTTAAGTCTGTTTGTAACATCATCTACTTCAGATTTTGTACGGCAGAAAACAATTCCATAAAAGTTCTGAGTATAGTCAAGAACTCTGCATAGCGCCTCAAACTTGTCTTCCTGTTTAACTTCATAATAAATCTGTTCTGTCAGGTCTGTAGTCAGCTCCTGCTTTTTAACTTTTAAAAGCTTATAGTCATCCATGAACTTTTTAGCAATATCCATTATTGCTTTAGGCATAGTTGCTGAGAAAAACAGCATTTTTTTTTCATCGTTTGTCTGTTCAAGAATAAGCTCAATATCTTCTAAAAATCCCATGTTAAGCATTTCATCTGCTTCATCAAGTACAAAATAGTCAAGATTGTTTACTTTTAACACTTTTTTTCTCATCAGATCCATTATTCTTCCAGGAGTTCCTACTACAATGTCCACTCCTGATTTAAGTTTTTTTATCTGATTTTCTATGGAAGCTCCTCCATAAACAGCCAGAACCCTGATGTCCTTTTTTCCTTTTAATGAATATATCTCATCTGCAACCTGGTTTGCCAGCTCCCTTGTAGGTGCCAATATTAGAGCTTTCACTGTCTTATCAGCATCAACTGTTTCCAGTATTGGTATTCCAAAAGCGGCTGTTTTTCCTGTTCCGGTCTGTGCCTGCCCTATCAGATGAGTTCTCTCCTTCAATAATTCAGGTATCACTAATTTCTGTATATCACTTGGTTCTTCAAATCCTTTTTTTTCCAACGCATCAAGTACTTCAATACTCAATCCGTAATCTTCAAATTTTTGCATTTCTTTTTTCCATCCTTTACATCTTACATTTTACATTTTATGTATCTGATATTCTGTTTAAATATCTTTATTATATATTATAATTTTGATATATCATAACTATTAATAAATTTAATACATCTTATTATATCATATTTTTAAAAATTCTGCTCATTTATTTTTGAATATTGTTCCTTTTATTTTTCCATATTCATATTTTTCACTAAATTTCCCATTCCTAATTCAGCATATATTTCTGTAATTTTCTGCTTGACAGGGATAAAATAATAGTTCCTATTATTAATATAGTCGATAATGCATTTATTACAGGTGAAACTCCAAATTTAATCATTGAATATATCTGAACCGGCAATGTATTAGAATTTGTTCCTGTAACAAAGCTTGTAATTACGAAGTCATCCAGTGACAAAGTCATTGCCATAAGAAATGCAGATACTATTCCCGGCATCATTGAAGGAAGTATGACCTTCAGCAAAGTCTGGAATTCATTTGCTCCCAGATCTCTTGCCGCCTCAACGATGGAATAATCAAATTCATCCAGTCTTGCCATTATTATAAATAGCGAAAATGGAATATTGAATGCAGTATGGGCTATAAATATAGTTGTCATTCCAAGTTCCACACCCTTATACATTCCTATCTGCATGTTAAAAAATATGAGTAATGCTACTCCTATTATAAGATCAGGCAATATAAGCGGTATATAGTTCAGAAACTTTACATAATTTTTCATTCTGGAATTATACCATTTTATTCCTATTGCTCCAAAAGTTGCCACAAATACTGAAAACACTGACGATGTCAACCCTATAAGTATACTTCTTCCAAATGCCTGCCATAAACCAGGAGAGCTTGTAAACAGTTCTATATACCATTTCAGTGAAAATCCTGTCCATATGAAGTTTTTAGAATTATTAAACGACAGTGTTACAAGCATAATTATAGGCAAATAGAAAAATATCATTACAAGTACGAAAAACAACAGCGAAATTCTTCTTTTTTCATTCATTATTCTTCCTCCTCCTTTTCCATTTTCATTGACAGCCATACTCCAAAAGTCGTTATCACTATAAAAACAGTTGAAATTGCTGAAGCTGTAGGCCAGTCCCTAAGCTGAAACATTCTGTTCGCAATAATATTTCCAAGCATTACTCCATCAGTTCCTCCTACAAGGTCAGGAACCGCATATGAACCTATTGCCGGAACAAGTGTAAATATTGTCGCAGTGACGATTCCTGATTTTATTCCCGGAAGAAAAACTCTCACTAGAGCCTGAAATTTATTCGCACCCAGATCACTTGCCGCATCGAGCAGTGAAAAATCAAATTTTTCAATTGCTGAATACAGAGGCAGTATCGCATAAGGCAGAAATACATATACACTTATTATTATTACTGCATTTCTGTTATAAAGAAGTGCCAGGGGTTCTTTCATACCAAATATTTTCATAAGGAAATGGTTTATAATACCGTTGTTCCCAAGTATTGCTATGAAGGAAAAAATTCTCACAAGAAAATTAGTCCAGAAGGGGATTACTATAAGCAATAACCATAAATTCTTGTACTTTGATCTTGAAATATAATAGGCAACAGGTACTGCCAGAAATAATGTTATGGCAGTTATCCACAATGATATATTTACTGTCTTAACCGCTATTTTTAAGATATCGCTTGAAGTAAACAGCAGTTTGTAGGCTGCCAGTGTCTGTTTCATCGGTATTGCAATTCCACCATAGGCACCTTTTTTCAGAAAGCTGAAAATTATTATTATAAATGTCGGTATTCCAAAAAATAATGTCATCCATAAACTGACAGGCAGATAATATAACCATTTCAAAGGTCCTTTTTCACTTATTCTCTTTATTCTTTTTTTTGCCAATTATCAGTTCACCTCCACTAAATATGCATCTTCATAATGCCAGTAAAAATAAACTTTTTCTTTCCATTCAAAAAGCTCTTCATCAGTCAGAAATTCCCTATGCTGGTCATAGACATTTATTATTCTGTTTACTCCATCAACTTTTATAAAAAGTTTACTCTGGAATCCGGTATAGATAACTTCATCTACAGTTCCTTTTATTACCTTATAGTTGTCATTATCTGTATATCTTGGCTCAGTATCCACCTTTATTTTTTCGGGTCTGAGTGTAAGCTTTACATTGTCTCCCACTTTTACAGGTTTATCAAGTTCTATTTTAAATCTTCCAAGTTCTTTACTTTCAGCATATCCATATTTGTCATATACTTCAGTAACTTTTCCTTCAATGAAGTTTGTTTCCCCTATAAAATCTGCCACAAATCCATTTGCAGGCATTTCATATATTTCATTCGGAGTTCCTATCTGAAGGACTTCCCCTTTATTCATAACCGCTATTCTATCAGAAACACTCAGTGCTTCCTCCTGATCATGAGTTACAAATACGAATGTTATTCCAACTTCATCATGTATATTATCCAGTTCAATTAATAATTTCTGTCTTAATTTTGCATCAAGGGCTGAAAGAGGTTCGTCCAGCAGTAATACATCCGGCTTGCTGATTAATGCTCTCGCTATGGAAACTCTCTGTTTCTGTCCTCCCGATAAACTGGAAGGCATCTTATCCTTATGTTCCTGTAATCCTACAAGTTCAAGATATTTCAATACTTCCTTTTCAATCTCTTCCTTTGCAACTTTTTTTATTTTTAAAGGAAATGCAACATTTTCAAATACAGTCATATTCGGAAACAGTGCATAGTTCTGAAAAACAGTATTTACATTTCTTTCATTAGGATTCAGATGATCTATAACTTCTCCATTTATGGAAATAGAGCCTTTATCCGGCCTTATAAATCCGGCAATCATTCTCAGCAATGTTGTCTTACCGCAACCTGACGGTCCCAGCAATGAAAAAAATTCTCCTTTTTTTATTTCAATGTTAACATTTTTTAAAATTTCTTCTTTTCCAAAGGTTTTCCCTACGTTTTTAATTTCAAGATTTTTTTTCAATGTTTTCTCCTTTCAACTCCCAACTATATTAATTTTTTAACTTAAAAATAAGTTTGTAAAATACAAACTTATCTGATTATATCATATTATTTTAAAATTTTATATAAAAATATAAAAAATATTTTTTACACTTCCTGTACAAAGGATATTCTGTTTCCATCAGGGTCATGTATATCAAATACTAGAACAACTTCATAGTCCTGTATTTCACCAGTTTTTATTCCATTATTTCCCAATATTTCTTTACAGCTTTTTATATCTTCTATCCCAATAATAATTGCACTTTTCTCAATTTTTTCATTTCCTTCATATGACAACTGTAACCATGTTTCCTTATTCAGTTCGTATTCAGCAACTCCTTCCATTGGAACAACATCAGGTTCTCCAAGCCATTTTTTATACCATAACAATGATTTTTCAATATCACTTACCTGAAAAACGCTAACTATACTTTTTATATCAATTAATTTCATTTTCAACCTCCATAATTCTATATATTTTTATATTTCTTAATATATTAATATTCCTGCTATTGCAGCCCCGACTGTCAGCCATATGGCATTTACCTTCCATTTTAAAAATAATACCAGTGCAACTGCAAATATTATAAAACTTTTATAGTCAATAAAATTTTTCTTATCCATAAGCAGTAATGTTGCTGATAAGATAAGCCCTACAACAACTACTCTCAATCCTGCAAATGCATTGCTTATGTATTTATTATTCTGAAACTTTAGAAAAAATATACTGAACAGTGTCATCACTATAACGGAAGGCAATACAAGACCTAATGTAGCTACTGTTGCCCCTACTGCATCTCCTGTCACAAGATACCCTACATAAGTTGATGAATTTATTGCTATAGGCCCCGGTGTTACCTGCGATACAGCCACTATATCCGTAAACTGTGTTACCGTTATCCATTTATGTGATTCTACAACTTCCTTCTGTATAAGGGGAAGAATTGCATATCCTCCACCAAAGCTAAAAAGTCCTATTTTAAAGAACACTGCAAACAAAGTCCATAATTGTACCATCATTTAATCTCCTTCCTGTTCATAAGCCAGATATTTCCTGCTATTGCTCCCACAACAATAATCAATATAGGCGGAAACTTGAACTGTGAAACGAGAACCGCTATTGCCAGAACAATAATCAATGTAAATTTATTTATCTTTGCCTGTTTTCCTATTGTATAGACACTTCCTCCAATAAGTGCAACAACCATCGGTCTGATTGCCTTGAATGCCTTTATGACATAAGGATTATTTTGAAAATTCTGAAACAGTGCCGCCAGTAACCATATAATAAGAAATGCAGGTAAAGCCGCCCCAAGTACTGTAGCTATCATTCCTAAATATTTCTTTATTTTAAAACCTACAAACACTGCCATGTTTATTGCCAGTGCTCCCGGAGAAGACTGAGCCAGTGCAAGCAGATTTATAAATTCCTCTTTTTCAATCCATTTTTTTTTCTCAACAATTTCATCCTGAATAAGAGGAACCATTGCATACCCTCCTCCAAGAGTAAAAGTACCTATTTTAAAAAATATCCAGAACAGTTCAAAATATACTTTCATTTCATTCCTCTTTCATTTTTTAATATCTTCCCTGATTAGGATCTGATCCTGTATATCCTGCAGGCTCCATATTTGTTATTTTATCCATGTCCTCTCTGAAAAGTTCAAAATCAAATATTTCAAAATTACTCTTTATTCTTTTCTGTGTCACTGATTTTGGCAGTGCCACTATATCCTGCTGAATAATCCATCTTATACATATCTGGGCTATTGTCTTGTTATATCTCTTGGCTATTTCTGATAAGAACTCATTTTCAAGAATCACACCACGTCCCAGAGGACTCCACGCTTCTACCACTATTTCATGTTTTTTGCAGAATTCAACAGTTTCCTTCTGATTATGACCAGGATGAAATTCTATCTGATTTACCATCGGTTCTATTTCACAACCTGATATCAGTTCTTCCAGATGATGCACAAGAAAATTGCTTACTCCGATGGCTCTTATTTTTCCTTCATTATAAAGTTCTTCCATGGCTTTCCATGTTTCCTTTATCCTGCTCTGCCATTCATCTGCATAATCCTTTGTAACTGGCCAGTGAATAAGGTACAGATCTACATAGTCCATATTAAGTCTTTGTAATGAATTACTAAAAGCGTTGAGGGTATTTTCATACCCCTGTTCAGTATTCCACACCTTCGTTGTTACAAATATATCTTTTCTTTTAAGTCCTGTATGTTTCAGCCCTTCCCTTATTCCATTTCCTACATTTTCTTCATTTTTGTAAAAGGATGCAGTGTCTATATGTCTATACCCTGTTTTTATAGCTTCCCTTACTGAATTTACAGCTACCTTATCATCTTCTATCTTATATGTCCCAAATCCTAAAATAGGAATTTCTACACCATTTGAAAGTGTAAGTTTTTTCTCTGAATCTTTCATAACCTGCCCTCCACTTCCATATTATTTTCCCGAATTTTTATTATTACTGCAATATTTTTTTATTTTTTAGTTTTTATTAAAAAATTCTTTCGCCAGTTCCTTCAAATAGAAAACATCATATATTCCACAAAGTTCCCTTACTGAATGCATGGCAAGCATAGGTACTCCAAGATCTACCGCATCTATATCCAGATGAGTTGAAGAAATAGGACCTATCGTGCTTCCTCCTCTTTCATTTGACTGATTTACAAATGGCTGTATTTTTATGTCAGTTCCTTCTATAATCTGTTTAACTACAGCTATCGAAAATCCGTCTGAAGTATAACTCTGATTGGCACTTATTTTTATTGATATTCCTTCATTTATTCTTCCCCTGTTTGTAGGATCTGTCTTATCCATATGTGCAGGATGGGCTGCATGTGCACCATCTGCCGACAGTAAGAATGAGCAGTTCAGCATATGTAAAAATTCTTCCCTTCCATATCCAAGCGAACACATTATTCTTTCCAGCGTATTCAGTAAATAATTTGAATCAGCTCCCTGTTTTGTCGCACTTCCAATTTCTTCGTTATCAAATCCTACAAATACATTTATCTGGTCATGGACATCTTCAGCTTCTACAAGTCCCAGAAGACCTGCATAGACAGAGGCAAGGTTATCTATCTTAGGTGCCGATATAAACTCCTCGTTTGCTCCTGCAAGACATCCTTTCTCAATAGAATACACATATAAATCAAAATCAAGTATATCTTCCTTTTTTAGTCCCATTTTTTCAACTATCAGTCTGAGTAAATAGTCATCCTTTTCAAACTGACTGTTTATAAGACCTAACACAGGTAATGTATCAGCCTGTTTGTCTATCTTTACTCCATTATTCACTTCCCTGTTCTGATGAATGGCAAGATTAGGTATAATCATTAGAGGTTCTTCTATTTTTACTCTTACAGTTCTAGGCAAAAACAGATTATCGCTTTTTACTACAACTCTTCCCGCTATGGAAAGCGGTCTGTCAAACCATGTACTTAAAATAGGACCTCCATACACTTCCGTATTCAGTCTTAGTATATTTTCTGTTACCATTTCAGGGTTTGGCTTTATTCTGAACCCTGGAGAATCTGTGTGTGAACCGAATATTTTAAATCCCTTCTTGAAATTTATATCAGTTCCCAATGTAAATGCCACTACTGTAGAGTTTGATTTTTTAACATAATATTTTCCACCTTTTTTCAGATGCCACTTTTCCTGAGGTATAAGCCTTTCAAACCCATTTTCCTCTAAAATTTCTGAACAGTTTTTAGCCACATGATATGTACTTGGACACTCATCAATAAATTCAATAACTTCCCTGGCAAAACTTTTAACTTCCATATCTTCAAATTTTTCCTTTATTAATTTCATTTCATCATGAATTTCTAACATTATATTATGAGTTTCCCAAATAAAATCTGCTGACCCTTATCCTACTAATTTTTATATTGATGAAATCATAATTCCTGAGAAACTCATTCCTCCTTTCATAGTCTTATCACATATTAAATTTCACTCAGCTTTAAATATTTCCCGTTTTTATTTAATATACACTGCATTTCTGTATAAATTTTTACTTATCCAGCCTATAAATTTCAGAAAACTTCTCTTTCAAGTAATCTATATAGTATCGTGAATCAAAATCTTCCCCTGTCATGTCCTTTATTATTTCCTTAGGAGTTTTCATTTTACCGTATTTATGAATATTTTCCTTCAGTATTTCGTTTATCTGATTAAATTCACCTTTTTTCATTTCCTCTTTTATATTGACTTTTTTATTTATGGCATCATATATCTGAGCTGCATAGGCAGTTCCCAATGCATATGAAGGGAAATAACCGAATAGTCCTTCCGCCCAGTGTACATCCTGCAATATTCCTTCAGTATAAGTTGATGGTCTTATTCCAAGATATTCCTCGTACTTGTCTGCCCATTTTACAGCAAGTGCATCTACATCTGTTTCTTCATCAAGGTTACCAAAAATTTCCTTTTCAAGCTCATATCTTATCAATATATGTATAGGGTAAGTCAGTTCATCAGATTCCGTTCTTATAAACTGTCTTTCAACTTCATTTGCCAGTTTGTAAAGTTCCTTCTTACCGATACCCTTTTCTGAAAGATTAAACATTTCATTCATTTTTGGATAAATAAACTCAATAAACTCGATGCTTCTTCCAAACATATTTTCGTAAATTCTTGACTGGGATTCATGTATACCCATCGAAACTCCTCCACCTAATACGGTATCAGCAACTTCATCTCCTATATGCTGTTCATAAAGGGCATGTCCACCTTCATGAATTGTTGAGTATATCGAACTTAAAAGATTATTTTCATAGTAGTGCGTAGTAATTCTTACATCCTTGTTACTGAATTCCGTTGTGAAAGGATGTTCACTTTCTTTAAGCACTCCCTTTTCAAAGCTGAATTTTATAATATCCAGTAAATATTTTGAAAGTTCTTCCTGTTTTTGAATATCAAAATTCATATTTTTAAATTTTTCAGTTATTGCCAGTTCTTTTTCACTTTTTTTCTTTTCTGTCACTTTTTTTATAAAAGGGGACAGTTCATTTTTTATTTTATCAAAAAACTTATTCAGTTCTTCCACTGCCGCTTCAGGTTCATAGTCATCAAGCAGTGTGTTATAAGGATTTTCTGTATATCCTCTATATTTTATAAATTTTTTATTAAACTCTATCATCTGTTTCAAATAATCCTTGAATATGCTGTAGTCATTTTTTCTTTTTGCTTCTTCCCATTTTCTTACAGACAGTACTCTCAGTTCAGAATATTTCTGAAACTCATCTTTAGGAATTTTTTCCATCTTTTCAAATGATTCCTTCTTCACTTCTTCTATAATTTTTCTGTCTATTTCTGACAGTTCTTCAGTATTTATTCCATACACCAGTTTCTTAAATTCATCATTTATAATCATTGAGTAGCTTTCTCCTGTCAGATATCCCAATGTTTTTGATATTTTTTCTGCAGCAAGGGCAGGTGCTTCTGTTTCAAGATCCCAGCTCAGCAATGTTATAGCGTGTTCCAATGCTGTGTTATTTTCAAGAATTTCTTTTATTTTCTTCATATCTTCATTTGTCTTGTTCTGCATAAATTCCACTTCCTTTTCAATTCTTTTTCATACTAATATTATAATTATACTCCTTTTTTTATTTTTTGCCATTAAAATTTTTCATTTTTGCTTTTCTTTTTTAATCTGATTCATTATTTTATCTTTATTTTTATGACATTTACATAATATTTTTTTCTGTATTATCCCATTGTTAAAATTCTCCTCAAAAATTTCTTGAAAATTTACTCTGTGTATTATATACTTATTTATATCACTAGGAGGTATTCAAATGGATTATCAGACGATAATTGTAGGAATTGCAGGGGGAACAGGTTCAGGAAAGACAAGCGTGACAAAGGCTATAATAGAAGATCTTAAAAAATCCAATATTCATTCCATCCTGTTGGAACAGGATTTTTATTACAGAAGAAACGATCATTTAACTTATGAAGAAAGAACTTTATTAAATTACGACCATCCGGATTCAATAGATTTTGACCTGCTGGAAAAGCATATACTTTCCCTGAAAGAAGGGCATTCCATTGAAAAGCCCATATATGACTTCCAGATTCATAACAGAATCGATGAGACAGAGCATATTGAACCGGCTAATTTAATAATAGTTGAAGGAATTCTAATTCTTGCAATACCAAAAATAAGAGAACTTTTTGATGCAAAAATCTTCGTTGATACTGATGACGATGAAAGACTCTTACGTAGAATGGAACGTGACATGAAAGAACGTGCAAGAAGTTTTGAAAGTATAAAAAATCAGTATATCAATACTGTAAAACCTATGCACCTTGAATTTGTCGAACCTTCTAAAAGATATGCCGATGTAATTATTCCTAGAGGAAAAGACAACAAAGTCGGAATAAAAATGGTTGCAAGCAGATTAAGATATCTGTTTAATACCTTGACAAAACAGAAATAAATTTAACGGAAAGCAGGTAAGAAAATGAAAATAGCAGTAATAGGGGGCGGAGCGGCAGGAATGATGTTCTCCACTCAATATAAAAAAGCAAATCCTAATGATGAGGTTTTTGTATTTGAAAAATCTCAATATGTTGCATGGGCAGGTTGTCCTACACCATATTATATAGCGGATGAACTGTCATTTAATGATGTTGTTCTGGGAACTCCTGAAGATTTCATAAAAAGAGGAGTTAATGTTAAAACATTACACAAAATTACAGACATAGATTTTAAAAATAAAACTTTAAATATAGAAGGCAATGACATAAACGGAATATTTGAATATGATAAACTTGTCATTGCTGTCGGAGCAAAGTCTTTTGTTCCAAATATTGACGGATATTCTGAAAATCTCGAAAATGTGTTTACTCTTTCACATGCAGAACATGCAATAAAAATAAAAGAATACATCAATGGCAATAAAGACAAAATTAAAAAGGCTGTTGTTGTAGGTGCAGGATTTATCGGTCTTGAGACCGCTGAAGCATTTAATATAAAAAATCTGGAAGTTACAGTTGTTGAAAAAGCTGACAGAATATTCCCTACAGTTTCTGAAAATCTAAAATCTGAAATTTATGAAAGCATTGAGAAACATGGGCTTACATTAAAACTTAATTCAGGAGTAAATAAAATTATTTCGGAAAACAATATTGCAAAATCTGTACAGCTTGATAACGGAGAAAATCTGGACTTTGATATTGCCCTATTCAGTATTGGAATTACTCCTAACATAGAATTTATTTCTTCTGAATTAAAAACAGAAAATGGAAAAATAGTTGTCAATGATAAGTTTGAAACAAACCTTCCTGATGTTTATGCTATAGGGGACTGTATTTTTAATAAATTCTATCATACAGACAGAAATCTTTATGCTCCTTTCGGTGATGTGGCAAATAAACACGGAATGTTACTTGCAAAATATCTTTCAGGACAGAATATCAGCTGGAAAGGGCTGCTCAGATCTTTTGCAACTTCCTTCTATGATATTAAACTTGCACAGACAGGACTTTCACTTGAAGAAGCTCAGTCATTAGGATATAATGCTGAAAAGATTGAAATGAGGGCAATGTATAAAAACTCGGGATTTAAGGATTCTTTTCCTATAAAAACAGAAATTATTTATGATAAGGATAAAAAAGTTCTTCTTGGAGGTGCAATGGTTGGAAAAGAGGCAGTTGCCCAGTTTATAGATCAGATAGCAATTGTTATCACCCTTGAAACACCTATTGAAAAATTTATCGAAATAGACTTTGCATACTCTCCAACAAATGCAAGCGTATGGAATCCGTTGCTTGTTACTTATAGAAAAGTAATCAAATAAAATATATAGAGCTATTAATGGTGTTATATCAATTTTTTTATTTTTAGATAACACCATTATTTTTTAAAATTATATAAATGAAAGGATAAAATATGAATATACAACATATACAGAATAAGCTGTCTGAAAAATATCTGAATATTTTTCAATATTTTGGATATTCTTTTATAACATTTAAAGAACTGATTTTTGACAGCAATAATATGTGGTGGATTTTCTTTTTCTTTGCTTTTAATCTCATGGACTCAGCCATAACAATGATTCTCCCACAGTATGATTTTTCATTTTATCATGAAATTTCTCCGTACTTTAGAATTTTTTACTATCTATTTCTTTTCCTGTTTTTTAAAAAAATAATTTATAAAATTGAGGATAATTATCGCTTAAACTTAGGAGCATCTGCACAGAAATTTTTCTTTCTGTATGCAATTTATTTTATCTTGAATTTTGCCAGCAGTTTTCTTTTTCCTTCCTTACTCTGGTTTCTCCCTCCTGAAATAATCTTTCTTGCTATCTATGCTGTTATTTTTGTAATATGGTATAAACTTTTATACTTTATTCCTCTTTTTATGGCAAGACCTTTTAATCTTGAGGAATCATGGAATTATAACTTACATCTTTCAAAAGGAAATAAATTGCGGATTATTATCCCCTCTATTATTTTTTTAGGATTAATATTTCTTATATATTTTCCACTTGGAATAAATATTTTCCTATTTCGGGGTTCAAGCTTTTCTGATTATTTAATTTTTACTTTAATATCATCATTTATTTATACTTTTCTAATTATAATGTTTATAATTATGAATTGTATA
>ERZ773068.428-NODE-428-length-22332-cov-5.100687_pt1 | contig 22332 bp, 16 predicted proteins | sample MGYA00580620_ERZ773068 | MGnify/ENA primary metagenome ERZ773068 (study PRJEB29015, sample SAMEA2737983) | human oral metagenome | biome: human oral; feature: human-associated habitat; material: dental | place: China | collected 2101 ... | reverse complement strand
CGGCTTGCCCGACGGCCCATGAACAGCCAGTCAGGCTGTTCGCCCCATGCACACGGAAAACGGGTTAATGGTGACTTCGTACGACGTGGCGCGCACCTGTTCGCCCCGTGCACACGGAAAACGGTTGCGCATGACCCAGCATGCAGCCTGCGACGGCACAGCCTCCGCCCGGACACGCTGCTGACAGAAACTGTCAGTGGTGCAGCGTACAGTTCTCCGCATCCCGTTTCACGCAACCACCACAGGAGTGCTGCCATGTCTGCCCCGTACACGTTCTATACCAACCCCCAGTCCCGCGGCAAGTGGATCCGCTGGGTGCTGGAGGAATGCGGTGCCACCTATGACGTCGTGCCCGTTGCCTACGCCGACCCGCAGGTGCCAGCCGGAACGCTGACCACCCGTTCGGCAGAATTTCTGGCCATCAACCCGATGGGCAAGCTGCCGGCCCTGAAGGCAGGCGACACGGTACTGACCGAGACGCTGGCCATCGGCGTCTGGCTCGCCGAGCAGTTCCCGGAAAAACACCTGACTCCGGCCGCCGGTTCGCCGGAACGCGGCGAGTTCTACCGCTGGATGTGCTTCTCGCTGCATCTGGAGTACGCCATTTTTGACCGCGTAGCCGAGGTGCCATCCAGCGAGGCCCGCCGCAAGGGAATCGGCTACGGCGATTTCGACACGGCCTTCAACACACTGCGCGCGCACCTGAAAGACCGCGAATACATGGTGGGCAACCAGCTGACGATTCTGGACCTCTATTACGCCATGCTGCTGGCACGGTTCACGAAGTTTCAGCCGGTGCTGCCCGCCGATGATCCGGTGCTGGTGCCCTACATGGAGCGCTTCATGGCCCTGCCCTCGTTCGCCCGCGCGATGCAGCTCGACGAGGTGCTGGCGCAGCAGATGGGGGCATGAGCGCCGCCGGAGAGGCACCTTCGGGCTGATCTGCATCCCGGATCTTCGCATCGTGCCACCCGAAACCTTCGTTCTGGAGCATGACACATGAGCGCCTTCACCATCCGCCTTGCCGATGACAAGTACCAGCGCCTGAAGGCACTGTCTGCCCACCGTGGCACCAGTGTCAACCGGCTGATCGATGAAATGGCCACGATGATGCTCGCCGAATTCGACCTCGAAACACGCTTCAGCATCCGGGCTGCCCGGGGTCGCGGCCGCCAGGAGCGGGGCATCGAGCTGCTGGCCAGGGCCCAGTCCGGGCAGAAGCAGGAATGAGCGTGCTGCGCTTCATGGTCCTGCCCTCGTTCGCCCGTGCGATGCAGCTCGACGAGGTGCTGGCGCAGCAGATGGGGGCATAATCCGCAGGATGAATACGTCCAGCGCCTCTGCCCCCAGCTTCTCCCTGCGCCCCCTCCTGTTTGCCTACATGTGCGGCACCATGGCAATGATGGCCTTCGTGGCCGTCATCGGCCCGCTGTCGCGGCATCTGGGGCTGCTGCCCTGGCAGGCCGGTCTGGCGGTGACGGCAGGGGGCCTTCTGTGGATGGTGGCTGCCCCCATCTGGGGGCGGCTCAGCGACCAGCACGGTCGCCGGCGCATCCTGGTGACCGGGTTTGCAGGCTTTTTCATCAGTTACCTGGCCATGGGTATCGGGCTGATCGCAGCCATGCACGTACCCATGGCCAGCTGGCTGGTCTTTGCCGGACTGGTGGCCACACGGGGCGCAGTGGGCGGTTTCTACGCCGCCGCCCCCACGGCCAGCCAGGCACTGATCGCCGACAACCTGCCGCCCGAGCGCCGCGTGAACGCCATGGCCTCGCTCGGCATGGCCAACGGCGTGGGCCTGGTGCTGGGACCGGCACTGGCTGGCCAGCTGGCCTGGTTCGGACTGGAAGCCCCACTCTACCTCACCACGCTGCTGCCCCTGCTGGGGCTGGTCGCGCTGTGGAAGTACCTGCCCGATGCACCGCCGCCGGCCGGCGGACGCCGGGGAGGCCGCAGCCTGCTGACCGATCCGCGCCTGCGCCGCCCCATGATCACGGCCTTCACGGCCCTGTTCACCGTATCGGCCAGCCAGATCGCCGTGGGATTCTTCGTGATCGACCAGCTGGGCATGAGCCCGGAGGCCGGCGCCCGGACCGCCGGCAATGCGCTGGGCATGGTCGGCATTGCGCTGATCCTGAGCCAGCTGGTGGTGCGCAGACTGACGCTCAGGCCCATCCCCATGATCCGCATCGGCATGAGCGTGGCCGGCCTGGGCTTCGTGTCGGTCATGCTGGTCACACAGAGCTGGATGCTGATGGTCAGCTATTTCGTGGCGGCAGCCGGCATGGGCTTCGTGTTCCCGGCCTTCTCGGCACTGGCCGCCAATTCGGTGCAGCCCAATGAACAGGGCGCCGCAGCAGGCGCGGTGGGAGCCGCACAGGGACTGGGCACGGTACTCGGACCGCTGGCCGGCGCAATGCTGCTGCAGCTCACGCCGGGCCTGCCCTATGCGGTCTCGGGCGTGCTGCTGGCGCTGGTGGCGATCTGGGTGGGGCTGGGGCACCCGACGGACGACGGGCAGCACCCGGACAGAGCGCCCGGCCCGGACAGCGCTTCGAACTGACGCCGCACCTGGCCGGAACATCAGGCCCCACTGGGCTGCAGGCTGCACCAGGCATACAGCCGAACCTGCAGGCCCTGTCCGCAATCACAGTACACCATAACTTGCACATTCACCGGCAAAGGCGAAGAATGAAGGGACAAAGCCTTGCAAAACCGAGAGGTCGGCGCCTCTCTTCCGGGAAGATATGTGCAGGCATGCAGCCCCCTGTCCCGCCCTGCGCGTGAAGGCTGCACTGTCTGCCCATGACAGCCATGTCTCCGGAGGGAGCGCCAAGCCCTCCTTCAGGAGACATCCATGCTCGCCTCCCTGCGCAACCGGGAAAGCTACCCGTTCTGGTTCGAGATCGCGCCGCTGATGCTGACCACCATCATCCTGATGGTGCAGTTCTTCATCTTCGGCGATTACACGCCCCACATCCCGCTGGTGATCGGCATCTGCATCACCGGGGCCTTCATGTCGCTCAAGGGCCGCAAATGGATCGACATGGAACACAACATGTACCGGGTGATGAAGGTGGCCCTGCCCACCATGATCATCATCATGTGCGTGGGCATGGTGATTGCCAGCTGGATTGCCTCCGGCACGGTGCCCACCATCCTGAATGCCGGCCTGGGCATCATGAGCCCGCGGATCTTCCTGCCCGCCACCTGCATTCTGGCCACGGTGGTGTCGCTGGCCACCGGAACCTCCTGGGGAACGGTGGGGACGGTCGGTCTGGCCATCATGGGGATCGGCCAGGCCCTGGGCGTGCCGGAATACTGGACGGCCGGCGCCGTGGTGTCGGGCTCGTTCTTCGGCGACAAGATGTCACCACTCTCGGACACCACCAACCTGACACCGGCCGTGGTGGAGACCGACCTGTGGAGCCACATCCGCTCGATGCTCTCCAACACCATTCCGGCCTATGCGCTGACGCTGATCATCTACACGCTGGTGGGCTGGAACTACGCCGATGGTGACCCCGAAAGCCTGCAGCTGCGCGAGTCGCTGCAGAGCACCGTGCAGGCCAGCTTCCAGCTGGGCTGGATCACGCTGATTCCGCCGGTGGTGGTGATCTACATGGGCTTTCGCAACTACTCGGTGATGGGTACCCTGTGCACGGGCGTGTTTCTGGGTGCACTGATCGCCGTGTTCTACCAGGGTAACGCACTCAGCCAGATGTCGGGCATTCTGATGAATGGCTACACCGCCCACACCGGCGTGGAATACGTGGACAAGCTGCTGACCAAGGGCGGCATCCTGAACATGGGCTGGGTGATCAGCATGATGTTCCTGTCGCTGGCCTTCGTGGGGGCGCTGGAAGCCTATGGCACCTTCCGGGCGCTGCTGGTGAAGATCAACACCATCATCCGCACCCGCTTCTCGCTGATTGCCACCTCGGCCCTGTCGGTGCTGACGGTGGGCATGGTGGCCGGCGAGATCTACACCTCGCTGGTGCTGCCCGGCCGGCTGATGAAGGGCAAGTATGCCGAAATGGGCTATGACCGCTCGATCCTGTCGCGCACCATCGAGGACTGGGGCACGCTGGTCTCACCGCTCATTCCGTGGAACAACGGTGGCGCCTTCGTGACCAGCACGCTGGGCATCAGTACCTTCATCTACGCGCCCTTTGCGGTGTTCTGCTGGCTGTCGCCGCTGATCGGGCTGATCTATGCGGCGCTGGGCTGGTTCACCCCGCTGGACCCGAAAGGCCCGCAGAAGGTGCCCGACGAGGAGATGGAAGAGATCGCCGACGACGTGGGCGAATACATGGTCTGAGCCTCCCCACTCTGCCAGCGGCAACGCCCGGCCATGCCCCTTTTCCAGGTGGCGAGGCCGGGCGTCGTGCCGTTCCGGGGTGTGCTGCAGGCTGGCGTCATCACGGCCCGGGGAGCATGGCACCATGCATCCGGAACCGACCAGACATCCCGCAGCGGGCATGAGGGGCCCATCCGTACCCCTCATGCCCCGTCACCACACCGGCGTCACTCGGTGAACGTCGGTGTGTAGAACACGCGGCCGTAGCGATGCCAGTTGCCGGAGGTGCCGAAACGGTTGCCGGTGGCATAGCCCAGGTACCAGCCGCCATTGATGCGGTAGAACTCGTTCACCGCCTGCGAGCGCCAGGTGGGATAGCGCAGCACGTGGAACACCACGTGTTCCCGTGTCCAGCCATTGCCCACTTGGGGGTTGATGCTGAACAGGTAGCGGGCCACGCCCTGGGCATCGCGGGCCCGGTAGCGATAGACCGGCACGGTATTGCGGCCCGCCTTCGCATAGGCGTAGAAAGCCAGCTCCTGCCTGGTCCACTCACCGCTGACCGAGGCGTCGGCGCTGTACACATAGCGCAGGTCGCCATCACCGCCGGGGGCCACATAGCGGTACACCCGCACCAGGCCAGCTGCCGCCAGTTTCGCATCACGCACATCCTGCTCGTTCTGCAGCGTCACCTGCACACGGGCCGATACGGCCGAGGCGTTGCCGGCCCCATCGACGGCTTCCACCGTGTACGAGTAACTGCCCGGTTTCAGGCCCTTGTCGGTGAAGCTTTCGGTGGTCAGCAGGTTCGGCGTGATGTCCATGCCATCACGGCGCACGCGGTAACCGGCCAGGCCCGAGCCACCCGCATCGGACGACTTGCCCCACGACAGCTGCACGGTGTCCTGGCCCTGTGCCAGGGCGTTCACGCCGGCCGGCACGGTGGGCGCCTCGGTATCCCGCACGGCCCCGGGCTGGGCCTGGGCACGGCTGGTGGGCACGTAGAAGCTGGTGGCATCGGTGAATTCCCAGGCGCCGCCGGGGTTGTTGCCGGTGAGCGCGTAGTTCACGTACCAGCCACCCGCCACCTGCTTGTACTCCTGCACGCCGATGCGCCCTTCACCCTGCTGGTTGAAGGCATAGAAGGCAATGCCGTCCCGGGTCCAGCCCAGCGTGGGCAGGCGGCCCGAACCATCGGTGGTGAACTTGTAGCGCACCTTGCCATCGCTGGTGGCCGAGTAGCGGTAGACCGGCACCGTGTTGTTCTTCTGGGTGGCGTAGGCATAGAAGGCCTCGCCCTTGAGCTGCCATTCGCCACCCAGCGTGCCGTCGGTGCTCAGGCGGACGCGCCGGCCGGTGCCGTCGTTGGCCACGTAGCGGTAGACGGGCACGATGTCCGGGTCCACCGTGACCTCGCCAGCCACGTTGACGCGCACGATCTTCGCGATCGACGGCGTGCCGGCCTCGTTCAGGATGAACACCATGTAGTAACCCGGCGGCGTGTCATGCACGTTGGCGGGCAGGCTGGCCACCAGCCGGTTGCCTTCACGATGGAAGGACAGTTCGATGAAGCGCTGGTTCATGTTGAACGAGTGCGTCACCGAGCCGGTGGCCACCAGGGTGATGCGGCGGATGCTGCTGGCCTGCTGCGATTCGAGCACCAGGCTGCCGGCCGGCTGCACCACCATCGGCGCCCTGTCGATGGTCGGGCGGTCGGCCGGGGTGCCGTCGGCGTTGTACAGGTACGGCGGATAGTAGACCTCCGAGTTCAGGTTGGTCTCGGGGCCATAGGCACCCCCACCCCCGGTGAACAGCGAGCCATCGGGCAGCAGCGTGGCGGTGGAGTGGTAGAGGCGCATGCGCTTCTGCGACGGCCCCCTGGTGAAGGTGCCCGTTTTCGGGTTCCACAGGGTCACGTCGTAGATGGGGTTGCGGGCCGTGGCCTTCTGGAAGTCGAAGTATTCGGCGCCCCCGGTGATGGCAACGGTGCCGTCGGCCAGCACGGTGCTGTTGTGCCACATGCGCGGCGTGTCGGCGAAGGTGCCGGCATCGGTCACCACCGGTTTGTCACCGCGGATGTCGATGATGGCCGCACGGTTGCCGGTGGCCTCGGTGAACAGGATGCGTCCCGGCTGGAACATGACGGCCGAGCCCTCCCAGTCGGACTTGTAGTCCAGCTTGCCGAGGTCGGTACGGCTGCCCTCGCCGTCCAGCTTCATGCGGTACATCTGCTGGCGCGAGAAGCCGAAGATGTTGCCGTCCGGTGCCACCCAGTTGCGCGGATAATCCTCGCGCAGGTCGGACGTGGTGATGCCCGACAGCAGGGCATTGCTGCCGTCGGTGCGGCGGATCTCGGGATGGTCGTTGCCGCCCTTGCCGCCCTGCACGAACACTTCGCCATTGGGCAGCGTGGTGGCCGTGGCGTACCAGCGCTTGCGCTGCAGTTTGGGACCGCTCTCGAGCAGGTTGCTGCCCGGGCGGAACACGGTGGTGTCGTTGATGGGCTGGTTGATGCTGCGGCCGCGGGCATCGCTGTAGATATCACCACCGGCGATGAACACGTCACCGGTCAGCGGCAGCACGACCTGGGCCGAGCAGAAGATGTCGGTCTGCGTGGTGTTGGGCAGCGTCAGGTGGGAAGCATCGTCACCGCCCAGGGTCGGGTCCCAGACATCGTAGAAGAATTTGGCGCCCTGTTCGCCGCGGTCGGTGGAGCCGTAGGTCATCACGCGGCCATCGGGCAGCACGACGGCGTGGATGGGGATGAACGGCCACTTGAGCTGGCCGCCCCAGACGCCCTCGGTTGCCTTCACCGCCGTGGGCAGCGCCTTGCGGGCAACGATGGAGTCGTTGATCTCGGCGGTTTCATCGGCCACGGGAATGCCGCCGGTATTGCGCTCGGCGGAGAAGTCGATGCCCTTGTTGGGTTCGGCCACCACACCATCGGCCGGGCCGTCGATGTCGATGGAGCCGGTGACGGTGCTGCCTGGCGCAGTGGTCAGGGACGTGCCGGGCTGGCCGGCCGAGACGGCCGGGGCGGCATCGGAACCACCGCCGCCGCCACAGGCGGCCAGGGTCAGCAGGGCCGAAGCGGAAGCAAGGGCCAGCGCACGGCGGCGCAGGTGTTCGGGCACGGCAACGGACGGGAAGGAGCGGATCACGACGGGTTCCTGCGAGAGGGAGCGGACGGGGTCGCAGGTCACGCGAATGGGGTGACACAGGCCGACGCCGGCGCTGGGATGGTGACCCGGCGATGATGCGCCGTGGCGCCGGAAAGCGCCGTGAGATGCTTCACGGACTGGCGTTGCCATGCCGGGAAAGGTGAGAAGCTTCACGAACAGGCTTTGCCGGAAAGGAAAAGGTGCGAGGCTTCAAGGGTGGCCGTTGCCGGGCCGAACAGCGGCGTCCGGCACGCGAAGCGGCGCAGGAGCCGGCAAAGATGGGCAAATCTTGATCTGCGTCTAGGATTGCGAACGCGGGGAGACCGGCAGGCAGGCCGGTTGCCAGACAGGCGGGCAGCCATTTTTTAGAATCAGCGGCAGAAGATGCTGGCCAGACTTGGCCCATGGAAGCGCCGTGTCCCTGTTCACTTCACTGGAGTTAACAAATCCATGACACGTGCAGGGGTCGTTTATCCCAAAGCGTGCCCATGACACGCTCTAGAATCCGGCATCGACGCTGGGAAGCCCCTGGTCAGGCGCATTCGGCGCGCATGCTGGCCGTGGTGCGCGGTTGTGGTGGACGCGGTCCACACAGCCGGCTGCCGTCACCGGTCCTTCCCTGGATATCAACTTATTGACGCAGGCACGAACGAGATGCTCAGAATCAGGCGTGGCCTGGACATTCCCATTGCCGGGGCCCCCCGGCTGCTCATCGACACGGGAAAGCCAGTGCACAGCGTGGCCGTGATTGGGTTCGACTACCACGGGCTCAAGCCCACGATGGCGGTCCAGGTGGGAGACCGGGTGAAGAAGGGCCAGCCCCTTTTCTCCGACAAGAAGAATCCGGGTGTACAGGTCACGGCACCGGCGGCCGGGACGGTGAGCGCCATCAACCGCGGCGAGCGGCGGGTGCTGCAGTCGGTGGTCATCGAGGTGGGCGACGAATCGGTGCCGGACAGCGCCGTGCAGTTCGGGCACTGTACGCCGGCCGAACTGGCCACCCTCCCCCCGGAACGGATCCGCGAGACGCTGCAGGCCTCGGGCCTGTGGACGGCGCTGCGCACGCGGCCGTTCAGCAAGGTGCCGGCCGTGGACGCCACGCCGGCGCACATCTTCGTCACGGCCATCGACACCCGGCCGCTGGCGGCCACGCCGTTCCCCATCATCCAGGTGCAGGCCGATGATTTTCGCCATGGCCTGGCGGTGCTGAGCCGGCTGGCGCATGTGTATCTCTGCCGGGCCCCGGGTACCGAGCTGCCCGGCGAAGAGCTGCCCGACGTGACGGCCGAAATTTTCGAGGGGCCCCACCCGGCCGGTCTGGCGGGTACGCACATCCATTTCCTGTATCCGGTCGATGCCACGCGCACGGTCTGGACCATCGATTATCAGGACGTGATCGCCATCGGCCGCCTGTTCACCACGGGCGAGCTGTACACCGATCGGATCGTCGCCCTGGGCGGTCCGGTGGTGAAGAATCCGCGCCTCATTCGCACCCGGCTGGGCGCCGACCTGCACGAACTGACGGCCGGCGAGCTGGAAGACGGCGACAACCGCGTGATCTCCGGCTCCGTGCTGGGCGGCCGCACGGCGCGCGGTGCCTGCGCGTATCTGGGCCGCTACGACCTGCAGGTGAGCTGCCTGGCCGAGGGGCACGACCGGCCGCTGCTGCACTTCCTGCGTCTGGGGCGGCGCAAGCATTCGGCCACCCGGGCGTTTCTGTCGGCGCTGTTCGGCGGGCCGGGGCTGCTGAAGCTCGACACATCCACACAGGGCAGTCCGCGGGCCATGGTGCCGGTGGGCAGCTACGAGGCGGTGATGCCGATGGACCTGCTGCCGACGCAGCTGCTGCGCTACCTGATCATCGGTGACACCGAGATGGCCCAGCAGCTGGGCTGTCTGGAACTGGACGAGGAAGACCTGGCACTGTGCAGCTATGTCTGCCCCGGCAAGTATGAATATGGCCCGATTCTGCGGGACAACCTGACCCGCATCGAGAAGGAGGGCTGAGCGGACATGAATTTCCAGAAAATCCGCGATCATCTGGAACAGAAGATCGAGCCGCACCTGCACAAGGGCGGCAAGTACGAGAAGTGGTATGCGCTGTACGAGGCGGTCGATACCTTCCTGTACCGCCCCGGCCTGGTGACGAAATCCACGGCCCACGTGCGCGATGCCATCGACATCAAGCGGATCATGATCCTGGTCTGGCTCTGCGCGTTCCCGCCGATGCTCTTCGGCCTCTGGAACGCCGGTCACCAGGCCAACCTGCTCTATGCCGCCAGTCCTGACCTGCTGGCGGCCCAGGGTGGCTGGCGTTTCGGGCTGGTGCAGTCGCTGGTGGGCTTCGACCCCAACAGCATCCTGGCCTGCTTCGTGCACGGGCTGGTGTGGTTCCTGCCGGTCTATGCCGTCACCTTCGCGGTGGGCGGCTTCTGGGAAATCCTCTTCGCCTCCATTCGCCGGCACGAGATCAACGAAGGCTTCTTCGTCACCTCCATCCTGTTTGCGCTGACCCTGCCGGTCACCATTCCGCTGTGGCAGGTGGCGCTGGGCATCAGCTTCGGCGTGGTGCTGGGCAAGGAAGTGTTCGGCGGCACCGGCAAGAACTTCATCAACCCGGCACTGGCCGGCCGGGCCTTCCTGTTCTTTGCCTATCCGGCCTCGATGTCGGGCGCGGCCATCTGGACGACGGTGGACGGCTACTCGGGCGCCACGGCGCTGGGCATGGCCAAGGACGGGGGTGTGGCCGCCCTCACCCAGCACGGGCTCTCCTGGACGGATGCCTTCCTCGGTTTCATGCCGGGCGCCGTGGGCGAGGCCAGCACGCTGGCCATCCTGCTGGGCGGCGGCCTGCTGCTGCTGACGGGCATCGCCGCCTGGCGGATCGTGGCCGGCGTGATGCTCGGCATGATGGTGCTGTCGGGGCTCTTCAACCTGATGGGCAGCGCCACCAACCCGATGTTCGCCATGCCCTGGTACTGGCACATGGTACTGGGGGGCTTTGCCTTCGGCATGATGTACATGGCCACCGACCCGGTGTCGGCTGCCATGACCAACGCCGGCAAGTGGGCCTTCGGCATCATCATCGGCCTGATGGTGGTGATGATCCGGGTGATCAACCCGGCCTATCCGGAGGGCATGATGCTGGCCATCCTGTTCGGCAACCTGTTCGCCCCGCTGATCGATTATTTCGTGATGCAGGCCAACATCAAGCGGAGGGCCAGACGCCGTGTCCAATAAGCAGGAATCGATCGTTCGCACCGTCACGGTGGCCTTCGTGATGTGCCTGGTGTGCTCGATCATCGTGGCCAGCGCCGCCGTGCTGCTGCGCCCGACACAGATCGAGAACAAGCTGCTCGACAAGCAGCGCTACATTCTGGAAATTGCCGGCCTGTCCAGCGCGGATGCACCGGCCGGGCAGGTCCAGAAGGTCTTCGCGGAAAAGATCCAGGCCCGGGTGGTCGACCTGAAGACCGGCCAGTTCACCACGAAGCAGGATCCGGCCACCTTCGACCCGCTGGAGGCCGCCAAGGATCCGGCCCAGTCGATCGGCCTTGCCGGTGCCGATGACATCGCCTCCATCCACCGCCGCGAGAACGAAACGGTGGTGTATCTGGTGGAAAACGACCAGCACCAGCTGCAGACGCTGATCCTGCCGGTGCGCGGCTACGGGCTGTGGTCCACACTGCACGGCTTCATTGCGCTGAAGGCCGACCTGAACACGGTGGTGGGCCTGGGCTTTTACCAGCACGCCGAAACGGCCGGCCTGGGGGGCGAGGTGGACAACCCGCGCTGGCGTGCCCTGTGGCCGGGCAAGCAGGTGTTTGCCGATGACGGCAGGCCCGACATCCAGATCATCAAGGGGTCGGTCGATCCATCGAACCCGAAGGCCGCCCACCAGGTGGACGGGCTGGCCGGTGCCAGCCTGACCAGCAAGGGCGTGGCCAACCTGCTGAAGTTCTGGCTGGGACCGCAGGGCTTCGGGCCGTTCATTGCGCACCTGAAGGACGGATCGGTGAAGGTGGCCGGCACGGCACACCCGGCAGGGACACCGGCAACAGCCCGGGTAACCGCCGAACGGGCAGCCACACCGGCCGGGCGCCACGATGGTTCCACGTCTTCCGGGGTCGCCCTGCCCCATGACCTGATTGCCACTGCCGAGGGAGGACGCTGAGCATGGCTGCACAACCCACCATTCGCGAAGTCCTCTTCGACCCGATCATCAAGAACAACCCGATCGGGCTGCAGATCCTGGGGATCTGCTCGGCACTGGCGGTGACATCCAACCTGAAGACGGCGCTGGTGATGTCCATTGCGCTGACACTGGTGACGGCCTTCTCCAGCATGTTCATCTCGATGGTCCGCCACCAGATTCCGGGCTCGATCCGGATGATCGTGCAGATGGTGATCATCGCCTCGCTGGTGATCATCGTCGACCAGCTGCTCAAGGCCTATGCCTTCTCGCTGTCCAAGCAGCTGTCGGTGTTCGTCGGCCTGATCATCACCAACTGCATCGTGATGGGCCGCGCCGAAGCCTTTGCCATGGCCAATCCGCCCATCCTGTCGTTCTGGGACGGCATCGGCAACGGGCTGGGCTACAGCACGATGCTGATGATCCTCGGCACGATCCGCGAGCTGCTGGGCGCCGGCAAGCTGTTCGGCATACCCATCCTGCCGGTCGTGAACGACGGCGGCTGGTACGTGCCCAACGGCCTGCTGCTGCTGCCGCCGTCGGCCTTCTTCCTGATCGGGCTGATCATCTGGGGTCTGCGCACCTGGAAGAAGAACCAGATGGAGGCACCCGCCTACCGGCTGGCCCCGAACGTGCGCGAGACGCAGGACTACTGATCCCGACAAGGATGACGACATGGAACATTATCTGAGCCTGTTCTTTCGCTCCGTGTTCATCGAGAACATGGCGCTGGCGTTCTTCCTGGGGATGTGCACCTTCATCGCCATCTCGAAGAAAGTGCAGACGGCCATCGGCCTGGGCGTGGCGGTGGTGGTGGTGCAGGCCATCACGATTCCGGCCAACAACCTGCTCTTCCAGTGGCTGCTCAAGCCGGGCGCGCTGCGCTGGGCCGGGCTGCCGGACGTGGATCTGAGCTTTCTGGGGCTGCTGTCGTACATCGGCGTGATCGCCGCCATCGTGCAGATCCTGGAAATGCTGCTCGACAAGTATGTGCCCAGCCTCTACAACGCGCTGGGCGTGTACCTGCCGCTGATCACGGTGAACTGCGCCATCATGGGTGGCACGCTCTTCATGGTCGAGCGCGACTACACCTTCGGCGAGAGCTGCGTCTACGGCTTCGGCTCCGGCCTGTCGTGGGCGCTGGCCATCGTGCTGCTGGCCGGCATCCGCGAGAAGCTCAAGTACAGTGACGTGCCCGACGGGCTGCAGGGTCTGGGCATCACCTTCATCACCATCGGCCTGATGGCACTGGCCTTCATGTCGTTCTCGGGCGTGCAGCTGTGAGCGCCCGGCCGGATCAGGGAGAAAGCCTTTCATGAACTCTGAAATCCTGCTCGGCGTCGGCATGTTCACGGTGATCGTGCTGTCGCTGGTGGCACTGATTCTGGTGGCCCGGGCGTGGCTGGTGTCCAGCGGCGATGTCACCATCGAGATCAACGGCGAACGCAAGATCACCGTCCCGGCGGGCGGCAAGCTGCTGCAGACGCTGGCCGGCCAGGACATCTTCCTGTCGTCGGCCTGCGGTGGCGGCGGTTCGTGCGCGCAGTGCAAGTGCATCGTCGAATCGGGCGGTGGCGAGATGCTGGCCACCGAGGAGGCCCACTTCACCCGGCGCGATGCCGCCGAGGGCTGGCGCCTGTCCTGCCAGACCCCGGTCAAGCAGGACATGAAGATCCGCGTGCCGGAAGAAGTGTTCGGCGTGAAGAAGTGGGAATGCACGGTGGAGTCCAACCACAACGTGGCCACCTTCATCAAGGAGCTTACCCTGCGCCTGCCCGAGGGCGAGAACGTCGATTTCCGCGCCGGCGGCTATGTGCAGCTGGAATGCCCGCCGCACGAAGTGAACTACCGCGATTTCGACATCCACGAGGACTATCACGACGACTGGAACCGGTTCGACCTCTGGCGCTTCATCTCGAAGGTGGACGAGCCGGTGATCCGCGCCTATTCCATGGCCAACTATCCCGGCGAGAAGGGCATCGTCAAGTTCAACATCCGCGTGGCCTCGCCCCCGCCGAAGAGCAGCGACATCCCGCCGGGCAAGATGTCGTCGTGGGTGTTCAACCTGAAGCCCGGCGACAGGGTGACGGTGTACGGCCCGTTCGGCGAATTCTTCGCGAAGGAAACCGACAACGAGATGGTGTTCATCGGCGGTGGCGCCGGCATGGCCCCGATGCGCTCGCACATCTTCGACCAGCTCAAGCGCCTGCACAGCAAGCGCAAGATCAGCTTCTGGTACGGTGCGCGCTCGCTGCGCGAGGCCTTCTATGTGGAGGAGTTCGACCAGCTGGCCAAGGAGAACCCCAACTTCACCTGGACGCTGGCGCTCTCCGATCCGCTGCCCGAGGACAACTGGACGGGGCCGACCGGCTTCATCCACAACGTCCTGTACGAGAACTATCTGAAGGACCATCCGGCGCCGGAAGACTGCGAGTTCTACATGTGCGGTCCCCCGGTGATGAACGCCGCCGTCATCAAGATGCTGACCGACCTGGGCGTCGAGCGCGACAGCATCTTCCTGGACGATTTCGGGGGCTGAGCCGTGCCCAAGGCAGGCAAAGGGGGCGGTGTGCGCCGTCTGGTTCGCTCTGTGGTCAGCGGCCTCTCCGCCGCCCCCGCCGCCCCCAAATCCCGGCTGCTGGCCCTGGCAGCCGCCCTGCCCCTGCTGGCGGCCTGCCAGCCTGATGTCGTCCAGCTGTCCGGCCCCACGATGGGCAGCAGCTATCACATCAGCTATGTGCGTGCCAGCGGCACGCCTGAACCCGAAGCCGTCCAGGCCGAGATCCGGCGTCAGCTCGACCAGCTTGATGCCGCGGTCTCCACCTATCGCAACGATTCCGATCTGGCGCGCTTCAATGCCGCCCCGGCGGGCACCTGCCAGCCGATGCCCCCCATGGCGCTGGAGCTGGCCCGCAGTGCCAAGCAGCTGGCTGCCGACAGCGAGGGGGCTTACGACGTGACCCTGCTGCCCGTGCTGGACGCCTGGAAGTTCGGGCCCAAGGCAGCACGCGAAAAGGCCCAGGGAAAGACGCCAGAAACCAGCGCATCCCCTGCGGCCGGCAACGACAAGTCCCTGACGGTGGACCAGCTGATGGCGCAATCCGGCGCCCCGAAGCAGCCTTCGCCGCCCCCTGCGCGCCCTTCCCTGGACGCCGACACGCTGGCCAGCCTGCGCGCCCACACCGGCATGGGGCACCTGAAGATCATCGGTGACCGGCTGTGCAAGGACGCTCCCATCACCGTCGAATTCAACAGCATCGCCGCCGGCTACATCATCGACCGGCTGGCCGAGCGCTTTGCAAACCAGGGCATCCACGACTATCTGATCGAGGTCACGGGCGAGATCCGTGCCGCCGGCGAGAAACCGGGCGGCCATCCCTGGCTGATCGCCATCGAGGCCCCGCTCGACCATGACCGCAAGGCGCAGCGCCTGATCCAGCTGAAGGACGAGGCCATCTCCACCTCGGGCGACTATCGCAACTACCGCGAGGAAAACGGCCGGCGCTACTCGCACCTGATCGATCCGCGCACGCTTTCCCCCATTGAGCACACGCTGGCGGCTGCCACTGTCGTCACCCCCGAAGCCATGCGGGCCGATGGCCTGTCCACCCTGCTGATGGTGCTGGGGCCCGAACACGGCTACGACTATGCCGTGCGCCACAAGCTGGCGGCACTGCTGGTCAGCCGCACGCCCCAGGGCTTTCAGACGCGTACCACGCCGGCCTTCGATGCCCGCTTTCCGGCACCCACTGCACCCTGACGCCACATCCGTGCGCTGCTGAGGCGGCACCACAGGCACAAGGTGCCGTCATGGTTCAATACTGATCGAGGCCCATGGACGGGCCAATGGAGATTCCGATGATTGTCTGGCTTCTGGTTTTTGTCGTGATGCTGCTGGTCGTGGCCGGCATGGCCGTGGGCGTGATGGCCGGCCGCAAGCCCATCGCCGGCTCCTGCGGCGGCATTGCCAACCTGGGTATCGAGAAATCGTGCGGCATCTGCGGCAACGACTTCACCAAGTGCACCAGCAACCAGCCGGCGGATGACGCTGGCGCCAAAGCCCGCCCGGCCGCCAGCAACACTGCCCCGGCGGACAATCTGGTCCGCCAGGAATCCCTGTAAGCGCCAGGCAGCCCGTCGGGCCTGCACCCGACCCCACCTGACGTCACCTGCTGGACTCCCGACCCCTTACACCTTTTACCGGCAGGACCGATCCGTCCACTGCTGCCGCACCAGCTCACCTTCACGGCACTTGAACTGGCGGCCAGCCGATGCGGCCACCCAGCCCGCACCACGCCGCACGAACTCGATGCGGATGCGCTGCGACGCGATGCTGTCGTCGGGCAGGTTGGCCATCGTCACCAGATAGACCGCGCTCGTGACCGGGCCGTCCGCGTAGATGAAGCTCTCGCGCCGGCTCTGGTTGACCGGCAGCGCAGCCAGCGTGCTGGCCTGCACCGGGAAGAGCGTCTCGAAAACCTGCTTGCCGCACATCTCGATGGGCTGCTCGCAGGGCTTGCCCAGCTGTGCGGCGTTCTCGGTGGACAGCGCCATCGGCGCAAAGCCATCGGCCGTGCGCACGGTGGCCGGCAGCGTGGCCGGCACCCGCGTGCCGTGGTTGCTGCCCGCTGCCTCGATCACGGCCGTCTGCCAGCCGCGCCGGGCATCCGGGTCGCTGGAGGCCTTGCCACTTCCCTGGGCTGAGCCGGCCTGAGCAGCCGGCTGCCCCTCCTTGCCCGTCCGCTGTCCGGCGCCCTCGCCTGCAGGCTCCTGGTCGGCGGCCCCCCGGGCATCCGTCCGGTGGTCGATCATGGCCGGCCCGGACTGCGCCTGGTCCGCGCCTTCCTGATCGGACGATGCAGCGCCGGCGTCCACCACACCCGGCGCAGAACCGGCCGTGGCCCGTGCCAGCGAGGCCTCGGCCGCATGCATCTGTTTCAGCTGATCGGCCGAGATCGACGGATTGGCCGCCACGATGTCGGCCGCCGCATGGGCCGACTGGGCTCCCTTGCGATCTGCATGGCCTGCTGCGTCGCCCTGAGCAGATCCGGAGACCAACGCGCCAGACCGGTTCGAACCCGTCTGCGATGCGCCCTGACCTGCCACGCCTTTCTGGCGCTCACGGGCGGCCACCAGGGCATCTTCCTCGGACAGGCCCCGGTTGGCGATGGCTTCATCACGGCGCAGCGCATCCAGATCAGCCGCGCGATCCGAAGTCCCGGCCTTGCGGGCGGCCTCGGCCTGCTCGGCGGCATGGCGCTGGCTTTCTGCCTCGGCAGCCCGCTGCTTCTGGTCATAGGCGGCCGTCACGGCCTCGTCCTGCTCGATGGCATCCTGACGCGGACGCCAGCGGGCATCCAGCGCGGGCACGGTTTCCTGTTCGTTCGGGCTGATGGTCTCGACAGGCGTGGCCGAGCGCACCCCGGCATCCGAGCGGTCGAAGCGCAGCACCCGCACGGCCGGATCCTGACCGTCGGTAGTCCGGGCGGTGTCCTGCCCCGGAACCGGCTGAGTGGCAGAGGCACGGGCGCTCACGATGCGGTTCGGTGCATCCTGCCCTGCCCCGGAAGCCGCCTGCGCGGCCGCAACCGCTGCAGCACCTGCCGCACCGGCCTGCGTTGCCGCACTGGCCGCAGCGGACTGAGTCCGGCCTGCTGCGCTACCTGCCTGGGCCTGGGCCGCCCCCTTGCTGTCGGCCTTGCGCCGGGCAAGCTGGCTGGCCGAGCCGCAGGCCTCCTTCTGCCAGCTGCCGCCCTGGCAACGATACTGAATGCCCACCTGAACCAGCTGGAAGCCCTCGGCCGTCTTCCTGAAGGCCAGGCGGCGACGCCAGCCTGCATGGGCATTGCGGTTCTCCGGCACCGCCGTCTCCAGGAAGATGGCCACGCCGCTGTCAAACAGGAACTCCTCCTCGACGAAGCGATAGGCCGACTTGGGCGCACTGCCCGCCGGCATGCCCAGCTTGCCCGTCACCCGCCGGCCGCAGGTCTTGACCTTGCTGCTCTGACAGACGATCGGCCCCTGACTCACGCTCTGTGCCGCGAAATCGGTCGGCCGGGCGATATCGGTACGTGCAGTGGCAGCCTGTGCGCCCCAGGCGCACGTCAGGGCAAGGGTCAGCAGCGACAGTCGGAAGGCAGGGAAATTCATGGACACCGGGTTGAACAGAACAGGCAGCGACCCACACGGGGCCGCCACAGTAAAGGAAGGAATTCACACGATGATGGAAGTCTTGCAGCCCCCATCCGAATGCGCAAGCGCCGCTCCGGGCCCTGTACCGGGAAAGGGCCCGAAAAGTGGCCGGCGATGCGATCTTTAAAGCTTTCAGCCGTCTTTCAGGGCCTGAGCGCCCAGCTGCACCCATTCCAGCGCCAGCTCGCGCTCGGCAATGAAGGCGTTGTACAGCGTGTCTTCGCACAGGATGCCGCGCGGCATGTCTTCGGGCAGCCGGCCGGCCTCATCGGCTTCATAGTCGCGGCGCCATTCACCATTGAAATAGTAGTGGTGCAGCTCCTGCAGCCGGGCATGGGCCGTCCGCCATTCCCGCTGGGCCGCCTGCAGGCGCGGCAGGACCTCGGCCCATTCTTCATAGAGTGCCTCCAGCCGGCGGATGCGTGCCAGATCTTCCGGGGGCAGCAAGGACGTGTCGCCAGCCTGGGCATCCGCCTTTGCCTGCACAGGGGCAGGCTCACCGACGGCTGCATCGGCTGCCGCAGCCGGAGAGACATCGACAGCGGGGGTGTCCGCTGCATCGGCGGCCGTATCGGCAGAAGCCTCGGCAAGAGCTTCTTCAAGGACATCGGAATGGACCAGGCCCGAGAGGCCTGCATCAGGAAGACCGCTTTTCATAAGACTTCAACGCGTTTCACAATATGAAGAGGAGACCGGCAACCGACGGTGCCCCCGAGGCCTGCACCCACGACACATGCCCGGACGGACAGACGGTCCGCCGGTCCGGCCCGGGGCAAACTGCCAACGTGCCAGCGTATGCGCACCGTCCGGGCCAACAGCCCCTGGACCCTATTGGCACCGATTGCAACATCGTGCAATTATAGGCGAACGCATCGCAACCTAACGCGAAATCACGCCAAAATTCCGAAAAACGAACACCACCCCCACACCAGGGCAATACCGGACCGCGAGACGCCCGTGCCCTGCTCATGCCGCCCGATCCGGGCGCGGCGCACCCGATGGCTGGGCCTGCCGGGACAGGGCCCGGCCCCACCGTGACGTGCGGGACGGGCGGGTATACTGCCAGCAAAGTATTATCCCCCCATAAGACCTGAACGATTCCGTTCTCAGAAAATTCGTCAATTCCACGGAGACTCCCATGACCCATCGTGTCGAAAGATTCGGCCTGCAGGTGTCCGCCCCCCTTCATGACCTGATCGAGGAGGCACTGCCCGGCACCGGCGTCAGCGCCGACGCCTTCTGGCAAGGCCTGTCCAGCCTCATCCACGACCTGGGCCCCAAGAACCGCGCCCTGCTGGCCAAGCGTGACGATATCCAGAAGAAGCTCGACGGCTGGTACCGCGCCCATCCGGGCCCCATCCAGGACATGGCTGCCTACAAGGCCTTCCTGACCGAGATCGGCTATCTGGTGCCCGAAGGCCCCGACTTTGCCATCGACACCCCCAATGTCGATGACGCCATCGCCAAGGTGCCCGGCCCGCAGCTGGTCGTGCCCGTCATGAACGCCCGTTACGCGCTCAACGCCGCCAACGCCCGCTGGGGCAGCCTGTATGACGCCCTGTACGGCACCGACGCCATCGGCAGCCTGCCCAAGGGCGGCGGCTACGACCCGGCTCGCGGCGATCAGGTCATCGCCTGGGCCAAGCGCTTCCTGGACGAAGTGGCCCCGCTGGCCCAGGGCAGCCACAAGGACGTCACCGCCTACCAGGTGGCCGACGGCAAGCTGGTGGCCCAGACGGCCCAGGGTGCCACGGGCCTGAAGGATCCCTCCCTCTTCGTGGGCTACCAGGGTGATGCCGCCTCGCCCTCTTCCGTGCTGCTGCGCCAGAACCAGCTGCACATCGACCTGCGCATCGACCGCAACAACCCCATCGGCAAGGCCGACCCGGCCGGCGTGGCCGACGTGGTGATGGAAGCGGCCGTCTCCACCATCATGGACTGCGAGGACTCCATCGCGGCCGTCGACGGTGAGGACAAGGCCGATGTCTACCGCAACTGGCTTGGCCTGATGAAGGGCGACCTCACCGAGGAAGTCAGCAAGGGCGGCAAGACCTTCACCCGCCGCCTGAACCCCGATCGCGTCTACACCACGCCCGACGGCAAGGGTGAACTGTCGCTGCAGGGCCGCTCGCTCATGCTGGTGCGCAACGTCGGCCACCTGATGACCAGCCCCGCCATCCTGGACAAGGAAGGCAACGAGGCCCCCGAAGGCATGATCGACGCCATGTGCACGGTGCTCATCGCCATGCACGACCTGAAGAAGACCGGAGGCGCCCGCAACTCCGCCAAAGGCTCCATCTACATCGTCAAGCCCAAGATGCACGGGCCCGAGGAAGTGGCCTTCGCCAACGAGATCTTCAACCATGTCGAGAAGGTGCTGGGCCTGCCGGCCAACACCGTCAAGCTGGGCATCATGGACGAAGAGCGCCGCACCACCGTCAACCTGAAGGAAGCCATCCGCGCTGCGCGCTCGCGCATCGCCTTCATCAACACGGGCTTCCTCGACCGGACCGGCGACGAGATCCACACCTCGATGGAAGCCGGCCCGATGGTGCGCAAGGGCGACATGAAGACCCAGCCGTGGATCCACGCCTACGAAGACAACAACGTCGACGTGGGCCTGGCCTGCGGCCTGTCCGGCATCGCCCAGATCGGCAAGGGCATGTGGGCCATGCCCGACCTGATGAAGGCCATGCTGGATCAGAAGATCGGCCATCCCAAGGCCGGCGCCAATTGCGCCTGGGTGCCCAGCCCCACCGCCGCCACCCTGCACGCCACCCACTACCACCAGGTCGACGTGCTGGCTCGCCAGGCCGAGATCGCCAAGGGCGGCAAGCGCGCCAAGCTGGAAGACATCCTCACCATCCCCGTCGCCGCCAAGGCCGACTGGTCCGAGGCCGACAAGCAGGCCGAGCTGGACAACAACGCCCAGGGCATCCTCGGGTATGCGGTCCGCTGGGTGGATCAGGGTGTGGGCTGCTCCAAGGTGCCCGACATCAACGACGTGGCCCTGATGGAAGACCGCGCCACCTGCCGCATCTCCTCGCAGCACATGGCCAACTGGCTGCGCCACGGCGTCGTCACCCGCCAGCAGGTGGAAGAGACCTTCAAGCGCATGGCCGCCGTGGTCGACAAGCAGAACGCCGGCGACCCGGCCTACCGCAACATGGCCCCGGCCTGCAACGGCATCGCCTACCAGGCCGCCACCGACCTGGTGTTCAAGGGTTGCGAACAGCCGGCCGGCTACACCGAGCCCATCCTGCACGCACGGCGTCGGGAGCTGAAGGCTTCGCTGGCCAAGTGATGGTCTGAAGAAGATCCGAGCCGGCCCCGCAGGGGCTGGCCCGGACCTGGTGGGCAGGCCCGTGTCCCGCAGGCCACCCCTTCCAGAACTGAACAAGCCCCTTCGGGGGCTTGTTCGTTCCTGCGCGTCGAGAATGCTCAGCGCCCCTCGTCATCCCCCTGCATCAGCGCCTGGTGCGCCGCATCGGCCTGGTGCAGCACGCTTTCCACCAGGTTCTCCCGGTCGCCCGGTGTCTGCGAGATACCCTCGGTCTCGGCAATGGCGCTGCCATCGGTATCGCTGACTTCCGGCGAGGCAATGGGCTCATTGCCGGGCAGCACGTCCACGAACTCCAGCCACTTGGGCAGCTTGTACTGGGCCAGGTTGTCGGCCAGATAGGCCATCAGGCGCTGCTGCATGGCCTCGTCAGGTGTCTCATTGGGCTTGAGCACCACCAGGGCCTTGGGCCGGATCAGGCCTTCTTCTTCGGGCGCGCCGATCACGCTCACCTCGGCCACGGCGTCGTGGGCCTGCAGGGCGCTGGCGATCTCGGCCGGCGAGACGAACTGGCCGGAGATCTTGATCAGGTCGTCGGAACGACCGGCATAGTGGTAGAAACCTTCCGTATCGCGCCAGAAGCGGTCACCCGTCTTCACCCAGGGCCCCAGGAACACGTCTCGGCTCTGCTGGCGCTGGTTCCAATAGCCCAATGCGGCCGTGGGACCATTGACCAGCAGCGTGCCGACATTGCCGTCGGGCACATCGACATTCTGCTCGTCCACCAGCCGGATGCGGAAGCCCGGCACCGGCTTGCCCACCGTCCCTTCGGCCGTCTCCGCCGGCGTGTTGGACAGGTAGATGTGCAGCATCTCGGTGGCGCTGAAGCCATTGAGCACGGGCGTACCCAGCTTTTCCTCGAAGCGGCGCTGCAGGCTGGCCGAGAGCGAGTCACCGGCCGAAACGCACAGGCGCAGCGACACTTCATGGTCATCGGGGCACTCGGGATCGGCCAGCAGGGCCGAAAACGCTGCCGGAACCCCGAACAGCACGGTCGGGCGAGCCCCCACCACCTTGGCGGGTGCCGCCCCCGTCAGATAATGAATGAGGTCGCTCACGGTGCGGCGACCGGACTTGAGCACGGCCATCGCCCCCGCCACCATGGGAAAGATGAGGGAATTGCACAGACCGTAGGCACTGTAGAGCG
>ERZ773068.425-NODE-425-length-22425-cov-23.091998_pt1 | contig 22425 bp, 16 predicted proteins | sample MGYA00580620_ERZ773068 | MGnify/ENA primary metagenome ERZ773068 (study PRJEB29015, sample SAMEA2737983) | human oral metagenome | biome: human oral; feature: human-associated habitat; material: dental | place: China | collected 2101 ... | reverse complement strand
GCATCGCAGGGAAGACGATGCAGTGGAAGACGATGTTGTCCTTACCGATGAAGTGCAGGAGGCGGGTATCTTCGCTCTTCCACCACTTCTCCCAGCTATCAGGGAGTAGCTCCTTAGTGTTGGAGATGTAGCCGATAGGCGCATCGAACCATACGTAGAGCACCTTACCCTCTGCGCCCTCTACAGGCACGGGGATACCCCAGTCGAGGTCACGGCTCACGGCACGAGGCTGTAGCCCTCCGTCGAGCCAACTCTTACACTGCCCGTAGACATTGGTCTTCCATTCCTTGTGCCCCTCGAGTATCCATTCACGCAGGAAGGCCTCATGCTTATCAAGCGGGAGGTACCAGTGCTTTGTCTTGCGAAGCTCCGGTGTTGCCCCTGAGATAGCACTCTTGGGGTGGATGAGGTCGGTAGGGTTGAGCGTCGACCCACAGTGCTCACACTGGTCTCCGTAGGCACGCTCATACTGACAGCGAGGGCACGTACCCGTGATGTAGCGATCAGCGAGGAACTGCTTCGCCTCGGGATCGTAGTACTGCTCGCTCTCCTCCTCGACGAAGCCCCCCTTGTCATAGATCGTACGGAAGATCGCAGAGGCATGCTCTCGGTGCGTAGCACTCGTCGTACGTCCGTAGATATCAAAGGTAATCCCGAAGTCTGCGAAGGACTTGCGGATGATCGCATCGTAGCGGTCTACGACGTCCTGGGGGCTGATGCCCTCCTTCTTTGCCTTGATGGTGACGGGGACGCCATGCTCATCACTTCCACAGACGAAGAGCACCTCTTCGCCCTTGAGACGCAGGTAGCGAGCATAGATATCGGAGGGTATGTAGACGCCGGCGAGGTGCCCGATGTGCACGGGGCCGTTGGCATAGGGCAGGGCGGCGGTGATGAGGGTACGCTTGAAGTTCTTCTTCATCCAGTCTATCTGTATCTATAAAATGAAAGGGAAGGGTAAGGCTGATGCCCTACCCCTCTCCTTACTTGGTAGTATTACTTATCTTTCTCGATGAGGTGTTGCTGCCAGGCCCATGCTGAGCGCAGGGTATCTGCTAGGGATTCCTTAGCCTCCCAGCCGAGGACGGTGTTGGCCTTCGTTGGGTCAGCCCAGACCTTCTCTATATCACCTTCACGACGGCCGACGATCTTGTGAGGCACCTTGACCCCAGTGACGGCTTCGAAGGTACGGATCAGCTCCAGTACGCTGACACCACGGCCGGTACCGATGTTGAAGGTCTCTAGGGGTTCGGCTCCGGAGTGCTCATCGAGCATACGTTCGATCGCTACGACATGTGCCTTCGCTAGGTCTACCACATTGATGTAGTCACGGATGCAAGAGCCGTCGGGGGTGTTGTAGTCATCACCGAAGACGCTCAGTTGCTGGCGAAGGCCTGCGGCGGTCTGCGTCAGGTAGGGGATGAGGTTCTGAGGCACGCCGTTGGGTAGCTCACCGATGAGCGCCGATGGGTGGGCTCCAATGGGGTTGAAGTAGCGCAGACGGATGACCTTGTAGGGGACACCGGCATAGACCACATCGCTGAGGATCTCTTCGTTGATCTGCTTGGTGTTGCCGTAGGGTGAGAGGGCGACCTGGATAGGAGCCTCTTCGGTCACGGGCAAGATCTCTGGCTGACCGTAGACGGTACAGGAGGAGGAGAAGACGATCCCCTTCGTACCATGACGTTGCATAGCCTCCAGTAGGACGATGAGCGAGAGGAGGTTGTTCTTATAGTAATGGAGTGGCTTGTGCACGGACTCACCTACAGCTTTGCTCGCTGCGAAGTGAATAACCCCCTGGATCCCGGGGTGCGTCTTGAAGATGTGCTCGATGACCGCTTCGTCGTTGCAGTCTGCTTCGTAGAAGATCGGGCGAATACCCGTAATTGCCTCGATCCCATCGAGGACTTCGATGTTGGAGTTGGAGAGGTTATCGATGCTGATGACTTGGTAGCCTGCTTGGATAAGCTCTACCGTGGTATGGGAGCCGATGTAGCCGGTACCACCTGTTACGAGAATGATTCCTTTCATGATCTTCTTTGAGTGATCTATTATAGGGTAGTGTTAATGCCTTCGATGTAGCTAAGCAGTTCGTCCCGCCCGAGCTGTTGCTCCGAGGAGGTGACGAAGATCGGGGGGAGCTCCTCCCATTCCTCTAGGAGGCGAGCTTTGTAGGCTTCGAGGTTCGCCGCGAGACGTCCCTTAGTGAGCTTATCGGCCTTAGTGAAGACGAGGGCAAAGGGTACACCCTCCTCTCCCAGCCATTGGATGAACTCTAAGTCGATCTTCTGTGGCTCATGACGGGAGTCAACGAGTACGAAGAGACAGACGAGCTCCTTCCGCTCCAGCGTATAGTCTTCGATCATCGTCTTGAGCTTCTCCCTGCCGTCCTTGCTCAGGCGGGCGTAGCCATAGCCTGGCAGGTCCACTAGGTACCAAGCCCCGTTGATGATGAAGTGATTGATCAGCTGGGTCTTCCCTGGCTTCTGCGAGGTCATCGCCAGACCTTTCTTCCCCGTGAGCATATTGATCAGGGAGGACTTCCCCACATTGGAGCGCCCGATGAAGGCATACTCAGGGAGGCCCGTCGTGGGGCACTTACTGACCTGACTATTGCTGATGACGAACTCTGCCGACTTGATGACCATAAGCTACTGACTATACGATAGGATGCACAAAGATAAGGCTTCGGAGGCAAATAGCCTCCGAAGCCTTATCTGACGTCGTACTGATGGGTGAAAATTGCGACCTATAGTGCGTCGCTAAAACGACCTACGGTAGGTCGCAGAGACGACCTACTGTGGATCGGTTCGCCGACCTACTGTAGGTTTTTTTCGGCAACCTACCGTAGGTCTCTTTTTGATCCCTTCTTGACGACCTCCAGACGGTCGCCTGCCTTGAGCTGGGGGAGGTACAGACGCCCGGCACGAAGGAGCGTCTTCGGAGCGAGCACCCGCCCATTGAGGCGAAGCTCATAGCCCTGCCCCGCCTTAGGTAGGAGAAGGACGTGGCGATAGGGACTTCCGGCTACGAGCTCCAGACGCTCAAGCTCCCCATCTCTCCAAGCAAGCGAGCAGACAGCATTCCCCACGACACGTAGGCCTTCGATCTGACCCATCTGCCATGCCTTCGGTAGGGCGGGTAGCGGATGAAGGACGCCCGCCTCACTGCTGAGGAGCATCTCCATGATCCCTGAAGCGCCGCCGAAATTACCATCGATCTGGAAGGGGGGATGCGAACTGAAGAGGTTGGGATGTGTACCGCTTCCATAGGGATGATTCGTCTTCGGATCAATGGCCCCCACAGGGCGAAGGAGCATATTCAGTACGTCGTACGCCCCCGAAGCGTCCCCGAGGCGTGCGTGGAAGTTCACCTTCCAGCCCATCGACCAGCTAGTACTGCTCGAGCCACGAGCCTCTAGGGTCTTCCGTGCCCCTTCAGCGAGCTCAGGCGTCCCACTCGGCGTGATCTCACTGGCGGGGAAGAGCCCATAGAGATGGGAGACATGACGGTGGTGCGGGTCGACTTCCTTAAAGTCTTCCATCCACTCCATGATGCGCCCGTCAGGGCCAAGCGTCGTAGGCTTCAGGGAGCGAAGAGCCGTAGCAAGGCTGTCGACGAAGGTGCGGTCTCGCTTGAGCAGGAGCGCTGCCTCACGGGTGTTCGTGAAGAGCTCTCGGAGGATCTGATTATCCATGGTCGAGCCCGCAGCGACTGCTACCTCCTGCCCCTCCGGCGTGTAGTAGCTATTCTCAGGTGAAGTGGTCGGTACATTGACCAGGTACTGAGTCTTCGGATCTCGGACGAGGGTCGTGAGGAAGAAGCGAGCAGCGCCCTGCATCACGGGATAGATTCGCTCGAGATAAGAGCGATCTTGGCTGTAGCGGTAGTGGTTGAAGAGGTGCTCACAGAGCCAAGCTGCGGAAGTATTCGTAGCGCCCCAACTAGGGTGCTCCCCAGGGGCGGTGAACTGCCATACATTGCCCAGCACGTGCGTCACCCAGCCCTTAGCACCGTAGAAGGTGCGGGCGGTCTTCTCTCCCGAGGGGACGATACGCTCGATCCAGTCGGTCAGCGGACTGACGGTCTCGGGGAGGGCCCCCTTCTCTGCAGGCCAATAGTTCATCTGCAGGTTGATGTTCAGATGATAGTCGCCGTTCCAAGGAGCTTGGATCGTCTCTGTCCAGAGGCCTTGCAGGTTGGGTGGCAGAGCTCCGGGACGGGTACTGGAGAGGAGGAGGTAGCGCCCCAGCTGGAGGTAGAGACTCGCTAGGGCAGGGTCTGCCTCAGGGCGCTCGTGGTAGGCTGTGAGGCGCTGATCTATGGGAAGACCCAGGCGGGAAGCATCCCCGCCGTCGAGGTGGAGCTTCACCCGATCCATACGAGCGGAGAACTGGCGCTTATGCTCTTCGAAGAGCTTCGACTCACCGCCTTGGGCTTCGGCTTCGAGGAGTTGCTCCACGCCGAGGGCTACGAGCCCAGCACGCTTATTATAATAGTTGGTATTGTGTGCGATGTAGAGGTCGACCTGAGGCGCATCGACGATGAGCAGTTCGCTCTCCCGTGCGATGAGCTTTCCACCTTGGGGCAAGACGGGGCGCACGACGATGGCGTAGCGAAGGCCCTTGCCCCCACGTCCGTCGGGGAGCTGACCGGCGAGCATGAGATAGCCTGCCCCTACACGAGAGCGCCCGTGCTCGGGTCGGTCCAGGGTGAGGCGAAGGGTATCACGTCTGGACTCATCGCTGTGGTTAGTGAGGCTCACGACCTGCACGTCCCGCCCGAAGGCGCTGTAGAGACGCTTGGTGCGATAGGGCTGAGCTCCGACGTCGAAGGTCTCCTCACTCACCCCTTCGGTGAGACTGAGGCTTCGACGGTAGTGGCTAGGCGAAGGCGCCTTCCCCCATCCTAGCCGAAGGAAGCCTCCGACTTGGTAGCTCCCATAGGGGACATTCGCCCCATTCCCACGACCGCTCCCCTCTCCTCCGCAGACGAAGGTGCGGTAGATCAGGTCTTCGGCCTCCTTGGGCTTGCCAGAGAGGAGAAGCTGACGGATGGCGGGGAGGTGCTTGACAGCTTCAGGATTCCATGCGGTCGAATCCACCGAACCGCTCCACATCGAACTCTCGTTGAGCGTGATCGTTTGGGTCTGAATCCCGCCATCGGAGAGCATCCCGAGGCGCCCATTGCCCAAGGGAAGCGCCTCCATCATATCCCGAGCAGGACGATCGAAGAAATACGTGAATGCCCGTCGGTAGGCGCTATCGGGACGAAGGGTGAGCTTCGTCCGAAGGGCAGAAGTCGAGCTAGCGAAGAGTTCGCCACTAAGCAGGAGCGCCACGGGCAGGGCCCAGCGCAAGGAAGTCATGAATCGCATCTCAATAGCTTAATACGTACATGGATATACGACCACCACGTACGGGGGCAAAGATACGGCAATTCTATAGCCCGACTAACTGCCTTAAGGCCCCAAAATCCTCTGCTTGGTTTGACTTCATTGTCTTCAAGGTACAGTTAAGCTTTGCTATACGCTGCTTCAAGCGGTCTACCTCAGGATTATTCTTTGAACTCGGCATACTCTTCGTAACTAAGCGTGCAACTCGTCTTTCGTCTGGAGCAAGGGAATTAAAAAGGGAATGTTGCAAGGTTGCCTCTAACTGCTCCAGTCCATGCTTTGCATCCGTACCCTTTAATTCAATAAAGATATGTATCCACTCCGTTCCCGAGACACGGATGAGCAAAAGATGATCACACTTTGGATTATCAGTATCAACCTTAGGTATAAGCCCGCCATCCACTTGGTAGTCTACATTCTCACACTCCCCTAGTTTTTCTAGTCTATAGCATGCACCCTTCTCTCTGATGCTAAACTTGTCTCGTTTCTTGAGGGTATGATCCCAATCAGGGAACTGCTCCCGCAAGCGATCATGTATCATCTTGGTATCTCGGTCCTTAGCGCCCATAAGCGATCTGGTATACTTCATTCGTATAGTCTTCCACCCAGTCTGAGACGCCATCGAGATCAACGCCACTCACCATCGGGAAACTTGGGTCGATCAGATTCTTCAGAGTCCCATCCTCCTCGACAAAGTAAGCAGCATATTCATCACTCGCAAGATCAATGTCATCTAGCTTGTACTTCAGCTGTAGTGCATCTAGTTCCGCCAGACGCTTCTCTTGTTCCTCTCTGCTCAGTCCTTCTGAGTTATCTAGAAGATCCATCCTAGCCCTTACTACAGCGAGCTGGGTATTGATCACAGAGAGTATGTAGGGGCTATGAGTCGTAAAGACAAGGCTACTCGGTCGAGATTTAGGCCCAGCGTCAGTCTCTTTCTTCTTGACGGTACTCATCATTTGAAGCAGACGAAGGGTCAAGAATCTCTGAGATACTGGGAATAGATTTTGCTCCGGCTCCTCTATGTAGAGTTGCATGGAGCTATAAACCTGGGGAACTCCCTCGAGGGCTTGGCTCAGCTCCTCTCCGGTATACTCAGTGGGCTGCTTATTAGGGAAGAAGCCTTTAATAAGAGAGATAAACTCGTAAACAGAAAAGATGCACCGCTCTCCCACACGCTTATAGAGATACGCAGAAAGCACATCTATGGGGAAAGCTGATTGAATCCCACTTGCTACATAAAAAGCCTCCATGGAAATCCCTTCTTGCTCATGCCAAATTAAATCGGCTCCTCGCTGATTGTAGTAAGACAAATGAGGGGCAACCGAAAGAGGCAACTTATGTTCAGCATCATATCCCTGCTTGGCCTCATCGAACTCAAAGATAAAGTTGAAAAGGACGTCTCGCACATTAGATCGATAGCTCTTATCAACGTTCGGCACAGCAGAAATCAGATTACGTTCTGCTGGGAGGAACGCAATCTTGGGAGTATGTCGGAGGCGTTCCTTCCCCTCTTTCGGATACAAAGTAATGGAACAACCACCCGGTTGTGACCAATCAATTTCCAGCACATCACCCTTGTAGATGATATGGCTCTGCTCACTAAAGAAGCTCTTATCAAAGCGGTAGAAGGACCTCAACTCTCCAATAAAATAATCCTCTGTCCTGTATTGCGACAAGGTCTTGGGATCTTTCATGATAACCTTCTCAACCCAACGGCAATAGCAGAGGATTTTCATCAGGGTACTCTTCCCTACCCCCTGAGGGCCTAGTATGAGTGTTACACGTTTGACAAAGACCTCTCCGGTATCCGTTAGAGCTCCTATATGCTGAATCTGTATTGTCGCCATATTTATACAATCTACTTTGCTTCCTCGCAAAGGTAGCAAACACCATGGATTTAAGCGAACGCTCCCTCATCCAGGAAGCAATGCTTCCATAAGCTCCACAACAATCTAACCCCTAATCTCGCCTCAAAGGCTAGCTCTTCCCAAGGGAGCTCAGTGGAGCGATGAAGAGGAGTGCTCGGGGGTGGGAAAAAACGACCTACGGTAGGTCGTCGAAAAAACCTACTGTGGGTCGCATCGACGACCTACCGTGGGTTGGTAAGGCGACCTACCGTAGGTCGTTTTTCCGCTCCGTGGAGAAGAGACGGGAAAGGGCTCTGGGAAGCGGGCTTTCGACGGGTCGAAGGGTGGGGAGAAAAAGTAACAGAAGCCCCGACATCCGAGAGCGGATATCGGGGCTTCCGAAGAGGCGTGAAGGAGGACGAGAAAAGCTACTTCGTCAGCAGGTCGTAGAGGCGACGCATTCCTTCAGTCGCTCCCGTCTCGAAGTGGATGAGATCGGGGCGGTAACTGCTTCGCACGGGCTTAGGGTCAATGCAGTAGACGGGTGCACGATGAGGCACGTAGCCTAGGAGGCCCGCTGCTGGATAGACCTCGAGCGAAGTGCCGATGACTAGGAAGAGATCCGCCCGCTCCGTAGCTTCGATAGCGGGGATCATCTCGGGAACTTCTTCACCAAACCACACGATGAAGGGGCGGAGCTGATAGCCGTCAGGGGCTAGGTCTCCCACGTGAAGCTCCAGCGTCGCTCCCTCGGCGGGATAGGTCACACGAGCATTGCGCACGGAGCGGTTCTTCATCAGCTCGCCGTGGAGGTGGATGACGTGGGTACTTCCCGCCCGCTCATGTAGGTCGTCGACATTCTGCGTCACGATGGTCACCCGATAGCGACGCTCCAGCTCGGCCAGAAGGCGATGCCCTTCGTTGGGCTCAGCCCCGACGAACTCCCGACGGCGCATGTTGTAGAAGTCGAGCACCCGCTGGGGATCTTGCTCCCAGCCCTCGATGCTGGCTACCTCCTGGACATTGTGCCCGGCCCAAAGGCCGTCGCTATCTCGGAAGGTCGAGAGACCACTCTCGGCACTCATCCCCGCCCCAGAGAGGACGACGAGATGAGGGCGCTGGTCATGAGAGGCATTCATCGCCGTGAGACGAGCGAGAGCTCGTCGATGAGACGAGGACACTCACCGAGCTGGTCGATGAGCAGGAGCACGTAGCGGATGTCGCAGATGATACTGCGCTGATAGGAGGGCAGGTATTGGATGTCACCACCGACACCCTCCCAGTTGCGGTCGAAATTGATCCCGATGAGGTCGCCGTACTTATTGAAGACAGGGCTACCGGAGTTCCCTCCTGTGGTATGGGTAGTAGCGGCGAAGTTCACAGGCATCTCATAGCCACCAGAGGCGTTCTTGAAGGCCCAGCGCTGGCCCGCACCATAGAGCTGCTTAGCGTAAATCTCCTTGAGTCGGGCAGGGACGGCAAACTCCCAAGAAGTGGGATCTTCCTTCTCCATCACCCCACGGAGCGTCGTAGGTACTTGGTATTCCACCCCGTCGACGGGCGAATAACCACGGACGTTCCCGAAGGTGAAGCGCAGGGTGCTATTGGCATCGGGCCAGAGGTTCTCTTCACCCCGTTGTGCTAGGATACCACCGACATAGGTGCGACGAGCCAGATCAATAGGATTGTCGAAGGCACGGAGCGCCTTGGTGAGTTGCTCCCGCTTGGTGCGCACCGAAGCAGCAAAGCGAGACATGAGGTCGGTGGTGAGGACAACCTGTTGCTCCTTAGGACTTAGCTTCTTGAATGCCTCGAAGCCTTCGGGGGTGGTGAAGGTCGACTGAGCGAACATCACATCGACATAGGACTCTACCGAGCCGAACTGATCTATCCCTTCGGCGATCGCTTCGGGCCAGTCCTTGCGGTCGATCTGGCGGGTATATTCGGCGAGCTCTGCCTTAGCGATCTTAGCGTCGAGGGCAGGGAGGTAGTCCTTGTTATTATAGGCAAGGAAGGCCCGATCTGTAGCGGTCAGAGGATCGTCTGCTCCTGGAGCTCGAGTCGCTTCGATGGCCTGCCAGAGACCTTCATCCAGGTACCAGAACTGACGGCGCATATCCCTGCGTCCAGCGATCGCCTTGTCGATGGTAGCGATGGCATCTGCATAGGATCGGTAGGACTTAGGAGCGTTCGCCTTAGACCATTCGAGTAGCGACTCCATCTCCTGTTGCTTGGTGGCCTTGAAGTTGTTCTTCTCGATACCGAAGTTCGCTCCGATCGCACGCTTGTAGGCATTCTGCGAGCGGGCGTACTTAGCCGCATACATGATGTTCACCTTCGGATCGGCTAGCATATCCTTGAGCATGACCTCCTGACGGATCTGGCGCATGCGTATGCGGATATCGTTGTCGATGGTCTTCCATTCCTCGACTTCCGATGGGAGGAAGAAGTGGTTCGTGCGCCCAGGGAAGCCCATGATCATCGCTAGGTCTTCCTTCTGGACTCCATCGGTAGAGATGTTGAACCAGCGCTTAGGCTTCAGGGGCACATTACTCTTGGAGTAAGGGGCAGGATTGCCGTTGGCATCGGCGTAAATGCGGAAGATGGAGATATCGCCTGCATGGCGAGGATACTTCCAGTTGTCCGTGTCAGCGCCGAACTTACCCACAGCGCTGGGAGGCGCTCCTACAAAGCGGATATCCGAGTAGACCTTGTTGGTAAACATCAGATACTTATTGCCATTGTAGAAGGGGCGAATCTCTACCGTCGTCCCAGGGTGTGCCTTGAGATAAGCCTCCCCGACACGCTTGCGAGCAAGGCCGTCGAGGTAGTGGCGGGAGAGGTATTCCATGCCCGTACCCTTACGGATCTTCTTTAGCTCGGCCTGGACATAAGCCGTGACATCCTCGATCTTGTCTACGAAGGAGACGACGACACCCTCGGCAGGAAGCTCTTCGGCAAAGCTCTTCGCCCAATAGCCATCCTCTAGGTAGTTGTGCTCGACACTACTGAGCTTCTGGATAGCATCGTAGCCACAATGGTGATTGGTCAGGACCAGGCCTTGGGAGGAGATCACCTCGCCCGTACAGCCTCCGTCGAAGTGTACGACGGCGTCCTTGAGCGAAGTGCCGTTGGGGTTGTAGAGATCGTACTCCTGCATGGCTAGTCCACGCTTGACGAGTTCAGGGTACTTCTTGGAGAGTTGCTCCAGGAGCCACATCCCTTCGTCAGCTCGTGCTAGGGCACTTACCCCAAGAGCCACGAGAAGGGCAAAGAGAGACTTACGCATAGTCATTGGTATATTAGAGTGATTAGTTAGGATCGTGAAGGGGGGTATATCGGGGATGCTCTAAGCAGAGGGATTGCTTAGGGACGCACCCCGTAGGTGAAGAGATAGTCGGGGCGAAGCTGGTAGCCGATCCTTAGCTGGGTACCGCCCTGTCGGTAGGCTAGGATAAGCTCGTCGGGACGGAGCTCCGTAGCGGTGAAGCTGAGGAGCGAAGCCCCTTGAGGATTGAAGACCTTGTAGGCCGTCTCCTTGGCCGACCAGAGGAGGGAGCGTAGCTGTAGCTCGGTAAGAGGTGAGGTAGCTTGTACCTGCTCCCATTCATCAGGATGGAGGTAGCGTGAGGCTACGTCGTAGAGCTGAGGGCGGTAGGTCTCGATATCTACCCCAGGTGTGCCGTCAGCCGAAGGAGTAAGGAGCACGGCTGCATGCCCCTCGGTATGACTGATGCTGAGGGACCGGTCGGGATGATCCAGCAGAATAGGTCTTCCGAGGGCATCATAGCCTCGGCGTGGTGCGGATTCTCCTAAGAGCTCCGAGAGGATCAGCTCGACAGCCCTCCTCTCTACACTCCTGCGCTCCGAGCGGGGAGCTGGCGGGAAGTGACAAAGACAAAGGGCTACCCCAAGGGGCAACCCTTCGATATGCTCTAGTATCATACTTCGCCCTCAGTAGAGGTAGCAGGAGGCGTGACCTTCACCTCGGTGATACGGAACTTCTCCAGCCCCGTGACTCGGAAGCTCCAGCCACCAGCAGTCACTAGATCACCCTTGCGTGGTAGGTCTTGCTTGAGCTCAAGCACAAGACCTCCCAGGGTATCCACTTGGTCCTCGACCTTGCCGAAGATACCAGGCTCGAGGTCCAGAGCACGGAGGACGTCATTCAGAGGTGTCCCTCCTTCGAAGAGGTAACTCCCGTCGGGTAGGCGCTTGTAGGGTAGTTCCTCCTCATCATACTCATCCGAGATCTCCCCGACGATCTCCTCCAGCAGATCTTCCATCGTCACGATACCGCTCGTACCGCCATATTCGTCGACGACGACGGCGATGTGCTTCTTCGTGCTACGGAACTCCTCGAGGAGGTCATCCAATGGCTTATTCTCGGGGATAAAAAGCGCTTCGCGGATCAGCTTCTTCCAGTCAAAGTCTGCTCCTTCGTCCTTATAGGGTATGAGGTCCTTGAGATATAGGATACCTCGGATATTGTCCTCCGAATCTTCGTAGACGGGAATACGGGAGTAGCCCGAGTCCAGAGCGAAGTGGAGCATCCTGTGGAAGTCCCACGAGATGTCTATATCCACCATATCTACTCGGGGCACCATGATCTCGGAGGCCGTCTTGCTGTGGAAGTTGATGATGTCTTCGAAGAGCTCCTTCTCTTCAGGTTCGTGCCCTTCGAGGAGATCGACAGCCTGTGACAGTTCATCGACAGAGAGGTCATAGCGCTTCGGTTGCATACGCCGTGTCAGGAGACTTGTCGAGCGCATGAGGAAGGAGGAGAACGGATGTAGGAGACTCGAGACCAAGCGCATCTTACCGGCCGAGAAGCGACTGAAGGCAAGAGGGCGTGCTTGGGCATATACCTTCGGGATGATCTCACCGAAGAGGAGCAGCAGGAGTGTCAGGATGACCGTCTGCGTGAGGAAGCCTAGTACGGGCGACGAAGAGAAGTCGAAGATCAGGGTGAAGGCATATCCCGTAAGGATGACGATAGCGACATTGACGAGGTTGTTGCCTATGAGGATCGTCGCCAGCAGTCGCTCTGAGTCCTTGAGGAGCTCTAGGAGGGCATTGTCCGCAGGGTGCTCCTCTTCCTTGATCGCATCGATATCGGATGGGGAGAGGGAGAAGAAGGCAACTTCCGACGAGGACATAAATGCCGAGAGGATGAGCAGGACGGCAGAGACAGCTAGCGCTATCCATGCTGCCCAAGGGATCACTTCCCTGATGACCTGACTAAAAGATTCCAAGTAGAGTGAGGATTAAGTGGGAGGGGGTTAGTGCACACCTTCGTGACGGCGTACAGCATTGAGCTGGCTCTGGAGCTGGGCTTCCTTCTGTGTGAGGGCAGCCTCTAGTAGCTGGATCTCAGAGCGAAGTGTAGGGCGAGCTTCTGGACGAGCCTGCCCCCACGAAGAGCGGAGACGCTCCAGACGAGCACGCTGCTCGTGGAGGTCACGACGGAGGGTCTCGGCCGACTCAAAGGCCTGACGACCTGCCTCGGTCTTGAAGTCTGACCAGTAGCGGTAGATCGTGCTTCCCTGCAGGTGGAAGAAGAGTTCTTCCTTGGCTCTCGAGCCCTTTGTAGGACGAGGGAGCACCTCGCCATCAGTATAGAGTACGCCCGAGAGGGTAGCACGGCGGTAAGCTTCGTCGGGCGCTAGTTCGGAGGTCTCTCCTCCCTTACTTCCCGAGAGGAAGGCAGGGCGCCCCGTGAAGCGATAGACATGGACCTGTCCCTCGGGAGCAAAGCGGTCACTGATGAGGATGCCCCACCCTTCGGCCTCATGATAAGCCAGGAGATAGTCATTGAAGGGAGAGTTGTACGGCATACCGAGGAGCGTAGGTTCGAAGAAGCTATTCCCCTGCTCCGTGAGGCGAGTCATATAGAGATCATAGCCTCCGAGCCCTGAGGAAGTCTTCGTGGAGAAGAATAGTGTCATCCCATCCTCTAGGAGGAAGGGGCTGAGGTAGCGGGATGCTCCCTCGAGGGTCTTCATCTCGATCTCCTGTCGCTCCCATGCGCTACCTGCCTTAGCTAGCCATGTGAGGGAGCCCCCAGCAGGGACGATGCTATTGCGAGCAAGAGCATCAACGAAGGCAAAGAGGGGGAACTCACTGGATGAAGCACTATCCACACTCTGGTGAAGGTAGCGAGTAGCCACGCTAGAGAGCCCGTCGGGCAGCTGGAGCTCCGAATAGAAGCGCCCTCCTCCCTGAGGAAGAAGTTCGGAGAGTTGGCTGATACGCACTAGAGCGCTATCCAAGACATGCAGGGCGTCTGCCGAGGCGTACATACGCTCGGCTCGGGCGATCTGTGCCTCAAGGACCTTCGCACTATCAGGGATGGCCAGGCGCTTGCGCTGCAGGGCGGTGAAGTACTTCTCCAGCGCTGTCGTGGCCTGCTCGAACTGGTAGGCATTATAGGCTGAGAGCGCCTCCTTGAGGAGCTCATCTGGGGTGATGACGGGAGCTTTAGGCTTGACATCCTTAGCCTCAGAGCAGAGTGGGACGAGGAGGAGTAGAGCGAGGAGGATCGATCGGATACGCATAGAACGGAAGGCTTCGAAGCGGGGTAGATCGGGGATTAGAAGACGAACTGAGCTCGTAGCTGAAGCGTGCTGTAGCTTAGGCCTTCACCACTCTTGGAGCGAAGGCGACCTAAGGCTGTAGCGTCATCGGATAGTCCGGTGAAGGTATAGCTCAGACCAAGCATCATCGCCGTATTGGGGTACCAGTTGAGCGCCCCGACGAGCTCATAGCCTTGGCCGAGGAGGGGCTCTGCATCGAGGACGCTTCCTCCAGCGAGAAGCTCGAGATTACCACCGGGCTCTACGGTATCATGGACATTGGAGAAGGCAGCGCTCCCGTTGGAGTAGCTACGTTGCTTGCCACGGAGCATGTACGTGGCGAAGGCATAGGCACCCCAGAAGGATGTACCTCGGTCGCCGTCGATCATGAGCGTACGATTCCCGTTGGAGAGACCTGCACCAGCGATCTTAGACACAAAGGTCGAGCGCAGGGCTTCGACCTGGACGAAGAAGTGATCATTGCGGTAGGCTGCCTCCAGACCATATATAGTATAGTGGTCGATCCCAGAGAATCGACCTGCTACGAAGGCACGATTCTCCACGGCGGAGCCTGAGTGGCCACCGAGGGAGACGATCCCCTCGTCCGAGGTGACACGCTCGGGTGTACGGGCTACGGCAGAGAAGCCAAGATGCAGGGTATGCTCCGCTGTGTTGATGGGGCGATAGACGGCACGCATGGAGACACCATAGCCCTCACCCAGATGATTCTCACGGGCTTGGACACGCTCACTGCTACCGCCGAAGATGCCTGCACCGAGCCAGTACTTATCACCCCAATGTGTGCCAGCTAGCCCCCAGTGACGTGTATAGGGGATGAGGAAGTCTAGGGGTAGTGGCGTGGTGACTGAGCCGTGGCGGGTAGAGGTATTCATCCCGATACTCATCGGCTCGAGCTGGTGCCCTAGGACCAGGTGTGTACGGGGATTGAAGGCGTAGGCAGCGTAGATATCGCAGAAGGTGACCCGCTGACCGGCGTAGTTGACATCCACACGTCCCGACCACTTACCATAGCTGGAGAAGACTCCAAGGCGGGCCTGCGTGATCGAGGTACCCCCTGCCATACGGAAGGGCTCTACGCTCCCGCCACTTGCGGAGGGACTATTAGCGTAGGAGAAGTTGGACTTATTGACCGGGGAGAAGGCTGCCACATCGAGGGTGATACGCCCATCGACACCAAGGGTAACGTCCTCGGGCTGACCGAGGCGAAGACCTATAGCCGTCTGGGCGGAGACTTCTGGACAAGAGAGGAGGCTACCCCCTAGGATAGCCAAAGCAATAAGCGAGTAGTTCTTGCTTCTATTCGACGATCTCATTAGAGTGAACGTAATATGTACCTAGTTACTAGCACAGGCAAAGATAGCCTTTTCGTGCTATAAAGGCGGTACGAGCACCCCTATATATATGGTATCCCCACGGACGAGGGAGGGAGCTCAGGCTACCTCGACTCATCCGTGGGGATGCTGTATAGAGACTAGGAGGAGATGCCCTAGAGCTCGATCGTGAAGGTCATCACTTCACCCGTCTGAGGATAGAAGCCACGCAGGAGAAGCGAAGCACGGCGTGAGCGACCATAGCTACCTGACTTGTCGAGGGCAGCGACAGCCTGGTTGAGGTCACGCAGGGAGCGTAGAGGCGTGTCGTTGGCCGTCAGGAGGATGAAGCCCTCACGTACGCCGGCCTTCTTCAGCGCCCCAGAGCGGAGCGACTCGACGACGAGGCCGTAGGAGAGGCCGTAGTTACGGAGTTCGCCGGCACTTAGTTCCTTGAGGCTTGCTCCGAGACGGCTATCGGCGTCGGAGGAAGCACTCTTCTGAAGGAGCTTGGAGCCACCCTCCTTATTGCGTAGCGTTACCTTGAAGGTCTTCTCAGAGCCCTTGCGGTTCACCGTCACAGACACGGTATCTCCGGGGCGGAAGCGAGAGATCTGCTCCTGGAGCTGAGCGAAGGAGATGATGCGATGCCCATCGATGGCGGTGATCACGTCGCCCTTCTCTAGACCGGCGGCTAGTGCGGCACTGATCTCGGCGAAGTCAGCTACGTAGAAGCCTTCATTGACCTTGAGTCCTTCCTTCTGGACCAGTTCGCTGGTGACATCTGCCCCCACGACGCCGAGCATACCACGCTGTACAGAGCCGTACTTCTTGATATCGGAGACGACCTTAGCGGCGATATTGATAGGCACAGCGAAGGAGTAGCCGGCATAGTTACCCGTCTGCGAATAGATCATCGTATTGATCCCGACGAGTTCGCCCGAAGCATTCACTAGAGCGCCCCCGCTATTACCGGGGTTGACGGCTGCGTCGGTCTGGATGAAGGAGGCTACACCGAGCTGATCCCCCGAGGCAGCAGGACGGGACTTAGCGCTGACGATCCCAGCGGTGACGGTGCTGGTGAGGTTGAAGGGGTTCCCCACGGCCAGCACCCATTCGCCCAGGCGAAGGTTGTCGGAGTTACCGAAGGGGATCGTCGGCAGATCCTTGGCCTCCACCTTGATCAGAGCGATGTCACTCGAGGGGTCGGATCCGACGAGCTTCGCCTTGAAGGTACGGTTGTCATGCAGAGTCACAGAGAGTTCGTCCCCACCGTCGACGACGTGGTTATTGGTCATGATGTAGCCATCGTTGCTGATGATGACACCGGAGCCGTAGCCCATGACGGGTTCGCTACGACGGCTCCCACGAGGATCACCTCCGAAGAAGAATTCAAAGGGATCGATCATCTGTTGCTCCCGCACCTGTTGGGTCTTCTTCACCTTGATGTGAACGACCGCCTTGACCGAACTCTCGGCAGCGGGCGTCAGGTCGGGGGCGTTGCCTAGCTGACGGGAGCCGAGAGCGTAGGCGGTGTTTTGGAATCCATATTCGCTGGCCGAGGTGACGCCCTCGGGAGCGAAACTTGAGTCATAGGCTACAGGGGCCTTGCCACTGCGAGCCATCATATGTACGGTCGTAGCTGAGGCGACGACACTTACTGCTACCAAACCTAGGATAGCCATGGATTTCTTCAATACCTTGCTCATAAGTCGTTATTTATAGCGTTAATTCTACTGGTTCGAGCGTCACCTACCCCACTTCGGGGCACAAGGGTTTCGCTCAGCATGCCTCGTAATGAACGAGGAGGGAGCGTCGACACATATATGCGAGTCTCCTCCCCTTGTTAAATAAGAGGCAAAAGCGATGCCATAGTTTAAGACCGGAGCAATTCCCTCCCTTTTTTCTGACAAAATGTGCCATTTCTGTCATACTCTCCCGTGGCTTCTGGAGCAAGAGAAGCGAAGGTCTCCATACCCCCACCTCATCCATCCAAAATAAAACCTACGGTAGGTCGTCGATGCGACCCACGGTAGGTCGTCATCACGACCTACTGTAGGTTTTTTCGGCGACCTACCGTAGGGCCCTTTTTGACCCCTCCAGATCCCGCTCCACAAGCGACTTCTAGGAGGGGGTATTTTCGCACCGCCCAGAGAAGGGACAGAGTGAGCATCGATCCCGAAGACAATAGCCCTCGTGAAGCTCTAGCAGAGCCTGTGACTCCAGCGCCGTCCTCGGGGTAAGTCCCGCCTCGGCGAAGAGGCGGGTGACGTGATTCTCTTCGGCAGGAAGACTCTCGATGAGCTGGAGGGGCGAAGGCTCGTCCCTCAGCTCTTGGTAAGCCACTCGCCACGCCCGTCGGTAGGGCAAGAGGACGTTGATCGCCAGGCTAGCACACGCTCCGAGGCTGAGGCCTCCATCCCCACGCCACTTCCCGCCACACCAAGCCTCATCCAGGGGATGGTGTAGGAGGCGGTGAAGCGCTTGGAGGGTGGAGACCTGCTGGAGCTCCTCGCCCAGGAGGTCGACCTTCGGCAGCAGTGAAGCCAGCTGAAGGAGGCGATATTCGGGGAGGTTCGTTGGGCGAGTGCGAGCCCGACGGAAGGTACCCGCAGGGAGGGGATCTAGGCTATACTTATGCTGGAGGAAGGCGAACTCCTCCCGACAGCGCTCCCGTCGCTCGCCCTCGGGGAGATAGCCGAGGAGGCCTGCCGTCCCTAGGAGGAGCGCCTCGAGCTGGAGGAGCTGATCTCGGTGCTTCTGTAGTAGGTGAAGGGGCAGACGGAAGGCAAGGCGCTCCATCGCATCATTGTTGAGTCCGAAACCCAGATACCGCACGAAGAGGGCATAGAGCGCCTGACCCCAGTCGCCCGACGAGCGCTGACGAAGGGCTTCGACCAGCCCAGCCTTCCGCCCCTGACGAGCACGATAGAGGCAGGCGAGCCACGTGCGACGGAGGTCTTCCGACACCTGCCTTAGCCCCTCCGTACAGGGGAGCATCGTCTCCCCTACGTACCCGAGGCTCGGCTCCCGAGGGAGCGCTTCGGGTACCATCAGGAGGCAGGTAGGCATCTCCTCTCCGGCAGGGTGCTGGACGGCACGATTGTCCAGCTCCACGACGTGCAGGATCACCGAGCGGTAGGCAGGATCTTCGTCGTGCCCGTGCTGGTACCACTGGCTTGAGGCGTGGTGGATCTCCACACAGCCGACCCACAGGAGGTCATCGATCTGGATCTTCGCCCCGAAGAAGTCGGGACCAGCATGATGATTGAGCACCCCGGGGTCGATGACCTCGATGCGAGCATCTCGGAGACCACCCATAGGGATGAGGCGAGCCCACAGACGACGGGCCCATATATAGTGGAGGAAGGCTTCCATGGTAGACGAGGGTGAGGGCTTGGGGTGTAGAGCACCTCAAGCCGAGATCTTAGGGCTGAGGGATCAGCCCGTGACTAGCTCAGAGTAAGCAGGGAACTGGGGGAGGAAGGTGTAGGTCATCTCGTCGTAGTCGATCTGGCAGACGAGATGTTCGATACCATTACTTAGGACGAGGTAGGGGACACGGAGCACATAGTTGTAGCGGACGATCTGCTGAAGCACCGCCTCGGAAAGTGGGATGTGTGGCGCCTTATACTCCAGGATCATCTGCGGGCGAAGTGACCGATCGTAGAGCAGAGTATCACAGCGCTTGGTCGTCGCCCCGAGCTGGAGGCCCACTTCATTCTGCATCAGTTCTTTCGGGTAGCCTCCTTCGTCCAGGAGGAAGTGGACGAAGTGCTGACGCACCCACTCCTCAGGGGTGAGACGGACGAACTTACGACGTAGCTCATCATAGATGTAGGGCTTCCCATCACGACGGGTCAGACGTGCGGGATACTTCGGGAGATTTAGCTCGATCATGACTATCTTTGTACCTAGGTCTTCGTGGGTACCAACCCCTACGAAGGTACATATTTATCGTAGAGATGCCCACGTACGACGACATTATACGAGCCCTCAAGCAGCGACGCCCTCAGCGGGTCTACCTCCTGACGGGCGACGAACCCCTCTTCATCGATCAGATCGCTTCCTTCGCTACCTCACACCTTATACCCGAGGAGGAGCAGGACTTCAACCAGACGATCCTCTACGGAGGAGACGTCTCTGCTCGAGACATCCTCCTCGAGGCACTGCGCTTCCCGATGATGGGGAGCCAAGTGCTCGTGCTCGTACGTGAAGCCCAGCAGGTACGTGACCTAGATCTGCTCGCTCCACACCTCTCGGAGCTCCCCGAGAGCACCTGTCTCATCCTCTGCTACAAGAAGAAGGCAGACAAGCGCAAGACCCTATACAAATCCGCCAGCGCCCTGGATGCTGTCTACGAGTCCCCACGGATGTACGACTCGAAGATCCCTGACTTCATCATCAAGAGCTTCGCCGCTCGTCAGCTGAGTATCGACCCTCGTACGGCTCACCTCATGGCCGATGCTACGGGCAACGACCTAGAGAAGATCCTCCAGGAGATCGACAAGATCGCCATCGCCACCTCCGGCAAGACACGCACCATCACCCCAGAGCTCATCGAGTACTATGTCGGCATAAGTAAGGAGTACAACAACTTCGAGCTCCTCTCCGCCCTCCTACGTCGAGATGCGGGGCGAGCCTACCGTATCGCCTTCTACTTCGCCGCCAATGAGCGCAATCATCCCATCCAGATGACCCTCTCGACGCTCTTCGGCTTCTTCTCGAACCTGATGGCTGTCTATTACCTCCCCAACCCGCAGGAGCAGAGCATCGCCGCCCTGCTGGGGGTGCAAGCCTTCGTCGCCCGAGACTATGATCTAGCACGACGGAACTACTCCGCCGCTCAGACCTTCGCCATCATCCATCACCTACGGCTCGTCGACGCCTATTCCAAGGGGGTAGATGCCTCCATACCTAGCTCGGAACTCTACTCCGAACTCATATCCCGTATCCTATCGGCCTAGCCATGCAGCGCAAGCAATACGTCCAGGACTTCATCGCCCACACACGACGCAATATCTTCCTCACCGGCAAGGCAGGCACGGGGAAGACCACCCTCCTCCACTACATCCGAGAGCATACCTACAAGAGCTGTATCATCGCTGCGCCTACGGGCATCGCAGCACTGAATGCCGGAGGGACGACCCTGCACTCCCTCTTCCAGCTCCCCATAGGCTCCTTCATCCCCGACTCGATGGCTCAGCTCCCATCGACCCCATCCCAGCTCTTCGTCACCCCGAGGGACTTCCGTCGCCATGTACACCTGCAGGAGCGGAAGATCCGCCTACTTCAGGCGCTGGAGCTCCTGGTGATCGACGAGGTAAGTATGCTTCGTGCCGACACGCTCGATCTGGTAGATCTCGTGCTGAGGAGTGTGCGCCGTAGCCCCCTACCCTTCGGTGGGGTACAGGTACTCTTCATCGGGGATCTCCTCCAGCTCCCACCCGTGGTGAAGCCTCAGGAGTGGAGCGTGCTCAGCCAATACTATCCCAGTCTCTTCTTCTTCCACGCACAGGTACTGCAGCGGTATCCGCCCCTCTACATCGAGCTGACGCATGTCTATCGTCAGGAGGATGAGCGCTTCATCGGTCTGCTGAATCACCTGCGCTACAGCCAGCTCACCAGCGACGATCTCTCTTGGCTAAAGAGTCGGGTGCGTCCCACCTTCGACCCAATAAAGAACGAAGGCTATGTGACCCTGACGACGCACAACGCCCGTGCCGATGAGATCAACCGTAAGGCACTCGAAGCCCTACCCGGTGCCTACCAAGACTATCATGCTCGCATCGCCGGAGACTTCCCCGAGCACCTCTATCCCCTAGAGCCCATGCTCCGCCTGAAGATCGGGGCTCGAGTGATGATGATCAAGAACGACACCCAGCAACCCCGACGCTTCTACAACGGTATGCTGGGCACTGTCGAAGAGATGACGGATAAGAAGCTCTTCGTACGGCTGGAGGACGGCGAACTACTAGACGTACCGCTCTACTCCTGGGAGAATGCCCGATACCAACTCAACGAACAGACGGGCGACACCGAGCCAGACATCCAGGGCGTCTTCAAGCACTTCCCCGTTCGCCTAGCTTGGGCCATCACCATCCACAAGAGCCAAGGTCTTACCTTCGACCGAGCGGCTATCGACCTCGAGGCGGCCTTTGCTTCGGGACAGGCTTATGTAGCACTCTCCCGCTTGCGCTCTCCTGAGGGTCTGGTCCTACTCTCCCCACTCAGCTCCGAGACTCTAGCTGTGCCGAGCCTCATCACCGACTACGAGAAGACCCAGTCCAGCGACACAGAGCTCGAGCAAATCCTCTCGAGCGACAAGCTCAGCTACTGGGAGGGCGAGACGATCTCTGCCTTCAATTGGGCTGCTATCTCCGACCTCTACCGCCAGCATGCCTACAGCTATCGTATCGAGAGCGACCGCAGTAAGAAAAGTGCCTTCGGGGACTGGGCGCTGGAGCAGTCTGCTCGTATGGATGAGCTCCGAGGGGTAGCGGACCGGTTCATCCACCAGCTCCGTAGCCTCTATGCGGGGGGCGAGGCAGCTCTCCCCCAGATCGCACGGCGTGTCGAGGAGGCGACCCGCTACTTCCTCCCTCGCTGGCGTCAGCTCTTCTCCAGCCTGATGGAGACACAGCATCAGGTGCGAGGCATGAAGAAGGTGAAGGAATTCATCGCTGAGCTCGACCTCCTCTACGGGCAGACCGTCCGTCAGGTACGAGCCCTGCTGCGCATCGAGGGGAGCATGCAGTCCCTCTCCACGGGCCTCTATCCCGACCGACAGACGATCCAGATCGAAGAGCGTCTAGAGGCATGGGTGCGAGAGGCGAAGGCCGAGGTGAAGATCCCCTACGTCGTCCCCGGCGAAGAAGGCCCGACGAGCAAGAAGACCGCCAAGGAGAAGAAGGCGAAAGAGCCTCGCATCTCGACGCAGGAGAAGACCCTAGAGCTCCTCCGCTCGGGGCTGACACCTCTGGAGGTAGCCAGCGAGCGAAGCCTGAGCATCGGCACGATCTACGCCCATATCGCCCAGCTCCTCGAGCAGGGACTCCTCAGCGACGAGGAGGCACTCATCTCCCCAGAGAAGCTCGAGGAACTCTCGCCCTACTTCGCCGAGATGGACGAAGCAGCGGGCCTCAAGCCTATCTACGAAGCGACCTCAGGACGCTACGACTACCACGAGCTCCGGCTCTACCTCTCGGCCTATCGTCACCGACGACGGAAGTAGGCTGAGCGATACGGCACGGGCTGGCGCCTCTCGAGGCGTC
>ERZ773068.415-NODE-415-length-22771-cov-37.289223_pt1 | contig 22771 bp, 19 predicted proteins | sample MGYA00580620_ERZ773068 | MGnify/ENA primary metagenome ERZ773068 (study PRJEB29015, sample SAMEA2737983) | human oral metagenome | biome: human oral; feature: human-associated habitat; material: dental | place: China | collected 2101 ... | reverse complement strand
CCAGTTGCCATATTTTCGTGCGCACACTATTGGCGATTTCATACAAGGCAGGATTACTGGTTTGCCAATCATCCAGCAGGTTTTTTACTTTTTGATCCATGGTCTTCTCCTAATTTGGGCTTGTGGGTTGGACATTGGTGTCCGACAAAGCATTCCAAACCGCTATCTACGGCGCGGGCGGGTTTCAGGCAGCCTGAAAACCGTATGGGCGGCAAGGCTGTATTTTATACAAACGGCGAAACGGTTTTTGCGCTTTGCCGTGTCGTGTAGTTTTTCAGGCTGCCTTTTTAGGCTTTCAGACGGTCTGAAAAGTGTCGGATACGAGTATCCGACCTACGGCACTGCATGACGCGGCGGAAAAGGAAGAGTTTGCCGCCGATATCTATCTGGTGATGCACGAAGACCTGCGCCGCTCGGCAAAAATCCGCGCGGTGGCGGATTTTCTGGGCGAGGTGTTGGCGGAACGGGCGGGGTAGGGCGGCTTTCGGGTTTATGCCAAATACTTGCCCGCATTATCCAAACAAAATTCGACAAATACCCGCACCACGCTCGACGGGTGGCGGTGCTTGACGTAGAGCAGGTGCAGCGGCAGCTGCGGGAAGGGGAAATCGGGCAGCACTTCGACCAATGCGCCTTCGGCAAGCAGCGGGCGGGCGAAGAAATCGGGCAGGTCAGTGATGCCGCGCCCCAGCAGGGCGAGCTGGCGCAGTTGGCGGTAGTCGTTGCAGCAGAAGGTGGCGGGCGGGATGATGCTTTGTCCGCCAAGCGACCAGCGCACGGGATGTTCGGGCAGGGGCGACCAGCCGATGCAGGGTTTTTGCGCCAACTCATCGGGGCGGTGCGGCGTGCCGCAGCGGGCGAGCAGGTCGGGGCTGGCGACCAGTTGCAGGCGCATCTCGCCGAATTTGCGGGCGACGAGGCTGTCGGTTGCCAAACCGCCGCTGCGCAGGGCGACATCGATGCCTTCGGCCAACAAATCCAGTTTGCGCTCGGTGGCGAGGACGAAGACCTCAACCCGCGGATAGGCAGCCTGAAAATCGCCCAGCAGCAGCCAGCCCGGCTCAAACGTCAACGGTAGCGACAGGCGCAAACGCCCGGCACATTGCGCCTGCTCGCCGATGACTTGCTGCGCGATGTTGCCCAGCGTTTCCACGCTCAAATGCGCCTGCTCGTACACCTGCTGACCGATAAGCGTCGGCTGCACGCCGCGCCCCGTACGTTCCAAAAGCTGCACGTTGAGGCCGTTTTCCAGCTCTTTGATTTTGCGGCTGACGGTGGCAACGGGCATCTGCAAGCGCGCTGCCCCCGCCGACAAACTGCCCGCCTGCACCACGGCGGTAAACACTTTTATCGCGTTGAAATCCATCTTTGCTTTCCATATCTGAAAATTTCGTTTTCATTTTAGCGACTACTCTTGCGAATTTGGAAGGGCGATAATCCCGCCATCCCAACAAGCACAGGAGCAACAACATGAGCAACATCGCTATTATCGGAAGCGGCAATATGGCCGCAGGGCTGGCTGCCGCACTGACCGCTGCCGGCAAAAATGTATTTATCGGCGCACGCGACGCTGCCAAAGCGCAGGCGCTGGCGCAGAAAACCGGCGCACAGGCGCAGGGCGGCACGCTTGCACAGGCCGTTGCTGCGGCGCAGACCGTGTTTCTCGCCCTGCCTTATGCCGCTGCGGCGGAAGTGTTGCAGCAGCTCGATGTTTCGGGCAAGACGCTAATTGACATCAGCAATCCCGTTACGGCGGATTTCCAAAACTTGTCGCTGGGCTTTACGACGTCCGCTGCCGAGGAAATCGCCAAAGCCGCACCGCAGGCGGCCGTGGTCAAAGGATTCAACACCGTTTTCGCCCAATTGCTCGACCCGGCCGCACGCAGAGGGCAGACGGTTCAGGTATTTCTCGCCGCCGATGATGAAGAGGCGAAAAAACGGGCGGCAGCGCTGACCGCAGACATGGGCTTCAAAGCGGTGGATGCAGGCGGCTTACGCAACAGCCGTTTCCTCGAACCGCTGGGCGAGATGAACATCCTGTTCGGCTTCTTCCTCGGCAAAGGTACGGGCATCGCCCCGATGTGGTCGGGCTTGTAAAACCGCTTCGGCATGAGCCGCGCCGATTTCGCCCACATCCAAACGCCAACGCTGCTGCTGGCGGGCGAAAAAGACCAAAACGCCCCGCTCGATACCGTACTTGCCGCCTACCGCGCCATGCCCAAGGCGCAACTCGCCATCGTTGCCAACGCCCCGCACGGCGTGCTGCAAAGCGACTTTTCCGCTGCCTGGGCGATGATTGACAAGTTTCTGCGGGATTGAGGGTTAGAAAACAAAACGCCGTCTGAACGGATTCAGACGGCGTTTTTGTTTTCAGGCTGCCTTGCCGCGTTCCTTGTGTCCGTCGCCCCACGCCTTCAAGGCGAGCAGCACCGGTGCAAGCGTTTGCCCGTAGGCGCTCAAGCGGTATTCAACGCGCGGCGGCACTTCGGGATAAACAGTGCGTTCGATGATGCCGTCGGCTTCCAGCGCGCGCAGTTGCGCGGTCAGCGTGCGCTGCGACACCGCAGGCAGAATGCGGCGGATTTCGTTGAAGCGCAGCACGCCGTCGCGATGCAGACGGTAGAGAATCGTGCCTTTCCACTTGCCGCCGATAACGGCAAGCGCGGCTTCCACCGAGCAGCCTTCGGCGCAGTCAAATGCGCGGTGTGCGGTTTTGCCCATGAGTGTTCCTTGTTTGATGGTTGAAGGTCGTCTGAAACGGCTTTCAGGCTGCCTTTGGCAGTTTGTAGGTCGGGCATTGATGCCCGACGTTTTTATCTGCTTTCAGACGGCCTTTGCCAGTATCTAATAAGTAACCTAATGAAAAATAAGTGCGTTCTTAACAAACGCGCGCCCGTATCTTATGATGCCCGCTCCTTTTACACAACCGGAGACGCATCAAATGAAAGCCATTGGATTCAACCGCCCGCTGCCTGCCAACGACGAAAACTGCCTGCTCGACATTGAGCTGCCCACGCCGGAACTGCGCGAACGTGATTTACTGGTCGAAGTGCGTGCCGTGTCGGTCAATCCCGCCGACGTCAAAGTCCGCGCCGCGCATACGCCTGCCGCAGGGCAGTACCGCATTTTGGGCTGGGATGCGGCAGGCGTGGTCAAAGCCGTCGGCAGCGGCGTGCGGCATTTTCAGGTCGGCGACGAAGTCTATTACGCCGGCGTGATTAACCGCCCCGGCTCGTATGCCCAGTTGCAGGCGGTGGACGAGCGCATCGTTGCCCGTAAACCGCACACGCTTGATTTTGCCCAAGCCGCCGCGCTGCCGCTGACTGCGCTGACTGCGTGGGAAACCCTGTTTGACCGCCTTGACGTGAACAAACCCGTTGCCGGCGGCAGCCGCGCCCTGCTGCTGGTAGGCGGTGCGGGCGGCGTCGGCTCGATAACCGTGCAGCTTTTGAAAACGCTCACCGACATCCAAATCATCGCCACCGCCTCGCGCCCGGAAAGCGAAGCCTGGCTGCGCCGCCTCGGCGCGGATTACGTCATCAACCACCGCCACAGCCTGCCCGAACAAGTCGCCACACTCGGCATCGGCGCGCCGTCGTGGGCGTTTTCCACCAACCACAGCGCACACTACCTGCCGCAACTGGCAGAGCTGCTCGCGCCGCAAGGCCGCATCGCGCTGATTGACGACCCGGACGTTCTCGACGCCAACCCGTTGAAAGGCAAAAGCATCTCGCTGCACTGGGAATTTATGTTCACCCGCCCGCTGCGCGAGACCGCCGACATCGCGCGCCAAGGCGAAATCCTTGCCAAAGTCGCGCAACTGGTGGACGAAGGCCGCCTGCACAGCACTGCCACGCAAACCATCGACGGCATCAACGCCGCCAACCTGCGCCGCGCGCATCAGCTGGTGGAGCGCGGCGACATGATTGGCAAGGTAGTGCTGGCGGGGTGGTAAGGCAGCCTGAAAGCATGGTTTGACTGCCAAGCAGCCTGAAAACCGAAAACGGGGTTTCAGGCTGCTTTTGATAACAATCAGGCCGTCTGAAAGCCCGAAAATCCGCTTTCAGACGGCCTTTTTTCCATCCGCCGCATGACAGCGGTGATAAAAAGCAGCCTGAAACTCGCTTCGCTTGTTTTCAGGCTGCCTTTGCTTTCGTGCTTATTTGATATTCAACGGAATGCGGTACAAGCGCGTGGCGTCGGTTTCGCCGTTGGGCAAACGGTTGGGCACGATGGTGTTATCGTCTTTGGAATCAATGCCGAAATCGTCGTCGTTGATGATCCACAGCGTTTTGCCGCCGTCTGCCACCCACATGCCTTCAAATTTGGACGATTGGAAGTTCACGTCTTTTTTCACGTCGCTCACCAAAATTTTGCTCACAGGCTTGATGCCGGCGGCGGCGAGTTCTTCCCAGGTGTTTTCTTCAATCGCCTTGCCGTTCACTTTGAAGCCGTTTTCGCTGTCGGCGGGATCGGAAACGTCGGTGGCGCCGCGCAGGTCAATCAGGTAAACGTGTTTCACGTTTTTGCCGTTGTGCTCGTCCACCAAAAAGCGGTGTTCGTCGATGGCGCGGATTTCGGAGTTTTTCCAATAGTTGCCGCCTTGGCGGTACAGGTATTGCTTGGTTTTACCTGTCGCCAAATCAAACAACACAATGCGCGTTACCGATTCATTTTTCACCGCATCTTTGCTCGGGTTGTGCAGCGCGGATTGCATGATGCCGACCAGCACGCGGTTGCTCGGTGTGGTGGTCAAGCCTTCCATGCCGCGGTTGGGGCGCAGATGGCCGAGTACGGCGGGCAAGCGGCGGCCGTTGGTTTTCACGCCGCGCGGGCTCATGCGCTCGAGCTCGAAGCCGTTGCGGTCAAAGTGCACGATGTGCGGGCCGTATTCATCGGATACCCAGAAGGTGCCGTCTTTCATTACCGCCAGCCCTTCACTGTCGATGCCGGTGATGTCGCGCTGCAAGGGGCGTTTATTAACATCCACCACGGTTTCTTTGGATGTGCCGTAGCCTTTGGGGTTGGGCAGGCCGGTGAGCGGTTTGCCGTTGGCGTCTTTGAGCGGGATGTCGCGCAGTTTTTTAATCGTGCCGTTGGTTTGGATTTCAAAATGGCCGATGTTGGGCGTGAAGTTCGGTTGCAGGAAGATTTTGATGTTTTCACCACCGTCGGCATTGGGGCCGCGGTCGGTTAAGCCGTAGAAACGATTGGGGTTTTGCGGGTCGGCGTCGATGGACGAGCCGTAGCCTTTGTAAAACGGCACGCCCTGAACTTCGCCCAGTTTTTCCACGGGCATGGGGATGGTTTCGGCAAGGGCCGGATGGGCAGCAAGCAAGCCGATAACGGCGGCAAGAATAGTGTGTTTCATGATTTCCTTTGTTAGCTTAGTGCAAGATTTGTAAAAAACGCGATATTCTAATTTATTTTATGTTAAGAGACAAAGGGAAAATTGCGCCTGCGTGCTGCTCTGCCGCATGGTGGCAGTGCAAAAAGGCAGCCTGAAAACCTTGTGTTCGGCTTTTCAGGCTGCCTTTGGCTTTCAGGCTGCTTGGTTTAGGCGCCGCCGTTGTCTTCAATCATCTTGCGGTATACCGCTTCGGGCACATAGCGGCGCACCATCTGCTGCCAGCCGTCGGGGCCGACCAGGCCTTTGACCATGGTGGACGAGATTTCGACGATTTCGCGCGGCGGCATCAGAAAGACGGTGCGGATGTCCGGCTGCAAATCGGCGTTGATGTGGCGCACGGCGCGTTCGTATTCAAAGTCCGAGGCGGTGCGGATGCCGCGCACGATAAAGCCGGCGCCTACCGAATGGGCGTAGTTCACCAGAAATTTGTTGGCAAAGGAATCGACGCGCACATTGGGAAAACCGGCAGTAATGCTCTCGAGCATGGCGCGGCGCTCGTCGATGGTGTAGGTGCTTTTTTTGTCGGCGTTGATGCCGATAGCAACGATCAGCTCGTCAAACAGCCGCTGCGCTTCGGCAATCATCCACAGATGGCCGTTGGTGGGCGGGTCGAAACTGCCGGCATAGACGGCGCGGCGCGGGGAGAGGGTGGTCATGGTCGGTGTAGGGTTTCTTGGTTTTTCGGGGTGGGGTTAGGGGCTGTTTACAATTGGTATTGTGGCGGCTTTTACGCCATAAAACAGGCTCTGCTGCGTTGCAAATCCTCGCAAGGTGTCCAACCTTGCTGCGGTTTGCGCCTTGCATAGCCTGTTTTCTGGCATCAAATCCGCTGCGCAAACCAATTGTAAACAGCCCCTAGGCTGCCTTTGAACTTTCAGGCTGCTTTCGGAGTGCTTTCGGACTGCCAAGCGGCGGGCGATTCTATCACGCCGCCGGCCGGATGCCGGACGCTGAAGCTATGGTGAGTCAAAATGAAAAAGATACAAGGCAGCGAGCCGAAGACAGTACACACGTACGGCAAGGCGAGCTAACGCCGTAGATTTTTCATTTTGGCTCACTATATCGGCGGCATTGCGCGGTGGGCAGGTACATTTTCAGGCAGCCTGAAAAGTTTTACAATCCGCCGCTTTTCCAAACAGACAAGAGTTTTGCCATGAACCTTCCCGCCGCACAAACCGCCAAATACCTGAAAGACTACCGCGCGCCCGAATATCTGGTGCCGCAGGTGCGCCTTGATTTCGATATCCGCAGCGAGCACACGCTGGTTAGCGCCGATTTGTCGGTGGAGCCGCAGGCCGGTGCCGGCGCGCTGGTGCTGCAGGGTTCGGCCGAATTGGTATCGCTGGCGCTCAACGGCGAAACGCTGGCGCCAAGCGCCTACACGCTGGCCGGCGAAACGCTGACCATCGCCGCCGTGCCCGCCGAGCCGTTTACGCTTAGCGTGCGCACCAAACTCTACCCGCACGAAAACAAAACGCTGATGGGGCTGTATGAAAGCGGCGGCAATCTCTACACCCAGTGCGAACCGGAAGGTTTCCGCAAAATCACCTTCCACCCCGACCGCCCCGACGTGATGGGCAAATACACCACCCGCATCAGCGCCGAGCAGAGCCGTTTTCCGGTGCTGCTCTCCAACGGCAACCTGACCGGCTCTGGCACGCTGCCCGACGGCCGCCATTGGGCCCAATGGGAAGACCCCTTTGCCAAGCCCAGCTATCTGTTTGCGCTGGTGGCGGGCGATTTGGTGCGCACGTCCGACAACTTCACCACCATGAGCGGCCGCAAAGTGGCGCTGGAATTTTTCACCCGCAGGGAAGATGCGAACAAGGTCGGCTTTGCTATCCAGTCGCTCAAGCACGCGATGAAGTGGGACGAAACTCGCTTCGGACTGGAATACGATTTAGACGTGTTTATGGTCGTGGCCGTGGGCGACTTCAATATGGGCGCGATGGAAAACAAAGGCCTGAACATCTTCAACACCTCCTGCGTGCTGGCCGACAGCCGCACCGCCACCGACGCCGATTTCGAGCGTGTTGAAAGCGTGGTCGCCCACGAATACTTCCATAACTGGACGGGTAACCGCGTAACCTGCCGCGACTGGTTCCAACTGTCGCTCAAAGAAGGCCTGACCGTATTCCGCGACCAGGAATTTTCCGCCGACCGCGCCGGCCGCGAAGTGCGGCGCATCGAAAACGTCGGCTATCTGCGCCAGTTCCAATTTCCCGAAGACGCAGGGCCGATGGCGCATCCGGTGCGCCCCGCCAGCTATGTGGAAATGAACAATTTCTACACGCTCACCGTGTACGAAAAAGGCGCTGAAGTGGTGCGCATGTACCACACCTTCTTGGGCGAAGAAGGCTTCCAAAAAGGCATGAAACTCTATTTTCAGCGCCACGACGGCCAGGCCGTAACCTGCGACGACTTCCGCGCGGCAATGGCCGATGCCAACGGCTTCGATTTCGAACAGTTCGCCCGCTGGTACAGCCAGGCTGGCACGCCGGTTTTGGACGTTTCAGGCAGCCTGAAAGACAACGGCGACTTTGTCTTGCGCGTCAAACAGCACACCCCCGCCACCCCCGATATGGCGGAAAAACAGCCGGTGGCGCTGCCGCTGAAAATCGCGCTGTTTGCTGCCGAAGGCGCCGATGCCGGCACGCAGCTGGCTTTCAGGCTGCCTGAAAGCGGTAAAACCGTCAGCGAAGCGGTGCTGCTGCTCAACCAGGCCGAGCAGGAATTTGTGCTCTCGGGCGTCAACCGCGCCGCCGTGCCATCTTTACTGCGCGGCTTCTCCGCTCCGGTGATACTCAACTACCCCTACAGCGATGCGGAACTCGCGCTGCTGCTGTCGCACGATTCCGATTCCTTCGCCCGCTGGGAAGCAGGCCAGACCCTGCTGCGCCGCGCCGTCGCCGCCAACGAAGCCACGCTGCTTGAAGGCAAAGCGCTGCCGGCGCACGAAGCGCTACTCAAAGCCGTCGGCTATGTGCTGCGCGCCGACATCGACCCCGCGTTTCAGGCTGCCCTGATGCACGTTCCCGCCGAAGCCGAACTGATGGCCGGCCGCGACAATCTCGATCCGGTTGTCGTCCACCGCGCCCGCGAAGCGCTGCTCGATCTGATTGCCGCCACCTTCAAAGCCGAGTTTGACGCGCTCAACCAAAAAGCCCGCGAGCAGGAAGAGCAGGCGAGCGACTGCTACAACTACGCCCCCGAACCCGCCGGCTGGCGCGCCCTGCGCAACGTCTGCCGCGCCTTTATCCTGCGCGCCGAGCCCGAGCACATCGCGCGAGTGGCGCAAAACTACGAAGCGATGGCGCAGAACATGACCCACGAATGGGGCATCCTGAGCGCGATCAACAGCAATCCCAGCCCGCTGCGCGACGAGCTGCTCGAGCGCTTTGCCGCCAAGTTCCGCAGCGACGATCTGGTGATGGGCAAATACTTCAGCCTGATCGCTTCCAGCCGCCGCGCCGACACCCCCGCGCAGATTCAGGCTGCCTTAAAGCATCCGGCCTTCGATCTGCAAAACCCCAACAAAGCGCGCGCGCTCTTAAATACCTTTACCCGCAACATCCCGCACTTTCACGCCGCCGACGGCTCGGGCTACCGCTTTATCGCCGGGAAAATCGAAGAAATCGACCGCTTCAACCCGCAAGTCGCCTCGCGGCTGGTGCAGGCCTTCAACATCTGCCGCAGCCTCGAACCCCAACGCCGCGCGCTGGTGCTCGACATCCTGCAGCAGCTGGCGAAGATTCCCGATTTGTCCAAAGACAGCGGCGAGATTGTCGAAAAAATCTTGGCCGCCAACGCAGCCTGAAAGTTTATCGGTCGGATTTTTGCCTCCGACCGATAACAGGCAGCCTGAAAATTCTGTAGGTCGGATTCTCGAATCCGACAAATACAGGCAACCTGAAAGTCCAAGGCAGCCTGAAAGCTCAAAGGCAGCCTGAAAAAACACGCCGCGCCGCAGTTTCCTGCGGGCGGCGTGTTTTTACGGGCGCGATTTGATGTACTGCCAATCTTTCAGGCTGCTTTTCAGGCAGCCTGAAAATATTTTTCCGCTTTTTTCGCCTTTGCTTAATGCAAATCAAGCAAAACGGCCTTTGGCCGGATGGCGGCGGCGCTTGATTTTAGAATAGGCGCCCGCTGCGTTTCGGGTGTGCCCTGGCGCAAACGCAGGCAATGAAAACAAAAAAGGAGCAGACAAAGTGAGAACCGTCCCCGAGCTGGTGTGTCCCGCCGGCAATCTCCCCGCGATGAAAACCGCCGTCGACAACGGTGCCGACACCATCTATTTCGGCCTGAAAGACGCCACCAACGCGCGCAATTTCCCCGGCCTGAATTTCGATATGAAATCCGCCGCCTCCGGCATCGCCTACGCCCGCGAGCGCGGCCGCCATGTGCTGATGGCGATCAACACCTTTGCCCAGGCCGGCGAAGTGGAGCGCTGGTACGGCGCCGTCGATACCGCCGCGTCGCTGGGCGTGGACGCGGTGATTGTCGCCGATCCGGCGCTGATGGCCTATGCCTGCAAGCGCCATCCGAATCTGCGCCTGCATATGTCGGTGCAGGGTTCGGCCACCAATTACGAAGCGATCAACCTGATGCGCGATCTGTTCGGCATCCGCCGCGTGGTGCTGCCGCGGGTGCTGACCATTGACCAGGTGCAGCATGTGATCGAAAACACCGATGTCGAAGTGGAAGTGTTCGGCTTCGGCAGCCTGTGCGTGATGGTGGAAGGGCGCTGCATTTTGTCGAGCTACGCCACGGGCGAGTCGCCGAATATGCAGGGCGTGTGTTCGCCGGCCAAGGCGGTGCGCTGGGAGCAGCTGCCCGACCGCATGGACGTGCGCTTAAACCGCGTGCTGATCGACCGCTTCAACCCCGACGAGCCGGCCGGCTACCCGACGCTGTGCAAAGGCCGTTTTGAAGTGAACGACGAAACCTATTACGCGCTGGAAGAGCCGACCAGCCTGAACGTGCTGGAAGTGCTGCCGCAGCTGATCAAAATCGGCGTGGCGGCCATCAAGGTGGAAGGCCGCCAGCGCAGCCCGATGTACACCGCCCAGGTTACCCGCGCGCTGCGCCAGGCGCTCGATGCCGCTGCCGCGCACCCGCAGGACTACCGCGTGGCCGAAGCGTGGAGTGGGGCGCTGGGCAAGGTCTCCGAAGGCAGCCAGAGCACGCTGGGCGCCTACAGCCGGCCTTGGAAATAGCGGCGCAGGCAGCCTGAAAAACGCCTGCGCTGTTTTCAGGCTGCTTTGGTTACGTCCAAACGGCTCTAAAGGCAGCCTGAAAAGCAAAATAACAAAGCATTGTAAAGGAACAAATATGAAACTTTCACTCGGCCCCATCCAGTTTTTCTGGCAAAAAGAAACCCTGCTCGAGTTTTACCTGCAGATGCTCGATGCCCCGCTCGACATCATCTATCTGGGCGAAACCGTCTGCTCGCGCCGGCAGAAAATGCGCTTTGCCGACTGGTTCGGTTTAGCTTGCGACCTGGCCGAGAGTGGTAAGGAGATTGTGTTGTCCTCGCAGGTTTTGCTCGAGAGCGAGTCCGATCTCAAGCGCCTGCGCAAAATCGCCGGCCAGGAGCGTTTCAAAATCGAAGCCAACGATATGGGCGCGGTCAAACTCGCGCGCGAACACGGCATCCCGATTGTGGCCGGCGCCAGCCTGAATATCTACAACGAAGCCACCTTGCAGGTGTTCCGCGAGCTCAACGCCTACCGCTGGGTGGCACCTGCCGAGCTTGCGCGCGACAAAGTCGCCGCCATCGCCCTGTCCGAGCCCGCCATCGAAACCGAGCTTTTTGCCTGGGGCAAAATCCCGCTGGCCTATTCTTCGCGCTGCTTTACCGCCCGCCACTACAATCTCAACAAAGACAGCTGCGAGTTCCGCTGCCTCGACCATGAGCACGGCCTGACCATGAATACCCGCGAGCACAAGCCCTTTCTTACCATCAACGGCATCCAGACCATGTCCTACGGCAGCCAGATGCTGCTGCCGCACCATCAGGAAATTGCCGATGCCGGCGTCGGCGTGCTGCGCCTGTCGCCGCAGCTGATCGAAATGCCGCGCATCATCGAGCTGCACCGCGCCGTGCTCGACGGTGCCACCGACGCCGACACCGCCTGCGCCGAGCTGCAGGAATACGCCACCGGCACGCCGGTGGACGGCTACTGGCGCGGCCAGCCCGGCATCGAAGCCGTCCATCTCAAACAACTGGAGAAACAATATGCCACTGCCTGACATCGTCCTGCCCCCGTTTGCCACCGGCATCGGCCGCCGCCTGCCCGGCCTGCCGCCGCGTTTCGCGCTGGTCAAAACCCTCAACCTGATGCTTGAGCGCGGCCTGCTGCCGGCCGATATGGCGCTGTTTAACGGCCGCAAGTTCGAAATCGACGTGCTCGATGCCGGCATCCGCGTGCGCTTTTCCGCCGACGCCGAAAAGTTTACCGATGATGCCTTCGACGGCGCGCCCGATCTGCGGCTGGCCGCCAACGCCGTCGATTTTCTGCGCATGATGCTGCGCGAAGAAGACCCCGACACCCTGTTTTTCAAACGCAAGCTGCACATCGAAGGCGATACCGAGCTGGGCCTGATTACCAAAAACCTGCTCGACAGCGTCGAATGGCCGTTTGCCGACAAGCTGGCCAAATGGCAGGAGCGCCACGCCGGCTGAGCGGCAAAACCAAAAGCAGCCTGAAAACCCATACCAAGGGTTTTCAGGCTGCTTTTCCGTCAGCAAGGCAGCCGTATTCAGCGCGTCCGGCGCGTCTGCCACCACCAGGCCAGCAGCCAGCCGGTAAGGGCGCCGCCGATGTGGGCGACGTGGGCGATGTTGCTGCCGAACAGCGACACGCCGCTGATTTCGGCAAAGGCTTCGTAGGCCACCAGCCCCAGCACAAAATGCTTGGCCTTAAACGCGACGGGGACAAACATCAGCGACAGCGGCGCATCGGGAAACAGCGTCGAAAACGCCGCCAATATGGCAAAGGCCGCGCCGGAAGCGCCGATTACATGCACATAAGCCAGCGCGTTGCTGCCGCCGGTTTGCAGTTTGACATACACCCACAGCAGATAGAGCGCCGCCGCGCCGAGTCCGCCGAGAAAATACAGCAGCAAAAAGCGTTTTTCGCCCCACACCTGCAGCACATAGCGCCCGAACATGCCGACGGCGTACATATTCAGCAGCAGATGCGCCAGATCGGCGTGCAAAAACATATGGCTGAGCCACTGGTAGGGCGCGTAGGCTTCGTTTTGCGGATACCACAGCGCGCCGGCTTCGGTGGGCAGGGTGCCGGACTGCTGCATCAGAAAAACCAGCACGTTCAGGGCGATCAGGATATAGAGCGTGCGCATATCGGGGCGCAGGGGATGGCGTGTTTGGGTGTTCATGGTTTTTTATGGTCGGGTAAAAGGTTTTCAGGCTGCCTGCAAGCAGGCTAATCGGCAAAGTCGGCGGCTTCAAGGGCGAAACAGCGGCTGCCGTCGTTTTCAGGCTGCCCTTCGGCAAAACCGAGTTTGCGGTGCAGGGCAAGGCTGGCGGCATTGTGCGGCAGCACGCGGGCGAGCACGCGGCGGGCGCCCAGTTCGGCAAAGGCGTACTGCAGCGCCAGTCTGCCCAGGCGCGTGCCGTGGCCGCGCGGGGCGTCGGGCGCGGTGTAAAAGCCCCATTCGTAAACGCCGCTATCGCGGCGGCGGAAAGAAGCGTAGCCCAGCGGCTGGTCGCCGGCGCAGTAAACGAGCATGGCAAAATCGGGATCGGCGAGCGCGCGGGCAAACCATTGCTCATGGTTCGGCCACGGGATTTCGCAGTTGTCGAACATAAAACGGCGGATATCGGGGTGGTTGCGCCAGCGGTGGAGTAGGGCGCTGTCTTCTTCCCGCACCGGCCGCACGAAGGCAGCCTGAAAATCCGCGTCGGCATCCAGATGGCGCAGTACGCGCTGAACGCCCAAGCCGTCGCACAGCGCGGCGGCGGCCTGCGACATTTCAGGCTGCCGCTTTTGCAGTTCGCGCAGCGCGGCGGCAAAGGCGGGGGCGGACAATTCCTGCGTTTCCAGCACCAGCGCCGCGCCGGCCTGCTGCAGCGCGGCGGCAACGGCATGCTGGTTGTCGGCCAGCACCAGCAGCAACGTCGGCAGGCCGAGACAGCAGCGCTCCCACGACGTGCTGCCCGCGGCGCCGATGGCCAAATCGGCCTGCGCCATCAGCTGCGCCATATTGCCGGCGGCAGACAGCACGCGGCAGGGGTAGGGCGCGGCGGCGGCAAATTCGCGCACGGCGGCGGTGTGCGGCGCGGTGGCGCCCATTACTACCGTGAGCGCGAATTTCAGGCTGCCGGCCAGCGGCTGCATCGCTTTGAGCACCGCGAGCGTGTAATTGTGTTCGTCCACCCCGCCCAGATTGAGCAGGATGCGGCTTTCAGGCTGCTTGGGTTCTGCGGCGCGGGCGGCCAGCGCGGCAGGACGTGCGGCGGCAAACTCGTCGCGCAGCAGGGCATAGCGGGTGCCGGCCAGCACGCGGCAGCCGGCAGGCAGCAGACCGGCGTAGTCTTGGCGGCGGCGGTTGAGTGTTTGGTCGAGCAGCAGATCGGCATCGTGGGCGCGGTCGCACAAATCGTCGATCACCATCAGCCGCGAGCCGCACACCGCGCGGGCGGCGCGCTGCCACACGGCATCGAGCGCGTAGTGGTCGCAAATAATCCAGTCGGGGCGCTGCGCGGCAATCAGCGGCGCGCAGTCGGCGGCATCCTGCTCTTGCGATACCGGCAGCCAATGGGCGTGCGGCGGGGCGCCGGCAACGGGCGGCGCGGGGTTTTCAGGCTGACTGCTTGCCGTATCGGACTCGAGCAGGCTGCAGGCAAAACCCTGCGCCCGAATCCAATCGGCCAGATGGCCGTTCAGGGCGCGGCAGACGAAATGCACGCCGTGGCCGTCGGCTTTGAGCGCGCGCGCGAGCGTCAGGCAGCGCATGATGTGGCCGCTGCCGATGGCCAGCGATGCGTCGGCACGGATAAGGAAGTTCATGGACAATCCCGAAAACAAGGCGGCGCGGATTGTAGGGCAAAGCAGGCAGCCTGAAAATGGCTGCACGGCGTTTTCAGGCTGCTTTTGGACTGCCGGCAAGGGAAAACCGCCCGAATACAGAGATTCGGGCGGGGTGGGGCGCAAGCGTGCCGGCGCGGTTTAGTCGTCGCGGCGCACCGAGCGCACGCGGCCGCTGCGGGCATCCACTTTCACATCGTATTCGCGGCCGTTTTTGACGATTTCGACATCGTAGTGCGGATAGCCGTCGTCGTAATCGAAATCCACGTCTTTCACGCGGCCGCCCACCCGTGCCAGCGCCGCGCGCCCTGCCTGATCGGGGCTGATAAAGCCTTGGCGCTGTCGGGATTTCTTGCCGCTTTTTTTGGCTTTGTAGTGGCTGTGGCGGTAGCCGTCGTCCCAGTCATTGTCGGCGGCGGCCGGCGCGGCCAGCAGCAGGGCGGATAAGGCCAAGGCGGCGGCGGTCAGGTATTTGGATGGCATTTTTTGTCCTTTCGTTGCGGGTAAACGCCGGCCATCTTAGCGCTGCCGAATGAGCGCAAAATTAGCGGCTTTCAGTCTTGCTCGTCCTGCGCCTGCTCGGCAGCCAGCTTGGCGAAGGCGGCTTTCATGGTCGGATTTTTGCGCGTGAGTTTTTTCACGGTCAAATCTTCGGCTTTGTTGTTGGCAAGGCGCAGGTTGTTTTCGGCGCCGAGCAGGTCGGCTTTGGTTTTTTCTAAGTGGCGGATGGTGTCGTCAATATGCTTGATGGCAGCCTGAAACTTCTCGCTGGCCAGGCGGTAGTTGCGCCCGAACTTTTCGCGGAAGTCGTCCAGCTCGTTTTCAAAATTGGTGATGTCGATATTCTGCGCGCGCATCTGCGCCACTTCCTGCTTGTATTGCAGCGAATTGAGCGCGGCATTGCGCAGCAGCGAGATGATGGGCAGAAAAAACTGCGGCCGCACCACATACATTTTCGGGTAGGCGTAGGAAACATCGACGATGCCGCCGTTATACAGCTCGTTGTCGTTTTCCAGCAGCGACACCAACACCGCGTATTCGCAGGATTTTTCGCGGCGGTCTTTGTCGAGTTCTTTGAAAAAATGCTCGTTTTTCTTTTTGCTGGCGGTTTCGTCGCCTTCGTTTTTCATCTCAAACATAATCGAGATGATTTCGTTGCCATGCTCGTCGCTTTCGCGAAAGATGTAGTCGCCCTTGCTGCCGCCGGAAGCGTCGTTGTCCTTGCCGAATTTGGCCTGCGGAAAAGCGGTGGTACGGATGCGGTTGAACTCGGTTTCGCAATGGGCTTCCAGGCTTTCGCCCACCATTTTGGTGGACTGGCGGGCTTTGAAGTCTTTGTAGAAGGCGACTTCTTCGTCTTTGTGTTTGAGCTGGATTTCGTAGCGCTCGCGCAGGGCGTTTTGGGCGAGTTGGTTTTCGCTGTCGCGCAGTTGCAGTTGGGCGGCAAGCGCGGAGAGTTCGCGCTCTTTGGCGGACAGGGCTTCGCGGATGGCGAGTTCGCGCTCCAGCGTCATGCGTTGGGCGAGTGCTTGGTTTTGCGTTTGCAGCTCGGCAAGTTGGCGCTCTTTTTCGGCTAACTCGGTTTTCAGGCTGCCTGATGCGTTGGCGATGGCGAGCTGGCTGTCTTTTTCGTGGCCGGCGATTTGGTGCTGGAGCGCGGCGATTTGCGCGTCTTTTTGCGCGAGATTTTGGCTGTATTGCTGCTGGGCTTTGGCTTCTTGCGCCGCCATTTCGCTTTTCGCCTGCGCTTGGGCTTGGGCGAGCCGCTCATGCACTTCGGCTTGGAATTCTTGGGTGCGGACTTGGTTGAGAATGTCGGCGTAGCTCGCTTCGTTGATGGTGAAGGCGGTGTGGCAGTGCGGGCATTTGATTTCGTGCATGGCTCTCTCGCGGGCGGTATGAAAAAGGGCGATTTTAGCAGAAGCAGGCAGCCTGAAAGGCGCGGCAAACGGCTTTCAGGCTGCCTGTGCCGTCAGGCTGCCTGAAAAGCAAAAACGCCTGCCGCTGCCGTATAATCCGCGCCTTTCGTGTTCCCGCCGCTCCCGCCGCCGATATGCCGATTTCCCGCCGCCGTTTTCTCAGCAATGCCGCGCTTTTTGCCGGCAGCGCCGCCGCATCGTGGGCGGGCTGGCGCTGGCTCAATCCGCGCCCGCCGGTGCGCGTGCGCTATGCCGGCCTGCCGGCGGGGCACGATGTGCGCGACGGCACTTTTCAGGCTGCCCCGCAGTCGGAACACCGCTGCAATACGCTGATACTCGGCAGCGGCGCGGCGGCCTTGAGCGCGGCATGGTATCTGGCGCGCCACGGCGTACACGATTTTCTGCTCGCCGAAGGCTTCGAGCGCAACGGCAACAACGCCGCCTACCTCCACGGCACGCTTGCCGCTCCCAGCGGCGCGCATTATCTGGCACAGCCTTCGCGCGAAAGTGCGGCGGTGCGGCTGATGCTCGACGATTTCGGCATGGTGGCGGGGATAAACGCGGCGGGCGAGCCGCTTTACCGCGACGAAGACCTGGTCAGCCAGCCCGACGAGCGCCTGCTGTTGAACGGCCGCTGGCAAAGCAGCCTGCTGCCGGCGCAAGACAAGGACAGCCGCCGTTTTTTCGCGCTGACCGCCCGGCTGGCGCAGCAATACGGCAGCGACGGGCGCAAGCTGTTTGCCATACCGGTAAGCGAATCGTCCGCCGACAGCCGCTGGCGCAGCCTTGACAGCCAAACCTTCGCCCAATGGCTGGCGGCGCAGGGCTACCGTTCGCCCGCGCTTTTGTGGTATCTGGACTACTGCTGCCGCGACGACTACGGCCGGGGCATCGCCGCCGTTTCGGCTTTCGCCGGCCTGCATTATTTCGCCGCCCGCGGCCACAGCGGCCACACGCCGGTGCTGACTTGGCCGCAGGGCTTGGAAAAACTGTCGCAATGTCTGCGCGAAAAGGCGGGCTTGCAAACGCTGGCGCGGCTGCCTGAAGCGCGCGAATGGACTTTTGCCCGCCCCGCCAGCTGCGACGTATCGGCTTTGTCGATTGCGGAAGATGCCGACGGCGTGGCGGTGCTGCTGCGCCACAATACCAGCGGCCGCCAGACGCTGGTGCGCGCCCGCCGCGTGCTGTGCGCGATGCCGCTGATGGCGGCGGCACGGATTATTGCTGCACCGCAGCGCTACGGTTTTGCCGGCAGCCGTTTTCAGGCTGCCTATGCGCCGTGGCTGGTGGCCAATTTCGCGCTGGCAGGCTTTCCCGCCGAGCGCGGCGGCAGCGAGCTGGCGTGGGACAACGTGGTGCACGGCAGCCGCGGGCTGGGTTTTGTCTGCGCCACCAACCAATTTATCCGCCGCGCACCGCCCGAGCGCACCCTGCTCACCGCCTACACCGCACTCGATATGGCCGACCCGCAAAGCGTGCGCCGCCGTCTGCTGGCGGCATCCGCCGACGATTTGCTGGCCGAAGCGGCGCAGGATCTGCTGGCGGCCTACGGGCGCGGTTTCTGGCGGCGGGTGGAAGCGGTCGATATCTGCGTGCGCGGCCACGGCATGCGCGTGCCGCTGCCGGGTTATCTGGACGATGCACCAACGCTGGCGCTGCGCCGCCACCGCTCGCGCATTGTCTTTGCCCACAGCGATTTGAGCGGCTATTCAGTGTTTGAAGAAGCCGCGCATTGGGGCGTAGCGGCGGCCCAATACTGGCTCTCCCAAGACCAAGCCGGTTTTCAGGCAGCCTGAAAACTGCCGTCCGCACGCTTGGGGCGCAGCAGAAAATGCCGCGCCAACGCAAAATTTTGCCAAATTTTCCCACCGCCACTTTCCATCGTCCCAAAAATCACATACCCTTACGCCTTTTTCGATTTCAGGCTGCCTGCGGGCAAAACCTGAGTGTATTTTTCAGGCTGCCTTTAGGCGGCCGACGGAGAACCAGCCGATGGCTCAGCAAACTTGGAAAAAAATCGCCCTTTACACTATGGGCGCCTTAACCGGCGCCGTGCTGACGGTCAGCGCCCAGTCGATCGCCGCCGATAAGGCCGCCGAGAAAAAAGAAGGGCTGCCGATCTCGTCCCTGCGCAATATGGCCGAAGTTTACAGTCAGGTGAAAGCCAATTACGTGAGCGACGAAAAAGACGAAAAACTGATCGAAAACGCCATCAAAGGCATGGTTTCCGGCCTTGATCCGCACTCCGAATATATGAACAAAGAAGGCTATGCCGACATGCAGGAGAGCACCAGCGGCGAATTCGGCGGCCTGGGCATGGAAATCGGCGCGGAAGACGGCTTTGTCAAAGTGGTCTCGCCGATTGAAGACACGCCCGCCGAGCGTGCCGGCGTAAAAAGCGGCGACTTCATCGTCAAAATCGACAACGAATCCACACGCGGCATGAGCGTTACCGACGCGGTGAAAAAAATGCGCGGCAAACCCGGTACCAAAATCACCCTGACCCTGTCGCGCAAAGACAGCACCAAGCCGATTGTGGTCAACATCACCCGCGCCATGATCAAAGTGAAAAGCGTGCGCCACCACCTGCTGGAAGACGGCTACGGCTATGTGCGTGTCAGCCAGTTCCAAGAGCGCACCGTGCCGGCGCTGGCCGAAGCGATTGCCGCGCTTTCCAAAGAAAACAAAGGCCCGCTCAAAGGCGTGATTCTTGATTTGCGCGACGACCCCGGCGGCCTGCTCAACGGCGCGGTCGGCGTATCGGCAGCCTTCCTGAAGCCCGATTTGCTGGTGGTCAGCACCAAAGGCCGCGACAACCGCTCGGCGATGGAACTCAAATCCCGCCCCGAAGACTATCTGCTTGCCCCGGGCGGCGACCCGCTCAAAGACCTGCCGCCGGAAATCAAAACCGTGCCGATGGCCGTTTTGATCAACTCCGGTTCCGCATCTGCTTCCGAAATCGTGGCCGGCGCGCTGCAGGATCACCGCCGTGCGGTATTGGTCGGCACCCGCAGCTTCGGTAAAGGCTCGGTGCAGTCGGTGATCCCGATGAGCAACGGCGGCGCGCTGAAAATCACCACCGCGCTCTACTACACGCCCAAAGACCGCTCGATCCAAGCCACCGGCATCCTGCCCGATGTGGAAGTACAGGATAAAAACCGCACCTTCGAGAGCCGCGAAGCCGACCTCTCCGGCCACATCAACAACCCCACCGGCGCCAACGAAGTCAAAGGCGGCGTCTTGGAGCAGCAGGCCGAAGAAGCGGAAAAAGCCGCCAAGCAGGCCAAAGCCAAAGACGGCAAAAAAGACAAAGACGAAGATGTCGGCTCCCGCCGCAAACCCGATCCGAGCAAAGACGACCAGCTGCGCAAAGCGCTCGAACTGGTCAAAGACCCCGCCCAATGGCAAAAATCGCTCGGCCTGGCCGCTGCCAAGAAAACCGACGACAAAACCGCCAAAGGCAAAGACGCCGCCAAAGGTAAAAAATAAGCACCGTCTCCCATCCGATCGCACGCTTTGGCGTGCGGTTTTTTTGCCGACAGAACTTTCAGGCTGCCTGAAAGTTCTGAAAAACACGCCGCCGGATGGCGTTTCAAAGCAGCCTGAAAAGCCAAACGCTTGGGGCAGGGTGCCGCTATCCGCTTTCAGGCTGCTTTGTCCCGCAACAACAGTCCCTAACGCAAGCAGCCTGAAAGCACCCAAAAGCCGTTTCAGGCTGCCTGAGAAGCGCGGCACTTGCGCTATAATCCGCCGCTTTCAACCGCCCGCGACGCCATGTATTTTCTAACCGAACTCGTCCGCCTGCTCGAGCAGCGCGGCCATGTTTTTTCCGCCGACCCGCGCGTGGCCGAAGAGAGCCTGCGCGACAGCCCGCTGCCCTTTGCCGAGCGACTGGCGCGCCGCGCCGAAATGGCCGACCGCGACCACGCGCTGCGCGACCGCCTGGCCGCCCACGAGCGCCGTCTGCACCAGCTGCTGCGGCTGGCCACGCTGCTGTGGCTCGGCGCCGGCTTTGCCGCCGGCTGGGCGCTGATGGCGCAACGCAGCCTGAATTTCCTGCTGCTGCTGGCCGGCGTGCTCAGCGTCCACAGCGTGATGCTGCTGCTGTGGCTGGTATCGGCGCTCGGCCGGCGGCCGCCGAAAACGCTGCTGGCGCCGGACAACTGGCTGCGCGGCAAAGACGCCGTTTCCCAAGCGATGCTGCGGCTGTATGCCGAAGCCGCCGGCCAAACCGTGCAGCGCTGGCGTTTGGGCGCGGCCATGCACCGGCTCTCGCTGGCGGCGCTGGGCGGCATGACGCTGGCGGTACTGCTAATGCTCTCGGTGCGCCAGTACGGCTTCAACTGGGAAAGCACGCTGCTGGACAGCGCCGCTTTCGGCCATCTGGTGCAGGTGCTGGGCTGGCTGCCGGCCAAACTCGGCTTTGCCGTGCCTGATGCCGCCGCCGTTGCCGCCAACCGCAACCAGGCGCAGGCCGGCGATGCCGCCGCCTGGGCGGGGCTGCTGCTCGGCAGCATCGTCTGCTACGGCCTGCTGCCGCGCGCGGCAGCGTGGCTGTTCTGCCTGTGGCACGGCCGCGGCCGTCTGGAGCCCGACTGGTCGCAGCCCTATTACCAAAACATTATCGACCGCTGGCAGCGCAGGATTACCGACAGCGCCGCCGACTACCGCGCCGACACCCCGCAACCCGCGCCCGCGCTGCCGGCCGCCGCCGCCCAGCATTGGGCGCTGCTGCTCGATACCGCCCATCCCGAGCGCGACTGGTACCGCGACCTGCTCGGCCGCGACTGGCAGGACTGCGGCGTGATTGCCGAACGCAGCGAGCTGGCGGCGCTAGCCGAACGCCTGCAACACGCTGCCGCACCGGTACAGCTGCTGGTCGGCATCCGCGCCACCCTGCCGCCCGACCGCGGCATGACCCGCCGGCTGGAAACCCTGTCCGCGCAGGCCGCCGGCGGACTGATCGTTCAGCTCTACCTGCCCGCCGGCACCGATCCCGCCGCCGGCAGCCTGAAAGAAACGCTGACCCAATGGCGCGACACCCTAAACCGCTACGGCTGGCCGTGGATCGAACCGCCGCAAACCAGCCAACTGCCGCCTAAAGCATCAGCCGGCAAAGCAGTCTGAAAACGTCCAAAACCGCTTTCAGGCTGCTATGCTTGCGAAATATCAAAAAGCAGCCTGAAACAGCGTTTACCGCTTTCAGGCTGCTTTTGTTTTGGTTGGCGCGCTTTGGTTTTGCGAATGCCGCTGCGGCAAATATTTTCAGGCTGCCTTGGGTATTCAAGGCAGCCTGAAATGCTTTTGGCGGGCGCAGATGGGTTGCAGGCTGCTTTGGCTGGGCAGCCTGAAAAATCAGCCGCCCAAGTCTGTAAATTCGCTGCTGCTGCGCGACATGGCGATCAGGACAATCCACCAGACGCCGACGAAAACCAGGAAATAGGAAAAGGCGAACAGCCCGCGCTCCCAGGGGCTCATCGGCGGCATCGGGCAGCGGCTGCATTCGGCGGTGGAGCCGCCGAGTATGGTGTAGAAGAAAGCGTCGGCGGCAAGCAGGATCAGCGGCTTGCGGTAATGCCGCCACAGGGTTTGCAGGCGTTCGCGCATGGTGCGGTCCTTTTTGGGGATTTCAGGTTGCTTGGGTGTAAGGCAGCCTGAAAATTTTTAAGACGCGGCGGGCGATTGGCGATCGGGTATCCGCTTATTTTTGCCCGGCGGGAGTCCTGTTTTTTGGGGTGCTGTTTGGAAAAAACCACGCTTTGGATGCCGCCAAGAGCTGGCTATGCGGGCAATGACGGCTTGGCTTGTTTTTCAGGCTGCTTTGTGTGGCAAAAAGCAGCCTGAAAGGTTGCAACGGCGGTTTAGTCTTTGCTGACAAAGCGTTTGTTTACGCGCAGGCGCTCGCCGCGGCCGGCTTTTTTGATTTCTAGCCAGTCGGCGTAGATGGCGTGGACGAGTTCGCGGTCGGTGTCGAAGCCGTAGTTTTGCGGGTTGATGTTGAGCGCGGCGAGCTGTTTGAGCACGTCGCTTAGGCGCGCCCAGCCTTCGGCGTCGGCGGCGGCATCGACGGCCTGCTGCACGGTGGGGATGACGCGGGTTACCGGCAGTTTGCCGTTTTTGGCTTTGGCGGCGGGTTTGGGCTGGGCAGCCGGGGTTTCTGCGGCGGCGTTCTCTTGGCTTTTCAGGCTGCCTTCGCTGCCGGTTTTGCGCGGTTTGCGGCCTTTGGCTTGGCTTTCGACGGCATCGGCGTTGTTGGCGGTGTTTTCAGGCTGCTTTTGGCTTTCAGGCTGCTTGGTTTCGGTTTTGTCGGCGGCTTTGTCGCTGCGGCGGCGCACTTGGAGCTGGTTGTTGTCGGTGCGGTGTTCGAAGATGTCGAAGGATTTGATGAG
>ERZ773068.414-NODE-414-length-22789-cov-7.093428_pt1 | contig 22789 bp, 29 predicted proteins | sample MGYA00580620_ERZ773068 | MGnify/ENA primary metagenome ERZ773068 (study PRJEB29015, sample SAMEA2737983) | human oral metagenome | biome: human oral; feature: human-associated habitat; material: dental | place: China | collected 2101 ... | reverse complement strand
TATGGTTATTCTTACTTCGTTACATCTTACCAATTATTATCGCGATTGTTTGTTTGGCACAATTTTTCTAAACTAAAACAATAAACCTAGAATAAAGATTCTTTCTTTACTCTAGGTTTATTGTTTTAAAAAAATGAAGATAGTAGTTGATTAAAACCTTCTATCTTCATTTTAATTCATTTATTATTTAGAATAGTTGCTATTCTTCGATAATTGATAAATAATAAAAATTAACTCAAACTAAAAACCGTATATTTCAAACTATTTCAAGCATATTTGAGGGTATTTTTAATCTAAATGAAAATATAGGGAAAATAATAGAAATTAGCAGGTATCTAAATGCTTTTTCCCTATATTTTCCCCATCAGTCTTTTCTTTCCTTACGCTCCTGGATTAATTGCTCAAATTCTGCAATATCCTCGTGATCCATATTTTTGATGAAATTTCTAGCTGTGGAACGCTTGTTAATATAATTCTTGCGCTCCTTATTCTTATCATCCCATTTCTTGTTGGCTTTTCTTTTTGATTCTGATAACTTATTCATATCTCACACCTACTATTTCCTCTGGTTTAACTTCTGCAACGATATATTCTTCATATTGTCCGCGGTTAGAATCGTTAGGTGCAATTTCATTTCTGTATGCTTCTACTTCAACTTCAAGGACCACATCTCCATATTGGCTGAAACTTTTAACTTCTGATGTTGGGTTGAATAAGTAAACCACCTCAGTTGAGTTATTTGCTCGTCTATTACCTTCCCAGTTGTCGTTACCAGTTTTTGAAATTGGTAGAATACCTTCTTTTAAGATTTTTTCTAAGTCCTCTGAACTAACATTTTTATATAATTTCATTTTTTTAGCTTCTCTGAACTCAAAAGGAACAATTGTAGAAGAATAATCTTTATCTCCAATTTTTACGCCCTCGTTAAAAATTTTAGCTACTCCGTAATAATCAAGTTTTAATTCATGTAAGAACTCGAATACAGTTATTCTATCGTTTCGCTCATATTCAGAATTGACATATTCTTCGTCGTTTCCTCTCACAATTACTGTTACTGATTTAACCTCTGGCGTACTTAAATATCTGCTGCAATGAGAAATTCTTACTATTTCAAGGACTGTATGGTCATTTTTTCTTATGATATCAAATGTAGTAGTGTAATATTTTGATATCTTTACAAATTTAAAAATTGATTGTGCTCTAAGTAAGCGCTCTTTTGTTACTTCTTTCATTAGAGATCTACCGTTTTTTTCTATAAATTTTCCCATGATATTTTACCTCTTTTCTTACTTCGTACCTTAATTATATCATACACGCTTAAGCGTGTAAATAGTTTTTTGAAAAAAGTTTTTAAAAAGTTAAAAAAAAAATACCCCTCAACTTTCGTCAAGAGGTAAATGAGCTGACACCAGCTCAGCCATAAGGCGATGTAGATAAATCTTTATTTGAACTCGAATGAGTTAGATTCAAAATAAACATTCTCTCAAATAATAAAATACCGTATTTATCTATGACTAAATAATACTATTATTTTTAAGTTTTGTCAATAAAAAATCCCCCTAACCGAAGTTAAGGGGGAATGGTATTTAGGTATTTTCAATGTAACACTATTTTTTAATTTTGTCAACAAAAAATAACCCCCTAATTAAAGGGGGTGTAATAACGTCTTTAATTATAAATTTTTACTTTTTAAAACTAATCTAGGTATCTCCACGTACCATAATTAGTACCTGTTTCTAGTTCCATGCTTGCTACATAACGTCTTTCTCCGCTGTGTGATACGTAAGACAGCCATTCATAGCCATTAGCGTAACAATATTCAGTATAATTAAACTCTTCTCCTGTTTCATAAGTAGCTACTATTTCAGCATCTAACGAAGGCTCTGAACGTACATTAAGTTTATCAACTGTAACTGTGAATACTCTAGCTTTATCTAACGTTTGTAAGTCTCCATTTCCTGTAGAGGTTGCTGGTGTATCATCAACAGGGAAGTAAAACCACCCAATGACTCCGTCGAAATTACGAGTGCGGTAACGAGCAGGGCCTCCAACATATAAGCTATCTGCATTGCCATCAACATTTTGTTCTACTGTTTTCATTGTATATCCGTCAGAGTCTTCAATTACAACCCCTGTATGTCCATAAGAATGTCCATATAAGTAAGTAGTATCCATTACGAATACAGCACCCTCTCTTGGTTTGCTATCCAAGTTCCCTGGTTCGTTATATTCTACTTTGTATCCTAGAGCAGCAGCACTATTTAATAAATCAATAGCGTTCCCCCATAATTGTTTACCAAAGTATAATACTGATAAATAGTTAGGTAAATCTACACATTGTGTTCCATATACACCATCTTGGTCTACCCCAATACCTAAATCTGCTAATCTGCACGCTTCATTTACTATATCTTTTGTTCTAACCATCTTTTTATTCTCCTTTTTCTTCTTTTAAACCTTTATAAACTTGGTGCATACCTGTTGCACTCAAACCGCTTACTATACCGACTAAAACATTTGTTCCGTTAAATCCATTTATTGTAACAGCTAATATCGCTCCTATAACCCCTAACACTAAAGGGATGTAATTATTAGGTAGCTTAGGTACACTTGATTTTAGCGTGTTTCCAATTAACCAACATAATCCAACTATCATTGGACTAATAAATTGTTGTAATTCTGACATATTATTTCTCCTTCATCATCATTTTATCGAATTTTCTATTAAGATTTTCTATATCTTTGACAAGTGTATTGACACGAGTGTTTAGCTCAATAATAACATCATCTCTCGTCTCAATCTTTTCAATCCTTTTTTCTAACTTATCAATTAATTTAGCATTACTTGTTGACGTATGTTCCAATAAGTCAATTCTCATTAATTGTGAGTCTGATTTGTTTTTAAAATTCAAAGCAACTCCTATCAACGCTATCGCAAGCGATATGATAGGTATTAATTCATTAAATGGCATCAACCTACCTCCTTGTACTAAATTTAAAAGAGCAAGATTATTCTTGCCCTTTTTTCTCTTCTGCTTCTTTTAAAATTCTATCTACTTCTTGCTGCACTACTTCTCTAAGATTACCGATATTAGGAACATCTTCAATCGTACGTCCACCGCCGATTATTCTTTCTACATGAAGTCTAACTAAAAAATCAGTAGGTTTAAATCTTAATCTACTTGGTCTCATTACTCTCAATACCCCCTTCGCTGTGTGATACCCCATCGCTAGTGTGTTCAGAATTTCCATTTTCTTCTCCTTCTTCTTCCTCAAACATTTCTTGAATTGCATCCATTATTGTTTGAAACATATACGCCATCGCATCATTTAATTGTGCTTTTGTGATATATCGTCCTGCTTCATCTTCTAAATCTTCTTTTTTATCTGTTTCCTCCCTCGTTAAAATTATTTCTTTATACTTAGTAGGCTCTTCTGTAGGTTTCCACACCTCAACTGATGTATGTTCTCCTAATACTTCAAATAGTCGATTATCGTATTTGAATTTATCTCCAACAGAATAATCTATTCCTACTTCGTAAGAGTCAAAAGCATCAATAATAATATCTCTATTATCATTAATAGTTTTAGCATCTAAAACGTCTAGCAGCAAGGTCATAAGCAATTTATCATTACCTTTATTAACCTTATTAACTAATTTATGTAGTGCTTTTTCTCTCGCTTTGTGGTCTTCATTACCATTACTTAAAATAATCATTTGACGAGTTAAATTAACATACTCTGTGATTAATGCTGGTGTAGAGTCACCCTCATACATTTGAATTGCTAATTGACGTTTTATTTCTTCTAATATTTCATTATCTGATACTGTAGCAAATTTACCTGGTAAATCAGCTCCCCCAGTTAAAAATACACTACCTTTTCTCAATGAGAAATTAACAGATACACTTTTATATCCACCAGCTTCCGGTATTGCTGTTCTGTCTATAAGTTCTAATGCCATTATTTTTCCTCCTTAGACTTTATCTCCTCTACCAACTCTTTTAGTTCCTTGTTAGAGTCAATCAATTCTTTTAACCCTTTTAGTTCTTCCATCTCTTCATTAAGTAGTTGATAAGCTACTTTATATTGAGCGAGTTCTACTGTTTTTTCGCTTAATTCTTGAGCTATTAAATGAATAGGTTGTATTGTGTTATCTTGCATATTTTATTTCCTCGATTTCTTTTTTTATTTTTTTGTTTTCTTCTGATAATTCTTGAATTGCCTTAATAAGATAAGGGATTGTGTCGAAATAATTAATTCTTAAATAATCTGTTGGCGTGTCTTTATTTTCAAAATGTCGAACTACTAAGCTTTTGTCAATATTCTCAACTTGTTGGGCTATCGCTCCCAATTTTTCAAACTTGCCGTCTTTTTTCCAATTAAACTCAACCATTTCTATTTTGTTAAGCGTGTCTAGAGCATTAACTTTAGTTGGTTGAATGTTCTCCTTTAATCGCTTATCAGAAATGGCACTTTTAACTCTGTCAATTTGCCCCCACCAAATTACAGTGGAATTTGCCTCTCCGACAGTTCCGAACACATCCGAAGCTCCTACATCAACTCCGTCTCCTTGCGCTCTCAATCTTCTTGAAAAATAGCTGTCTCCAGTAACATATAAGGCGTTAATATTGGCGCGATTGTTCACAATCATTGCTCCGTTATTCATTACATACCAAGACTGTTTGCCTTCAACGTTCCACTTGTCGCCCCAGTTGACCCACAAAGCTGTCCCTTGTTCTCCGTTAGTTCCATCGCTCATTCCTATTTGGAATTGGTTGACACCTGTTATCCACTTGCCGTAGTTAGCGTGTTTATTACTACCTATTGAGAATGTTCCGATTTTTCCATTATAAGCTGATAATAAATCTGTATCTATTTGAGTAGATGTTATCTTGACTGTTTGTAGTTGGTTAATAAATGCTTTTTTAGCAAACAATTCTGTAATAAAAGCACTATTAGCCAAGAATTTTTTAATCAAAGCATTATCAACATTTAGATTAACAGCTTTTACTGCATTAGCTGCAAGTATTTCGGTTGTTATACTTCCCGCTTTATGGTGTCCAGTTTCCAAAGTATTAGCTTTGATTTTTCTACCTTCAAGCGTTCCATCTAAAACCATATTTCCTGTTACTCTAATAAGTGGGCTTATTAAGTCAATACTATCCGGCTGCACTTTCATAATACTAGCAATAGTTCTTCCATCAATCGTTTTTCCGCTTCCTATCGTAATTCCATTAGATGTAACAGTAACATCTGATTTTTTCAAAACCTTATTATCAAGTTCACTAATTGCTAAATTAACCTTACCAGCTAATGTTGATATTTCGGTTTTAATATTTTTATCGTAAAAGTCTAAAATAGCTCCAGCGTTATTAAGTTTGATTTTTCCCCAAAGCTCGCTGTTTTGGTCTCGCATCTGAACATCTAAATCTCTTAGCTGCTTAAATATTCCGCTTAAAGAGTTTGTCTTTTTCTCGGGGTTAACAAAAGAGGTAACCTCACTACCTTGTTCTAGCTGAATACGGCTTAATCTAGTATCACCAACACACCCCATATGGTACAATTTTATTGTTTCAGTAGGACTAGCAGGAGTAAATGTATATTGAAATTTTCCATTTTTGAAAAATGCTTCATTTTTTTTATTTTGAATTTCTATATCCATTTAATCACCTACCATAAAATTTTAGTGTAACATTAGATTTATCGCTTTTTCCTCTAAGTCCTGCAACTTCTTTAAACTTTTCTAAGGCTGCCACATTAGGGAATGTAATTAAATACTGATAACTTTGTTTTTCAAAAGTCGAATACCCCACTATTTCAACACCATCAAATTCAATTTTTTTCACTCGGTTAGTTTCTGTGAAATCATATCTGTTAGCAAATATATTCATTCGATTTGCACTGAAATTTACATAACATCTCTGTACTTCTCCTAGAAATTTGATACTTTCCCACACCAATTTATTGCCAACATATCTTTTTTCAGCTTCCTTATTTCCGATTATTATTTTTTCGCGTTCCATAAACTCACCTACCTACTTAAATATATCGTATATTGTGTTAGCATCTTTGGTAAGAATAGCGTTGTACTGTTCTTCTGTACCTGCCCAATACTTCATAGGTTGGTTATTTTGTTGATTTATTATATTTTGACCTGGTCTTCCATCTGTACCATTTCTACCTGCCACACCTTGTGTGCCATCTTCCCCCTTGATTTTCGTCCATTTGTAGGAAGAATAACTAGTAGGAGGTGTAGAACTTGTTCCAGTGTATAAACCAATGTATATAGAATTAGCATCGTCACTCATTCCATATCCATGAGAATTATTAGAATATTTAATATGAGTGTAACTACTTACCCCATCTCGCCCATTAGTTCCTGGTGTTCCGTTTATCCCATCTCTTCCAGGTAAACCGCGCTCCCCTCGTTCTCCTTTGAGTTCATTTTTTTGTTGTTGAGTCAAGGCTGCAAAAGTAACTTGCCCGTCTCTGCCCGGTGCGCCTTGCTCTCCTTGTTGTCCTTTTTCCCCCTTATCTCCTTTAGGGCCGGTGAGATATTTCAAGCTAGTAAATACACTTCTTCCATCTCCTACCTTTAAATATCCTGAATCGCTTTCTACACCTATTTCTCCATCTAGGAGGATAAGGGAGCTGTTTCGCCACTCATTAGCTGTCATTCTTTTGTGTTGTACTCTTAATGGTATTTTTTCTATTGACATCTAGTTAATACCTCCATCTAATATATATTGCGGTTGTTCATTCCACTCACCTTGCCAATCTCTGACCCAACTTTCGTTTAAATCATGATAGCTATTTCCATCTGCAACTTCTTTAAACGATATATCCATGTGTAGGATATTCTGTTGAGTTATTATTACTGTGTTATAAACTAATTTTAGCCAATCACTTACTAATATATTGCTGTAGTTAGAACTATAGACGTGAAGCAAGTCCACTTCTTTTGTTCCTTTTTCTAGCACCTTATCCACTCTAGGATATAAATTATTTTTAGATGCCAAACTTACTCTAGCTCGGAATGGTAAAGGCTTGCTAAATACAATCTTCACATCTGTAAAATCGTGAGTTCTACACTCCGCTTCCCAACTTATAGTATATTCTTTCCCTACTTCAAAACCATCTCCATTATGAGAAAGTTCTATATAAGCTGTTCCTAATGGTATTTCTCGTTCGGCAGCACCTTCCAATCTATTTTTGTTGTAAGTAATACTATCATCAGTTCCCACCATTTTAACTGTAGTTTCAACTATTTGTTTAGTCTCTTCAATTTTCTTTCTAAGTTCATCTAAATTGCCGCTATCAAAGCTAGATAATTTGCTGTTAAACTCTTTTATAGTTGAATTGACTTCTGTTTTGAAAGTGTTTATTTTAGTTTCTAATTCAATAGCTTTTTCTCGTTGGTCTTTCTCGGCTTCAAGTTTTGCTTTTTCTATCCCAGATTTTACGAAATCCTCAATTTCTTTTGATTTTTCATTAAAGTATTTTTGAAATATTGCTTCTTGTTCTTCTAATAAGGCATTAATTCTAGCATTTAAACTATCTGTCTGAGTTTGAAGAGATTCTATTTTTGCATTAGCGCCACTATTAAAGCTAGCCCTACTATCTCCAACCTCTATTTCGTGATTTTCTTCAAGAATGACATCCCACACTACTTTTACTACTTTAGCATTTTCATTAATTATATTTAGATCTTGGTAAAATACTTTTAGCCTATCACATAAATCTACTTCTTCAAGTGCAGGAGTATCAAATATACCCTCTACTTTTGATAAGTCCTGGTAATTTAACTTAAGATTTACGCTAGGCATTCCTACATTATTACTTTTAATATAAGAATTAGCCTTATTTCTCAAATGCTCTACAGTTTTTAAATCTTCATCATTAGAAAAGTCAATCTTTAATATTCTTTTGTGCGTAAATTTTCCTACATGTGGACTATCAATTAAAATCTCGGGAAGAGTGATTAACTGTTCTCGATTATTGTCGTCTGTATATTTTTTAAAAGGGAATACAGTGGTATATGTTTCTAAAATCGACTGTTCCTGCTCTAAATCTAATAAGTTTTTTCCGTAAGCAATTATTGTAGGACTATCTATCCCCATTTGTTTATGGAGTTTGATATTCATATTATCGAACTCATACTCTCCTCCCCATACATCAAGAATAGATCCCGCTTTACCTCCGAGCGCTTCCCTTGCATTATCGATACTTTCAATTTTCCAGGTAGTTTTATTATTAGTTAAAATATCGGACCAAACAAAGAACTCTTCTCTACTATCGAGCAAATTATCTCTCCAGGTCAATAGTGCTCTTGTAGCATCACCATCAACTGAAATATCGGGTCTAAGAGCGTTCTTCGATGTTTTTGCTTGCGAGATATGTTGGCAATAAATTTTGTATCCTTCTTTTGTTTTAGTAAGTTTAGAAACTTCAAATCGTTGATTTTTAGTTCGATATCCAGTATCAACCTTTATCAACATTCCCTCTTCTATCTTTTTAATATCCTTACCGTTGACGGGATAATTAAATTCCAGGATATATATGCCATTCTTTTCTTTGGTCACATAACATTCAGAAGCATCAGAAAGAACTGATACTCCCAAATGTTCAAAGTTTGTTTCATTTGCTTTGTATAAAATCGGATAGGCCATTAAACTAACGCCTCCCATCTTGGAGTGATTTCAACTACAAATGAGTTGTTGTCCCATGATATCGTGTTATCTCCTATTTCAAGGTGTGGAAATGGATAAGTGAACACTTTATCATACTGCGATTCTTTATTATCCCAGTGGGCCGATTGAGTTTCACAATCAATATTAATGTGTCCACTAACACCTTTCAACCTAAATATTTGAGAATTAATATTCAAATTAATATCTCCTGTTCCTCTTAATTTAATAAGAGGATTTGCTTTTCTTCTTTCTGGGTTTCTTAATATTTGTCCGTTAGAAACTGTTATCTTATTAAGTCCTGTTTTCAAGTATTTAACAGGGTGGATTTTGAAATTTAAGATACATTTTTTCTTACTAGTTAAAGTCCCTTCAATTTTAAAAGTTTCAAAGAAATAAGCTTTATAAAGATAATTACTATCCCAACTCAATCCAAAATCAAACCATTTCGGCTCTATATTAATGAGATAATCATTTAATTTTGCAATAATGGTTTCTACGTTAGCTTTTTCATCGTATATTTTGAAAGGAAAAGCACGTTCTACCACATTCAATCTTTTATTATCTTTAATTTTAGCTCCATTAACCCCATCGATTTCAATTAATTCTGTCGAGTTAGAAGAAGACTCTAACTCAATATCATCAACTAATCTTAGTCCTAATTCTTTTGTATTAAGCTTATCGTAAGTAACATATTTAGTTATCAAAGTCTATCTTCCTCCTCTTTTACTAAGAATTTAATCTGATTATAGATTTTTCTAACATCTTCTTTACTATTTGTGTGTAGATTTTCGATGTGAAGAAGTGATCCATAATTATTAGTTCTATTGTTCGTTACGCTACTATTAGAGTTACTTCCAACAGGAGCAAATCTTAACGAATTAGTTCCTAAACTCAACATTGCTTCTGGTGGCTTAGGTTTAAAGGCTGAAATAGTACGTTGGTACATATCAAGAGCTTTATTCAACACTGGCATGTTCTTAATCATACCTCGAGCAACTCCACCTGTTAAGTGGTGACCTGTTCTTTTTTGTGTAAGTCTTGAAGGTGAGTGAATTTGAGCTTTTGCTCTTAACGCTCTATCAACTTCGTTTACAATAGCATTTGCTGCAGCAGTCACCGCGCCTAAAGCCGAATACATACCTTGTGCAACACCGTTACTTACTTGTGCTCCAATATTTTGAGCAACTGGTACGATGCTTTGTCCTATGCTTTGGATAGTATTCTTGATACTTTCCATCGCTGAACGAACATTACCCTCATTACTTCTAAGGCCTTCAGCAATATTTTTACCACTTTCTTGCCCAGCTTTTCTTCCCTCCTCTGCCATTCTACTAGCAGTCTGTTGAAGAATAGAGGTCATTTGCTGACAAGTTCCTTGAACAGCACTTTGCGCACTGCTCATAGCACTTGATATAGAAGTGGCTAAACCGCCCATTGCAGAGCCAACGCTCGCTAGCGTTGAAGTAAATCCACTTACAACGCCACTTACATTAGTCAGTGTTGAGCCCATTGTAGATATTTCAGAATTAAACGAACTTATATATCCACTAGCACTCATTAATCCGGCCAGAGATGTAACAACACTTACGCTGAACATTTGAACAGCTGTTGATGTTGAAATTAGTGTTGCGGGTAATCCATTTAACGATGTATTTAGGTTTGTAATTAAAGTAGGAATAGAAGTCAATGCCCCTTGAACAGAGTTAGCTGCTTCTCCTAAATTTAATAAACCTTGTGCCATCGTTTGCATTCCGGTTCCCGCTGTAGTCATTTCTCCTGCGTGTGCAGAAATTTTCCCCACACCTAAAGCAGTTGCTGTTAAAGTAGCGACCAAATCACCTAAATTTAAATCAACTAGAGTTTTCACTCCTTCCGCAAATAATCTGAAACCATTACCCGCTTTTTCCGCAGCGTTTCCTATGCTTTCAAAAATATTTGCCACACCGTCAAGTATTTTTCTGATTGAGTCACCTATGCTATCAACTACTGTTTTTACACCTTCACACACAGTTTTTACAGCAGTACCGAACTTTTCAAATGCAGTTCCTAATCCTTCAAGAACTGATTTAATAGCAGTCCCTACTGATTGAATAACACTTGCCACTCCTTCAAGAGCAAGTCGTACCCCATTACCAAATCCAGTAAATGCTAGAGCTAGACCCTCTAAAGTCCCTTTAATAGCGTTACCTACCGATTGGATAACTATTCCTATTCCTTCAAAAGCTAGTCTTATACCGTTTCCTACGCTTTCAATCGCTGTTCCTAATGATATAATAACGGTCGACACTCCGGTTAATACTGTGACAATGGATTCAGCTAAAACTGGTAACACTTCTACAAGACCATTAACAATACAATCAATAACTTGAGAAATAGCATCACCTAAAGCGTGAAATACTTTAGCAACTCCATCACCTTGAGTTCCTAAAAGTGCAAGTCCTGCACAAACTAATGCAATTCCAGCCCCTAAAGCCAACCATGTTGTTGGTGGTACTATTGCTATAGCTTGACCTAAACCTCTAAATGCTATCGCTAATCCAGTTCCAATTCCTTTAGAAGCTGTTGCAACAGCAGTTCCTAAAGAACGAATTACCGAACTAATTCCTTGTAACGCTTTTCTTATTCCATCTCCCAGGCCTTGGGAAACTTTTTGAACTCCTTTACCTATCCCTTCAACAGATTTACTAATTCCTTTACCTGCACTTTCTAAAGTGCTAACAGCGTTCTTCTTAAACAATTTAAAAGGATTTAAACTCTTAATAAAATTTAAGCCTTTTGTTGCTAACTTAATAGCTTTTAACGAACCTACTATTGCTAGTAAAGCATAAGCAATGCCGCTAATAACACTTGGTGGTAAAGATGCGATAAATTTTGCACAAGCACTAACAACTCTAGCAATTACGTTAACTAATACCCCAAAAGCTTGTGCCACTGTGCTTATTACCCCGCTATTTGCTAAAGATTTAATAACGTTGTTAATTGCCCCATTAATGTTTTTGAAGGCACTAATAATTGCGCTAATTGCTCCACTATTGTTTAATCCTTTCCACAATTCTTTTGCTACTGTTACCACATTTCTTATTGAGGATGCTATACCATTGATTATCCCCTCTATATCTATCCCATCGAGGAATTTCCCGACTTTATCAGCTAGCGCTCCAAAATCAAGCTTTTCTAACGCTTCTGTGATTCCTACAATAGCTTTTATCCCAAACTTGTTGAACTTTTCAAAAGTTGGCATTAATTTATTTGCTAAGGATTCTCTTGCTCCGTCAATTGCCTGGTCTACAGTTTTGAACTGTGTCGCCATTTTAGAAAAGTGATCATTGTTTCCAACTTTCTTTATCGCGTTGAAGAAGTCTTCTGTTTTTACAGTCCCATCTTGAACACCTTTAACAAGCTCAGCTAATGACATTCCCATTTCCTTAGCAACAGCTGCCATACCTGCTGGAGTTTGTTCCATCATTAATTTAAAGTCTTGCCACGCTACTTTTGGTTTAGCAGCCATTTGAGTGGCTTGTGTACTTAAAGTTTTCATTGCTTGCTGTGGATTTTCTGCAGCAGCTGCAAGACCACCGAATCCCGTTACTAACTTATCGGTTTCCTTAATCCCTACCGCTGCTAATTGTGAATAGGTAGACGCCATGTCAGAAGCGCTGTAAATAGTTTTGGTCGCATAATCTTGCATAACAGACTTCGCTTGAGCAATTTCATCTGCAGACTTACCTATCATCTGCATATTACCTTCGAAAGTCTTCCACGCTTTCGCAGAGCTGTTTAATTCGTTAGCCATGCTTTTTACGCTGTTAGATATTCCTCTAATACTCCCAACAATAGCTGAGTTTACTAAATTAGCTCCTAACACACTTTTAAAAACAGAACCTACTTTATTTCCAGCTCCTTCAAGACCATTTAATGCTCCTTTTAACCTGCCTATACCGGCGGTAGCACCTTTCTCATTAAGGTTGACATCTATTTTAACTTTACCTTCTGCCAATATATTTACCTCCTTTCTTTTTAAATTTTAATCGTCGATAGGAAGTTCATATAAGCGTTGAAGTTTTCTCATGTGATCTTTATATTCCGAACTATCACTCTTACTTGGTTTCCAAGAACGAATTTTGATAACTTCTACAAATTTTGTCCCGTCTGGCAAACCGTTTAATAGTGCATTAAACTTTTTCCAATGTAATTTACCTTGTTGCTCAATCAAATCTATGTTATAAGCCTGAAAAAAAGAAGCAAATATATAATCTGAATCGTATTTCAAACTATATAATTGCTCCTCTTCCTCTCCCCTGCGCTCCGGCATTGGATTACCGGCTAAATCATATTCAATAGGATTGAGTTTTTCGTTTTCAATATGCTCTTGAAAAATTTCTTTTAAGATAGTATCTATATCTTCAAAATTATATTTTGTGAAATTATCAAGCTCTTGTTTGGTGAATATAACAAGGGCAAGATAAGGTTTAAATTCAACTGAGATTTCCTCATCTTGCAGCATATCAAACACCCTTAACACATTGTCAAAAGATAAATCTAGCTCATATCTTTCACTACCAACGATTAATTCATCTTTTAATTTGTGAGATAAATCAAGCATGGTTAGTTGCTCAGATATTTAGTTAACGTATTCTCATTCACCAAATTAGGGATTTCGTCTGCTAATCCTTTTATTGCTTGAATACAAGCAATAAAAGTCGGAATAGTTGATTTATTGCAATATTCGTAAATTTTATTGAATGTCTCTTCGTCAAATAATTCAATCCATATTTCTTTTGCGAACTCTAAAATAGATTTTAAATCATCTATCGTTCCTTTTAAATTTTTGAATGTTTCTTCAGCTTTATCAGCTTTCTCGCTCAATTTAACTAATCTTTGCAAATTTTCATCACTTGCTACATATCTTAACTCAAAATCTCCAAAATCAACCGGAATTGTATTTTCAAACTTCTTAATTACTACCATGCTTTTTTACCTCCTAAATTATGCTACCGGTGTTTCTTTCGGTAAAGTTATCCACTTAATCGTTACTTCAAATTTTTCGTATTCATTCGCATCGCCTTCTCCAGTTTTTATTCCTGATACATTGGCAACTGCAGTCCATTGTTTCTTATTGTCTGGTGACACTACTTTAAACCAAACTTTTCTTGCATCCCCTACTTTGTATTTTAACCCAGCAATTAATGCTTGTGCTTCGTCTTCACTGTCAAAATCACCCTCGAAAGAATATCCCGGTTTAACAGAATTAACTTGTTCTTGAGGTGTACCATCACCATCATACCAAGCTACGTCGTCAGTATCTTCATCAGTTTCATCATTAACGGTTTTGATATATTTCGCTAATAATTTAAACGCTTGTTTTTCCGGTTCCGTTGTTGGGTTAGCCGGATTAAATGGTGCTATAAAATGTTTTCTCAGCGCATTTTTTTGTCTTGCCATATAGTTTTCTCCTTATACTTCTAATTTTGATATTATGTTTAGTGTGTAAATAAAAAAGTCTTGTTCATCTCTTCCATTTATGGCTGGCTTACCAACTTCAAGACTTAAAAATTGATAAGAACCATTTAAACTAGGTAATTGTAAATTAAATTCAGATAAAGCAGCGTGGATAGTCCACATTATTGAGTTTGCTTTTTGATTATCTTGACTTTTTACGGCAATTTCAAAAGGTAAACTAATTTCTTGTGATCCGTCCATGTATAATTGTTCCACTTTCCCTCCAGAAATTAGATTGATAACTAAATCATCTGATTCGTTAAAGTAGTCCAACCTTGCTTTTAGAGGTAAGTTTAACGAGTTAACAAAATTACATAGAACCTCCTGGAAATCATTGTTGTTTATCATTTTATCCCTAATCCTTTCTTAGCTAATTCTGACCAACGCTCCATATTAGTAGCAGAAGCTTTTTCAGTCCATTTACTCCCAGTCCCAGGCACTGTATATTTCCTAAACGTTACTATCCCGTTAGTACCATAGAAATGCGCTCTAGCATAGACAGTGTTCCAAATAGCTGCACCATTACTGGCGTGTCCGCTAGCCCTTAATACCCCTTTTCCATCGCTTGGGACGTATTTATCACTGTCTATTACTACTTGATTAGCTACCATCGTTTTAGCGTTTTTCACATTGCCTGGACCAAATTTTTTCTCTAATGGTGTTAAATCATATGTTACTTTTAAACTCATTAAATCACCGTTAATTCATAGGAAAATACCTTGCTCCTAAAGTAATTAGTCTCTATCCCAATCACTTTATATTCTCCGTGGGGATCTCTAATTTTAGCTTGTAGCCAACTATCATCAACCTCAACGTTGGAATATTTTGGATAAATAAAAATAGTCCCCAATTTTAGTCTTGTAATGTTAGTTAATCTTTGAGTATTTATTGACTTATCTATTAAACTTCTATCAAATCTAACATTTTCAACCTCGAAAGGTTGTTGATATTTAACTTTCCCCCAACTGTCTTTTTCTCCTGCTAAACTTACCGAAATAGAATCTGTAAGAAGTTTTTTATTTATCATAACAAACTCCTCTATAACCAAATCCTACGCTTTTAAGTAAGTTCATGGTGTCTAAAGATAAATTAAACTTACTAGCTTCTTGATTAGCGTTGTTTTCGTTCCCATAATTAAAAGTGGTACGTCCAATACTTACACTATTAAACGTTACTTTATCTTCGGCAGTGAGAATGCCGGACTCATTTAAATAACGTATTTGATTAGCAATAGCAAGTTTAACTGCTTTTTTTCTAGGGGGAATATCATCTTCTAAATTGTTATTTTGATAAAAATAATTTGTAAACAAGTCAATTGCCATTTCTGCTCTTTGCCTTAAATCTGAAAAATCTTTAATTTCTGCAAAACCTAGATCTTTAAATTCTTCCAAAGTTAAATAATTCATTGTTTAACCTCCTAAAAAAGAGGCTGAATTACTCAACCTCTTCTGTTTCTTTATTTTTTCCTCGTCCAGATTTTTTTACTGGTTCTTCTTCAACTGGTTCTTCTTCGACTTTAGTCAAAGCGTTTTCTCCTAAGATTTTTACAATTTCTGTAAATCTATCTTCTTCTAATTCCACAATAGATCCTTTTTTAAAAGTTTCCCAAGTATTCTTATCTGTAAACATTACGTTAACTGTATATTTTCTCATTTTAATCCTCCTATGCTAATGGTCCAGCGCTTGTTACTTTAATAATAGCTTTTTTATTGTCGTCTAAAGAAAATGTTCCACCTTTAGACGCAGCTTGAAGTTTGACTCCGTCAAAATCTTCTGTAGGAATAACCCTCGCCGTTTCAATTCCTACAAATGGAATTACAATTTCATCTGGTGCAAAAATTGCTGCTACATTGTTTTCAAAGTATTGTTCAGCAGTTTCTTCTAACACAAAGCCTTTATATTTGTGCATGCCATTTTCGTCTACCGATACACTTGATCCTTTGGCAGAAGTCGTTGACATCATATCAATTATGGCGTTATACAACTGTGGTCTTAAATATGCTTTAATCGGAGCGTTAATTTCAGTATTAGTTTTATAAACATTAATCGCATTAAATAGTTTTTGAATAGTAATTTCTTTTAGATCAGCTAAAGTTTCTGTCTTTCCGGCATTAGTAGACAAGAATTTTCCGGTACGTTTATTCATATCGCGTGTTTGAGCTTCTGAATGTAATTTTAAACGGTCAGCTACTGCAGCATCTAAATCATTGTTCACAGTAAATTTATCAATCCCCTCGTGGATTGTCATAGTATAATCATATGGCACATCTGTGTCTCCATAAATTACTTCTTTTAACTCCCCAAATCTGCTTCCTTTTCCAGTTCCTGTTCCAAATGCTGTATTTGCATCGGTATTATACGTCCCTACTACTACTGGAGTATTGTTGGTTTTAACTGTAAATGCTGTAGCATTTTGTTGCACCCCATCTTTTGTTTGTAAAGGTGCTAAAACACCACTAAAAGCTTTCGTTGCATCGAAAACTGTTGATAATAATTGTTTATATTGTTTCTCGTAATGACGAGCAGGTAATTTATTATTTTCTGTTCCCATTTATTTTTCTCCTTTTTATTTATATGAATCTATGATTGCTTGGAATGGATCTTTTGTATTTTGTCCAGTTCCGCTTGGATTGCCACCTACTGAAATTTGAGGTGTGTTCGCTTGTTGTTCTTGTTCAAATAAGAAAGGTTTACTTTCTCTTAACGAATTAACTACCTCATCAAGTTTAGGCTTTCCATCTTCTCCTAATTCAATCTTATCTACATCGATAAGCTTCATTAGAACATCGCTATCATGTGCCTTAACATCTTTTAATGCTAGTGCAATAGCATTTGTTTTATTTATTTGAGCCAACTTGTTATCACTATCAACTTTGAACTGGTCGAATTCAGATTGTAATTTTTCTAACGCTTGCTTAGCATCTGAATTAACATCGTTACTTTTAGTTAATTCTTCTAATCGAGTTTTTTGTGATTCAAGTTGTGATTTTAATGTTTCATTTTCGGCAGTCAATTCTGATTTCACTTGATTTTTTGCGTTTTCCAAACCTGCACCGTACGCTTGCATGATTTTATCAATCGCATCTTTATCTGTTACTCCTGCTTCATTTAACATTTCTCTTTTTAAGCTCATAAATTTAAGCTCCTTTCGTTTTACGTCCAATAGACTATTTTTTTAGCACTTTAACGCTGTGCAAGGCATAATAAAAAGACCTTTTAACGTCATGTCTAGGACTAATTTGCATAGTAAAAACACCTAGTATAAATTTACTAAGTGTTTTTATCTTTTTTCATGTAAAGGTCTTACTTTAGAATTTCTATCAGGTTCAGGAAGTCCTACTCTTTTAGCAAATTGGCGATATTCCTCAAATTCATCATCAGTCTTATTGTAATTAGGGATGTGTCGTAAATAACTAAATCTTTTAAATTCGACTTCTGTTAATTTCTTTTTACTCATCGTTATGTACCTCCAAAATCATTCGGTCCCCATCAATTTTTTTAACCTTATATTTCAATTTGTTAGAAAGTAACAATTCTTTTTCGTTAACTTCATAATTTGTATTCGCTCCAATATATAAAGCTTTTGTACCTTTAGGGACGTGAATTTCTAAAAACTTAGCTTCCTCCTCGTAATAATCTTTTATATCTGTATAGAAAGCCATTGCTTGATCTTTATCTAAACTTGTTGAATAGAATACTTTACCTGAAATAATATCCCCTTCACTAACACCTTTAAAATATTTAGCTTTTGTACCTCTAAAAGTTATCAAATCTTTATCTAACTTAAACTTTCTAATGGCAGAATCAATATTTTTAACATCTTCCCCACGTTTATAGTATTCATCACCAACTAAATAATCATTAATTTGTTGATAGCCGCCTTGTGTATAAGATTTTAAAGATTTCAATTCTTTATCAGTGAATTTATTATATACAGTATCACTATTTTTCTGTAATTTCTCAATTTGAGAAATATTTAAAACCTTATAATCTCTCCTATCTTTATTATACACCTTTTTCGGCTTATCTTCAACATTTTTAGCAGGATACTTACCAACTACTGTGGGATTCTTTTCTATAAGATTCTTACGCCCGCCTAAAAGAGTTTTTTCTCTCAATTTCAACTTTTGTAACATCTCTTTATCATCTAAATTCCTTATTAACTTTTGCTTATTTCTGTTAATTCTAATCTCACGATCAAATGCTTTTAATCTCGCTTTATCAAGAGCGTTTTGTTTAGCTTCCGCTTCAGATAAGTGTTCTAAATAATCAGGTAAATCAGGTTTATAATTCACACCTACTACAAATGGTGTCAAATAGTGTCCACAGTTTATTCCTAAACAACCACCGGGGCTGCCGTATCCATAGTCCGGTAAACTTAACACTCTTTCACCTTTAATAGTTCTTGCAACTCCTTTAGTTACTATTTGATGCTGCAATGGTGCACATAATTCTCTAGCGCTGGACTTTGTACTGTAATAAAATGTGTCTACTCCTAATTCATCTGCAGAGCGTTCCCTCATTTCTCGATAAGTCCTAAATGTCGTTGTGCGTATTACCGTTTGTGCGTAACGCTCTACAGTCCACGTTTTACCGCCTCTATCTTTAAAAGCGGTAAAACCTCTCTCATACATCTTTAAAACGGCTTCTGACAATGCTTTATTGTGAGACTTTGTACCCGATACTACGCTAGCAACTGCACTCTCTAAAGTCTTTTTATAATTATTTTGTAGAGCTTTCGGCATTGTTGTATTAATTAGATTATTAAGTTCAAACATTGTCTGTTTTGCTAATGAGTTCAAACTATCTTGAACCAATGGATTAGGTTTAACATCAGTTTTTAAAGCCTGTGCCAATTGTTGATGGCTATCTTGATATATTTTAAAGCCCTCGTTAGCAATTACATCTCTAAACACACGCTCAGCTACTCCTGTTTGCTTTGAAATATCCCTAACACTTTCTTCTGTTAATAGGTGCATATCATTTAATTTTTCTAATTGCCAAATATAAGGATTATCAATTAAATCAGCAGTTCCTCGTTGCTTTAATCTCCTAATAATGTTGTTCATCATCTGCATTGTTAGATCGTGGTACAATTCTTCAACTTCTTTTGATTTTACCCAATATTTACCGTCATTATTCTTTATCTCCATAGATTACCTCGTCAGTTCTTTCAAGGTCTGGTTGTGCTTCATCATTAATTTCGGATAACATTTTGCCAGCTTCTTCATCAGTTACTCCTAACACTTTTGAAATAGCATATTGCTTACTAACAATTCCACTTGCTAATGCTTTAGTCCAGTATTCAAGTTCTGCATTTCTATCAGTGAATACTCCATCATCTAGGTTGACTGAAATATCTTCTAACTTAGGTATTTCACCGCTGTAAATTCCGTGTGCCTTACCTAATTCACAGATTGAAACTACAAGTTCTTTGATTGAATGTTCTACTAGTGACACAATGCTGTTTCTTAGTTGGTAAGTATCAGAGTTTTCGCTAACTACTTCTGTTGCTGTCTTCATCGTTTTACCATCAAAACTGAACATTCCACCACTAACACCTACTTGCATTTCAAACATTGCTAATCCTTTGTTAATGGCTTTAATGTAATCATCAGCTCTAATCGGTGTAGTTAAATCAACGATTTTATTGTCATCAAGTCCTCCACCTATTTGAACAAATACATTTTGGTCAGTTTCAAATCTTCGTTTAGTTACAAACTTATTATCTTTTCCTGCTTGAAAAGTCATGTTAGTTAGTCCATCTGGAACAGCTACTCTTCTTTGCCCCATCTTAATTTCCCACATAAACTCATCATAAGTCCTGTTAATGAAATCAATTGTTGTTTTAGCATTATCAAAAATAGATAACCCCAACGGACTGTTAATATCTTTGTTGTTCATTCCTGGTGTTTTTAAGTAAGTAAATAACGGTCTACTTAATCCTTTAATCACAATGTTTTCTTCAAGATTCTCATATAATTCACTTAACAACGTTTGACTACCTACTGTATCAGCACTATTTGATTTATACAACTCATTAGTAATCGTTAAGTCGTCATCATTCCACTCATGAAATTCAATGAGAGTGTAGTACTTATTTGTTTTACCTTCACTTTTAACCGTCTTAGTAACAATAGCTGCACTACTTACATCTTGCATATTGCTTTGCAAGGGTAAAAATACTGGTGCTTGAATGAATGCTATCTTAATTGTTTTCCCGTCAAAATAAGGCCTCATTGCCATTCCACCTAACGCTAAACAACTTTCAAGATATCTTTCAAAGTTCTTATTAAATCTATCATTTAAAAGAACATCGTTAACAAATTGGTTAATTGTTTCATTATCCACAGTAATCTCTGCTTGCTCATTATAAACTAACCCTGCTATCTTCTTACAAGCCGTTCTTGCTAATGGTAAGTGGTTAAACTTCCTTGTGCGCTGTTCCCCATCGGTGTTAAGGTAGGTAACATCACTAAACTTACTCTGGAAGTATGTTAAATTGTTCTTTATTCGATTGTATTCTCTAGAAGATACCACTATCTTCGGATGGTCTAATATGCTTGTTAAACTACCTTGCATTGTGTATTTGCTCCTTTTAAAAAAATCTTTAATAATCTGTATAAGTTTCATTGTTAAACTCCTATACTTTTAATCCTAATAATTTTGCATTGTCCAAAACAAAATACTTAAATTCATCGACTGTGTGGTCATCTTCTTTAATTACTTTTGGTTCAGGTGTCTTAATGGTCTTCTCGTCGTACCTATACATTTTGTGCTCTTCGATAAAAATTTTGTTGTTTTCGTTATCCAAATAAAAAAATCTTCCTTGAGCAAGTAAGCTTGTTACAGTATCAATCATAGTTTGATTTTTTCTTTTAGCAACTGGATTCCATCTAACACCAAAATCTTTAAAATATTGATTCCTTAACGCTCCCTCTGCACTATCTATTGTTAATTTAATAGTTGGCACATTGTAGAGCTCTTGAACTCTACTGATGAAATCATTAATCATAATAGTTAAATCACTAGGTGCGGCTTTAACACTTCTACCTGCTGGAGAATAATAAAACGTGTCTAATAGAATCACGTTTCCTTTAGCAGTAATACCATAAGCTCCACACGCTGTCGCGCTCTGTTGATGTCCTGTATCTAACGCGTAAGATATTCCTATAATTTTATCATTGCTAGGTAATTCCTGTAATGGATGAAAGCAAGCCATGTTATAAACGTTATTACCTAAACCAACTGGTTTACCTAAATAAATGTATCGATAATAATCAAAGTCATTTTCTTTAATACGGTTAATATCAGCTAACATTTGATCAGTAACAAACCCTAATTCATCGTTTAAATAATTTGATTCATGAACCAAATAACTTTCGTTAGTTTTCATTAGCTCGCTCCACTCATTAATCCAGTTGTAAGGATTTCTTGGTGGATTATAACTCCAGTAAAATTTCACGAATGGCACTAATTTATGTTTCTGCCTCATAAAAGTAATGTTAGTTTGGTCAAACTCCTCTTGTTTGTCAAATTCAGCTGCCTCTTCATACCACACAGCAATAATGTTATTAATATCATTTGATTTTAACTTTTGAAAATCGTCTGCTCCATAGAAATAAAAACTTGAACCTGTGGCTTTGTGAGTTATTTTAAACGGCGATACTGTACTTTTAAATGAATTACTTAAGCCATACATGTTTATGGCCCAGTTTATCTTATTAAAGACACTATCTCGAATAGTATTTGCTACTTTTCTAATTACAACTACATTAACTTTTTCACCTTTAGCAATCATTTTCGACATATCTTTTACTAATTTTAATGCGATTACAGAAGATTTAAAGCTGTTCCTACCACCTTTTAACACATTGTAAGGTACTTTAGACAGCCACACCGGTTTGAAATGCGGATTTACATTCTTTTGCACATCAAACTTACTCATCTCCCCACCTATCCACAATTAAAATATTTTCAGTGGCAGTAACACTCTTCTCTTCTCTCGCCATATGAATCTTGTTGAGAATATCGGCAGCCTTTAATCTGTCTTTGGCACTCACATCTATATAAGTCTTCTCCTGAAATCCCTGACCACGTCCGATTAGCGTTTGTTCTCGTTGTTCGCCCCGCATTACTGAACTTAAATACTCAAGTACTTCTTGTTGCGTTGCTGTTTTTGCCGATTCTATCTCTTTGAGTCGTTCGTCTATGTAGGATTTAACACCAACATTTACCAACAATTTGTGACTTTGAGATTTTGCATAATTAACGCTATATCCAGCTTCAATAGCCGCTTGAGTAGCATTCCCGCACATGATGTACTCATCAGCAAAGTCTTTTTGTTTAGTTGATAATTTTGCCAACTTTCCACCGCCTTTCTTGACAAAATAAAAAGACAATCTCTCGACTGTCTTTAAAAAATATGAATTGAATTTAGGTAAGGATTAACTATTTTACTACTTGTACATCTAAAAATAAAAATTGAAAAAAAGGTTTTAATATCAATGAAAAATTTACCTTACCTAAAATTCTACATTATCATTATACCATTTCTAAATATACTTGTGCATACTTATTCATACTTCCCCATACTT